>OFEZ01001354.1_pt1 | contig 13489 bp, 17 predicted proteins | sample 1521241 | NCBI WGS metagenome assembly OFEZ01 (sample SAMEA3504099, study PRJEB24116) | mouse gut metagenome | biome: mouse gut; feature: mouse-associated habitat; material: faeces | place: Denmark | collected 2011
AATTGAAGCAGGAGACCGATGAAGCAACAATTCATTGGAACAATCAAGGTAATAAAAAAGAAAACTTTGTAGGAATATTTTTCAAGGAATTGGAGGAAGGCGGACTGGATGGGACAAAGCGGTATCAGTATGCTCCAGATGGGTATGTGAACGAAACAAAGGCAGTAGAGCTTACGGATGATATTTTTTCCGTAGAAACCAGTATAGGCGAACTATATCTTTTGCCACTTGAAAATCAATTTGGTGAAAAGGGATATGAACTGTATCGTTATACAGGTGGAGAGGGTTATAGTCCAAATTATGATTCAACAGACTTAGATTTAATCTGTTCAACCTTTGATGATAAAAGCAATACATTGAAAGGAAAATGCGATGAGCTTTTTAAATCTGTTAAATTACATGAATCAGATTTTGTAATATCTGAAACGGCGAAAAGTTTGATTGATAGGTATTTAAACCCTAAAAAGAATAATGCATCAGATGGTTTTATGAACATACCAGATGGCATTGACGAAGAACTGCCGTTTAATTGAGGGAGGTGTTATGAATGGAAGGAATAAAAACCAAAGGGGTAATCAAATGCCCTTGCTGTAGAAAGGGAAAGATTGTAGCGTATGAAGACGCTGCAGGAAAATCCTCTATTGAATGTGGCAAATGCCATGCCTTTTTACTGGTAGATTATGATAAAATGACCGCAGAACCAACTTTGCGGGAAAAAGAAGTATATAAAATGGTTGTAAATGCATAAGATAGCGTTTGCTGACTGAGCAACAGGGCGTCACATAGGACAGCCACTAATAGCCAGAGCAGATTATTGGGACAGGGTATAAACCCTGCCAGATAATTTGTTCTGGCTATTTTATGTTTGTGAACAGTACATGGGACAAACCATGTAGATGATATTTAATTATTATGGAAAGGATGGAATGGATATGGTAAACTACATTATTCGATTATTGGGAGGGATTGATAAATTCCTATCTGCACTGATTGTGTTTATGATGATGAGTTACATAGCAGAAATACTTCTTGTGATTGTAGGGGAGGAGAAGCGATCCAATGTGTTTTTGCTAAAGAATATGTTTAAGAAAGCAGCGATATTTATTCCAGTGATTGTTTCAAATATAATAGGTACAATCATAGAAAGTAATTGCGCAATTCGGACAACGGTTATTTTGTTTTACATCTCCAATGAGGGGCTTGCCATTTTAAAGAATATAAACCAGCTTGGAGTGCCGCTTCCTCAAACATTGGTAAAGATGCTAAATCAGATAGGGGATAGAAAATAACATTATTCTGATGCGGAAAAATTTCATGGAGCAGGGAGGGGTCTCTTAATTACAGAAAAAGTACATTTATGAAAAAAGTATTTTCAATTTTGATTGTTTTGTGCTTTTCGTTCCCGGAAAATAGTCTTTTCATGCCATTAGGCAAAAAACAGGAAAATCTCGTGGTATAACCAACAGAGGATTTTACTTTAGCGGGAACGGTATTCTGCCGAAGTAATAGGAAGGAGTCGAATCCGTCAATAGCTCGTGAGGCTTATCGGCAAAGCACTGAAAATGTGAAATCGCCAGTGGAGCCTTGTGGGAGGAATGGCTGGCACGTTCAGGGAGATGGAATGATGGTTTGATACCTGCTGCCCTGTCCCAAAACGGAATCAGGGCATAAAAACAGGGAATGACACGCCAAATTGACAGGATGACACGCTAAGGTGGTGGTATTTAGACAGCTTTGATTCTATAATCCAGACAGAAAAAACAGAAAGCGAGGTTGTTTAAGATGACTTTTGGAGAAAAATTAAAGGCTATCCGCAAAGAGAAAGGATATTCTCAGGAGGAGATGGCGGGACTGTTGGATGTGTCACGTCATGAACCTGCTATAATAAGACTAAATCAAGAGAAGCCCACAAAATCAAGGGTTTGCACTGATTCAGTCCTATTTATTTAAGCCCATTGGTGGAGATTTAGGACAGCGCTGGACAAAATCATAAACCTACATCAAAGAAGTCAGAAATGCCCATCCATGATGCGGTCATCTTGTGGCTTTTAAGAAATGCGAGGTGAAACAGAATAATTTTGAGTTAGACGCAGTATTTTATTGCGTGATAAGGACTATTCAAGTGTATGTGCTTGGGTAGTCCTTATATTTTTGCAACAAAACCAGTAGAGGAAAAGGAGAAGATTATGGAACAGGTTTACAGGATCGGGATTGACCATGGGTACGGTAATATCAAGACCGCCCACCACATTTTTGAATCCGGCATTATCCAGAGGGAAAGCGTATCGGAACTTGCAGGGATGGTAGTAGAGTACGAAGGGAAATTTTACGAGATCGGCTCCACGCACAAGGAGTACCAGATGGATAAAGTGTGGGATGAAGATTATTATATCCTTACGCTGGCGGCTCTGGCAAAGGAACTGAGGGAAAGGGGATTGTGTTACGCTTCCGTCATTCTGGCGGTGGGGCTTCCTATCAAATGGCTTGGGGAGCAGGCGGAGAGTTTTAAGAAATATTTATTAAAGAATAAGGAAGTGACCTTCCGGTGCAATGACACCAGATACCATGTGAAAATTGAGGATGTGGAAGTCTATGCACAGGGATTTGCGGCTGTTGCGGCAGACCTGCCCAGCTATCAGGGATTTAACATTGTGGCGGATATCGGAAATGGTACAATGAACGTTATCTTTATCGTTGACGGGAAGCCGGATTCCAGCCGCTACTATACGGAGCGTTTCGGGGTGGAGTGCTGTGTGATCGAGATGCGGAGCGAACTTACAAACAAGGTACATAGTGTTGTAGATGACTGTATTGTAAAAAAGGTGCTGAAGGATGGCACTGCCGATATCGGGGAGAAATATCTGAAAGCCATAGCGGAATGCGCGTCAGATTATACCGACAAGATTATGCGTAAGCTACGGGAGTATGGCTACAATGAAGAACTGGCGAAGCTTCATTTCCTTGGAGGCGGTGCAATGCTGATGAAGCATTTCGCAAAACTGGATCAGAGCAAGGTGCATTTCATTGAGGATATACACGCCAATGCAAAGGGATATGAGTACCTTTCCAACCAGAGGCGTTTACGCAATATCCGGCGCGGATAGGGGGTGTGCCTTATGAAGACGAGACAGACGATAAAGAATATCAAGCGTGTGTCCTGCCGCTTTGACATGGACGTGCCGGAGGAGCGGAGGGCATGGCAGATTTTACAAAGGAGGTATGAGGAGCCGCCGGACGGAAGGAAGCAGGACTACAGCAGCATTATCGCGGAGGCAATGATCGGGCATTATGACCGGAAGGAAGAAACGCACCTTACCAATGAGGAACTTCTGGCGAAGATGCAGGAGAGCATCAGGAAGGAAGCAGAGGAAATAAAGAAATGTTTTTCGCAGTCGCCATTTCCAATGATGTACCCTTATATGCCAATAGCACCGGGAATGCAGAGTATGGCGGTACAGCCGGAGAAGCAGGAGCAGAAAGAAATCAAGCAGGACGAGGAAACCATCAATGATGCCGCCCTTGACTTCATGGACAGTTTCATGGGTGGATAGGCAGGATGCAGAGGCATCAACTTATATAAAATTGAAAAAGGAAAAGTTAGAGGGCATTTCATTCTGTGTTGTTTGGATGAGTGCCTTTTTTCATGCAGATTATGCAGAAAGGAAAAGATATGGAATTAAACGAAATGGAGAAACGGATGCTGTACCAGACAGAGGGAAATGAGCGGTATGCCCTCATACATGAACTGCTGATGGCTTCCCGGTATGCCAAAGACCCGGACAGGCGCAGGGCAGCGGAGAGCCTTATGGAAAAGATGCGCCCTCTGACAGATGGGAAATGCATGGAGGTTGTACATGATATCCGCAGAAACTACCACCTGCCCAAAGAGGGAAGGACTATGGGTGAACTGCTGGCGGAGGCAAGGCAGAGATCCGGTGCGGAACAGTTAAAAGGGCATGACATCATGGCGTTGGAACGCTTTGACCCGGAAGTGCGGCATATGGTTGTCTTTGAAGTGCTTTCGGAGGATTCCTTTGACGGAGAAAAAGGCGACCGGGTGCGTCTGTTCCTGACGGATGTTGGTTATGAGAAATTCCAGTGCAGGCAGAAAATTGGAGAGATCAAGATACAAGATCATGTAAAAGTTTTACCGGGCGGATATCTGCAAAATAAAAACAAGGAAAAGGAACACATCCGGTAATGCAAAGATAGGGAAAGGGATTTTAGATATGGCTGTATTTAGAATAGAGAAAACAAAAGATTTTACTGTCATGAGCAATTACCATTTGCGTGACGTGGAACTGTCGCTGAAAGCAAAAGGGCTGTTATCCCTGATGCTCTCCCTGCCGGAGGATTGGGATTACACAACGAAAGGGCTTGCCTGTATCTGCAAAGATGGCGTGGATTCCATCACCAGCGCATTAAAGGAACTGGAGAACCATGGGTATCTCACCAGACAACGCATCCGCTATGAAAATGGGCGGTTAGGTGACATCACCTACACGATACACGAAAAGCCTGTGGAGCAGGAAACAGAAGAAAACCCACCTAAACGGGAAAATCCAAGACAGGTAAAGCCAATACAGGAAAAATCTGTACAGGGGAACCCTAAACAGGAAAACACCGCACAATTAAATACTAATCAATCAAATACAGATGTATCAAAAACTTATCAATCAATCTATCCGGAGAAACCGGAGGAACCAGAAACAATAACGCAGCAGGATGGGATTGATAAGATTGGATTATCGGATGCTTACCGGGAGATTATCTGTGAAAATATCGAGTACAGCATCCTTATGGAGCGGTACGGAAAACAGCGGATGGATGAAGCGGTAGAGCTGATGCTGGAAGTTGTCTTATCGCAACGTCCTTATATCCGTATCGCAGGAGACGACTTCCCAAGGGAGGTAGTGAGGAGCCGGTTCCTGAAAATTAATTCCAGCCACTTGGAATACGTCTTTGAATGCATTGACGGGAATACCACAAAAGTAGGGAACATCAAGGCATATCTGCTGACAGCGTTGTATAATGCCCCGGCAACCATGGACAGCTATTACCGGGCAGAAGTCAATCATGACCTGTACGGTGCAGGTACATAAGCATTGCCATTTGAAGTAGACACAAGGAGGTAATCTTGACTGAATTTAGGGTGAATGACGTGGATTTACAGGAGTTCCTGCATTCATTCACAGATGGGGACGGAAAGCTGCCATCGGATTTTGACCAGCTAAAGAGGGAAGGGCATTACCTGATCCATGGGGATGCGGAGAGGGTATTCTGCCTGAAAGAAAAATACATATACCTGAAGGACACCATGGAGAACCTGCTGGCGAAGTCGCTCTGCTATTTCTCCAACATGCCAATATCCTATGCAGTCCATGTGAAGCCATCCGGCAGGGCAGATATAACGGTGCTTGATAATAAAAGACTTTCGATAGAGATAAAGGAAAAGCAGGTAAAAGGGAAATCCATCACTGTCAGATATAAAGACGGAACGGTAGATAAAGGCGCATTGAAAACAGAGAGATACATCAAAGGACCATTCGGGGAGAAAGTAAACACCGTCCAGTATGCCTGTGTAGCAGAAAGCCTTTTGCAGATGATCCGGAAAGTCTATACCCTTACCTATGAAGCAGAGAATGAACGTTCCCTGTCAGCAGCGGTGAGGGAGATCCACAGGAAAAGGGAGCGGAGCCTCCCGGTAAAAATAAAAAGGTCTTTCCGGTCATGGATGGAAGATATAAAACTGCTCCCGGCAATCCGGCGGACAAGATTTTTGATGGGAATGCCGGATGAGATACGCATATCCCGATTCCGGGAAATGATGAAAAAGGAAGGGTACATAAAGATGACGCCGGAGCTGGCGGCACAGGCAAAGAGATTCAGACTGCCCCGTTATTTCCTGCAAAAAGATGGGATGGTCGGCTATGCCCATGAGACCAAGCCGGATAAGAAAGGAATTTTATTCCTAATGAAAAAAGATTGGGTGAAGATGCTGGACACCCTTATGCATGAAAAGCCGGTGCAGTGTTCCAGGGAACTTCTCACTGCCATGAAGATGGAAGCAAGATATGAGGCATCCAATGCAAAAAACCAGAGGGATGCGGTAACATTTTCACTCATAGCAGGCAAGCTGGACTGTTTTCTGGAAGCTATAGAGAACAATAATCTGTCACATCTGTTAAAGGAAAATGCAGTAGAAACGACGCTGCCGGATTTTCTTTCAACAGCAGAAAAAGAGAAACTGGCAGGGATGTACCGTCTGGAAAGAGAACATTCGATAGTGGCTGACAGGAGCGCACATTACCTTGACGCAGCAGGAAGGTAGGTTGGTGGAGAGTGCGGCTCACAGCCGACACCCCCAAATACTTCCGCTTGGCTGTAACCCACCGGGGAGGGTGGGCGGTGTCAAGGATTTTCGGCGGTGACTAAAATACTTGACACCGCACGCACTCCCCGGTACACTCGCCGGCAGCGGAGTATTTGAGGGAGAGAGAAAAAGCGTCAGGGTGGCGTCAAAAATGGAAAATTTAGAATAAGCTGGCGTCAAAAAATGGCATTCTGGCGTAACGGGTGTGGAAATTGACAGCGGAGTGGCGTCACAGAAAAAATGGAGAAATTTCACTGGCGTCAATTTCATACGTTTTGGCGTCATGAAAAAATCAACTGGCGTCAGAAACAACCGCATTGGCGTCATGAAGAAACAAACTGGCGTCAAAATCACAAAAAATGGCGCTATTACCGTAAAAATGGGGGTTCGGGGTACTCCCCGACAAGATTTAGCATTTCGTGCCCACGAAATGCGTATCTTGCGGCGTTCCATGGAACGCCCTCTCCCCGAAAAGGAAGGAGCAGTACATGGCAAGACCAAAAGGCGAAAACACGCTTCGGAAACATTTCAAACTGACAGAAGAAACAGCAAAAATACTGGCAGAACGTTCCCAAGCTGAAAATATGAATGAATCAGAATACATCCGGTATCTGCTCTTAAATCAGTCGGAACACCCAAGAAGCAGGGGATTGGAACTTGAAATAATGCGTTTGCGAAATGAGATAAATAAAATCGGTGTAAATGTGAATCAGATAGTGAAAAATAACAATTCCCATATATATAGCAACAGTGATAAAATAGAATTAAAATCGCAGATGCATAAAGCAGTGGATTTAATGGAGCATATGATTGAAATAATCGGTTGAGAATTAAAATTTCACTACATAAAGAATGGAGCGGATTCAGTGACAGGAATTGTAGAAATAGATGTTCATGGAAAGAATGTGGAAACAGCAGTTAAAGAGATAAAGAAATATCTGGATAATGCAGGCTCAGGAACATACAGAATCCGTATCATCCATGGCTACCATGGCGGCACGAGAATCCGGGATGGCATAGAAGATGAATTTAGCTATGGAAGAGAGCCGAAAGTAAAAAGGGTTACAATGGGAGACAATCCGGGAATTACGGAATTGGTATTGAGGGAGTATTAAAAAGAGCAGTACAAGGAAGGAATTGAGGTCTTGCTGCAGGTAGATTATATTTATGGTTTTGAATTATGATTTGTGAGGACAAGGCTATGAACATAGATAAAGAATTATACCATATGATCTTTAAAAGAAAATCGTTTCATTTGTTTAGAAATATCGGAAACAAGAGCATATCTTCAAATGATATTGAAAGCATCATGGCAGCATATGGAACTTTTATTCCACTATATCCTGATATAAAAACAGCGATCCGGATTGTTCCAGCAAGCGAAACTACCTGCAAACGGGGGCAGCAATTCTGCATATTGCTATATAGCGAGAAGAAAGATAATTATTTGCAGAACATCGGATATTTAGGTGAGCAGTTAGATTTATACCTTGTTTCACAAAATATCGGGACGCTTTGGTTTGGTATTGGAAAAACGGATGAACCGTCATTTGGAGGGCTTGATTTTGTAATTATGATTGCAATGTCAAAAATAGATGATGAGAAAAAATTCCGCAAAGATATGTTTAAGAGCAAACGAAAACTGACGGGCGAAATCTGGTATGGGGAACCTGTTATGGGTATAACTGATATTGTCAGGTTTGCTCCAAGTGCTTGTAATACGCAGCCTTGGATAGTAGAACACAGTGATACCGTTTTAAAGGTTTACAGATATAAAAAACAAGGTAAAAGAGGCATCATGCCCATGGATAAAGTGTCTTTCTATAACCAGATTGACATTGGGATTTTCTTATGTTTCCTTGATTTATGCTTACAGCATAAAGCGATTCCATATGAAGTGGAATTATACACTGACAATGGCTCGGATGAAGAAAAAACATTAAATGCGGTTTATAAACTGCTGTCATAAACTCCAGCTTATCGAAAGGGGCTGAGAAGGGAGAATGGCAATCCTGTTTCAAATATATCTGTCATTAGTGAAGAGAAGAAATTGAAACAAATTCTGTTTAGAAAAGCAAAAAAGTAATAGTAATCTTAATTTTATAGAGAGTGAAATGGTCAAAACAGGGAGGTCATCCAATCGCGATTACGAAAATATCCTGCATCCACCAGACAGGAAAAAGATACATGGCTATGCATCTTGCAAATGCCATTTCCTACATTACGGACGAGGAAAAGACGCAGGATGGCGCATTGGTGGGGAGCCATAACTGCAACACAGATACCGCTTTACAGGAGATGCTTGCGACGAAAAGAAAATTCGGGAAGCCGGATAAGCGGCAGGGCTACCACTTTATCATATCTTTCAAAAAACAGGAAGTAAGACCGGAAACAGCTATGGAGATCACACAGAAGTTTGTGGAGAAGTATTTTGGTGACAACTTCCAATGCCTGTATGCTACCCATGATAATACAGAGCATGTTCACAGCCACATTCTTTTCAACAGTGTATCATGGCGTACCGGAAGGAAGTACCGCTATGAGAAAGGGGATTGGGCAAGGGAGATACAGCCTATTGTCAACGGACTTTGCAAAGAGTATGGGCTTTCCATACAGGATATTGAAATCGGCACAAAAGAAAAAGAGCCTAAAAAATGGGATAAAACAAAACAGGGAATCTTTAAATGGAATCACCAGATCAGCCTTGATGTGGAAGATTCCATTTCTATTGCAGATAATTATGAGAGTTTTCTAAAACTGATGGAGCAGAAGGGATATGGAATACAGCAGAAAAATGGAGAAACTTATTTGAAGCCTATGGGTGTAAAAAGGTTTATCCGTCTGACAGAGATTTCTTCCCATTACACGAAAGAAGCCATAGAAATTCAGATAGGAAAAAGTATTCGGCATGAAGCATCCAGAAGTGAAAACCGCATTCCAAGAATCATAAGGTGCAGGAAGAATTATAAAAGATATATCCCACTGTCACCATACCAGAAGGCTTTCTATGCAAAGATGTACCGCACCGGGCAGCTTAAGCGGAAGCCCTACAGCAAGATGTGGCAGTATAAAGAGGAAGCTGAAAGGTTTGAAAAGTTGCAGTCTCAATATCTGTATCTGCACAGAAACAATATCCGCTCCGCAGAAGAATTAGAAAACCGGAAAAAAGATGTCAGCATCCGTATGGATGCACTGGATGAACAGCGGCACCAGATATACAAAAGGCGGTACCCACACAAACCAGTCCTTGCACTTCTTAATATAATTGAAGAGAATGAAATTCGTGCTTCCTACTATAAAAAGGGAAGCTCTAAAAAGGGAAGCTCTTTTTATGCAGCAAATTATGAGAAGTGGAAGGAAGCGGTAGAAATTCTTATCCAGAAGGGGTATACAGTACATCAGGTTATGGAGATGAAAGAAAGATATCAGAGGGAGCTTGCGGAGGTCGCAAAAGTGAAACGGGAACTGAAAAAAGAAGAAAACCTGATAAATGATATTTTCTTTGAAAAGAGCAGGGTACAGGTGGCAGAGAAAATTATGCCGGGTTTAGAGATAAAAGAAAATGCAACGGAAATTATGCATAAAGGGGGTGATGCGGAAGAAGTAGAACCTATGGAAACAGAAATACCAGCCCATGCAGATACAAAACAATTAGAAAACAAGCCAGCCCAAAGCAAAGAGCAGGGTCAGTGGGTACAGGCAAGATAATAAATAGCAGGAAGGAAACCAGATGGGAAAAAGTTTAAGGGATATGACAAGGCAGGAGCAGGCTGCCTATTTTAAATCCAAGGATTATTGCGGAGAACAGCTTAAAGTTGTGATGGATGCAGTCAGCTATGGTATCAGCATAGATTATTTACAGCTTTTTGAAGATACCACCATTCCTGTAGAGACTATGGAAACTATGTTCACTGCCATGAAGGAAGATTACGGGGTAAAAGAGACAGCGTTCTTATCCACTGTCCACAAGGAAGAATCCGGGCGCATCCTTTTGGAAGCATTGAAATCCGGTGTGCCTCTCTCTGAATTGCAGGGAATTTATCAGGAAGGAATGCTCCCAATAGAACTTCGGGAGAAAATACTTCCGCTCATGCAGGGCAGGAAAGCCATACCGGAGAAGATCGGGGAGCGGATGGAATTTCTTACGGAAACAGTACGTGAACTGAAAGAAAGCCTTTCAAGACAGGGCAGTTTCATAGAGGATTTGAAAAAATCCATGGAAGAGAAAACAGAGATTTTTTCAGTACAGGAAAAAGAAGCAGAGAGCATTACGGAGGATATGGATGATGCTTATTATCTGGAACTGGAAGAACAGTTCCGGCAGGCAAGGGAAGATGCGGAGCGGCTTTTAGAGGAGAGGGAAGAAACCAATAGAAAAGTAAGGGAACTGGAAGCAGAAAACAAACACCTGCAGGAACAGCTTTTGCTCCAGCAGTCTTATGTTGCAGGAGTACAGGAACAGAAAAGGGTGCAGGAGAGAATACAGCCGGTTATAAGGAACAGCCAGCAGGAAAAAGCAGATTGTCAGAGGCAGAATAAATCAGCAGAGATGGAAACCGGAAAACAACTGAAACCATTATCTTCATTCCACTTCCCATTTATCCGCAAAAAACCGGGCTTATTGGAGAAGTTAGCCGGGGAACTGGACGCCGGGCAGATTGCGGAGGTACGCCTTGGCATTGAGGACGGTCTTACTGAAAGCCAGCTTGCCCTTCTTGCGGATAAGGCTATGGATGCAGATAAAATGAAAGAACTCCGTATGACCATGAAGATATTGAACGAAAGGGGGCAGGAAACATGACACAGCAGTTGCAGGAATATATCTACGCATCAGAGGATTTCAGGGAGAAAAGCGAAAAGTTAGCACAGTCCATAGAGATAAACAGCGTCCTTTTATCCGACAGCAGCGCAGAAAAAGCCGGGCAGAGGAACACCGTTCTTGGGAAACTTTGCAGGCAGGCGGCACAGGCAAAGGAAGCCGGGAACGCTATGGAAGCAGCAATGCAGGCTCTTGAAAAGGAACTTGCGGCAGATAAAGACCGCCAGTACCAGAAACAGAAAGAATTGCAGCAGTCTAAAGGGCAGGAGAGGGGAGATGGCAGATGAGTAGCGAGATCACAGATGCTGTCCAGATCATCCATGTCCTTTTTGAGGGAACAGACTTATTTCTTCGTGTCGCTGGTGTAGGGATAAGACCATTGAAACAGCTTGCAAAACTCATCATGGGTATTCTTGCAAAGGAAAAGATGGAGGGGAAGACCTCTATGAAGAATCTCTTAAAGCGCGGCGGTGATATGCACGTTTTTAAATTTCCGCAGGAGCAGCTTAAGAAGGTGGAGGCAATGGCAAAGAAATATGGAATCCTCTACTCCCTGCTCCCGGATTTTAATAAAGACGGTATGAGGGAGATTGTCTTCCACGCAGAATCCCTTCCCCGGATGAATGCCCTGATCGAAAAGCTGAAAGCCGGTCAGGTGATGGGCTTGGAAGAGTATTTCCAGAACACTTCCGACAGGGATGTTGATAAATTTTTTGAGGAAACAATGCAGGGCAGGACAGTGGAAAAAGAAGCAGGAAAGGAAACAGGAGCCATGCAGAAAAATACGGACAGCAGGGGATATTCCATAAGCAGTATGGGGAAGGAGCAGAAACAGCCATGGATGGAGACAGGCTACCTGAAAATGAAGGATATTGAGGCGATCCCCTTAGACCAGAGATTGAATATTTTAGACCACTACCAGTCCGGGCAGTATGATCCCATCACCATCACAAGCAAGCTGGTTATTGAACAGAAAGCGGATCATGTAGTGGTGAAACTCCCAAGGCAGTCCGGTAAGTTTATACGCATCCCTACAGAGGATTTTTATTTTCCAGAAGGGAGCAGGACAGCGTTGGCGTTCCTTAAGAAAAAAGAGGAAATGAAAGTATATACAGCGCAGGGGAACGAAATGTTCACCATGAAGGGGAATGAGATTTTCCATAATTATTTCGATACCGTCAATGCAAATATCCGCACCGCTGTAGAGCATAAGTCGGATGAAAGGGAATTAGGGAAGGGCAGTAGGGAAAGCAGTAATGCGGATAGAACCAGCCAGGCGGAAAACAGAAAATCATCAAGAGAAAAAGATACGGTCGAAAAGACAGTAAAAAATACAGCAGAAAAAGCGAAAAATATCACAAAAGAAGTAAAACAGCCAGTGAGAGGCAGGTGAGCGTGTGAAGAAATTTAACGTGTTTGCCTGCTTCTTTTATGGGATTGTAGTTATTGGGTGTATTTATTTAGGATTTTTCCTTGGCAGCATCATCTATCCGGGCATGGCGCTATACACTTTTGTTCCGCTCCTTAAGGAGCAGATGGCGCACCCGTTTGATCTGAAGGTGACAGCCTATACCCCTTATACCATGACAGCAGTATTCCTAACAGCACTTTTGTATCTCTTAGTGCAGAAAACAAACAAAAAGAATTACCGCTTCGGGAAGGAGCATGGCTCGGCAAGGTGGGCGGAGGCGGCAATGCTGACAAAACAGTTAGGCGATAAAAGCGGCTACCACCGCATCTTTTCACAGAATTTAAGGCTTTCCATGAATACCAGAAAGACCATGCGGAATAACAACATCTTCTGCATCGGCGGCTCCGGCGCAGGCAAGAGCCGCTCATATGTGAAGCCAAACATCCTGGAGGCCAACACCAATTATGTCATTACGGACCCCAAGATGGAGGTGCTGACCGCCACGGGCGGATACCTCAAAAGTCAGGGCTATGACATCCGTGTGCTGAACCTGGTGAACCTGGAGCAGTCGGATGGATACAACCCCTTCCGCTACCTGCGGGATGAAAAGGATGTGCTGCGGATGGTGAACAACCTCATCCAGGCCACCACTCCAAAGGGCAGTCATGAGTCCGATCCATTTTGGACCAAAGCTGAAACCGCTCTGCTGCAGGCGGTCATCCTCATGCTGTGGCAGGAGGCCCCGGAGTACGAACAGAACTTCTCCATGGTCATGCGGGTGCTGGAGTACGCCGAGGTGAAGGAGGAGGACGAGGAGTACGTCTCGCCCCTGGATCTGCTCTTCCAGTCCATTGAGCGGGAGAAGCCGGACTGCGTGGCGGTGAGG
>OFEZ01001372.1_pt1 | contig 13361 bp, 8 predicted proteins | sample 1521241 | NCBI WGS metagenome assembly OFEZ01 (sample SAMEA3504099, study PRJEB24116) | mouse gut metagenome | biome: mouse gut; feature: mouse-associated habitat; material: faeces | place: Denmark | collected 2011
TCTACCTTTGCGGGGCGGGGAGTTTCGCCGGGTTCCACCACCAGTAATGTTGATCTCGTTTGCCATGTAATGTTCTCCGTTTCGTTTATATTCCAGCGGCATCCTGGGCCAGATCATGACTGACCAGGGATGCGTAATACTGGCTGATTGTTGCGGGCGCGTTGTAGAGCGCCGCAAGAGTGTATGCCTTGATGTTCTTCACCAGCGTGATGTTCTGGCTCAGGCTGTCCAGAACATAGGCGATATGCTTATGGTTGAGCTTTAGAAAACGGCTTTTGACCACGTCGGCAGCCATTTCCTCGCCAGCAATGCGGATGAAGTCCCACCGGGAACAGCAGACCTCCACCATAAGTTCCACATAGCCCTCCAGCGTTTCCTCATCGTAGGGATGCTCGGTCAAGAACAGATCACAGTCGATATTCTCTTTTATCAGCTTTCGGTATCTATCCATTTCATCCATCCTCATCCGGCTCTTGGGCCGACCGGCAGGGGGAGAAGCAGGAGGCGCGGGGGTAGGGGGATGGATAGATAGGTCAGTATCGTTCAATTCAGTTTTGTTTTTCTCAGTCTTATTAGCGGCCCCTTTGGGGAAGTCAAGACTTCCCATTTTGGGAAGTGCAGGCTTCCCCGTTTGAGAGGTCAAGAGTTCCTGTACGGGCGCAGACTTCCCAAAAGAGGAAGTCTCACCACCCTCCGGTGGCTGGGGCGACTCCGGTTCGGGCGCGGGAGCAGGGAGCGGAGGCAGAATGAAATTCTTGACGTAGATACGGGTGGGCCGTCCCTGGCCCTGCTTGACACGCTCAATCAGGCCGGTGCTGTCCAGCTCCGCAAACAGCTTGACGGCCTTGTTGTGCCCGCAGTCCATCATGCACATCACGTTTTCCAGCGTGAAATAGATGTAGATGCGCTTTTCAATGTCCATCCAGTTGTTTTTCACTGACAGTCCCATCCGGTCCAGCAAGAGGCCGTAGAGGACCTTGGCCTCAATGGAAACACTCTTGTACCGGGGGTCTGTCAGCAGGGTCTTGGGGATGCGGTAGAAACTGTACTGGTCCGCTTCGGTCCCGTAGTAATAATCCAGGTTCAGGTTTGACGGCATGGTGATTGCCTCCTTTGCAATGTGCGGAAAAACAAAAAAACGCCCCGGTGACCATAATAGTCACCGGGGCGCTCATGCTCCTGCCGCTTGTAGATTTGTCCGTAAATGCAAAAAAGCCCGCCCCCAACTGATAATTAGTCAGTTGAGGGTGGGTTTTGGAATTTTGTTACCACTTTTCGCCTAAAATGCTTCTCTTACCTCGGATGTAATCGGTCAGAAATACACTGTGACAGGTCTGATAGGTGAAAAACTGCCACGCGACGAGTTTTCCCGTATCCAGTTTAACTTGGAAGAAAGGGAACAGCAGATTGGTCCAATTATCGTTCTGAAAAACCATGACCTTCTGAAATTCTTTCCTCTCCAGCAGGATGCCGCCATGGATGAATGTCTCATTAACCACATTTGCCGCTTCATAGGGGTTCATATCACAGTCCTGGATGATAAGCCCCTCTCCGTACTGCCGCGCCATTCCCGGCAGGTCATCCACGGTGATTTCGATAACTGTAACAGCCATGTGCCGCCTCCTTCAAGGTTTGCTGGACAGCCCGGATATGGGCCAGCCACCGCTGGCGGGTATCATCACCGATCCAGCATTGATATAACTCACACTCCGGGTTCTGGACGCTTTGCAGCTCGTCCAAAAGGATTTTGAAATCAGCTGGAGTGACAACAAACTCCTTAATATGATGGTCTACCGGATCATAGTTTTCGCCAACATACTCGGTGACGATCAGCTCCCCGGTTCGATAGTAGTCCGCCAGACACTCCGCGATCAGGAGTGCCGCATGGGTAAAGTCTCGCGGGAAGTTGGCGTTGATGTAGCAGTCCAGCCCCTCCGGGGGACAGCCCCGGTTGGTCCGCTTGATGTCCTCCATAATATCCTGCCGCAGCAGCTCAATGGCCTCTGCTGTATTGAAGATGGCGAAGTCCACTGCTTTCAGTTGTGTGCCTACGATAGTCCCCAGCAGGTCCAGTCCGTAGTCACTTTGACGTTCTCTAATGCCCCAGGCTCCCATTTTTAACCTCCTTCACGGCCCGAAAAAATTTGTCCTTTAAGTGCAGCCTTAGTTTTTCACCCCCTCCCGCAGACCCCACTCAAGGGCCTTTTTTAGTGGAAAAAGAATAAGGACAAACCAGCCAACCCGTTGCAACACAAGGGTTTTCCGATTTGTCCTTATTATGCCATAAGGGCATACTTGCACTACTATTTTTACGCAGAATCGGCCAGTTATCGAAAAATATTCGCATATTTGCGGGAATTTAGTTGTTTAATATGGATAATTTTATGGATAGATATTTATTAGAATAGCACAAAAAACTTGCTTTTGGTGTGCGCATGACATAAGGGGTTAGCAGAGACGCAAATAGTGAAATCTCATCGTACCGTTCCTTTACAGCACACACCATATAAAAATGACATGGTGCCATGAGGATGTGGCTGTTTTAACGTAAGGAATATGAAAACTTGCAATTTTGGGAAAAAGTGATATAATTACAATATCTTTCTGGTTTAGGAGGGAGCGCATGACAGACTCTATTTTTGAACGACATAAACTTGCGGATTCTTTTTTTCGGAATTTTAACTGCAATCCAATGATCCTATTTGTGGGTCGAAGTGCGCTCCAAGAGGAGCTAGAGGTCATCGCTGACTGCCCATGGAGCTGTGTCATTACTACCCGGACGGATCAGAAGTTCAGCCGTTGCTTCATCCAAAACGGGATGCGTACTCTAAAGGAATATTCTTCACGAAGGGAAATCCCTGCCAAGCCGCTGAATCGGAAAAACCTGCCTATCCTACGCCTGTTTGGCGTGGACGGTTATGGCCGTAGCGATACGGCAGACAGTGAAGCTTTCTTGGCTTCCATCGGCTTATCCGGTGATGGGGATCAATCTGAAGCGGACTTGAAGCGCGCCCACGAAATGCTACAGCTTCTACCTGGCTTGCTGGACTGCGTCAGCAAGCTGGTTGTGACGGGCTATCAGCCTGAAGCGGAGCGAGAGCTTCCCCTTTCTGTATTTGCCCGTATTTTGATAGATGTCCCCTCTGGTAATGTCCAGCTTTGGGACATGATTCCCAGCGCCCCTTCCTTTGGCCAACTGGATAAAATCGCCCAGCACAAGGAGTTTTTCTTCACTGATAATCGGCTGGCCGACATCATACAAGACCGGACAGAAGATAAGGAGAATATCATTTCCCAGGCAGACAGCGACCTGTATTATATCGACAAGGCCCCGGTGGCTGTCCGACCAGAAGAACTGATGCGTTATAGCTACCTAGCCCAATTGCTCACCGAGCGGACAGTGTGCGGTATCCAGCCTAACGGCACCTTACAATATGAGCGGTGGTTCTCAAACTTCTTGTTACTTAGCTCTTCCGACGGCCCTCAATGGTATGGCTATCTGCCTCGCTCCACTTTCTATGTAAAGCGCTCCTATGAAGATGTGCTAGTGGAATTAACCCGGCGAGCACTGTCCACTGGTGTCTTTCAGAAGCAGGTTCTCAGTAGCCCTATTGTCCTTTATGGTGATTCCGGTAGTAGCAAGACCATCACCTTAGGAGCACTAGCCTACCGCATCTATAATGAGCAACTGTGCCCTGTCATTTTCATTCGCAATGACACACTTCTATTTTACAGTGGTAGCCAAGAGTTGGAGGACCTAGACAGCCTTATGCAGTTCATTGAACAGCAGGACGGCGGCCATGGCCGCATCCTTCTAGTGTGGGACTGCTCCTCCTACCGCTCCGGTATCAACGTGGCTCAGAAGTTGTCCCAGCAGCTGAACAACAGAGGCCGTCGCTTTGTGCTGGTGTGCAGTGCCTACAGTGGTCCAGAGAACGGTGTCTCAGCGAAGTATTTCCGGATGAACCGCTCCGATGGATCCCGCTATTTCAACCCTTGCATTTCGGAGCAGGCTCAGGTGGTGCAAAACCAGCACTGCCTCTATGTGAAGGCCGTACGAGAGATGGAGCCTCAGGAAATCGGCGCTCTGCGTACTCGGTTCCGAGAATACTCTGGTATTGCCTCTGCCAGCCTAAAATACTGGTTTGACAAGCTGGAGAAGGAAGAACACAATAACAACATCTTTGACTATTTCTATCGTCTGATTGCCTTGCTCCGGCCCCAGTTGGAGGAGGGGCTCTCCCGAGAGCAGCGCAAGGTTACCCAGTACGTCAACAATCAGTTGGCTCGCATCCTGGAGAAACAGCAGGAGCAGGAACAACAAGTCCTGTCCCCTATGCAACAGGCATTTTTGGCTGCCGGCTTCTCGTTGGAGGAAATCCCGGAAGATGAGCCGGAAGACGAGAACGATACTGACTTTTCTGTAGCACTAGATCGCTTCAATCTTTGCGTGGCCATGTTCAGTCAGTTCAAACTGGACACCCCCAGTAGCCTGGCTTTCGCCATCTTCCTAGGGGACGACCGGAACATATACACCGCAGAGTTGTTCCAGATTATCACCACCATACCCTGGCTCTACTATGGCGAGAGCCAGGGAGGCGGGAACTTCGTGTTCTGCGAGGGGCAACGCAGTGAGGACTTTGTGTTCCGCTTCCGTACCCCTATCGAAGCAGAGATTTTCTTGGAGAAGAACGGCTACACTGGAAAGCAACAAGTGGATTTGCTATGCAACATCATCGACCTATACGGAAAAAATTACCAGAAGACCCTCTGCCGAGACGATGGACTGACTATTTGTCTACAGGATCTGCTGCGGCTGATGGGTCCTAATTCCCGCTATTTGCCCTTCCAGGAAGTTCCCAGCCAGAGGAGCATCCATGAGGAAGTACTGCGCAACCTGGACACCCTTATTGATAAAGTCTGGAATATCTGGGAAGAGTACGACGTGCCGGATCGGAATGCCGGGTTTGCTTCGATCGCGGTCACCTTCACCCGGGAATTCTACGGTAGGCAATGGGACAGTGTATACCTTTCTAAGCGGAATAGCACCAAGCAAAAGCCTTGGGAGATAGACTGTGAGAAGTACACAGCGAAGACTTACCAGCTCCGGCTGGAGCGCCTCTACAATGCGGTCGTCTTGGCCAACTACTGCGTGGCCGAGCTGGAAAAGCTCTTGCGCATGGGCGACGAGCAGTATACGCTCCAGCACCTGACCGACCAGCGAGATATGTTGATTGTGGAGATTGCCCAATGCAATTCCCTGACGGAGCGGTTGGTAGGAGAGTACCGAGATCTTCTGGGTAGCGGCCACGACGAGGAGATCCGCTACCACAGCCAACGCATCCAGCAGTACCCAGAGGTTTTCCGACTGCTAACCCAGGTTATCAACCACCAACCGGACAACGGTTATGCTTACAACGCCGTATTCAAGGCATTCCAAGAGGCTTACAAGCGGGAGGTGCGGGAGGAGAAAAAGCTGCAATACCTCAACGAGATTATGCAAATTGTGGATACTTGCAGTAATACAGATGTGTACAACCGGGGAACCAATGGCAATGATGAAGTCAGCAAGAATATCGCCGCCATCCGGGCCATCAGCAATAATTTTCAGATGACCATTGGCGAGATCAAAAACCGTACTGGTGGGAAGAACACTTACTACGAGCTATATGACCGCCTGCTGGAAGCCAATAACCCAGCCGCCATCACCTTCATCTGCTTGAAGGAGTTGGAACGAGCAGACATCGTTTTCCGCTCCACAGAACGTCTGACAGACAGGCAAGTCCAGGTCTGCCGGGAGGTACTGAACTTCATGCGGGGCCCAGATGAGTTTGAGTGCATCTGTAATAATAGCTATGCCTTGGCCCTAACCATTCGGGTAAGCTGGATGTGCTATAATAAAACCGCTCTGCTGGGCAGCGTTGAATGCCAGCTCACTCACCTGAAACGGGAAGAGTGGTTCGATATCTGCGATTTGTGTCGCAAGTACTTCGCCCGCACCGATCCAATGGTTCGCCAGCCCATCCTGGTATTGCTGTACGCTTTATCAGAGCTCCAGACTACTGGTAATTTCCAGTCTGCCATCCGCATTTTGGAAACCCTGGAGGAAGGGCAGTTCTTTAGTTCTGAGCGGATGAGAACTCCTTTCTTGATCTGCAACGAGGGCGGCGAAGCGAAAAAGCCTGACGGCACGAAATATGACGGTACCGTCATCAGCACTGAGAATTACAACGGCTATATTCGGGTCAATGGCGTGCCAGAGCGGCTGGGCCGTAAGGTCGGAGTCCGCTTCCGCCAGAGTAATCTGGGACGGAATGTGCGTATGCCGGTGAAAAATGATTACCTCACTGATTTGGAGTTGGGCATTGGTTATATGGGACTATCCGCCTACCGATCGGAGGGTAGCAGGGAACGGAGGGAGCGGACATGAGTGTGATTTCCGCCGCACAAGCAAACCAGCTCAACTGTTTGGTACGCAAGGAGATCGACAATCGCCTGTTCTTGACTTGCAACTATACTCCCACCGAGGTTCCGGTTCTAGGAAGCAGCGCCAAGTTCTATCTAGGCATACAGGATTTATATAAATTTACCGTTGATACCTCCTTCATCATTTGCAACCTGAATAAATATCTGCCCGTCGACACGGAACAAAGTTTTATTAGAGATTTCCAAGCCCAGATAGACGACATCAAGAATCTTCGCTCGGTGATCGACCATAGCCAGAGCGACTACGATGGCTTTTTCGCTAGGGAGCACCTGCGCCGCTATGACAGCATCATCCAAGCGGCGCTGGACAAGCCCAAAAACAATAATGAGGCTGTGGTTAAGGTCAAGCTCAGGCCGGAGACAGAGGATGACTTTGAGCTGTTGTATGCAAGTCTAAAGGTTCGGGCGGATAAGTTGTTGAAGGATCTGGAGTCCTTTGTCAAGCGAGTGGCTACCTCCAGTGAACGGGGGAAAATCACAGTGCGTTGGATCGCAGCCACCATAGAGTGGTACGGCAGGAAGCAGGACATTTACCTAGGACAGCTGGGGGACGTGTATCAGGCTAAAATGGCCGATGCGCAGAAAAATAGCACGTCGTGTTATAGGCAGGGATCCGCCAGCGAATTGCGCGGATACCAACTGCGCGGAAAACTAAACCGCTGGATTGAAAACGCTCTGTTTGCCGACTTAGACTATATGATCCAACACTGTGATTACATCATACACCGCTGGTATTTGGCCTCCGGGAACACTTCTCCCACAGCCTCCAGCATACCAAGACACTTGTCCCCAACCACCAGCTTGACTCCGTCCAGGCCGCGGCCTCGCAGCCATTGGAAGAAATTAACCCAGCTGGCCTTGTCCTCTTTCATACCCTCAGCGGCGCCAAGAACTTCACGGTACCCGTCCTCATTTACCGCAATCGCCACCAGAACGGCTACATTCTCATACTCTCCGCCCCAGTTCCGCCGCAGATAGATTCCGTCCACATAGACATATGGATAGCGTCCGCCCTGTAAAGGCCGGCTGCGCCAATCCTCAATGTGGACATACGCTTTTTTGTTCAGCTCGCTGATGGTCGCTGGGGACACTTTGCTTCCCCACAGCGCCTCCGTGATATCCTCTACTCTGCGCACCGAGACACCAGCCAGGTACATTTCGATAAGGGCTTCCTCCACACTGCTTTCACGCCGGCGATACCGCTCGATAATGGCCGTTTCAAAAGAGACTCCCTTCAGGCGGGGCACATGGAGCGTAACATCGCCGGAGGTGGTGGTAAGGTTTCGGCTGTAGTGACCACTGCGGTACCCCTGGCGAGCCTCATTCCGCTCATACCGGGCTGCCTGAGTCAGTTTCTCCGCCTCCTGCTCCAGCAGCGCATTCAGCGTTTCTTCCACGCTCCCGCGAACCAGCTCCTTAAGTTGACCCTTGATTACTTCTTCATTTAGCTGTACAATCTTCTCTGACATGGTTTGCTCTCTCCTCTCGGAATGGTGTGTTGCTGCTTCATTCTACCAGAGGGCTGCAAACCTTGTCTTTTTTATTTGCGCAACTTATTGTACCTTATCGTTCGCATGGCAACTAGCCAAAGGATCTGTTGACACGCATTTTAAGCCATATTATTTCTTTCTAAAATGTACCGGCGAGTAATTGCTCCGTCATAGTCAAGCAATACTCGCCGGTGTATTTTGCTGTATTCTATTGTTGTAAATCAATCCCATAAACCTTTTGGCAATGGGCAACTATATGCCGTTGTCCCATGACATCGCCAGAAAACACCGCAGATGCATAAGCTAATTGGATCAGCGAAAGGGCTGTATCCTTACCCACTCCTGGCACCTTAGACGGTTGTTCAGAGCATTGCTCCAGATTCCATTCATAGTTATAAAACAGAATGGCAAGCAACCGGCTGTCCTGATTTTCCAAACTGCGCCTAATTCCTGCTTCACACAACTGATTGGATTCCTCTAAACGCCCCATATCGCCCAATATGCTAGCCATTTTTTGAACCACACGCACATAAAAGTGTTCAGGATAGCCGCCTCCTGCCGAGTAACTTTCCAGGCAACATCGAATATAGGAGAACACCTGCAACGCCTCCTGAAGCTGGCCTTGCTCTTTGCAGCATACACCATACACCATTAAATGTGTGATTTCGTTGTTAGTAAGCACACATGTTGGCCAATAGGCAATATTCTTTATGCTTAATGGTAGGGTGAGGTAAAGAGCCTCTTTTGTCACACTTTTTCTCTGTTCCAGCGAAATCCGACCAGGATGATTCGCTGGCAATGCTACACGAATACGGGCATCCACATACATGAAGTACTGCTGGTTAACGGCAAGGTTCGGTGCTTCCTTTCGCAGCTGTTCCAAAAGTTCCCGCGCCCTGTCAAAATTCCCACTGTTGAGCGCACGGCCAATCGCACTGCGCGAAAGGTACATCTCATATTGATGGGAAATTATTTCGTAATCATACCGCTCACCGGACATATTGACCTTCTTCAGGATGGAACGCCGCTTGCACTTTTGAGGAATGCGCACATGATTCTCAATGCGAGAAATGGCCCCCATATCACATATGTCCTCCGACAATTTCGCTTGTGTGACCGCCAACAAAACCCTCCGCGTTCGGATCACATCATTAAAACAAACCGCTATGCTACGATCTTCACAGGGGACCAATAGTGAAACTGCCTGCGGCATCCGCTTCTGAATTTTCCGCAGTTGTGTCAACAGCAGCCTCGGCGTTTGATCCGGATTCCCTATAGCATCAAATATGCGTTGCTTCCATTCAAGCAGACGATCATACGCGAACAGCCGCTTTTCAGCGGCCAAATCCTTAAGCGCCGCTTCACTAGTTGCCAAAGCGACTTCGTAATGGCCCTGCCGGAACTCCGACGCAACTACATGGCACGCCGCATAAGGAAGCAAATAAATGCGCTCCCGGACCTCGTAGCGCGCAGCATTTAGGCAGCGCAGCAACGCTCGGTACTGATTTTCTACCGGTTCTGAATTTTCCAGCCGCTCCCGTAGTTCCAGAATTGCCATCAAGAGGTATCCCTCATTTCGGCTGAACAGGCATCCGTCAAGTGGCATTTTCGCAAGGGTGGGATTCGTCAATTCTAACGCCTCTTCAGCCAAGGCCAGCAGTTCTCTTTCCGGCCTGCACAATAGGGCACGACGGTTCAGTTCCGCTGTCTTGGCAAACTGGGAATCCAAAACCTCTTGTGCGGAATCCTGATATTGTGTGATCTTATCCGCCAATCCGTTTATTTCGCCCCGACGCAAAGAATCGGAAATCTCCTGGCGGAGCTTCCATCGCTCAAATTCCTCCCGATTCAAAATTAAAGTAAACAAATCTGCCGCCTTGCCTAACCGTTGCAGCAAGGCGACCGCCAGTAACAGTCCGACCTCACGGCTTCCGTTTTCGATCCGGCTCAACTGTGACCGTGTACAAAGTTTCCAACTCAGCTGCTCTTGGGTAATGCCCTCGCGAATGCGAATCTGCCCAATATATCGGCCTATATGGTCACAGGAATCACAAACTATGGCCTGCTTTTTTTCGATATCCACTCCTAGGTGACCCATTGTCTATTCAAAACCTTTCTGTTTTTATGTATTTCCGCAAAGCGCAAAAAGTATTTCGGCAAGGAGATAACTCTCCACCAAATAGAAGGATCGAATCATAGTTCTACTGGATAGCTGGAAAGAGAAATAGCCATCGGCGCTGGATAAGCCTCATCAAAATCGGTAAGCCTTGAAACACGTTAGGACCTGTTGGCAAAGTGCCTACAAATCTATCCGAAATGTGATATAATGAAGAGGGAAGGGGCGAGGAGATGCAGCTGAAATACCACTTGGTAACGATAGAAGACTTGGTACCGGAAAATTATTTTCTTCGGAAGCTGGAAGCGGCGCTGAATCTGAGTTTTGTGTACGAGGAAACGGCGCATCTATATAGCCGGAAATACGGGCGGCTTGCCATCGACCCGGTAGTGATGGGAAAGTATCTTCTGGTGGGATTTCTGTATGGCATTCCCACAGAGCGGCAAATCAAGGAACGCTGTGCGGACAGCAATGCATTTCGTTGGTATCTTGGGATTGACCTGGATGAGCGGGTGCCGGACCACAGCACGATCAGCCAGCTGCGGCGGCGGAAGCCGGCGTTTCGGAATGTGTTCCGCCATCTGCTTGCGAAAGTGGTACGGCAGTGTGCAGAGAAGGGGCTGATGAACGGACATCTGGCGGTGACGGACGCCACCCACGTGAAGGCCAACGCGTCCCGGGCCTCGGAGCGCCTGGTGGAGATGGAGGAAGATGCTGGAAACTACTGGGAGCGGCTGGATATCTATGAGGAAGAGGGGTTGGAGGAGCTGGCGCGCCGGACGGGCAAACGGCGCGGAAAGCGGACAAAACAAGTAAAAAAGGACAAACGGCGCAGTCACAAACGGGTAAGCCGTACCGACCCGGAGTCTAGGCATCTGAACCGTCCCGGCAAGCCCGGGGCCGCACTATCTTTCCCACCAGGCCCTAGACGCAGACCACGGCATCATCACCGGCCTGACGGTAAGCGGGGTGCCAGAAAGCTCCTGGACAGTTACTTCAAACCCTCTGTTCAACGGCATCTGTCCAGGTGTTGGGAACCGGAATACTGGCGAGGCACTTAAGTAGCGGCATATCTGGTGCAAGGGTACCTTTGCCATCCAGAAGAGGTGCTACAATCTAACATGCGTCTTACGACGAGGTTTAGAGGCAGCAGAAGGCCACTGCCTCCTTTCCGCCACGGCCTTAAGGATAATAAACTGTATGAATTGACGCTGAGAGGCGTCTTTTCCCTTGCCTGGAGCCACACTTATCTCTAAATTTCAAGCACTTTGTCAACAGACCCACGTTTGTCTCAAGGCTATTTTCGTATATAGGAGGCCACAAATTGGAAAGAAATCGTCATTTCCCCGCAGGACGCTGTTCCTGCTCCTGCCGGTACAGCGAAGAGCTCATAGCAAATTTCTGCACCATAAGATGGGCGACAGCTTCCGGCACGGCAAAGTCACCGGGATGAAGTTCGGCTCCCCGGCCGCTTTCACCACTGGAGTCTTAAAGCATATCCACAAATTACTCACGCACAGCTTGCATATTTTCGCCGTGCGGCGTTGATTTGGCTTGAAATCCGTCAGGATTCCTGCGCCAAATCGCCTTGCACAGCAAAAAATCTGCTGCGCAATCTGCACCTTATTTTTCGCACGCAGAAGCTCCGGCGTTTCGTTCTAGGGTGTATCGTTTTTCCGCCTTCATGGCTTAATTATACCATATTGCATCAGGAGAGTCCAGGATTTTCAGCAGTTTCTTCCACTTTATTTCATGCTCAGGCCTTCCACTGGACGGTGCGCCTTGGGCTGCTCCACGCTCAGTCCCTTCATGAGCCATCGGTACTACTGCCACATGAGCCGGGCATTCCAGGAGCCCCCTCTGCCTTCCAATTCAGCAGGGCATCATATGGAAAGCACACTGATGTAGCGAATCAGAGAAAAGGAAATCGCAGCAGGCCACAAATCCGACGATCACAAGGGAAATCGTGGCCCCTCGAGCTCCATGTAGTCCATCAAATTTTGAGCGGCAGAAAATTCTCCCGAAGAAGGCCAAGATTGGCATCACATCAAAGGAAAAGTAGAAGAGGCCAATACTGGCCTACCTATTTCAGGTGTTAAAGTGGAAGCCCATAGTAAAATGAAGCCTCATGGCATAACTTATTCCGCAGAAGACGGCAGCTTTGACATCCAAGTAAAAGTCGGTGGCGATAATGTAATGTTTAGCAAGGAAACTCGCGAATCAACATAATTGAAAAATGAAAACAGAGCAATAATGGTGGCAGTGGTAGTAGAGGGCTTTTCTTCTCCATAAATTCGCAAACGCTTCGCTGGACTTTTGGCACGTTCTCCGATATTGTAGTATTTGCAGGAAGCAAAATATTACGAGGAGGAACAATCATGCTCAGAAGAAAAGAAATCGCCCTGGTAACGGCTGGCATCTTGGCGGGAATCGCCGTCAGTGGTCCTGCTACCCAAGCGGCGGCGGGCCTCATGGCCAACCCCAGCAGCCAGCGGTTCTACGTCAACGAGCCACGCATCAACCTGGAAGCCTATGAGATAGGCGGCAGCAACTATGTGAAGCTCCGGTATATCGGACAGGCGGCGGGGTTCGGCATCACTTACGATGCCGTCACCAATACTGTCTGCATTCACCCGGACAAGTCCTACGAACCGGAGGTGACCGCACCCACATCAGCAGCTCCAGCTATCAGCCAGACCTCCCCCTCGGCGCAGAGCAAAAATGCGGATGGTTCTATCAACGTCCCACAGGACGGTTCGCAGTATGTCCCCCAAGCAGGTGACGTGATCCGCTGCGACGATGGCACCAACTATACCATCACAGACGTGAGCTGGTACGATAAGAACTACTTCGCGGATGGCCCAGTCGGTCCCCTGCCCACCACTACCAGCCAGTTTGACCAGCCTGAGCTGCCCAAGGCGGAAGTCAGGCGGTTCAACGACCCTGACGGAGACTACATCTTTATCCGCAATTTGCACGAAACCCGCCGGATGCTCTACAGCCTCTAACAACGCCATGGGCGAGGATGACTGGATCATGCAGAGCGGAACACCGAGAATGCGGGGAGATGGAACGCCATGGGTCCATATCCACCTGACCTTGCCGGACGATATGATCTCCGCCCCCTTCTGGCCTTGGCGAGAGGAAGCAGTCCCCGAGGTGTTTCACTCCTGTCCAAGCGGGGACTACTACCTGGAGGCCTGGGATGTGTTCAAAAACGGCAGATTTCTTCGAACAGAATATAAACCTGCGCTGATAAAAATACGCTG
>OFEZ01001373.1_pt1 | contig 13358 bp, 13 predicted proteins | sample 1521241 | NCBI WGS metagenome assembly OFEZ01 (sample SAMEA3504099, study PRJEB24116) | mouse gut metagenome | biome: mouse gut; feature: mouse-associated habitat; material: faeces | place: Denmark | collected 2011
GATTGCTGGATTATTACGTTTCTTAGGTAAAGATTATGAAAAGTTGTATACAGTGGATGTGGTGTGCCATGGTGTTCCTTCGCCGAAATTATTTCTGGAACATTTAAATAACTCTTTTGGCGGCGTTGATAATATTGATGATGTTGATCGCCACCATGGCGCACACCGAGCGGGAGGTGTTGATCTGGGCCCGCTCCTCAATGTTCTGGGTCAGCGCGCCGCAGAGGGTCCCATAGGGGATATTGACGCAGGTGTACCCGCATACCAGAAGGCAGTAGGTGACATACATATAGATCGTCTTGGACCCGTCGGACCAGTTGGGGTGTGCCCAGAAGGTCAGGACCAGGATAATGGCTGTCAGGGGCGCGCCGATGAGCAGCCAGGGGCGGTAACGGCCCCAGCGGGTGTTGGTGCGGTCGCTGAGACTGCCGATAATGGGGTCGTTGATGGCGTCCCAAAACCGGGAGATCAGCATCAGCAGAGATACCGCTGTCATAGGAATGGCGCATACGTCTGTGTAGAAGATCATCAGGAAATTGCTCACGAACATCCAGCTGAAATTACAGCCCACATCCCCGAAGCCGTAAGCGATTTTGCTGATAAGAGGGACCTTTACGTTCATATCCTGGGCGGTTTTGTTCGCTTCCATCCTCAGCCCTCCCCAGCGATACGGACCACGGCCTTGACGATATTGGCCTTGTCCGCCACGCTGCGGTCCATGGCGTTCTGGATGTCGTCAAAGTCAAAGATATCGGTGACAATGCCCTTCAAATTGACCTTCCCGGCAGCAACCGCGTCAATAGCCATGGGGTAGATGTGGCGGTAGCGGAACACGGTCTTGAAGGTCAGCTCCTTGTCCAGGGCCAGGCTCATGGGCAGGGTCATCTCTCCGGTTTTGGAGTAGCCCACCAGGACGATGGACGCGCCCTTTTTTGTCATATGGATGGCCTGCCGGGTGGTGAACTCCGTACCGGCAGTCTCAATGACCAGATCACAGCCCGCGCCGCCGGTCAGCTTCCGCACGGCCTCGACAGCGTCCTCGTCTTTGCCGTTGATGACCCCGTCCGCGCCCAGCTCCAGTGCCTTTTCCAGGCGCTTGGCCATCACGTCCACCACATATACCCGGCTGACCCCCTCGGCCTTCAAGGCCATCATGGACACCAGGCCGATGCACCCTGCGCCCATCACCACGGCCGTCTGTCCAGCGTGAGCGTCACCCTGGTTGGCGGCATGGAACCCTACTGCCAGAGGCTCAATCAGCGCTCCCTCCATGGTGCTCACATTGTCCGGCAGCTTAAAGCACAAATCCGCTTCATGGGCCACATATTCCTGAAATACTCCGTCCACCGGCGGCGTCGCAAAGAATACCACATCCGGGCAGAGGTTATACTTTCCTTCCCTACAGAATTTACACTTTCCGCAGGTCTTCCCAGGCTCTAATGCAACGTGATCGCCGACCTTTAAATGGGTCACGTCTTTTCCTACCCCTACCACAACCCCGCCGGGCTCATGTCCCAGTACAAAGGGGGGTTCTACCACAAAATCCCCAATTCTGCCAGTCTCGTAATAGTGCATGTCGCTTCCGCAGATTCCTACATACTCAAGCTTCACCAGCACCTCATTGTCCTGCGGTACAGGAATTGGCCTCTCGGTATACCCCATCTCGCCGATTCCATTCATTACAGCTACCTTCATTGTTCCTTCCATCTCACTGTTCCTCCTTATATTTTTGAAATATTTTTTTCTATCTGATATAATGCTGCCCCGTATGCAGACGCCTCTTCCCGGCATTGGCAAACCCGGACATAGTCCCCGCCTCCGCTGAAAATGTTCTTTTCGGCGGCGAGAGACTGAAAACGCCCGATATACGGTTTCATGTAATTGCCTACATACCCGCCCAAGACAACCTCACAGTCAAAACACATCCGCAAGTTATCTACTGCAATCGCAAGATTTCCCAGATATTCGTCCCATATCTGCCGGTACTCTTCCTTGCCGGACTCCATTTTATCAAAAAAGGCGCGCAGGTTCCCGTCTTCCAGTTCTGCAAGGTTTAATGCCGAACAATATGCGTCCAGGCATCCCTTCTTGCCGCAGTAGCAGGTCTTTCCCTCTGGATGGATTACCATGTGCCCGAACTCTCCGCTGCGCCAGTTATTTCCCATATACATGGTTGTGTTATCCGTAATTGCCGGTATTCCCTCATTGCTCTTCATCTCATCCGCAAAAATGACTGCTCCCCCTACAGAATTGCTCAGCGACAGATAAACCAGGTTGCTCTCCGGCCTCTTACAGCATACATCTTCCGTGATGGCGGCGGCGTTGGCGTCGTTCAGCAGTTCGCAGGGGTAGGGGATATGCGCCGCCCACTTTTCCCAGGATACCTCATGGATTCCCAGTACATGGGAGCCGTTCAGTATGTTCTTCTGTCTGTCCACGATTCCCGGAAGGGCGATTCCAACCCCTTCTATCTTCTCTTCCGGAATTCGGTTCCTGGCTACGAACTCCCCGAGAAGTTCCCCAATCTCACGGAAATAAGATTCCTCATTACGAAAGTGCTTACGGATACGCTCATGCTTCAGCGCTTTCCTGCCAAGGTCTGTATAGACAAACCCTACATGATTCTCTGTGATATCCATCCCGACGGCATATCTGACATCCCTGACGCTGGCGATTGCCTTCGCCTTCCGTCCTCCGGTGGATTTAAGCTCTCCCACTTCTTCCACGACCCCGGCGCTTTTTAATTCCTTAACGATAGTCAGGACCGTAGGCCCGCTGATATCTAACGCGGCAGAGATGTCCGGCATGCTTGTCTCACTCTGGCTGTGTACATAGCGGAATATCCGGTTCCTGTTCAGCTTTTTTACTTCCAGGCTATTCGTCCCACGTCTCATTCCCTCTGCCTCCTCACTTTGTTAATCAGTTTATTCAAGCATTTTCTAAACTATGGATATAATAACATAAACGTACTGAAATTTCAACAGGAAAGGTCTAAAAATTCATCAATGTAGAACAACGCCGCTCCTGCTGCCGAAGCCTCTACTTTGTACCTGCATTCCACAAGATAATCCTGCGCCCTGTCGCCAAAGGGATTTTTCTCATCTACCCTCCGGCAGATGTCGTCCAGATATTTCCCCATGTGCGCTCCCACATATCCACCCAGGATTACCATACCGTCGAACAGCATCCGGATATTGTGGATTGCCCTTGCAAGATGTTCCAGATACTCGTCCCACAATTTCTCTGCAGTTTCGTCTCCCTGCTCCAAGACATGGAAAAATTCTTCCAGGCTGCCGTCCGTGTATCCTGCAAGTTTCCCGGCCCTGCAGACGGTGTCGAAACACCCCCGCCTTCCGCAGTAACATAATCCTCCGCCCTCGGATACTGCTTCCATATGGCCGATTTCGCCGCCTTTATGGGTATTTCCCTCATAGATTGCATCGTCGATAATGACCGAACCTCCCACACTGTTGCTTAAACTAATATAAAATGCATTCTGGAAATTACGTTCTGTCCATGTTTCCCGGTATCCGGCCGCATAGGAATCATGAATCAGGCGGTTTCTGTAGGGTACATATGCGGCAATCTCTTCCCGCCGCCGTTTTGTAAAGTCCAAAGCCTTCCCATACTCGATATACTCTCCGTCATCTGATACCAGACCCTGTACGGAAATCCCGACCCCAAGAAGGTTCTCATCTGCAATCTCTGCCTCTGTTTTTACCCACTCTACCACTTTGCCGATTTCCCGGAGGTATGCGTCGTCTTCCAGATTGAACGGAATCCGCCGCCGCTCCATGCTGGCGATGTCGCCGGACAAATTAACGGCCACAGCCGTAATGTGGTTCGCCGTGATATCAACGCCAATCGCCATCCTTGCATCCTTGATATAAGAAAACGCGGTGGCGCTGCGCCCTCCCGTATTCCTGATTTTGCCGGAAGTGTCAATCAGCCCTTGCTTCTTCAAATAATCCAGGTTTGAGGTCACTGTGGGGAGGCTCAGCTGCATATCTACAACAATCTCCTGCTTAGATACCGAGCCGCGCTCTCTAATATAGTGATAGATGTTCTGCCTGTTCTTCGCCTTAATTTCATTTGCGCTTATTTTTTCCGTACTCATGATATTTCCTCATTCTAACATTGATAAAATCCTACTTCACTTTATCAAAATCAATGTCAAGCAGTTCCCCAAAGGAATGTATCGTCACATAACCGCCCTCTACCTCTCCGAATCCATATGCCGCATAAATCATGGGAATCCCTGCCTCTTTGCAGGCCTTAGCGTCCCCATTTGTGTCGCCTACATACACGGCGTCTTCAATACCGTTGCGCTCCATGATAATCCGGATGTTATCGCCTTTTAATTTCCCCGTATCCCCCGGACAGGTAAAATCCCGGATACAGTCCCCAAGCCCTGTGTTTTTGAGAATCGCCTCGATATATCCTGACTGGCAGTTACTTACGATGAACAGTGGATATTTCTCACTTAGTCTGCGGACCGTATCAGGCATCCCTTCATAGAGGATACACGGCGCACCCTCTATATGCGCATTCTCATATTGATACATATGGTATGCCAGTTCCTCCTTCTCAGGCTTGCTAAGTTCCGGGAACAGGTCGTCCATAATCTCGTCAAGAGGCTTTCCGAATTCTTTCTTGAGTTCTTCTCCCGTCAGCACGCGTTCAAGGCTGGTGCGTTCCCGGATTGCCTGATTCCATGAAACTGCCACTTCCTCCGTGGAATCCCAAAGCGTGCCGTCTACGTCAAATATAATTGCTGCCATGTATGCCTTCCCCTTATCTTATGCTTCTTTTTCCTCGATTGCCGTAATCATGTCTACCCGCTCCTGATGCCTTCCGCCTTCAAACTCTGCGCTAAGCCATGCGTTCACAATCTCTTTCGCCGTCTCGATTCCGATAATCCTTGCGCCGAAGGCAAGGATATTGGCGTTGTTATGCTGCCTGACCAGACGGGCCGTGCATGATTCGGAGCATACTGCCGCCCGGATTCCCTTTACCTTGTTAGCGGCAAGGGAGATTCCTACGCCGGTCCCGCAAATCAGGATTCCAAGGTCAACTTCCTTCGCTGCAACTGCCCTTGCCACTTTTTCACCGTATACGGCATAACTGCAGCTTTCGTTGCTGTCTGTCCCGTAATTCACGGCTTCATGTCCCAGTTCTTTTAAATATTCCATAATTTCATTCTTCATTGCGACCGCCGCATGGTCGTTGCCGATTCCTATTTTCATTCTATATATCCTCTCTTTCTGCCATTTCATTTCCTTCTACATTATAATATCCCCGCCCGTAAATCGCAACACATCCAAGCATCAAATTCACTTGACTTTCGTATTTTTGCATTTTATAATGCAGGAAGTGAACCTGCTGACAACACAAAGGAGTTATCTATGATAAAATTAATTGCAAGCGACCTTGACGGTACAATATTAAAAAATGGAGCGCAGGAATTGCCCGGAGGGTTCTGCGAGCTCGTGAGGCGGTTAAAAGAAAAGGGGATACAGTTTGCCGCCGCAAGCGGGAGGCAGTACTACAATCTGCGTCTTCTCTTTGCGCCGGTCAAAGATGATATCCATTATATTGCGGAAAATGGCTCTCTGTGCGTATGCCGTGATCAGGTCATCTCAAAGGGCCTGATTGAGAGGGAGCTGGGGCTGCGTATTTTTAAGGCTATCCGGGAACGGGGCGGATGCCACTGTCTCCTGTCCTGTGAGTCCGCATGTTATACGGATTCCACGGATCCTGCTTTTATACGGCACATCCGGGAGGTGCTCCGCTATGATATGAAGACAGTGGACAGGCTAGAGGACGTCACGGAGCCCTTCTTGAAGATTGCAGTCTGTGATTTTACGGGGGCTGATAATATTGAAGCTTATTTCCAGAAAATGTTTGAATCCGAGATCAAGGCTGTCACATCCGGGATGATCTGGATCGACTTTATTGCGCCTAACGCCAATAAAGGAACCGGGCTTGCAGGCTTAGCGGCGCATCTGGGAATTAAGCCGGAAGAGTGCATGGCTTTTGGCGATCAATATAATGATGTGGAGATGCTGCAATTTGCAGGAAGGAGCTATGCCATGTCCGACGGTGCGCCCGGGGTCGCAGAGTATGCCACCGATGTGACGGATTCTGTGGAAGATGTGCTGAGGCAGCTATAGACGAAAAAGCAGGTGCATAGATCAGTTTACCACTTGAATCTTTGCACCTGCCTGCTGTTGTCTGTTAGAACAATTCTTTCACCGTAGGATAAATCTTCCTGAACTTCTGGTATCTCTCCTCATACTTCGCCACCAGTTCCGGCTCCGGCTCTACCGTATCCACGACCTTCACAACCTTCTTCGCAATTGTCTCCACATCCGGATACTCTCCACATCCCACGGCTGCAAGCATAGCGCCGCCAAGGGCCGGTCCTTCTTCGCTCTCGATGACGTCTACCTTGAGGTTCATAATATTGGCGAGAATTTTCTTCCAGAGCGGGCTCTTTGCACCGCCTCCGCAGATCTTCGTGCGTTCAATCTGAATCCCCAGACTCTTTGCCACCTCCAAAGAATCCCGAAGGCCAAACGTAACGCCCTCTAATACCGCCTGCGTCATGTCCTCCCTCGTTGTATCCATAGACATCCCGATAAACATTGCCCTCGCATCTGGATTGTTATGGGGAGAACGCTCTCCCATCAGATAGGGAAGATAGAATACCTGATTTTCTCCTAATTTCGTAATATCCGCCTGCTCCGCCGCAAAATCCTTCGTCTTCAGGATATCCTCATTCCACCATTTATTACAGGACGCTGCGCTTAACATACACCCCATCAAGTGGTAATGCCCGTCGGAATGAGCAAAAGAATGCAGCGCATTATTCTGGTCAACGCCAAATGACTTACTCGAGATAAAGATTGTCCCGGACGTCCCAAGGGAAATATTGCACATACCGTCCCCGACCGTCCCGGTTCCGACTGCAGCAGCCGCATTATCTCCCGCCCCTGCGATGACCTTTACCTGGTCAGATAAACCTAGCTGTTTTGCAATCTCAGGCTTCAAAGTCCCGACCACTTCATAGCTCTCATACAACTTAGGAAGCTGCTCTTTTGTAATGCCGCAGATTTCCAACATTTCTTTGGACCAGCAGCGGTTCTTCACATCCATGAGCAGCATACCGGATGCGTCGGAAACATCTGTGCAAAATGAGCCGGACAGGCAGTACGCCAGATAGTCCTTAGGCAGCATAATCTTGCTAATCTTCTCAAAATTCTCTGGCTCATGCTTCTTCATCCAGAGAATCTTAGGCGCGGTAAATCCTGCAAATGCAATATTCGCCGTATACTCGGATATTTTATCCTTTCCAATCTCATGATTCAGATAGTCTGTTTCTTCCCCGGTCCGTCCGTCGTTCCAGAGGATTGCCGGGCGGATAACTTTGTCCTCTTTGTCCAAAGCCACCAGACCATGCATCTGTCCACCAAAGCTGATTCCTGCAACCTCGCTTTTATTGCATTCGCCGACTAACTCCCTGATTCCCGCCATAGATTGTGAAAACCAGTCCTCCGGCTTCTGTTCAGACCATCCCGGATGCGGGAAATATAACGGATACTCTTTTGATACAATCTTGTGAATCTTTCCATCGCCATCCATCAATAACAGCTTTACTGCGGATGTTCCCAAATCTACTCCTATATATAACATTTTTTCCTCCTAACAAGCTCTCCACGGATTCTCTGTCGGATATCTCACGCCTGCAGGCTGGTTATACCCAATCTCCTCCACAGGCACCCCGATGTATTTGAATACTTCAAACAATGCCTTTCCGTGATGTCCAAATGCAACTGCACCATGGTGTGGATAGCCTCCTTCAATCAGCACATGGCGGTAGAACCTGCCCATCTCCGGAATCGCGAATACCCCAATGCCTCCAAAGGAACGTGTTGCTACCGGAAGAACCTCACCGTGCGCAATGTATGCACGCAGCCGATTGTCCGCCGTACTCTGCAAGCGGTAGAACGTGATGTCCCCGGGTACGATATCCCCTTCCAGTGTCCCTTGAGTCACTTCCTCAGGCAAAGCCCTTGCCATGATCATCTGGTACTTCATCTCGCAGAAGGACAGCTTTTTAGACGCCGTATTGCCGCAGTGGAAGCCCATGAATGTATCCTGCTGTGTATAGTCATATTTGCCTTGAATGTCTTCTTCATACATATCATTAGGCACAGAATTGTTGATATCAAGGAGCGTTACCACATCGTTGCTTACCACTGTTCCGATAAACTCGCTAAGCGCACCGTAAATGTCCACTTCACAGGATACCGGAATTCCCTGTGCAGTCAGCCGGCTATTGACATAGCAAGGCACGAATCCAAACTGTGTCTGGAATGCCGGCCAGCATTTCCCTGCAAGTGCAACGTATTTGCGGTATCCTTTGTGTGCCTCAATCCAATCCTTCAATGTCAGTTCGTACTGGGCAAGTTTCTCAAGAATCTCTGGCTTCTTGTTGCCTGCGCCAAGCTCTGCTTCCATCTCTTTCACGATTGCAGGAATCCGCTCGTCCCCGGCGTGTTTGTTAAATGCCTCGAACAGGTCAAGCTCTGAGTTCTCCTCAATCTCAACGCCCAGATTATAGAGCTGCTTAATCGGCGCGTTGCATGCAAGGAAGTTCAGCGGTCTTGGGCCGAAACTGATGATCTTTAATTCGCTAAGCCCTACAATTGCTCTTGCAATGGGGGCAAATTCGTGAATCATATCCGCACATTCCTGCGCGTCTCCCACCGGGTATTCTGGAATATATGCCTTTACATTGCGAAGCTTGAGATTATAACTTGCGTTAAGCATACCGCAGTATGCGTCGCCGCGCCCCTGTACCAGATTGTCGCCCCGCTCCTCTGCTGCTGCGATAAACATCTTCGGACCTTCAAAATGCTTCGCAAGAAGTGTCTCGGAAATCTCCGGACCAAAGTTTCCAAGGTATACCACCAGCGCATTGCATCCTGCCGCCTTGATATCCTCTAAGGCCTGTACCATATGAATTTCACTCTCCACGATGCAGATCGGACATTCATAGATTCCTTCCTCACCATATTTCTCAGTATATGCTTTCATTAAGTTTGCCCTTCTCGTCACGGACAGGCTCTCTGGAAAACAGTCACGGCTTACCGCTACTACACCAATCTTTAATTCTGGCATGTTGTTCATTGTTCTAATCCTCCTATTTTTCTTATTACTTTATACCCATTCCGCCATATTAATGGTATTTTCAATCGCATTATTACAACGTAATGTTCTCTCCTTTTAATCCACAGAATGCTCCGTTAATCTTTGCATCCTCATGTGCAATCAGCCATTTATTCTTTGCTGTAATCAGCTTATCTTCGCCCTCGGCTGCGGACGTAAAGTCAAGCTCCAGGTTCGTATCCTTTGGCAATACGATTACACAGCGGAATCCACTCTCTTTCGCACTGCAAGGCGCATAGTGAAGCGTCGTCGCATATAATTCCACAACCGTCCCCGCAGGCACATGGAATGCTTCAATCTTAGACGTATCGTATGTATGGTCTGCTTCAATATCCTGCTGCTTTCCAAGCAAGAGAATTAAGTCGCTCTCTGCAATATCTACCTCCGATGAGCGATGATACTCCACGGCATTAAGTTTTCGGTTGTTCCCATTGCAATACCCGACCTGAATCGGAAGCCCGCCGTATGCACGTTTTTTTAGCTCCTCTGCCACTGACAGCTTCTCCAAAGCTTCCACAGACGGGACATAGACCACATCATCCGCCGGACAAGGCTGCCGCTTCATCACTTCCAACAATTCGGCACAGTCATATCCTGTCAGAACTTTTCCGTAGACACCGAAGGCGGCATCTGTTACCTTCTGAATCTCCATATTTCTTCTCTCCTTTTTGCGTTGTTGCTTATTAATGTCATTTTATCAACTTTTTTATGGGCATACAACGCAATAATTAGCCTTTTTATGGTATTTTTTTGTCTTTTACAAAAAGGAACAGCACATTTTCTGCTGTTCCCCTTCTATATTTGTGATGCTTTTTTACCACAATAAATCAGGCATACTTTTTATAGTAATGCTCTGCCTTCTCTTTCGTAAGATTGAAATGCTTTTGAAGCTTCAGAACAATTCTTTCCTTTGGAACCTGTTCTTCCAAATTGTCTAAAATAATCGCTTGGATTCCTTCTTCTCTGGCTTGACACACTTCTTCTCTGGCTTGACACACTTCTTCTCTGACTTGACACACTTCTTCTCTCACCCGATTTACCTCTTCTCTCTCTCGGTTTATTTCTTCTTTCTTTCGTTCTACCTCTTCTCTTTCTCGATTTATTTCTTCTTTCTCCCGGCTTACCTCTTCTTTCTCCCGGCTTATCTTTTCTTTCTCCCTCTCTGCTTCTTCTTTCTCTCGATACAGCGCTTCCCTGACTTCCCTTGTTTCTCTTTCTACAAACTTTAATGCATCATCGATAGCCCCTTCAAAGATAACCTGCTCCAAGCTGCTCACTTGTGTTACCCCCTTCCACAGATCCGTATTTTCAGGATAATCAATGTACTCCGTCACCGTAGCCATAAAGTCCTCCTTATGCGGGTACATAATTGCATTCAGGAAATGCAAAAGTTCATATCCTTCATCTTCCTTTCCCCCATTATACACCTCATTCCCCAATTTGATAACTACTAACGTCATCAAATCATAATTTTCTTTCGCTATAGAATTCGGCGCAGTATTCTTCGTGTTGGCCATCTCGTAGAAGGATATACTGTAACGCTCTTTTGGCGGGACATCATCCCGGCAAATCCAAATACTGTAACATTTTGTCAACTGGGAGTAATCCGTCCCCTCAAGAGCCAAGGACAGCTGGGAAGACAACCGCCGCGCAAGATAATAAATTCCCCGCTTCTCAATGGGATACCCCGGCTTATACGTTTTCTGCGGCTCTATATCGATATTGCGCTTTCTCCATGCCATAATCCCCCTTTCTGCCTAGTGTGCTGTCTGCAGAAATGTTACCACATACATGCGCAAAATGACCGGCAGTAACATTCTGCCTTCTAAAATATTATCAGGTAAACATCAGACGAACTGTCTGTGAGAATATAAAAGACGAATGCCTTCTAGAATTCTTGCTTTTGAGTATAGCACATCCTGTCACGAAGTACAATCTGAACCTCCTTCTTTAAGAAATCTTTAAGAAAAAGGCTGCATCATCCTGCGGTATTCCTTCGGCAGCATCCCATACCGCTTCTTGAATACCTTTACAAAAGCCCTGCTGTTCGGAAACCCATTCCTAAGTACGACTTCCCCAATCGGAAGCCTTGTATCCGCAAGATCCTTCACCGCGTGCTCCAGCCTGATATCATCCAGACATGCTTTGTAATTCGTCTTCGCATATTTCCGGAACATCCTGGACAGATACGTCGCCGAATACCCGAAGATCTCCGCCAGGCTTTCCAGCGAAATATCTTCCCTATAGTTTTCTTCCATGTAAGCGGTAATCTGGGAAAGCCTATCCAGTTTCCGGCTATTTTGGATTACTTTTTCATTCACGTCCGTTTCGCGATACTTTGTCACAAGAATATAAAGAAGCATATAGAACTGCCCCTGAACCTTCAACTCATACCCACACGGCTTTTCATGATAAGTGTGGTACATATCCCTAAGCAGATGCATGACTTCTTCATCCTGCAATCTGGAACTATGGGAAAAATAGATAAATTTTTCGTCTGTATAATATTTTTCAAATGTGGTAAGCGGAATCTGCAGAACCACTGTCTGATTCCGCTTTGGGGAAAAAATAGAATGAATTTCATTGGAATTCACCAGCATAAATTCTCCCGGCCGCAGCGAATACCGCGCCTCATCTACATAGAATTCCAATTCACCCTCGAAAAGCGCAAAAATCTCAATCGACCTGTGCCAATGCTTCTTGCGCACATAATTGCCGTCCTTTCCCTCGAAGATGAACATCTTAAAGGGGATATCATCATTCGGCAGAATAATTTCGTGTGAGTATGCCATAACATGTTTCTCCTTTCAACCACTCCGTCGCCCCCACCACAGCAACCGCCCTCGCTCCGCATTCATTCCCATACTCCGCGCATTCCCTTAGCGGCCGCCCCTTCGACAATGCGAAAATAAATCCCGCCGCAAAGCTGTCTCCCGCTCCCGTAGTATCCACGCACGGCGTCCCTGTTTTCCCAGGCACCATATAAGATTCTTCCCGGTTCATCACCAGACATCCATCCCGGCCGCACTTAACCACCACATTCCCCACGCCCGTTTTCAAAAGCTCCGCCGCCGCCAAAGAAACCGTCTCCTTCCCGGTAAGAAGCATCGCCTCCTCGTCGTTTGGCAGTAAATAATCAATATAGGAAAATGCCTCCGCCATCTCCTCCACGGTCTCCCTATTCTTACATTTCGTCATATCCGCACACACAATCTTATTCTGTCTCTTGGCCTGTGCAAAGATACAGGCAAGCTCCTTCGCCCCAATCTGCGGGAACACGAAAATACTGGCAAAACAGACAATCTTCACACTCTTCGGAAATGGCGTCTGAATATCTCCCAGACATAATTTCCGCAAGCTCCCACTGGCGTTCGTAAGAAAATTCCGTCTTCCATCCTCCCCTACCAGCACCACATTGATTCCCGTTGCCATACCGTCCCGGACACATCCGTCTGAAAGCCCGATTCCCTCCCGCCTGCAGTGTTCAATCAGAAACCTTCCCGCCAAATCATTTCCAATCACCGTGACAAGCCGGACGGGCTTCCCCATACGGGCAAGCACAGTCGCCTCATTCAGCGCATCCGCGCCCAGTCCATAGACTGTCTCCGTCGGAAATGCCACCAATCCGCCCTCTTTCAATATATCTCCGGCTTTCTCAATTATTTCCATATTCATCTGTATATTATTTATCTGCTCTATTATCGTCTTCATACCCGTATTATACCACATTGTGATATACTGTCCACCGATATCTATCCAAACTAACGTATATTATTTTTTGACATATTCCTCTATCCCCTGTACGACGGCTTCCGCAACCTTCTTCTGATATTCCTTATCCACCAATTTCCCCGCCTCTTCTCTGTTACTCAAGAATCCGCACTCAACGATGATTGTAGGCGCTTCCGTCCTCCTTAACAGATAATAACCGTCGTCTGCTTTCTCCTGCCGGCTATTCTCCGGATCAACGGCCAACAACGCTTTCTGCATGATTCCGGCCGCCCTCTCGCCTTCCGCCGAATGTGTAAAATAGAATACCTGCGCACCATGGACGCTTTCTTCGGGATAGCTGTTCTGATGAATACTGACGGCCAGATTCGGCTTTGTCTCATTGATCAGTTCAA
>OFEZ01001374.1_pt1 | contig 13349 bp, 6 predicted proteins | sample 1521241 | NCBI WGS metagenome assembly OFEZ01 (sample SAMEA3504099, study PRJEB24116) | mouse gut metagenome | biome: mouse gut; feature: mouse-associated habitat; material: faeces | place: Denmark | collected 2011
GCTTTTTCTACGTTATTAGGCATTCTTTCTTTAGTTTGGGTGAATTTTCTTTTATGATTTTGTTGAAAATATTTCCTTGTCCTTCGAGCTGGTAGTCTCTTGACTTGTTGTTTATTCCCATTATTCATAAAAAGATTTTTTTAGAGTGTCACAGATTACCTGAATACTTTGAGTCAGAAATTGTTTTAGGTTTAACATTTTCTTTTGTTATATCATCTATGCCTGAGATCATCTCTTCCATTATTTTTGCTCTGTTGGCTGTGCTTCTGTCTCTGTTGTCCTTCTTAGGTTTTCCATCTCCAAGGTTCCCTGAGTTTGTATTTTCTTTACTGCTTCATTTACCATTTGCAGATATTGGATTGTTTTATTCATTTTCTTCACCTGTTTGATTCTATTTCCTGTATATTTAAGGGATTTATTAATTTCCCCATTTAAAGGCCTCTATCATCTTCATAAGACTGGATTTAAAGACATTTTACTGTGCTTTGATTGTGTTAGGATATCCAGAGCTTGCTATAGTAGAATACCTGGGCTGTGGATATGTCATATTGATTTAGTTCTCTTTGATTGTGTTCTTATGTTGGCCTTTAGCCAACTGGTTATCCCGGGTAGTTTCTGTCACAGGCGTCCTGAGGTGGGCTGCCTTTGCCTGGACATTGGAAATCAGGTGACAGTGTATGTCTCCAGGAAACTGGGCAGAGCAGTGGATGTTCCTGCTGCAGCAGGCCTGCTTAATGTGGGTTTAATTGTAGCCAAAGACTGGCACTCAGGGGAGAACATCTTTAAGATCAGCTCTGGACTTTACTCTTTTTAGGGGAGGGGTTGAGACACGGTCTCACTAAATATAGCTCTGTTTGTCCAGGGAGTCACAGTTTCTCCATCTGCTTTTGCCTCCTAAGTGTTGAGATTCAAATTGTGTGCCACCAGACTCAATCTATAATTCTTTCCAGAACCATTAGCCCAGAGTTAAAAAGAATCACAAGAAGTTATTTTTGAAACAGTTGTTTATTCTGGTCAGGATTGTCCTCACTATCAGACTGTGAGAGTTCATTTAGGATCATTACAAATGTGTATGTGTGTATATTGTTAGGCATTAATGTTTGATAAATTATTGTCGTCTTCAATTTGAAATATACAGGGAATGAATATTTCTATGCAAAGTAATTTGCTAAAAGTGGATATTTACTCTTGAATAGTCTCTAGATTGGTCTCATAGAAATTGATACTAACAATGATTCTGATCATTTTTATATGTAATGTTTTTCTATAGTTGTAATAAGATATATTTTGTTTTTCTTTTCAGAAGTCTTATACTTTAAAGAGGAAAGGCCTTTGTCCTGGTAAGGTTTAACAATTCATTAGTAGTAGGTAAATTCAAAAATAAGAAGCAAATTCTTGTTGTGAGTACTTTGAGACCTGTGTCTTACAAGTCCCACAATATTATGAATATATTTTTTAGCTTGGAAACTTGCTCAGTGTAGTTCATAGGAACATGAACAGGATAGTCACCCACCATTTCCAAGAACCAACTCTGAAGTTTGGAAAAAGAGCCTGCTGGGATTAGCTATGCATATGGATGTCCATCTAAGATTCACTGGTTTTTCAAAGCCTTACTGGATTCAGTTCGTGAACTAAGACCCACACTAGGAGCTATCATTTCAGGCATTTCTCTTGTCTGAGAGTTTACATAATTTAGGATGATTCTCAGTTGTCAGTCATCACTACGGGATGCCAACAAATTTCTTTCCACTTCTGACAGAGCTTTACTTTACATGCAAAGGACCTTTTTTGTCAGGTGTAGCATCTTTCATAGCTGTTAGAAGACACCCATGTCTTCCAGAATGTTCCATCCATCAATGATCTGTTCACATGATCTGTTTTCCACCGGAATGATTCCTTTGACTCTCAATTGATTATCTGAATGACAGTGTAACTAATAATTATCTCTCTATAAAGGGGGCATTTGTCTTCCACATCAGTTAGACATGACCATAGAGTTGAAGGCCCATCCACTCCTGTCCAGGATGCTAGGTTAGACACTGGTTTGATAGAAAATGAAAAGTTGTATTTCAAGGTAATTCTGTGCTCATTAGGATTCATTACTTCCACAAGAGAGGACAATTATATTGTCCTCTTTATTTGTGCTATGTATCAACAAACATTTTCAAACATTATTAAATAGCTTACTGAATCCATGTTTGAAAATTCCCAAAATCATCAAAGGTAATGTTGAAAGTGAAGATTCAAAAATCTTCAGTACTTAAAACTCTTCAGAAACTCCTTGAAAAATACACATGTTGACTTCTATTTGGAATCCTAAACGGTTCCACAGTAAAACTGCAAGTGTCAACTAAATTTTATTGTTCTTTGCTCTTGTTACTATCTTATTATGTTCCTAGAAATGCTTGTTTGGAATAGAAACAAGCAGACTACGATATCAGGACTCAGTCATACATGAGAACAGAAGGAGCAGCTTGAACATTATGAAAGCTGTGGTGGGTTGTTTAGAGTTCTAGAAATCTACTTGATGATGCACAAAGCATCCTCTTGTGTGGTAACATCATAATCAATGAAATATGCACAAAGTATCATGAGAGAAGTACTTTGCCCTTCCAGGAGCAAAGACTGAAATTGAGTGAATACATTAAAAACAAAAAATCTGTAAGCTGTTAAAACAAAGGCTGAAGAGGTACTAGTGTGTATGCATGTGTGCACGCGTGCTTGTCTGTATCTGTGAGTGGTTTTGTAGGGCTATATTTTGTATGCTAACTTCTCCCATATGAGGAGAAGTTGTAAGGAAAGTGTCCCCAAATGTAATCAACTAGTTGAAGAACAAGTTAATAGATTTTATTGGTTTGTAATGTAGCATAAATTGGGAAATCAAACAACAAAGTATTCAAAGTCTTTGATTAATTTTTATATGAATATTAAAATAACATTCTTAAAATATGCCACAGTGAAGCAAGACCACCAAGACAGCTTAAATCTATCTTGAAAAACACTGTCCAGTATAATACAGGTAAGTTTAAGAGTAAGTACTCTATTGATTCTATCCCAATCATAAAAAGAATTTTGTTCCTGCTAGAATAGAAACTAAGGAAATCAAATATGCCAATAGTAGTTATAGCCTTTCTTAATTTGCTGCCAAACATTTTTAGGATTCAGGCTTATTTAGGAATTGTTTCAAAGAAATTTCAAATTCAAATTGTATCACCTGAAATATGTTTGTTTATTTAAAATGAACTACTGATGCATGTAGTGTCTTTTTAGAAGTAAAAAGATTTTTCACCTATTCTACAATGTAGATCCTCTCTAGTTCCATAACAGCAAGTTGACTTTGGTATGAAATGAGTTTTTACTTAAGTTTTATAATTGATATATATTACTGACTGCATGTTGTTGTATGTGTATCGGTGTCCATAAAATGTGGTTATGTTAAGCAAACAAAAATAGAGTATTAAATTACTTTCACTGTATTTTGAGGACTTAATGTCATAAGGGCACTCTGGATTTTTTTCCATCATAGAATTTCTGAATTTCCACTCATTCGATAATTCATACATTGTCTTCTGGTTATTTTTATTTGTCTTCCATTTAATGTGAATATCCTGATACAATAAATAACTGGCTCAATAGGAACTTTTAAAAAACTGACTGGTGTGTGAGTTTTGTTGGTAGTGCTGTGGAATGAGAACTGCCATTCTCAGTATTCTATGCAACAGCCTCCATATGGGCTACTCTGACAGCACCTTTTCCCTGTAGTTCTATTAGTTACCAAATATATAGTGATACTTGGTTTACATGCTACAAGACATAATTTGCAGAAAAAACTGCCACAGTAGGAGGAAGGTTGAGAAAATCCTATCATCCTGTAGTGCATAGCATGGAAGGGCCCATTGGTTCAGTCTGAATATGATTCTCACAGTGGGAGAAATACCACACAGTTTATGCTTTCAGCAACTGTCACCACAGCATCTCTCGCACCTACTTTGCCTTTGGAAAACACCAGCCAGAGAATAGTGTAGAGGAATCTAAATGGCTCTCTTCACATAAGCATAGGATGAAATACTATTAGTGTAATGTGGGTGAGTTTCTTTTAAGTTATTTTAGCATTAGAGTTTTCTTCTGGTGATAAGGATTGACAGAGGCCCCATACATGTGTAGCATAAGGTCCTCCAGAGGTTCACTTTCTCAGCCCATTTCTTGTTTGGGACAAAGGCTGTGCTCTGGCCATGGGCAATGTCCAGCAGGGTACTGTGGAGTTTTACATATTGCAAAGGAAGTAAACAAGAATTGTTTATTTGTTAGCTTGTTTGCTGAGCAGGCTTTTTCCATATAGTGAAACCTGAGTCACTCAATGGTTTATATGCAGAAATAAATAAAAAAACGTTTCATGTGAGGCATTAGTCCCTTGGAATTACTGCTTCATTGTGTCTTCCATGCTTCTCTCTGGAGTAATACTTCAGTTTGCATAGCTACTAAGGGGTCTTTCCAGCAGCTCATGCCATGGGAAGCAATGGAAGTTGATGCTGAGCTTCTTTGCATTGCACATGAGCTAGGGACCAGTGCTAGAACTGAGGGCCTTTAGGATCTTCCTCAGAAGATCTAGAGTAGAGTAACACACTGATCTCTCTAGAGCTTTATCACACTTGCAGCTGGAAATCCTTTGCAAAGGGCTTTGGGTCTCCTGTATTTGGCTATGTTGCATAGCCATAGACTGAGCTTCCCTGTTGTAGGAATGGATATTTCCCCTCAGTGAAGGAAGTTCAAGTCAATACTTGGAGAAGTCCCTTCACTTCTGTCCAAGATGAGTTTGCTCACTTAGAGTTGTGCCAGCATCCCTAGGGCAGAGACAGAAAGCAGCAATGGCAACACAATTCACTGTGGAATAACACTTCAGGCTAAGATGACACTTTTTGTGTCTGATAGGGCTCAGGATTGTGGGTATTTTGCACAATTAATTATAAATAGTAACTTTAGATAAAATTTTCCTTTTTTATTTTAAAAATACAAGAATGAAGAAAGGAAGAGTTCTAGTATATTTGTTGCTTACAAATCAATATTCATCTTAAAAGCTTTTCATAAATGGTGTCAAAGCATATCAGGTCACAAAAATATTTGCTTCAGCACTGGCTACCATTGTTTAATGACAAATTTTGCCTCCCTCTTTTGTAGTTAATGAGAAAATTACAAGAAGAACATCACTGTGGTAAGAATGTAGTGTGCATTTTATAATATATTAATCTGTAGAAAATATGAAATTCAGAGCCTGACACTGTCTTTGCCTCTGTGTAAGACAATTTCAGCTCTTTACTTTTCTATAATCACAAGCTGAATAATTATTTATAGAGCAAACCATGTTGAAATTACTGATGATATCTCTCATGCAGCATGAAATGCTCAAAAGGATCCATAGCTAGGTGGAAGATCCAATGGATAAAGTGCTTGCTATGCATGTGTGAGAATGAGAGTTTGGATACCCAGAATCCACATGAGGTCTGACAGTCTCATGTGCTGCTGTATGCTGGGGCCCTTATGGTGAGACTGGAGGTGGTGTCAGAGAATCCCTAAAGTTTACTGGATAGTTAGCCTGGGGTTTTTCTCCATGAACAAGAGATCCAGCCACACATCTAATGTTGAAAGAAGGTTGCATATTTGCATTCTAATGGCTCCCTGACAAACCTCCCATTGTTGTTTTTAGGTGTTCAAAAGCAGAAGATGTCAGGTATACTTCCTGTATCAAGGTAAAATGCTTCTCTGTGAAATCAAGTTTCTTATGAATTGTCTTAATTCAGCAGTAGTCTAACTATCCCAGTTTTATATGGAAAAGGTGATTCAGAGAAAACCATATTGTAGATGTGGATCTTTCTATCAATTGCAAGTGAGCAGTAAGTCCTTATGGGTAGTCGTGGCCCAATATGAGAATGGACTCAAGAGACATAGGGAGTGAAGACTGAGTGCAGTTCTCACATAATAGAAGGTGTTTGATGTTTGACAAAGTAATGTTTGCAGAAATGAATACACATTAGACTGATTTAAAAATGTGCCCGTGATAATAGACCAGAATACCATTTAGTAAGTCCAGATATTTCAATGATCCAGCAATCTCCAAAGTGCCTTTACCCCCAGCAGAATGCCCATAAGTTTTATCTACCCTTGGGCACTCCTATTTCAGGATCATATATGAGAGCCTCTCTTTGGTTTCTCTCTTTCATCTGTTTTTAGACTGAGAAGAAATTGTGGATATTTAGCAATTATGTTCATCAAATTTGCCTTATGAAGAGATTAGAGCATTTTCTATTTGATTCTTATAAGGGTATGTTGAAAGTTCTTCATCTAGTTAAACAATAACTGTCCTTCCCCAGTTAGCCAGCATTTCTAGAAGCAGAGAGTCAATTGCTATATACATCCATATAAGTTCTTCTTTTTCTTATTTTTGAAATATACATGTATATTCTTTGTGCCATATTCAAACACTTAAAATATTGTAGTATTTTATTTAGATACATCCATATTCAGTATGAGGCTACTTAATCACTATGAGATACTGGAGTTTAGGAAACTTGTTTCTGTATAACCTCTAGCCCTAGAGTGAGGGGATGTGTGACTGATAAGTGACATTTTAATGATTTTTGAATGTGACTAAGTGATCCAATGTGTTTCTATAAAGTAGTTCCACAGGTACTATGATAAGGATAGCAGTGGCAATTTAACTGGCATTTATTTAAAATGGTAAACTGTGCATTTTGTTCCCCCCAGCAATGGAGGAGAAAGAATGCCAAAAGAGGTTTTAGCAATATTAATGATCATCTTATATAAGATGGAGAAAATTTGGCACATAATGAATTAAGCTTAGTCTCAACCCGGAAGAACAATATCCTGTTTCTCATTTCATGATTTTCTCTTAATCTAGTCTAGCCTAAATATTTTTACATCTTGATGATATCCTAGCAATTTGAAAATAGATAAGCGTATTAGAAAATATTTCATGTTTAATTACAGTTTTTATTTTTTATGTGTCAATACCCCATGATTACTAAGAAGTAAAGTTGATTTGAAAGCATGCACCCCAAAAGAAAAGAGTTAATTTCACAACCAAACAAAAAGTTAACTCTATACCTTTGCATTGCTGGAAGAATCTAGCAAAACTTTACATAGACCACAGAGGAGGATGCAAAAGGATTTTGTGGGTTTTTGGAGTTCTGGAGTTTATGTGTGTTCTTGGGGAGAGCCAATAACTAACACTTATGAAGAAAAAGCATCCCTAATGTTAATTCTCCCCCATTTGATAAGTAACATATTTGCTTGTTATGAAGGAAAATGTTGGATGTGTGTGCCTGTGGTTGAGTACTGCAAGTAGTGTCAGGGAAGAGAAACCTAGCTTGAACAGTCCCCTCATCTCCTTCATATCCTCACTCCTTGTCAGGCCCTGTATTAGGTAGTGCTTCCCTACCTCCCTAATGCTGTGACCCTTTCTTTAATAGAGTTCCTCATGTTGTGGTGACTCCCAACCATAAAATTGTTTTTGTTGCTGCTCCATAACTGTAGGTTTGATAATGTTATCAGTTGTAATGTCCTATCAGTGTTTTCAGACTTTCTTAGGCAACTTGTGTGAGCCTGTTCTGTGCACCTCCTCCAATTGGTCATGACAGATAGGTTGAGAACCACTGTGTTAAAATGTAAGTGTTAGGAAATTAGACTATGGAAACAACAAGAAAGAAACCAAAAAAATGGGCATGTTTGTAACACAGTGAGAAGAATTCATAAAATGACAAAAAGTAAATAATACAGGCTCCTGGAATTAGGTACAGTCAACATGGAAGCAACCAATACTTGTGTTTCTCTTCTTAGATCGACTGACTTTAAGTGTGTGAATGCTTTGCATGTGTATTCTTTCTGTGTCCCATGTGTGTGTGTGTCCCACAGACATCAGAAGAGGTTATTTCATCTCATGGACTTGGTGTTCCAGAATTTTGTGAGCAAACGGTTATGTATTACAAATCAAACCCAGGTGCTATGCAAGAACAAAACATGTTAAAAACTCCTCAACCCCCTTTTCTAGCTCCTACAGTGAATATGTTTGATATGAAAACGATTAAAAGAATCATAAGGGGAAGTAAGTAGTCAGTCTTAGGATAATTGTTAACTTCCGGGACCCAGGCCTCAGCCTTCACATTTTACCTATTGAAGTCCAAAGGACTAATAGGCAGGGTGTGCACAATAGAGACTCGGTATGCTGGGCACACCTTTAATTCATGAACCCACAAATCAGGCAGGATTGTCTTTGTCAGTTCAAGGACACCCTGTTCATAATTGATATGGGAAGTAGAGGAAGGCAAGGTGAATTGTGGGTATCAAATGATAACTAATAGGAGTCAGTCTTCTCCTTCCACTATTTCAGTCTCAGGTATCAAGTTCAAGATGTTTGTCATGGTGACAAGTACCTTTATCTACTTAGCCATCTCGCTGACCCTGATTTACACATTGTCTGAAAATGCTTTAGTATGAACACACATACACGCACACACACACACACACACAGAGACACACACAGAGTATATAAAAAGTGTGTGTGTGTATGTGTGTGTGTGTTTATAACATGACACACCTGTTACCCAGTGCATGGGAGGTTCAGACAGAGAGAGATGACTTCTCCTGGGTTTTAATACTGGGCCACACTTAGGGAGAGGGTTTAACATTCGGGATATGGCCTAGGTAGCACAAGGTTGTCAGTGGTAGGTTTTCATGGTTATGACTACATGTGGTACCAGTTCTGTGTTATTTGTTTCCTGGTCTACCAGCATGTGAGAAGCAATAGAATAGTGCCACAAACTGGGACACCCTGTTGCCTTGCTGGAAGTAACTGACTGACTTTCCCATCAGACATTTTGTCACAGCAACTACAGAAACAAGTTAAAGAATAATAGCCCTCTTTTCTGTTTTAATCCCCACTGAGAAGTTACAAAGCAAACAGGAGGGTCTGTTTGCAGATCTTACACCACTTCCTCCACTGCCTACTGTTAACAGCTAGCTAATTATCTTAATGTAAGCCCTCTAAATTCACCATTAAGAAAGGGTCAGATTAGATGTAATTATTACACCCAGTGAAACCTTTAGAAAGTGTAAACTTCATATTGTCAGAAACCAAACTCAACTGTTCCTTCTTTTTAGCCTAGCTCAATTTAGTTTCCAAGTTAATATTAGCTACAATATGTGATGAACCGAGTAAATTTTGTTCTAGAGAGAACTAAGCAAGAAGGTAGAATTCAGGTAAATTTTATGCACAGAAATTCACTTGGCAATCATCTTCAAGTTCAGTGAAAAGCCGTTAGAGTTTTCAAAACTAACATTCCTAATACAAACACATTTCCCCTAAATAGAATTTTTATGATGATACAGAATGTACATAATAATGGTGAAGGATATGGTAACCACAGATTAGTTACAGTTGACATGAAATGAAGCAACTTCTTTTATATACCAATTATTAGAATACAATCCACAATATCATTAAAGCAGTGATATATGCCAGGCACAACTTAGCCAAAGGTAGTTTCCTTTCTTCAAAGAAATGAATTATGTGATTGAAATAAAATAGATGCTATTTTCTGATATTAAACTTGCATAAAATCAAACTAACACAAACTTCCCAGAAGCCTATGTGGCAATTGCAGTGTAATACGTATAAAATTTATAAAAAAAAAAAATGGACCTGAGCTAGATAATAACAGTTCTCTATTGCATGCTAAGAGAATACCCAATAGAAGTCTTTATGAAGAGGTACAGCCAGACAGGGGTGACAATGACACAGGCATGTTTCAAAGAGGCTAACTAGCTTGGGGCAAAGGAAATGTTTTCATGTCAATGAGAAATTCATACTTTTCTCCATTTCATTTGCATTGTAAACGGGTAACAACCAAACACTCTCTCTCTCTCTCTCTCTCTCCCTTTATTTTAAAACTAGAATATAAATGCATAATATATATACATATATACACATTCATATACACATGTATATGTATAAAAATATACACACATACATGGACTCATACATGTATATATACATAAAATATAGCAACCAGGTGGCTCAGTGGGTTAGTGCACTTGCCTTGGAACCCTAATAAGCTGAATTTCATCCTGAAAAAAGGAAAAAGCCTGTAATCTCTGCACCCTTAAATCCAGATTGGAGGCTAAGAGAGTAGAACAGCCCTGAAAGACAAGCTAGACAGATTAGACCATAGAGAGCAGCAGAAATGGTCAGAGCCTCTTTCTAACTCTGTGGAAGAAGATATCCAGCTCCTGAAATTTCTCTCCAGTCTACACACACACACACACACACACACACATACAGAAACACAAAAGAGAGAGAGAGACAGAGAGACAGAGAGACAGAGAGACAGAGAGAGGGAGGGGAGAAATACACACACAAGCATAACATAAGCAGAGTAATGTAACCACATGTGCACAAACCCCTAAGATAAAGATTATTTTGAATCATGAATTTAAGTATACTGGTAAATAAATGCTGTTAATATACACCTGTTGTGTGACTAACAATTCAGGGAAACCTCTTCAGGGTCCTCTCCTTTATCTTCAGTGTTATCTTCATGGAAGTGGCAGATGTCCTGGAAATTTAATTTTGCATCATATGGTCCTTTATTCTTCTTTAATAACTGTCCCAAGCATATTTACACAATGAGGAAGGGGATAATGAGTCCGGTAACACGTGGTGTATGAAAACGTGCCTATGTCTGAAAATTCCACATGCTTTGCTGTATTCAAGTCCGTTTCTCAGTGAATCGAGTGAACTAAATTCTAACATTTGAACAGTTTGAAGACACAGAGATTGCATGCTTCCTCATCCTTTCCCTTTGATCAACAGTGCTGCTTAACTCATTTTGTTGAACCTTCTCTGTGTTATATTGTTTGATGATGCAGAGTATGTTTTGGAGTGTGACTTTTTCATGTAAGTAGCATATCCCATCCTCAAACCTGGTACTGAAGGGTAAAAGGTGGCTGCTAAGTTATGAATTTCATGGAGGTGTAAGGAGCAACAAATATATGGAGACCTTATTTGCCATGCCGCATCAAATCCACTTTCAACACTCACATTTCCTAAGTGTATCTGGTTGAATCAGTGAGTGCTCTGGGTAGCCTATCTAAGCTAGCATTATGGAATTTGATCACTTGTTTTGTGACCAAATCCACTGGGCAAAACCCCTTCACAGCTTGGAATGAATCCTTCAGACATTTGAAGTCACTCCTACTGTACCTAGATAATGGTTATGTTAGTTACTTTCTATGGCTGTAAGAAAAGACCATGAGAAAGACAACTTCCAGAAGAAAGGGTGTGTTTGAAGTTGGGCTCATGGTTCCAGTGGAATGCACACATCACCATCATGGCTCAGGCAGCAGGCATGGTACTGAAGCAGCAGCAGAATGATCACATATTGACCTACACAGGAAAGAGAGAACTTTACGAGAATGGCACCTGTCTAGTGTAATCTTAAAGCCCATCCCAGTTACACATATCCAACAAAAAGGCCACAACTTCTAATCCTTTCCAGAATAGGTCAGCCATCTGGAGAGCAAGCATTATATGAGCCTATGGGCCTCTGACATTCAAGCCACCACAGAGGTGCTGGATCAAGTCATTATATTCATCCTCTCTGTGTAACAACAGTCATGGTGATGCAGGATAGCTGATCATGCTGTGCTTGTGTTTGATTGTGTTGTTTACTCAATAAACTCTTGTCTAGTTATTGTGTGACTCAGCCTTTGCACCAAACTTTAATCCCTCTAGCCAGAATACAGACACCTCCTTAGTAAACACCATAATCCTAAACAATCAAGGTAAAGTTAGTTTGTAGAATGAAGCACCTTGTCTGAAAGTGATGTCTAATTGCATGGCAGAGAAGTTGATGAATCAGAGAAAGTTTTGATTAAATAGAATGTGTCCAACTCTCTCAAGAAGAAAGGAAAGGGAAGCTACTTGAGAGGTAGTGCAGAGAGAAACAGAGAGAGGAGGCATTTTTACCCAGACAGTTTTAGAGAGATTCATTGAAGAGAGAACCAGCAAGACACGGGTGAAGGCAGAATGAACCAGAGAATATGAAGGAGTCAGAAGATTAGAAAAAAATTGCTAGTTAGTTTGAGGTCAAGCAGAACAAAAAACATCAGAGGCCAAGAGAGAATCCAGACTGAATCAGTTAGCATGGGGAGCAGCTTTGAGCTAGAACACCTGAGTTGAACCAGTCAGCCAGAGATGAAAAAGAACCAGAAATAACGGTGTGCTTATTCAGCAGTAAGTATGAGAGGCAGAAAATATTCTAGGCCTATGCTAAGCTTCACAGAGGCTAGAAGCTTCCAGGACTAGGTCTAGGTTATCACTCAGATGGAGGTAGTAAGCATCAAAGATTACAATTACACCTAGTGCATAAAAGTTACTTTGACATAGAGCTAATAGGTGAGATTTTGGAAGGCATATATAGAATCCATCCATGGAACTCAGCAATTCCCCTCTGCTGTAGGTAGTGACATACTTGATTCATGCATTTTACAATTCAGCTCCACTGTTCTGATATCCCAGGTATCTAATGGACAACTGTGGAAGATCATTCATTGGGGAAGGGTTAGTGTAGTGCAGAAGAGAGAGGTTCCTTTTGTTTTCAGAGCACCTCACTGCCCTATTCACCTCATCTGGCTGGAATTCAAAATTCAGGTCATAAGGACAGGAGAGGACACATTTTGTCCTTTCTTTTTATGTCTTTCCATTTTGTAGAGAATGATGATGTGAGGTAGCAAAGAGCAGAAGATAAAAGCATAACACTAAGCAGGTCCCCATCAAAGATTTCTAGATACTCTGGGCCTTTTACTCATCATGCACAAAGGAAGCAGAGGTTGCTAAATATCAGATAGTGTCCTTAGTGATGAAGTTGGTCTGAATACAGAAACATTTTGGGGACTATAAATCAAGATTCTGACATTAGCAGACAGGTGATAAAATGAATAAAATCAGTGAAACTTTAAATCAAAAGTAACATTGCCAATTTTCCTTATAGGTGCGAGGAAATAAACCACCTATTTTCCGTACCTTTCCTCGGAAGCATAGAATTCATGTGCTTGAGGCTCCTGGTGACATTGAGCCAACTCATTCCACCTGTGCTGCTGACAGCAGGGCTCCTGCTGATGCTGAGCCAAATTCTTCCACCTGTGCTGCTGTCAATGGGGCTCCTGCTGATGTTGAGCCAACTACTTCTTCCCAGTGTGCTCCTGACTGTGAGGATCCTGCAGTCATTGAGCCAACTCATTCCACCTGTGCTGCTGACAGCAGGGCTCCTGCTGATGCT
>OFEZ01001381.1_pt1 | contig 13312 bp, 15 predicted proteins | sample 1521241 | NCBI WGS metagenome assembly OFEZ01 (sample SAMEA3504099, study PRJEB24116) | mouse gut metagenome | biome: mouse gut; feature: mouse-associated habitat; material: faeces | place: Denmark | collected 2011
GGGCGGTGGAGAACAACGGCTGGACCCTGTCCATCACCGACTGCGTGGGGGACGACTACTATGTCTATCTGGGCATGGAGCTGGAGGCCCCGGAGGGGACGGTGCTGGACGCGCCGGACTACCGGTTTGCCCGCTTCAGCGCCAGCTTTACAGACAGCAGCCTCTACGGTACCTACGACGTGATGCCCCTGCCGGACGAGGACCCCACGGACAACAAGCTCCCCCTGATGTGGCTGCTGTACAGCTCCCAGCCCGGGGTGAACGGCTCCGCGGTGCGGCTGACTGTGTCCGATCTGGGCCACCGCTGGGACGACGGGGAGGCGTATCAGCTGGACTGCGGCGGGACCTGGGACCTTGGCGCTGTGACTGTGCGCTATCCGGACAGCATCCTCCGACTGACGCCCGGCACGCCGGTGGAGGTCCCCCTGGAGGGTCCCGGCGGCGTCCGGACCCTGGACGCCCAGGTCAGCCGGGTGGAGATCTCCCCCCTGGCCCTGAACGTCTGGATCTCCGGGGAGGACCTGGTCCTCCACCACGGACCGGACCGCCCCCAGCCCAGCGAGACCTTCTACTTCTGCGACAGCACCCAGGAGGTGCTGGCCTTTGACGCGGACGGCCAGCCCATTGAGATGCGCGCTGGCATGGAGGGAATGGGCGGCGGCGGATGCAGCGGGTACAATGAGAGCGAGGGCTATATCTGGCTGTCCTGCGGCTTCGGCGGCCTCATGGATGTGAACCGGGTTGCTAAGATCGTGGTCAACGGCGTGGAGATCCCGGTGCGGCCGTAAACGAAAGATGCCTCCCGTCCGGAGCGATATGCTCCCTTTATGAGAGGCAGTGAAAAATAGCACTGTCAAACATGAAGGGAGCATTTTATGCCACAGGAGCAAAAGTTGGGAATTGAAGAAAAGGTCCGAATTGTGAGACAATGCCTTGGGAAAAATTACGGTGAACTGGCACTAAAGTATCAAGTCAGCTACCAACAGGTACGCACTTGTACTCTGCGCTTTGAAGAGATGGGCGAGGCCGGTTTGGAAGACCGGCGTGGCCGTCGCAGGAAAGATTAAGCTCCCCGTACAGAATTGGAGCAGGCGCAAATAGAAATTGAGCAGCTCAAGCACAAGCTGTATCTGGTAGAAATGGAGCGTGATTTTCTAAAAAATTGGACGAGGCAGAGAGGAGAGATGCCGCTCAGAAGTGAGACAACGCCAGGTCTATATGGCAATCAAGGAATGTCATGACGCACAGGGGTATCCCATTGAAATGGCTTGCGGGTTGCTCTATGTTGCCCGTTCTGCGCACTATAAACATGGAGCACATAGATTTACGAAAATTGAATAGAGGAGAACTCACACAGGTACGTTGGCAGGTTGTACGTCTCAAAAAGATGTGGAAAACCGGGAAAGAGATTGAGGAATTAACCGGAGTGCAGCAGAATCGCGTTAGCGAAATATGGACGGTGTATCAGCGGGAGGGAGACGGTTACCTGGAACCGAAGAAACGTGGGTTCCAGAAAGGGACGCATCTGCTGCTGACACCGGAGGAGCAGGCAGAAATACGAGAAACGGTCATAACACGCCGTCCAGAGGAATTTTCCCCTCGTTTATCCTTATTTCCCTTGCGTTTTTGCTCTATCGCTTTTATTTCTTCCTCACTACATTGATATCTGCCAGCCATTTTCATCTCCCAGATTTATTTTACCATATCCATTGCCTAATTAAATGATTTTATCAAGAAATAGTATTATATCGTGCCGATGCTGTTCCTTCGCCATTTTTATGTCCTCCTTCTGTTTTGAGGACTATTATTTTACATCTCTATTGATGACATCCATCTGGATGAAATTGATTTTTGGTCAATGGATGAGAAAAAGATAGCAGAATACGAAAATAGAGGGAAAAAGATTAGAGCCTGTTTTAAAACCTCAATATTGTGTGAAAGACGCTAAGCTGGTAAAATAGAGTTCATGAAACGACATGAAATAGGTGAAAAACAATGGAATGGAATTGAGTTCCTGTTTCCGCCCGAAAAGAAACCGCAAGGAGGGCGGCCAGGAAAAGGCAACCGTGAGATGCTCAACGCAATCTTGTATTGGCTGAATACTGGAATTCCCTGGCGGGATTTGCCGGAGCGATTCGGACCATGGCAAAGTGTATATAGCCGCATGGACAAAAGCCAGTGTATGGGAACGGATTCTTTCAGCCCAGATAGAGCAGGACCTGGTGGACGAAACAACACTGATGCTGGACAGCACAGCAGTCAAAGTCCATCAGCATGCCAGCGGGGCTAAAAAAGGGGATACTACGAAGAAACCGGTCGGAGCAGGGGCGGTTTGACAACGAAAGTCCATGCGGTAACGGATGGGCTTGGGAATCCATTGCGTTTTTGCTCTCCAGAGGGAACCGAAATGATATCTGTATGGCACAAGCTCTGTTAGAGCCTTTTGATTTGAATGACAAACTCAAAAAAGCCGTCGCTTTGCTACCTTTGGAAAGGAAAGAATTCCGCGTTTTCATCAGCAGTCTGAAGGAAACATTGAGTTATTTTCCAGAGCGGTACGCGGCCACCGGAGTGTGGAAAGTATGCACTAGCATCTCGATGTGACTTTCCGGGAGGATGGCAACCAGAGTTTAAACCGTCTGGCGGCGCAGAATCTGAGTATTATCCGCAAATGGCGCTTGAGTATTCTGAAACTCTTGGAGTTAGTCTGCCCCAATCTATCCATGAAAAAGAAATGCTTTATTATTAGCATGAGTCCTCCTGAATTTTTAGAGCAAGTCCTTGCTTTCCTCGGTAGAGAATGCTTTCGTGCGTTTGTCGTGGTGCCACCGGTGAATGTCAAGAAGAATCTGGACAAAGAGGGAAATATATCACATTGGAAGATGGCACAAAAGTGCAGGATAGGCGGCATGGGGCAGTGCGGTAGGAAAGCGGTGTCCCGGCACTGCCGGGACGTAGCACGGCAACAAACCAGCGTCAAGGGCCACAAAAATTTCTCAGGCTGTATGCCTGGGAAATTTTTTGTTTTCGCTGCGCTCACCCTTGACCCCGGTTAGTGGCCGTGCATGGCGGGGCTAACCGAAATCGCCGCAGCCGATTTCGGCAAGCCGACAATTTTAATTTTGGGTCCGGGTGTAACCCCGGAGGAAGGAGCAGAATATGGAACGGGAACATATTATCGATAATTTATGGAGTATAGCCAAACCGGAGCCAGAAAGATGCAAAGGCTGTGGGCACGAGAATGCGTGCGCCATGCGTGGCTGTGCAATCATCCGGGCAGCCATTTGGGAGATTAAGGAGCTATCGTCGCATAACAAATTTCTGCAACAGAAAAATGAGGTATAACGATGGACCGAGCACACCACAGCCAGCTGAAGGAGCTTTTACTACATCTTGCGGAGCTGAAAAAGCGTCTTGATGCCATCCACTGGGAAGTAGGCGAGGAAATACCTATCGAAAAAAGCATCCGCATCGGCAAAGCGTCCAAAAGCCTTTGGGAGACAATCTGCCATCTGACGGAGGTGATCTGATGGGAAAAAAGAACAACATCCGGAGTATCCGGTTTTCAGACGAGCTTGCAGAGCTGATCGAGCGGCAGCAGGGAGACACGTTCACCCAGAAGTTCGAGAATCTGGTAACCCGGTGCGTGTGGGAGCTGCCAGCGAAACAACGGCAGGTGAAACAGCTGGAAGGCTTCATCCAGGAGAAGCGGGAGCGGCTTATGAAGCTGTCCGGTCAGGTCCGGGAGCTGGAAAGCGTCATCAACGAGCTTGTGCCCAAAATAGCCGCACTGGATGGAGCCGTTGACAAAGCGGTGAAAAAATGGAATACGTAACACGTCCAGGTCCCGGCGCCGGAGGAGATCGGCAGCGCAGCGGATGAAAAGTGTGTTACAATAAGCCCACCCACGGTCAGACCGTGGGTGGCGTACTGTTTCAGGTCAGAAACTCAGACGCATAAAGAAGGAGTGCGGAGCAATGACGAAAAAGCAGCATTATATGAGATGGGAAGAACGGCAGCAGCTGGAGGCGATGCGGCGCAACCATATACCGGTATCGGAAATCGCCCGGCAGCTGGGGTTCTGCCGCCAGACCATCTATGACGAGTTAAAGCGCGGGGCGTATATCCACACGTGCCCATACTGGGACGAAGTACGCTATTCGGCGGACAAGGCCCAGCAGGTACACGACTACAACCAGACCGCCAAGGGGCGGCCGCTGAAGATCGGCAGTGATCGGGAATACGCAGACTTTCTGGAGGAGAAGATGCTGGGAGTACAGGAGGATGGAAAAATAGACAGGCGGAAGCGATATTCCCCCGCAGCTGCGCTGGCCGTGGCCAGGAAGGAGAATTTTCGGACATCGGTATGTGTCTCCACGCTCTACAGTTACATAACAAAGAGAGTATTCCTGCATCTGACAAATAAGGACCTCTGGGAAAAGGGGAAGAAGAAAAAGCAGGATTACAAGCCAATACAGCGAATAGCGCACCCGTCATTACCCAGCATCAGCGACAGGCCGGAGCCTGTCAGCCAGCGGTCAGAGCGCGGCCACTGGGAGATGGATCTGGTAGTGGGCAGGTCTGAAAGCCGGAATGTACTTCTGACGATGCTGGAGCGGCAGGCGCGAGAGCCGATGGTTTTCAAATTGCCCAACAAACAGGCGGCCTCCGTGCGAAAGGTCTTTGACCATCTGGAGCGAAAGCTGGGGAAGCGACGGTTCCGGGACACCTTCAAGACCATCACCACGGACAACGGCAGCGAGTTTCTGGAACATGATGAGCTGATCCGGTCAATCTATGGCGGGCAGCGGTTCACCGTCTACTACTGCCACTCCTATTCCGCCTGGGAGAAGGGCGGGAATGAGAATTTCAACCGCATGGTGCGGAGATGGTTTCCCAAAGGAACCGACTTTTCCAGAGTAACAAGAAAAGAGCTGGCGGAGTTCTATGACTGGATATACCACTATCCGCGAAAAATCCTGGGCTGGAGGTCCCCTGCGGAGCTCGCGTAACACAGCGCCGCTCAGCTGAAGGCGGCGATCCGCGCCGCGGCGGGCAAGGCGTGTGTGACAAAAGGCGTAACACAGATTTTGACGCCCGGGCATTGTCCGGGCAGCAAAAATGTGTTACAATCACCATGTAAGCCACTCCTTTTGCGGCAGCTCCTTCCTGCTGTAGCTGTTAAAGAGTTTCCAGAGCGGGGGAGAAAAAATTCTCTTGGTGTCCAGGACAGGCAGACCCATGGAGTAGAGGTCCTGGATCTGCTTGGTCTGTTCATCCACGCCAACTCTGCGGCGGATCCGGATAGCCACAATACAGCCCGGGACCAGGGAGCGGCGCACCACATAGAAATTCTGAGCCAGACGGCGCAGCGTAACGTCCATATCCTCGTAGGACTGGCTGAACACATCCACGGACACCCTGTAATGGCGGTGATACTTGTAGAAATAAATGGCCTCCTGGGGGAAGGATTTATAGTTGCGGTTGTTATACTCAATGCCCGCCTCGTCAATGATGATTTTTGCGTCCTCAATCATGTAGTGGCCGATATCCACCTTGGCGTCCAGGCGGTAGGCCCCGGTAATGGGCACGTTGCTGTAGACGCTGATCCGGCGTTTGAGATACTTACTGTTGAGAATAAGTCTTGTGAGAGGGTTTCCATGTCTCCGGCAAAAACGGATAAGCGCGTTTTCATGGAGGGCCCACCTGGTCAGATAGGCGGCAAAGGTTGTCTTGCCGGAGCCTGGGACGCCAAAATAGACGTTGAGCACATGGGCGTGTCTGGGACAGAGGAAAGAACGCAGGAAAACAGGCAGGTAGATAAACCCGGCCAAAAGAAGAATTGCCATAAGGACCTCCTATCTCATGCCTAAAAGACGCTTAAAAAGGAGCACGCCAGTTCCGAGGAAGCTGAGCAGGACCACAATGAGCAAAACAGGATTGGTGGATACCTTCTCCGAGACAATGCCCACCCAGCCGAGAATGGCGGAGAGGACAGTGGAGATGGAGGCCAACATCTCCGCCATGGAGCCCGGGGCTGCCAATGGGGGAAGGACTTCCCTGCGTACAGCGCCGCAGACGGAGCAGGTAAGCTCCAGGGAGCCGGGTGCGTTGTCAGTGGGCTCTACCCGTGCGCTCTCCTCCCAGGCGTGGTCTGTCCCCAGAGCGGGGATGTCCTCAGAGACGGAGAAGCCGCAGCGGGAGCAGGAGCGTGTAATAGAACCGGCGGCGGTGCAGGTTGGCTCTGTCCGTGTACTCTCCTCCCAATCGTGGTCCAGCGCAGGGAGGGGATCCGTTTTCTTGGCATGACAGACAGAACAGTCATAGTCCACAGAACCGGCAGCGGTACAGGTGGCATCTGTGTGGTTGGTTTCTGTCCAGGTGTGATCCTGAGCCAGCTGGGGGATGGTTTCTGATCTGGTGAGAGGACAGCGGGAGCAGGTATAGCCGATGCTGCCAGGGGTGGTGCAGGTGGCCTCTTTTCGTGTGCTCTCCTGCCAGTCGTGGTCCAGAGCCGGAAGCGGGTCCGTCTTTGTGGCATGACAAACAGAGCAGTCATAGGCAACGCTGCCGGCAGCGGTACAGGTGGCGGGTGTGCGGATCGTTTCTGTCCAGGTGTGGTCCTGGGCTAGCTGGGGAATGGTGTCTGATCTGGTGAGAGGACAGCGGGCGCAGGTATAGCCGATGCTGCCAGGGGTGGTGCAGGTGGCATTTGTCCGGGAGCTCTCGCGCCAATCGTGGTCCAAAGCGGAGAGCGGATCTGTCTTGGTCTCAGAACAGCGGGAGCAGGCATAGCTGACGCTGCCGGCGGCGGTACAGGTAGCCTCTGTGCGGCGGGTCTCTGTCCAGGTATGATCTCCACCCAGAGCGTGGAGCGGATCCGATTTCGTGGTATGACAGGAGGAACAATCATAGTTCACAGAACCGGCAGCAGTACACGTAGCAGCGGCACGGGAAACCTCCACCCAGGTATGAGCGTCAGGGGATATCGGGATAGGGTTGGAGGAGCTCTTAGAACAGACCGAACATTTCAAATATTCCTTACCGGGAGAGCTGCATGTGGGTTGATCAAAACCATTATTAACAAAATTATGCGGCAAATACAAGCCCACAGTACTTGTATAGTCACACGTTAAGCAAGTTATTGTATAGAGACCTCCCCCAGAAGAGGTATTACAGCTGGTAGCAGGAAAACTAACGGCATCAATACGATGAAGTCTATCAGGACGATAAGGACATTGTGCGCGTCCTGAATTGCAGGTACGCTCAAACGTACTGCCAACCTCATAATAGGCAAACGCCACAGACGAAAGAGCGGGAACCACTGCACATAGACACAAGAACGGCAGGAGAACGGAAAACAGGCGCTTTTGTAAGTGCATCTTCAAAGCCTCCTTTGGGAAATCGTATATATAGAAGAATGGAAATTCTTTGTGCGGTGCAAGCGCGGGGGGAGGGGCGCGCACTATGTTTGCGCGCTCCCTCCCCCCAGAGGGTGAAGCTACACCCGGAGGAGACGGCTGAACAGGGTGATACCAACACCGATAAAGCCCAGCACAACGCCAACCAGGAGCAGAGGATTGCTGGCCACAGTCTCAGCGACAGTGCCAACCCAGCCGATAGAGGCGGTGAACACCTCCGTAATGGTGGAGAGCAGGGTTGCCATGGTCATGGCGGCCCCAGCAGTAGCGCCTTCCATTTTCGTTCTCCTTTCTTCAGTTGATAATATCCTTAACCACCTTGACCACAATGGTCAGGCAGATAAGAGCAAAGAGATAGATCATCGGTTCAGAGCTCAGGAATGTGGCAACAGCGTCCAGCATAGCGACGGAATAGGCAATCATGGCATCCATTACTTGAGCACACCTCCAAGCAGTTTCATGAGGCAGAAAAGGAGGATACCAAAGAGGAACACCCCTGCCAGCCACTCATAATCCACGCCAGCTGCGCCGGAGGCCACGGTCTCCACAAGGTACTGGTTCACATTCTCGCCCACGGTCTCCGTGATGACGGCGGTGGTGGTGATGGGCGTATACTCTCCAAAGATGGAGGAAATCAGGGCCTTCAGACCAGAGAGGACAGAAGGATCAGAAGCAGGGCGGAGATCAGCAATAGAGTAGACAGGCGCGAGAGCGTCCGGCGGAGCGGGCGAAGAGGGATCCGGAGCAAGCGGCGGAGCAATCTCCTGCGGAGCCTCCGTAGCATCGGGCAGCGCCGAAAGAGTGCGCTGAGAGAGGAGCGCACCATCTGGGGCCCATACATTGCCAGCGGCATCCACAAAACTGCCGAGAGGATACTTGTCAGATACACCGGGATCCACGGGTAACGCTGTAGTATCTCCATCACTTTCACCTGCGCTTTCCGGAGGGGGTGGTTCTGGCTCTGGTTCCGCAGCGGCCTGCTCCGCCTGCCAGAGCTCCAGGGCGGCCGTATACTCCGCATCGGTGCCGAACATCCAGCGCAGGGGGCCGTCCTGGTCCGCCTCCGCAGCCAGCGCGGAGGCGGAGAGGCACAGCAGGACCAGACAGAGGGACAGGAGCTTTTTCAAAATTCATCATGCCTCCGTTCCTTGGAGATTTTGGGGCGGCTGGTGGAGCCGGTTCTGGGACCGAAGCTCCTGGAGCCGCCGCTGAAGCCGAAAATAAACTTGATGACCAGAATAGAGATAGACGCCAGAGCCACGGCCAGCCACATCTGACCGAAGGTGAAATCAAAGCCGGGGACATAAACGCCGAACAGGGACCAGACGCCGGAAAGGATGGCCTGTCCCAGCGCGGCGGTGGTTTCCAGCATGGCAGCCGCCTCCTTACTTCAAAAAGAGCTTTAAGAGCGCAATGAGTACGAACACAGTAACGCCAGCCACCAGGACGGACATAATCTCCGGAGGAAGCCAGGTCCAGAGCACGCCCAGAGCGTCGCCGAAGGAGCCGAACAGGTTCACCAGCTGGGACAGCCGCTCAAAGGTGGTGGTAACAAGCGTAATCAGGCCGTCCAGGATACCGCCGATAACGGAGCCGATCAGGTCCAGCAGACCGCCAAGAACGGAGCCCAGGAATTTACCCAGCTTGTCCCAGAGGCTTTCACCCTCACCGTCTCCGGGCTTGTCGGGGTTATCCGGTACAGAGGGGCTGGGCGGACCTTTGCCGTCCGTATCCTTGTACTCCTCGCCGCACAGCTCGCAGCTGTAAATGGTAAAGCCCTCCGTGAGGATATTGCCGTTTTCGTCATAGGTGGTCTGGGAAGTCTGCTTGATCTTCCAGACGTGGGAGAGCTGGGGAAGTGTATCCGTCTTCTTCTCCTGACAGTGGGAGCAGGTATAGACGATAAAGCCGGAGGTAACGCAGGTGGCGGGAACAAAGCCGGTCTGCGCCCAGGCGTGCTCCAGAATGGGCAGGGTCTCCGTCTCCATGGTATTGCAGATAGAACAGATTTTCTCAACAGACCCCGGAGCGGAGCAGGTGGCGTCTGTCCGGCTGGTCTCCAGCCAGGAGTGGGAGCCGCCCAGGGTGGGGATAGAAACAGTCTGGACCTGTCCGCAGCGGGAGCAGGTACTGGTGGCGGAGCCGGGGACGGTGCAGGTAGCGGGGGTCCGGCCCGTCTCCTCCCAGGCGTGGTTGAGGGGGAGCAGGGTGTCCACCTTGGTCTCACCGCACAGGGAACAGGTTTTCTCCGAGGAGCCGGTATTGACGCAGGTAGGCTCAAAGCGGCCGGTCTCCTCCCAGCTGTGTGCGTTAGGGGCAACAGGAATTTCATCCGTCTTTGTCTCCTGGCAGCGGGAGCATTCACTGTGGATGGAGCCCGGAGCGGAGCAGGTGGCCGGGTTGCGGGTTGTCTCCTGCCAATCGTGGCCCAAAGCGGGAAGCGGAGTTGTCTTTTTATCCTGGCACCGGGAGCAGGTCTCCTCAAAGGACCCCGCAACAGTACAGGCAGCGTCCGTGCGGCTGGTCTCCGCCCAGGAATGGGAACCGCCCAGGGCGGGCAGGGATGTGACCTTGCTCTCCTGACAGCGGGAACAGGCGCTGGTAACAGAGCCAGCGGCAGTACAGGTGGCGGGAGTGCGGCTGCTCTCCTGCCAGTCGTGGCCCAGAGAGGACAGGGTCTCCTCTTTTGTTTTGGAGCACTTGGAGCAGGCGGACTTTGCGGAGCCGGAGGCAGTACAGGTAGGCTCTATGCGGTCTTTTTCCACCCAGACGTGGGTACAGTTTTCAGGGTTGATGACATCCGGAGAGGAGCCGATAGGGGCGAACTTGTAGCCCAGAGCGTCGAAGGTGGTTTTGCCGTCGCTGACACGGGCATTGACGTTTACCCAGTTGCCGTCCACGTAGAACTGGGGCTGGCCGCCGGTGTAGTCGGATTGCAGGGGGATGTAGAGAAAGCCGTTGACGGGATTGGAGGGCCGGACGCCGCCCACCCGGCAGGTGGCGGCGGGGGTGCTGTGCTGGACGTAGATGGTTTTATCCCGTAAGGTATTGGGCAGGGCCAGGACTTTGTTGGTATCATAGGGAGCGCCGGAGGGGTTGTAAGGCGCTGTGGAGGAGAGATTGCCGGTGGTGACCCGCAGCTCGTCCAGGTATACGGAGCCGCTGGACTTTATGTAGAACTTGTCCGCCGAGGGCTTGGAGAAGGGGCCGGAGCCCACCAGATCGCCGTTGACGAAATAATAGATATTCCCGCCGGAGAGGGTGATCCGCATGGACACCCATTGGTTGCGGTAGCTGTCGTAGGAGAAATCCGCAAGGACATACTGTGAAGGGCTCCAGCGGTATTCCTTGTCCGTGTAATGGCGGATAAAAAATCGTGTATTATATCCTTTGCAGTAAGGATTAAAATAGCTATCCTGATAATCACAAAAGCCACTCTCAGTAGTAGTACTGTTTACCAGCACAGGTAGTGCAGCAGGATACGGCATCCATCCATATTTCTTTGCTTCTGTTCCCTCTCCAACATAGCCAGGAGAATTATAGGCAGTTGGAGCGGTCATCTGTGATTTAAATGTGTTTGACAACGGCACCAATTTGGCCGGGAAATCCTCAGAAAGTATAGAAGAAATATAGCCTATTGTATAAGAATTATTGATAGCCAATTTCTGATTGACATGAAGCAGTGAGGCTACATTTCCAGTCGAGGAGGCCATACACCTCAACTGATTACCATTATCACTATAGGTATCCCGTCCTGTCCAAACACGCTCAGTCGTGGGTACCTGTTGGAAAATATTTGTATCCCCGAAGTAGATACCCAGACTGGAAATGTCGTTATAATAGACACGGAAGTCAAAGGACAGGCTGTTGTGACCGGACAGGCCGGGGATTGTCACACCAGCGGCGGAGCCATTGGGCAGAGACACAGCCTTGCCGAATGCCCCGCTGTCTACGTAAGTAGTAGAGCGATTCTGGGAGTAGAAGCTGCGGCCATACACAGAGCTGTCGTTGTAGTCTCCGTCAAAATGCTGGAGACTGAGGGTATTGGGGTCATCCGCCACCAGCTCATAATTGGCAACGTCATAGCCGAAGTCCAGGCCAGCCACCTCAGCGGCCGAAAGGGTGGAGCTGTTGCGCCCGTCCTTGAGTTCATAGTAATAGACGTTGGTAACGTCTCCGACTTCCTCTTTGTTATTGATATTTGTGGTATTGTAGGTATAATTGACTGTGACGAAGGTGGGCGAATACTGTACATCGATCAGGTAGTATTCATCTGTGCTGTTGTCGATGGAGATATAATAACGGCTGTTGTCCTGGTTGTAGTAGAGGTTATTCTGGGTGTAGTCGTTCTTGTTGAAGGTAGTATAGTTGTAATTATTGGTGGTATTGTCATAATACCAGGACTTGAAATTGGCGCTGTAGGTGTTATTGTTCGTGACATTATTGGTGGTGTAGCTGTTCAGGAAGTCCGAAAGTTTGATATTCGCTTTGTAATTGTTGGTTGTGGAGGTGTTATTGGTGTTGTGAATGGTATTGAAGGTTTTGTTATAGCTGTCAATGATCTTGGTATTGGTGGTGTCCCCGCTCCGGTAGTAGTTGGTCACGTTGCCGTACTTGTCCTGCACGCTGCTGGTGGGCGTGGTGTAGTACTTCTGCGGTTGACTGGAAGAAACGGGACGGTCCACACCTGTCAACATGCCTGAAAGAGGATCTACTATGTTCCATACGCCTTTATTATTACCAGTAAATCCTGCCAACCAATCAGATGCGCTATCTACCATCAAATCTGTCAGTGAATACGCATGTGCAATATTGGGAGGGATAATCATCATGATAGCGATGACAAGAGAAAGTAAGAAAGTTGTTATTCGCTTCATCATCTGTATCCAAAACCTCCACACACGAAAGGGTTATCTCTATGAAACAGTCAAAGATAATACTAATTCTTGTTATTGTTTTTCTCTTTTTGGTGAAAGCTTGGCCAATCGCACTTGTGCTATTAATTTTACTTCTGGCTAAAAAAGAAACAGCAGATCAGAATGAAAATCCAAATGGACCAACCGTAGAGCATCTGAAAAAAGAGAACGAGGCATTACGCAAAGAACTCGGTGAGCAGGCTGTCCGGCACGCAATAGAAAAGGCGGACAGTCGAGAAAGGGACCAGTAAACAACTGTAACACAAAGAAAACCTTCAGGAGCTCCTGATCCGGAGTGCAGTCGCCATAAAGTGTGTTACAATTCCTCTGGTTCATCCTCTACAGCAAAATACTGCCGTACCTTCTCCGCAAAAGCCTCCTGACGGGCATGGTATTCTTTGACCACCATCTCATATTTGGGGTTTGGTCTGCACCGCCGGGTATACAGCCGCACCAGGAAATCATCCACGCTGTCACACATTTGGAGCATAGCATCAATAGCGTTACCCGCCATATCGAATACATAGTGACGGCATTTCTCTGCGTTGTAGGCTCCGCCGGGCACTGTGAATATCTTGATCCGGCCTATATCGCCTACCAGAGCCGCCCAATAGTCCGTCATCTTCCAGCGGGACTTGTTGCTGTCGCTTGTGTCCGGCTCCACAAAGCGCAGATAGTTCAGGAGTACTCCGGCGAAGGCCTCGCCAATACGCATGGGTATTTTCAGAAACTCCTCCGCTCGCTTGTCCCGGAGCTGTAGCTCCACACGCACCCAATGACGGCCATCGGTAAAGCCTCGCTCTGCCGCCTTGTCATAAATACGGACAAGAACCTTACTCTTAGGGCTCCCGATCTGACAGCTTGTGCCGCCGCTGCTGCGCACCACCTCCCAGTATTTCATCCGGCTCACAAACCGCTGCTCCTGGGTGTCCTGGGCGATACGCTCTATATCTAAAATCCCGGTATGATCGTCAA
>OFEZ01001406.1_pt1 | contig 13098 bp, 12 predicted proteins | sample 1521241 | NCBI WGS metagenome assembly OFEZ01 (sample SAMEA3504099, study PRJEB24116) | mouse gut metagenome | biome: mouse gut; feature: mouse-associated habitat; material: faeces | place: Denmark | collected 2011
GTCTGTATAACATCTGTCCAGGCTCTTCTGGCTTTCATAGTCTCTGGTGAAGTAAAATATACCTGCACAACTGGGGAAATGTGGTGTTTTTTAGAACTCCAGTATAATGTGTAGCTGACAGTTCCAATTCTAGCAGTTTTTAAAAGGTGAGAAACAATTCCAAGATCAGGTGCTCTATGACACTTGGGATGCACGTTATGATCTCAGCTGATAGGACATGTTGGTTTGTCCAGCTGAATAGAGCTGTTCTGGGAGAGACAGCTCAATTTACAAATGCTTAACTGGCCTTTGTTTCTTTCTTCCCTAAGTGTGATATAGTCCAGCAGAAAGCAGAACATGGCACAGACCACGACATGATCTCCCTCAAAGAGAAGTGCTGGAGGAAGAGCACTGAGTGTGCACAGGAAATACACCACTGTTGCCTCTCATCCCTAATAACCATGGCTGTAATGGGCTGTATGCTCCTCCTTTATTTTGTTTCTTTGGTATGAACAGGCCTTAATTTCATCTAGCCTCTGGCCCAGGAAGAGTGCACATTTAAAGGGACTCAGAGAAATGCTGAGACACATCAAGAGCTGCTGGGCATCCAGGAAGAATCTGAGTGCAAATTTATCTTTTCCTGATGGGTCATCATCAATAATTACATGGAGATCAGTCAACAAAATTGTAAAACCTTGGATCCAAGTCTACAACATGTGTTCTGCTTTGACTTGGGAGGCCATATCCTTCAGACCCACACTCCAAAAGGAGAGTGTTGCTTAAATTTCTCCTGCAAAGATTGCTACCTCCAGGAACTGCTTTTCTACTAAGTTGCCAAGGACAGCCACAGGCTATAAGTCTGTGCTACAAAATGAGCAGACTAAGAATTTTGCTTTGCACAATTTTTGTGGTTTGATTTTGGTTTGAGTTTTGATTAGTTTAGTTATTTGGTTTTTCTTGTTTTCATTCAAAGTTTTGTTATTTATTGGTTATTTATTGTTCTTTTAATTAATTTGATATTTTGATAAGGTTATACACAGTACATATTGACTGTCAGCTTTCAGTTACAATTGAGTACATTGCATTTATTCTTATGACTAACACAGTGATCTCCAACTCTTCACTCTAAGAGCCTTGTTATTTCAGGTGTGATCATGAAATCCCACAGATATCAGACCCAGATGGATCTCTGCATTCTTCATGGGACTTGGGCTCCATAGTTTCTTCACAGCCAGACTGAACTACAAAGTCCATCATACATTCAGTGTGGAGAGTGTGTCCAACTCTCTGGATAGGAACTTAATGTTGGAAAACTTACCCATGCTGCATCCTTGTTGTCAAATATTTAGCTACTGTGAAAATCCTGTGGATGATGGTGTTGAACGCATTAATGGCAAATACATCAGTATTTCTGTAATAGCTCTCATTAAATCAAAGCATAGTCTAAGGGAATAAAAAGCTGTCAGAAAACACAGCAGTGTATGCTTCTGCTTTCCTTCAAATATACAATCACTGGAAACTGCAAGTAGAGATAATAAATTCCACAATCTTTTGGGGGATAGGTTTCTGTGGGGGTCCTTCAATGTTCATTTTATTACTTTATGATTCACCTGTGTCTGCCAAAAAACATCATTCAAAAACAATGAAGATTGTAATTAGGTATCATCCTATAAAATCCTAACAAATGCCTTTTTTATTTGATATTTTCTTTACTTACATTTCAAATGCTAAACCCTTTCCTAGTTTCCCCTCTGAAGATCCCCTGTTTACTACACCAACCCCTGCTCCCCAACCCACCCACTCCCTTCATCCTGGCCTTGGCATGCTCCTCTACTGGGGCATAGAACATTCATAGGACCAAGGACTCTCCTCCCAGTGATGACCAACCAGGCCATCCTCCTCTACACATTTACCTAGAGCAATGAGTTCCATCATGTGTTTTCTTTGTTTGGTGGTTTAGTCCAAGTGATCTCTGGAGGTACTGGTTAGTTCATATTGTTGTTCCTCTTATGGGGCTCTAAACCCTTCAGCTCCATAGGTCCTCTCTCTAGCTCCTTCACTGGGGACCCTGTGCTCTGACCATTTGATGGCTGTGAGCATGTACTTCTGTATTTGTCAGGCACTGGCAGAACCTCTCAGTTGGCAGCTATATCAGGCTCCTGTCAGCAATCTCTTGTTGGCATCCGTAGTAGTGTCTGGTTTTTCTGGTTGTTTATGAGATGGATCCCCAGGTGAAGCAGTCTCTGGATGGTCATTCCTTCAGTCTCTGCTTCACATTATGTTGCTGTCACTCCTTCCATGGGTATTTTGTTCCTCATTCTAATAAGGATCAAAGTATCCTCACTTTGGTCTTCCTTTTTCTTGAGTTTTGTATGCTTTGCTATTTGTATCTTGGGTATTCCAAGGTTCTGGGCTAATATCCCCTTATCAGCAAGTACATGTCATATGTGTTCTTTTGTGATTGGATTACCTTACTCAGGATGATATCCTACAGATCCATCCATTTGTCTAAAAATTTCATGAATTCATTCTTTTTAATAGCTGACTAGTTCTTCATTGTACAAATGTACCGTATTTTATGTATCCATTCCTCTGTTGATGGACATCTTGGTTCTTTCCAGCTACTGGCTATCATAATTAAGGCTGCTATGAACATAATGGAGCTAGTGCAGATTCAAGGCAATTTATATACTACATAGCCTATAAATCATCGTTGTTACCCGACTTGAAAGGGACACAGCAAGTCAGACTCATCTGTCATTTGGGGACAATAAGTCTTGAGAGTAACTTTTAGGATTTTTCAAGTTTAAGACAAGCTTAAGTAGAGGACCAAAAGAGGAACGTGGCTGTTATCAGTCTGCAATCAGTTGACCCCTAGAAAGGTTGTTATTAGTTAAGTGCTATATGCCTCTACAAATCCTAGTGTAAGGGGTCAGATTAACCCTGCAATTGAAAACATTACCAAACCAGGAATGTGCTATGCTGAGCACTCACAGAGAGTTATGAGGAGCTGCCCTAGGCTCCTTTTACAGCAAGTAAAAATAGACAAAGAGATCAAATATCCTAATACCACAAGATGATAAAACTGACAACTGTAGATTGCACTGAGTATCAGCGAGTTTAGATTCTTGTGCATCTACAGATTGTCATGCAACATCTGCATCAGGGACAATACATAAGGAGATGGCTGCTCAGTGGCATGACAAACAACCAAGAAGAGCCATAGCCTCTACCCCTCTGATCTGGATGATGAGACTTAAAAGTCTTAGTTTGTCACCATCTCTCCCAGGACTGCTGGCATCATTTCTTGCATATGTTTACTCTAGCACTTGTCTACCTTAGGTACAAACACAGTGGACAGTCCCACAGCCCACAGAGGAGGCTCCACTACCACGCACTCACTCTATCACGACCAGGATCTTAGGATCCCAGGATCCCAGAATCCCAGGAGTTAGTCACACAAGAATCTTAGAGTCTCACAGGCAACTTGACTCCCAGGAACTGCGACACACCCAGAATCTCAGGGTCACAGGATCCCGGAATTTTACACCTGTATCCTTAGAGCTTTAATGATCAAGGACAAGGATGCAGCTGGGACTGAGGGTGTGAAGAAGATGCAGGACATGTTCAACGCTGAGATCCTGTTGTCTAGACATTCTTAAGCTCTGCAGATGTGGGCTCACAGATGCATCTTTGCACTCAAATGACATATACTGATTTTAAAATTAGAATTACCTTTAATCTTGCTGTTTCCCTAGAGAAGTGAGGTAGGATTTCTTCCTTGGGGAAACAATATTTTCATGCTTTCTTAAGCACTTCACTTTTACTTTGAAATCTTTTGAAATGACTTCCTGAAGATGCACAAACTGTGATTCCCTAGGCTCATGTTGAATATCCTTCAAAGTCTTGTCAGCAGACTGATCTAAGAGTAGGGACCAGATGTCATTGTCATAATTCTGTTCAGGTTTGTACTTTAAACTTTTGCTGAATATGTGCTCGCGGAAAGTTTTTTTTCCCCCAGAGGTCTTGTTTTCAAAATAACTCTGTCTTTACATATTACAATGTATGGATTAAGAAAAAGGGGCAACTACTTACTAATTCTCAGTTAAATATCTTCTTATGTGTTCCTGTACTCACACAATCACTAGAAATTGTTAATCAGTCCAAATCATTTATTTTAGTAGAGTAGACTATAACCATGAACCAATATACTTAGTTTACTATTGATGACTGTGTTGATTACAATAAATACATGAATGATAGGACTGTACAGAGTATGGGCTTAATTTTCTGGGTCCAGTGCAAATAGCTGGGAGAGTTCAAAACAAAACCAATAAAAGCAACAGGAATACAAACAACAACAATTGTTTAAAACCCTTTTGAGTGCTGAGATTACTGGCATGTACCAACTGTGGCTAACTTTTTTTTGTTTTTATAATTAACAACCAAACATACAAACAAACAAACATCCCTATTCCAATTCCAGCAGTTTGCATCAGAGAGAGCTGTGTGACACTGCATGCTGCTTCCTTTCCTCAGATAGCTCAGGTCGTCAGTCCTATACCAGGTCAGCTGGACCTAAGACAGTGTAGTTGAACTACTTGCTGTCACGACATGATTCTACAACAATCCTTTTCTTGGTAAAATTGAGCCTCTATAGAGTAAGCCCCATGTTGTTGGAACCAGGACCCTTTAGGCCAGCAAACACACAAGCCACCCTTAGTGAAAGAGAAAAGGAAAAATCACATTGGAAAAAAATATGCGCCCTAATTGTAAGAAAAAGCCCTCATCTTTGAAGCCATCACCTATCTCCCCCTGATTTTTGAGCTCTGCATATTGATATTGTGTGGCTCAAGAAGGTAGTGAAATTCAGATGTTTTCTGAAAGAAGATATACATGATTTTTCACTCTTAAATCTGTGAGGTTAGGGGGCACAGGTTCAGCAAAGCCAGCATAAGAACACAAAAGCCAGAGATGATAATGCCAAAGGGACAGCATCCTGACCTTATAGACACATTAAAATTGAGGTTTCATCTCAATTCAGGTCATTGCACTCCCAGCCCTACCTTCTGAGTATTATATTTGCTGTGAGTACAGTATGACGTTACAACCTGCAACACCCTCATTTCTCAACTTAGCAATTCTGGAAGACAGATATTGGAGAAGTAATTGCTATGAGGCTACAATGCAGTAATGTACAGTCCAGGATGACCACTACTCTCTGTTGCCCACTTAAATTGTCTGGTTGTATTTGAGAACAGGACCATGTGCAAGATAATGTTTTGAAGATGGGACAGCAAGTTTACCATTTATATTTGCCCTGTAGATGATTCCATATGTTCAAAAAAATAGGGAGTTTTCCTTGTAAAAGATAGGATTGTAAACCAGTGATTTTGAGAAACTCATGGATATATATGTATATATATGAAAAGAATGCCCACTATCAAGGAATTCACCGTTAGAAAATATTGTCCAAGTTTTGTACAATTAAACCTATAGGAGAAAGATATTTGCCTCTGTGAGACAGGAAAACCCTGGGAAATTGGAGTGTATGTCACATGAATTGACTCAGGTGGCATATTTATTGTTGTGAAACATCTACTACATCCACAGTCCCTAGAGATTTGGGTGCTAACAAAATCTCTTAAGCATGTCAGAGTCCTAACCAACGTTCCCCCTCAAAAGCACATGACATCTAATGAAGCAGTAGAATTCTCCAGCTTTGGAAGGAGAGGTTGCCAAAGGGGATCCCACGGGTCCATGAGAGGCTCCAGGAGAGGCACCCCAGAAAAGGACCAAGCTGGGCAGAACTAGTTAACAGGTAGGTCATGGCAGTTGCTAGTGACATCATCAGTAATGCCTTCCTTGGAGAATCTCTTGTATCTAGGATAGAACTAGAATCTTCTGTGTTGTCACCTGTGTTGTGGTGACAGCAACTGCCTGTGGTTCATCCCTTCTGTTTGCTCTGGGTTCACCAGCAGGAATGTTTTCCTGGCTGCTCAGGCTATGTCAGAAAGAGAATGGCGATGAAGGAGAGACCAGACCAACAGAGAAGGAAGAGGGAATCCTTTCTCATGAAAAAGGAAGAAGGAAATCATTCTGGAGAAGGCACAGTGAGTCCTGGGCAGAGTTGGGGAACTTCCTGGTAGAGGTAGGCTTGAGCTGGGCCTTCCAGGAGTAGGTCTTACAAGCTGAAGCCTTGGACTTTGTCAATGTCAGAAAAAGAGTCAAGAATTTCTGATGATTAGTTTGACAGAGCCAGGAATTGACAAACCTGCAGCTACTTTTCTGGGAGCTATTTAATTTCATTTTGAGTGGCAAAAAATGTCAGGAGTGGGCACTATGAGAATAACAGTGTGTCCTTTCATGGAAGGGAGTTGAAGCACTTCATCTTCCAGATTACTGTAGGTAACTTGAGTCTCTGATGAAAAGAACAGAGAAGGATGCTCCCCTGGTCATGTCATGTGGTGAGGACTCAGACACTTTGGATTTGAAGACACACGATTAATTAGTGCTTGATAGTGCTAAGCACTATGAACTTCAGGATTTCCCTGCGTCCCATCTGATATGACCTGACAATGTTCCCCATATCTTTATGTCTGAGGCAGCTTATACATTTCAAGGCAACCGGGCCTGTAACAGGGAGTGTGGCATATGTCTGACAATGGTGGTTAGGAAGAGGAACATAGCTTAGCAAACCAGCTGGAAGATAGCTTTTCTGCTCTTTTAGGAATTCACTGTCTTTATCTTTTCTCTCCCTCCATCTTCTTCTTGGGACTCAGAATGGTCTCCCCTGCCCCTGGGCCATCAAGTATGCAAATTCTTTTGTGTTTACCTATCTGCAGGGTCTGCTAGAAATACTTCAACCCAAAATTCCAAAATGACTAAGAAGAGATCAAAAATAAATGAACTAGAAGAACTGAAATTGGATATGAGGAAGATCAGCAATGACATGGAGGAAATGTGTGGAATCCTGAACCTTTACATGTATGAGGATTTGAACTACAGGTAGGAATTATGCCCAGTACCCTGTTGACTGTATTGTGCCATCTGTTAACCCAATTTCCTTCCATGAATGGAGTGTGTCATCTCCCATCATTCAATTAAGTAGCCCTGACAGGTGTTTAATTGTTGGATAAACAAGGTGCTGTGTGTTTATTATCATCTTCTTTTGTACTTGACCTTGGGGTTTTTGCATTCTGATTGTTGCTGTGAACAGCTAGAATGTCCTGCTCACACTTACTGTCTCTCAGTGTGTGAATGCAATGCCTGCAGGCTTCAAGGCTTTACTCTGATATTGTTCATTATATTCTGAGAGATGGCACCTGTCTGGATTTATTTGGCATTCTAATTGTGTCTGTGTGTGTGAACATAGTTGCGTGTGTTTTGTTCAGGACTGGGGCTCTGGGACCTTTGATGGGGTCTGAGGATTTGTGTGATGCACAGTTTGCAGGTCCTGTTAGTGTTGAGTCCATAGAGGTCCAAAGTGATCACCAGGGAAGTTTGCTCCTGGTGTTTCCTTGTTGTCACACAGGAATCTCCTGGGGGAGGAGATGTGATAAAGCCTTTCTCCTGTAAATACTAGTTGTGTCCTCTGGGAATTCACATAACAACAGGAACCAAGGAATGAGAATCCCTGCCTTAAAAATAAGAGGAAAGTCATTACAGATATCTACTGGACCCTTGCCTGTGGCACAGTGTAGTGTAAAATTGTCATAGAAGTACTCTATTCCTACATGCTTGCCCGGGAAGCCCTTGAAGGTCAGCTAGCTCCATTTGGTCCCCTGGCTCTGCTGTCCTCTGCCCAGGATAGTAAGTTTAATTAGCACCTAGGGGACCCAGTTTGAATGAGCCAGGATGTGGCATGCACTTGGCTTGGGTAGTACATGATATAGCCTGTTTGCACATGATTATTGATTCCTTAATTCAGCATATTATTTGCTTCTTGGGCCATGCCACAGGATGAACACTGAATTCAACATCATTAAATCACAACATGAGAAGACAATGTTGGATATGAATAAAATGATCCAGTCCATAATTGGTTCCATGCAGTACTCCAAGGAACTGATAGAAGATAACTATTCCTACAGGTGAGTCAGTGACACAAATGAGACCCCCAGAACTAGGCAGGGAATGCTTCTGTCCTTTTAGGACTTTGAACAAAAGCAAGGGTTCTGGTTTTATGCTATCTGTTTTTATCCAGGAACCCTGCCCTGAGGCAAGGGTCTTGGATTTGTACCTCTTGGACACAGGTGTCCTAAGTGTGAAGAGTGTCCAAGACCCTCCAATCTTTATTCTTCCAAATTCAAGATCCTCTACATAGAAAACTTTTCCACCACGCTGGGAATATCCAGGAACCCTGAACCTCTGGGTTTCTGACCACAGATTAAAAGATCTAGGATTCCCAACAAAAATGTAAAGATTGCACACCTGTTTGGTCGTCTCACCTCTCTCAGAGGGGCTAAGCCCTCTCCCTGCTGAAGGTTTTATGGTACCACAGACCTATAATCAACCATGAGGAACATTTCCTCTTCTGTGATGTATATGGTGCACTCTTGGTGTCAGGGTTTTTAGAAGTTTGTTGAGTCCTGTGGAATATGGCTGGTATCTTGATATGACCTGCCTCTGTTTGGTGCTCCTATGTAACTGTGGACTCTTCTGGGGGCTGTCTGGGAATCAGGGCCCTTGCAGGGATCATAGGACTTGTAGGAGTGGCAAGCCAATGGAATCTGGCTGGGAATCACCAATTTTTCTTTGTGGATCAGCATTAAGGAGGACCACCTCCTCCGTGAGTGCACTCAACTCAACGAAAACGTAAGGATATTACTGAATGAGAACAGAAAGCTGCTGGTGGAGCAGGCTGGAACGCAAGTGTCCCATGGGGAAGAAAAGAGGTTCTGTGAGGAGGCCAGCAAGAACATCTGTGCCTCAAGTGCCAAGGAACAGCAGGTAGGATGATGTGTATCAGAGGCAGATTGCCCTCATGTCTAAACATAAACATAGACAATCAAATGTAATAGTCCACCAACTTCTCCAGGCACTCACCTATGTCTCCTCCAAGTGTTTGTTTATGTGATCATCTACAGGGCTCTCTGTGGAGGTAGCCTGGTTCAAGAAACTGCATATTTGGCATGCAAATGTTCCTGCTCTGCTATAATCACTAAGGGAGATAGGTTGATTAGACATCACAACACTATATGCCTTAAGTTTGAAGGGTGCTGTGTTGGAGCCCTTCTTGAGAATAGCAAGAGCTTTGAGGGAAGAAGTAAAGGCCTGTAGCTCATTTGCTTTACAGGGATCTTGTGAGATTCTAGGTAGGAAATAGTTTGCAGGGATGACAGCCTTGTGTAATTGACAAATAAGTGGATTTCATTGCTGTCTTTTGGCGGCTTTTCTATTCCCCCCTTTTCTGCTCTATCTCAAAATGGTCTCTTCAGGCTTCATATATCTTGGTTCACACTGAGAGAGCCTGAGTAGCAGCTTGTCAGTTCAATTTTCTTTGAGTGCTGTTGGAGTGGTCATTCCTGGGCCTTAGAGTCTGGAGTTGGCTGGATGACCAGAGATGACAGAAAGGCTTCTCACAGGCTCAGGTTTGGTGTGTGATTTCTGAGGCTTCATGAAAAAATTTCTTAATATATGCCCCCAATTCTGACCAAGAAGAGTGTTCTCTAGTGATTTTTGTTAGATGTTTTTTTTTTCTGTCCCCTGTGACAGGGATTCTCTGTCCAGCACTGGCTGTCCTGGAACTCACTCTGTAGACCCGGCTGGCCTTGAATTTAGAAATCTGCCTGCCTCTGCCTCCCAAGTGCTGGGATTAAAGTAGTGAGCCACTATGACCTGGCTTCTCTAGTGCTTTTTATTCCTCTAAAATAATCGCAGAGTCGTTGGGTCTCCCTTGAAACATCTCCTCTGCATAGTCTGAATTATCTTGGTCCTGAACCATAACAGATACCTCATTGTTTTCTGCTCAGTTATGATTTTATGTGAATCAGTCTGTGTGTGCTTCTGTGTGTGTCTTTGTCTGTGACAGTGTGTCTGTGTGTTTCTTTTTGTGTATGCATTGTTTTCTTGACCTGTGTCTCTCTCGGTATGTTGGGAGGCCATTCAGTGACATCTGAGTTGTCCAGTTATTCTCTATATTACTTCTTTGAGCATTGGTCTCTCAATAAAAGTGACATTTCCTGTTTTGTTCTGTCCAGTAGTCTTTGCATCTCCTGTTCACTATCAGGTAGCACCCCCTCTCTCATTTATTTCAACAAATTGATAAACAATACAGCTATTTTAAAAATAAGTGTTAGATTTCTTCACTTTCCCTGCATAGAGTTATCTCCCTAGGAGATTTGGGTTTGTCTTATTGGCTCCACCATGAACATGCATAGAATCCTACCGTGCATCCCTCTGCTAACATGGCTTTTGCTAACTATATCGTGGGCATGGCTTTGTTTCAGGATAGATTCCTCCTCATAGTTGGCACAGTGCTGCATTTCATAAATGTCACAGCACGTTATTTCACCAGCTTTCTTCTGACTGATATTGAGGAAGATTTAATATCACATGAACTGTAATAGGTTGAAAAGTTCCTGGGTAGTGACCAAAAGTCACTGTCTTCCTCTGATGCTACCAAGGAACCAGTGTAGGTATAGTGAGGGCTACTGAGAGAGTCAACATGGGGCTTGCTGGAGGCTTTTCTTAGGAATCTCTTTCTTGGGAATTTGGTATTGTGTTGTCCAGGTTATCTGTGCAGAGCTTGTAACTTCCTCGTAGGACCAGAAAGTATCTGCATGAAAAAAGTTTCTGAAGAGGAGTTAATTACAGATGAGGGCCTCAAAGACTGCCTGAGTCTAAGAACCTTATACACATACACATTAGAGGTCCTAGTAGGTGCTCATGCAACAGGAAATGTGCTGGGCGACAGTAATATTTTCATTGATTTGTGTTTGTGTGTCTCTGTGTGTATTGTGTGGTGTGTATGTTTGTATTTCTTTTGTGTGAAGTGTCTGTTAGTCTTTGTATGTTTGGACCACCTTTGGCTGAGCTTGTTTATACTAAAGTTGTGTATTAGTGTAATACTAGGTAATTTTGTGTTTGTGATATGGGTGCTTGTATATACAAATGTGTGTGTGTGTGTGTGTGTGTGTGTGTGATTGTGCATAAATGCAGCTGTGTGTGTCTCTAGAGGTCAAATTTAATGAGAAATACACTCTGAGGTTTTAGTTTGCACCTATGAAATATCAAATACAGCAGTCCAATTATTCTGCATGCTCACCTAACACCCAAGAATAAAAGGACACAAGAATTCTTGTAGGGTCAGATTTTTAACTGACTAGAGACAAAACTATTGATTCTCATTGAAATCTTTAGAGCAAATGTAAGGGATATGGTATATGGAGGTAAGGAGGACATTGCTGTATAAAATCCATGTGTTTATGTCCCTTTTCTGCTCTTGGTGAATTGTGAAGGACCACTGGAAGGTCAGGTGGCTCACTGTGTCTTCTAAGCATTCCAGGTTGTTTTCCTCATTGCCTGCCACCATTACATTTCCTGCTACCTCTGCTCAGTAAAGCTTTGCCTTGTAGTTTGTCTTGGATTTTACTCATTGAGAGATTGAGTTGCTTGGAGCTGAACTTGGATCCAGCAGAATTCCCATAGCTGTGGAGCAAACCAGGCCTGCTTCAGGAGCCCATTGAGGGTCTTGATAATCTAAAGTACTCACACTATCTTATCTGTGTAGCATTCAGCGGGACTGTTCTTCAACATCATTTTCTCAGAGTTAAAATCAGCCTCAGTGGGGGTTGGGAGAAATGAGGACCTTCAGACAGTTCTGGTAGTATAAAACTGGTTATGTCTGTTAGAAGCCATGTTCAGAAAGTGGAAAAGAAGTCCACTTTGACCCAGTGCTTCCAGAACAAGGAGGAGTTATCCACAGAGTCTAGGGTGCTCAGGGTTGTAGTGGTCCTCAGAGCAGCCCTGAAGGAGAAGCTATCCTGATGTCCATCTGCTGAAGGATGAAAAGGCCCTGTGTGGTGCAGCCCTTCCATGAACTCAGTGTGAGATAATCCATGCAAGCTTTTGTCCTTCAACTAGTCAGCCTTTTCTTACTCAAAATAGCCCTGACACAATCACATTCTGGGGAGAAAATGGTTCCTTTGGATCCTGTTATAGACAGTTCCTATTACTCTGGGCTCATACCTTTGGACACCAAGTCAGTTAGGTGATGGAAAATGGAGATCCTATTGAAAGAAATTGTTTACTTTGGGACAAGTCTGAAACAGTGAGCAAGAACAAGAGGCTGGTCCACCACCAACATGTGAGCCTAGGCTGGGAAACAAACCTATTCTACACAGCCTTGGGAACTTGCTGAGCCAGATTGGATAATAGGACAAGAACCCTGATTCCCAGACCGGTTTATGAGTGGAAAGCATATCACTGACTGCGCTGCCTATATACTATGCCCACTAAGTACCTTTCCCATTCAAGATTTGTTTTTTATTCCTGCAAAGTATCCTGGGAGATTTTTATATTTGTATTAACTGCGAAACTAAAAAGGTCACTGTGATACAATATGCTTGTATTGCATAAACATAAATATTATGTGTGTTTGAGAGTGTGCCCTGCAATAGTCATAGATGTACAGGGGTGTTGTTCTGTTTCTTCATGACCATCACTTTTAAGGTTCATTGCCCAGCCTTGGTAATATTTTTATTTAGCACACTCTTGCAGATTCTAGGAACCATGAATTACCCATGGGTATTGTGTTGTATGGTGTCTCTGGTTATTTGCAGATAGAGGGATTGACAAGAGGAACCCTGTGAGGTTCCTGCACTGGAGAAATAATCATAGCCTTCACTTCAGTTCAGGGCACGCTCCCACCCCATAAGGAATCCACATGGTTTCTAGGTTGCACACATCTCTCTTGAACTCACATTCAAACATTGCTACAATGTTATTACTCAATATAATATACCCGCACAACTGGGGAAATGTGGTGTTTTTTAGAACTCCAGTATAATGTGTAGTTGACAGTTCAGTTTCTAGCAGTTTTTTTTCCATTTTTTATTAGGTATTTAGCTCATTTACATTTCCAATGCTATAGCAAAAGTCCCCCATACCCACCCA
>OFEZ01001420.1_pt1 | contig 12976 bp, 12 predicted proteins | sample 1521241 | NCBI WGS metagenome assembly OFEZ01 (sample SAMEA3504099, study PRJEB24116) | mouse gut metagenome | biome: mouse gut; feature: mouse-associated habitat; material: faeces | place: Denmark | collected 2011
AACAAGCCGGTGAAAGCAAAACCCAGGTGCAGCGGTATATTCGTCTCACAGAATTGTCCCCATCGCTCCAGCAAAAAGTGGATGAAGGAGCCCTTGCGCTGACAACAGCGGTAGAGCTGTCCTACCTGATGCCGGACGAACAAATGCGGGTGGACGAGGCGATAGAGCGCGAACAGGCTATCCCCTCACTCTCCCAAGCCCAGAAGATGAAGAAACTGAGCCAGGCGGGAGAACTGAATGAGAACACCATCCGCGCTGTTATGACAGGAGAAAATCGCCACTCCGCAGCTCTCGCAAATCCGGCTGCGCAGCCTGAAGCGGATACACCCCCGCATATAGAAGCAGGCAGCTCCCCGTCAGCGCCGCCCACCAGCGTCCCCTATGATTTAGGGGATAAGCAGTACGCCGGCTTCGCGGAATCCATAGCGGACCTCAAGAATAATGACAAGGATTGCAGCTGTACCCCAGATCAATTCCTGGCGGAATTTACTGGTTTTGTGAACAAATTCCACAAAGAAATCAACTGGTTTCACCTGGATTATTATGAAATAGTTTTTCCGGCGCTGTCTCCGGCACAGTTGGACTATCTCCGGCAGCAGATGGACGCAATCCGTACTGCCGTGGATAAATTATATAACCATGTGAAAGGAACGTGAAGAAATGAGCTACAGAAGAAAACGCAGTTCAGCAATGTCCCGCCCAGACCACCCTAACCCGCTCCTTCTGCCTGCCAGTCCCACCGAGGCTACCTATGGCAACCCGGGCGTGGATAAGGTCATCCATTCGGCGCGGCTGATCTCCGGCCAAGCCTACCAGCGGCCCGTGCGGGAGGAAAATGTGAACGAGCTGATTGCCAAGTGGAACGAGCTTCTGCTGGAGCCTGTGATCGTGAGTTTCCGGGACGGAAAATTCTATGTGGTGGACGGCCAGAACCGCATCGCGGCCATGCGGAAGATGAACAGCGGCCATGACGTTATGGTGCTGTGCAAGGTACACAGCGGCATGACCTACCAGGATGAAGCGGAGATGTGCTGGAAATTGGATCAGGCCAAGCGGCGCATGGATGTGTCGCAGTCCACCAATGCCCTGGCGGAATCCGGGACCAGCGCAGAGATAACGGATATCCGGCAGATTCTGGAGCGGGAGGGGTTTCGCTGGGCCCTGGCGAAGAAAACAGGCAGGGCGTACGAGATCGCCTCTACCCGCGCTGTTATCAATGCTTACCGTCTGTTGGGCGGCGCTGCGTTTGCCCGGATGCTCCGGCTGCTGGGGGAGACGTGGCATGGGGTCCCGCGCTCCCTCAACTCCTACATCCTCTCCGGCATGGCCCTGTTTCTCAAAACCTATGAGACAGAGGTGAAGGACCGGCTGTTTGTCCTGCGGCTGTCGGCTGTGGACCCGGAGGAAATCATCCGGCGCGGAAAGGTGGACTTCAGTACCAGCCGGGCATCGCTGCGGTATGCCCGCGTCATCCTGGAGAAGTACAACGGGCAGCGCGGCGGCGGTAAGCTGCAAAACCGCCTGCTGGGATAGGAGGCAGGGAATGAACGCACAGATTATCGCGCTGTCCAATCAGAAGGGCGGCGTAACAAAGTCCACAACCTGCGTCAATTTAGGGATTGGACTGGCAAAAGCGGGTAAAAAGGTGCTGATGATTGATAACGATCCCCAGGCATCCCTCTCCATCAGCCTGGGCTATCAGCAGCCGGACAAGCTGCCGGTTACGCTCACCGATATGATGGGGAAGGTCCTCACGGACCAGCCCATCGTGCCCGGCGAGGGCATCCTGCACCATCCGGAGGGGGTGGATCTCATGCCTGCCAATATTGAGCTGTCGGGCATGGAGGTCTCCCTGGTGAACGCCATGAGCCGTGAAACCATCCTGCGTCAGTACCTGGACACGGTGCGCCGCCAGTACACCCATATCCTCATTGACTGCCAGCCGTCCCTGGGAATGCTGACCATCAACGCACTGGCGGCGGCAAACAGGATTATTATTCCTGTCCTGGCGGAATACCTACCTGCCAAGGGCCTTGAACAGCTGTTGCAGACCGTTGGCAGGGTGCGGCGGCAGATCAACCCCAAGCTCCAGATTGACGGCATCCTGCTGGCTATGGTGGATAACCGGACCAATTTTGCCAAGGAGATCGGCGCTCTGCTGCGGGAGACCTATGGAAGTGCGATTAAGGTTTTTGCAACGGAAATCCCCCATTCCGTCCGGACAAAGGAGGCCAGCGCGGTGGGAAAGAGCATTTATGCCCATGACCCCACGGGCAAGGTGGCGGCGGCATACGAAAATCTGACAAAGGAGGTCTTGAGGATTGAGCGGCAGCGGGATAAACGTAGAGCTGAAATCGGTAGATGATCTGTTTTCCACCGAGGAAAGCCGCCAGGACGCGGCGCGTGAGAAGGTGATGGAGATCGCGCTGTCGGAGCTGTATCCGTTTCCAGACCACCCGTTCAGCATCCGGGAGGACGATTCGATGAAGGAGACCGTGGAAAGTATCAAGGAGTATGGCGTGCTGTCCCCCGCCATAGCCCGCCCCCGAGCAGATGGCGGCTATGAGATCATTTCCGGCCACCGGCGCAAGCGGGCCTGTGAGTTGGCGGGGCTGGAGACGATGCCGGTCATTGTTCGTGATTTGGACACGGATACTGCTACAATTTTTATGGTGGACAGCAATCTCCAGAGGGAGAATATTTTGCCTATGGAGAAAGCAAAGGCGTACAAAATGAAGCTGGACGCATTAAAACGGCAAGGAAAAAGGACGGACTTAACTTCCCGACAAGTTGTCGGGAAGTTGGAGACTACTACACACACCCCCACCAAGAAGGCAGAGAGTGCTGAGAAAGTTGGCAATGAGACCGGAGACAGCGGCAGACAGGTGCAGCGGTATATTCGTCTCACGGAATTGTCCCCAGCACTTCAACAGATGGTAGACGAGAAAAAGATAGCCGTCACTCCAGCTGTAGAGCTTTCCTATCTGAAACCGGAGGAACAGGCGCTTGTTGTTGAGACTATTGCCAGCGAGCAGGCCACGCCCTCGCTTTCCCAGGCCCAGAGGATGAAAAAGCTCAGTCAGACGGGAGGGCTGAACGAGGATACCATGCTCTCCATTATGACAGAGGAAAAGAAGCCTCCCAAGGAGGACCTGACCATCCCCGGGGAGACGCTGCGGAAATATTTCCCCCGCTCCTTCACGCCCCGTCAGATGGAGGACACGATCATTAAGCTGCTGGCCTCCTGGTGCAAAAAGCGCCAGAAAAGCCAGGAGCGGTGATAAAATCAATAACGGACGGCCCGGACAGATGCTATCTGCCCGGTTTTTGCTGTCCGGGAAAGGAGGAACTGGTTGTACATCAATACATTCCAGTACAAACCTGAGCATATCGACTGTAAGCTCTGCGACAAGTATGCTGCGGGAAAGGGCTGCACAGCGGATAGCTGTCCCTGGCTGGCGGAGCGGATTGAGGCGGGCGTTGTAGGGTATGAAGAAGCCATTCTGGAAACCTTCCCCCGCAATATCCATCTGGACGCAAAGCTGCATCTGGCAATCCGCCGCTTCTCCGGCTCCCTGTTCCTGACCGCAGCCCACCGCCAGCGCATGGACGATCTGAAAGCGCGCCGGGGTAAGCGTTCCCGCCGGGATACCCCCGCCTATTTTGCCGCCATGTACCTGCTGACGGTCAACAGGGAGCTGTATGAGCGGACCCGGGGCTGCTTTCTCCCCCAGGGCCTGCAATTTGAGTATGCCAATGTCAGCGGCATCTCTCCCCACAACTATACCCTGCTGTCCGCCGCACGGGATATCTATTCGGATTCCACCAAGGTCTCCGCCAGTGATCTGGCCCGGACGGATGTGGTGGACACATTGGCATTTAGCCTGATCGTCAATGCCCTGCTGATTGCCCGGTATGGCTGCGCTGTGCTGGAAATCGGAGAAAGGAGCCGAACATGAAGCCGCCCTGTTTCCCATTTGTGGGACACGATCTCCTGGCGGTAGAGCGTTTTCACGATGATACCCGCCATATGATCGAGTTCCAGGTGCAGTCTGAAAACAGCCCCTACGGAGGCTGCGGCCAGTATGTCCGTCTCTTTCTCAGCGAGAGCGGCTATGCCCAGGCAGCAGCAGCCCAGAGGCGCGGCAGCATCCACATGTTGAACCATGCCCAGATCATTGAGGGCCACATCCTGCCGGAAAAGCCGAAAAAGCGGCGGCGCGGCAGATAATTTATGAAGGAGGAAAACTATGTATTCTTTAGAAAATCTGGAGCTTACCCTGTGCGGCCTGTACCACCGGGGGATGATGGCGGAAAGGGGTCTCTCAGCGAGGGAGGCCGCTGAACCCAACGAGGCGGACGAACTGCTGGACAGCCTGGACCTGGAGGCCGTGCTGCAAACGGTCCGGCACCACGCCCAGACCCCCTTCGCCTATGCCTGCTACAGCAAAAAGGCCAGGATTTATGAATATCGCGGCGCGGAGCTGTTCGATCAGCGGGCCACACGGCTGTACCGCGCAGTCACGGAGGTCTCTGAGGGCGTGGTCTCCATCGCCCGGAGTCTGGAGCTTTGGCTGCTGGAGGATATGACGCTGCAAACGGTGGCCTGCGTATCCCTGGTCTGCGGGAATGGCGCATATGCCAGCGAGTACCGGGAAATCAAGGACCATGACAGCTGCCTGTGGCTGAATCTGGAGGACCTGACGGCCAAGCTGGAGGAAATGTGCGGCCCCTACTTTGAGGGCGAACTGCCCGCCTATGAGCTGTGACAGCTGCTGAATCGGCTGGCCCGGCTCTTTTTTTGTGTGGACGCGGGGATACCCGCAAACAATAAATTGATAATAGAATGGACGTGATGAAATGGCCGTTTACCGAGTAGAGCGGACCCGTGACTACACTGTGATGAGCAACTGCCATCTGAAGGACACCAGCCTGTCCCTGAAGGCAAAGGGGCTGCTGTCGATGATGCTCTCCCTCCCCAACGAGTGGAACTACAACACCCGCGGTCTGGCCGCCATCTGCAAGGAAGGTGTGGACGCTATCGGCAGCGCCATCCGTGAGCTGGAGGGGCGGGGCTACATTGTCCGCCGCCAGCTGCGGGGGGCGGATGGACGCATCACAGACACGGAGTACACCATCTATGAGCAGCCCCAGCATCCGGACCCGCCCGCGCCTCCGGACGCTCCGGGACTGGATATGCCACATCCGGAAAACCCGTATGTGGCGGGGCCGGATATGGCGGGGCCGCACCCGGAAATGGCCGCAGAATTAAATATAAATACATCCAGTACGAAAAAAGAAAATACGAAGCGATGCTCAGACCTGTCAGTCCGTCCGTCAACGGAAGTACCCGTGGAAGGACAGACGGACGTGACGGACAGGAGAGCGCAGATCATGGCGCAGATTGAGTATGACCACATCGTCACCCCCGCCAACCGGGAGCAGATCGACGAATTTGTGGAGCTGATGCTGGAGGTGGCGCTGACGCGCAGCCCCACCATCCACATCGGGCGGGATCAGGAATATCCCGCCGCCCTGGTGCAGCAGCGGTTTGCCATGCTGGAGCGTACCCACATAGAGAAGGTCCTGGACGGCATCAGCGAAAATACCACCCGCGTCCGAAACGCCAGGGCCTACCTGCTGGCGGCGTTGTTCAACGCTCCAGCCTCAACGGGGAATTATTACACGATGCTGGTCAACCATGATCTCTACGGCGGCTGAGAGGCCGCTTTTTTTACTGCCCAAATTTGAACTGCAATTTTGACAAATGAACGAAAGGAGGACCCTACGGCATGAAAAAGCGCATTTTGTACCTGCTTCTCGCTCTCGTGCTGGTACTGTCCCTGTCAGTCCCCGCGCTGGCGGCGGAGACCTTCTACCCTGTCTCCGTGGACGAGTACACAGCTGGGGAGCTGGATGAACCGCGCATCAACAAGGTTTACCGCCTGTCCCTGTCGGATGACCCGTCCGGCATCCCCACGGAGGATTTTGTCCGCGATGGGCGGCATTACTACCTGCTGGACCTTATCCGCAAGGACGAGGTTGGCGTGGACACACAGCCCTGTACCAGGACAGTTACGCTCCCCAGCACCACCAACAGCATGGAATCCGTGTTGCAGAGCCTGGAGGCGGAAATGGAGGTGGAGACCGATGAGGGCTATACCGGCACCTTGAAGCTGGACCACACCTCTGTCCATGTAACGGTGGACGGTTACAGGAGCAGCACCAAAAATCACAGCGCCACCCGCACCTTCCCCAACCTGTCCGAAGCGGATTTGTCGCTGCTGCCCAAGACGGTGACAGAGGGGGGCAGAACCCTCTCTCTGGCAACAGTCCAGTGGTCCAGCAGCTATGACGATGACGGGGAGGGCGGCGCGGCCATTCGCTACTCCGCCACCGCCAGCTATACCGGCAGCTCCACCACCCGCTATGCCACCGGCTATACGATTACGGCGGACTACACCGGCGAGGTGGCAAAGACCGGCTGTGAGATCGTCACCTATACCGCCATTTTCGGCAGCAGAACCGTGTCCGAGGAACCAGAGAACAGCGGCGTGGAGACTGTACCGGCTGCAAAACCGGAACCCGCCGCCAACAGTCCCGCCTCTGCCCCTGTTACGGCTGCGGGACTGCTGACCGCCCTTGGCTGCATGGCGGCGGTGGCAATCCCTGTGGCGGCTGTCATATGGCTTGCCTGTAAACTTATGGGAAGGATGGGAAAGAAATGAAAAGATTCAACGTCTTTCTGATTACCCTGGCCCTGTTTGCCCTGTGCGCCTCGCCTGGGTATGCCCTGGACTACAGCTTTGACGCTCCGGAGGATTACCTGTACGGCCAGCCAACCAGTGATGATACCGTCTATGAGTGGGAAAACCCGAACCAGGACCGGAGTAAGAACACAGCCCTGATCCCGCCCGGCTTTGGAACCCCTACCAGCTACCTCCCCGGCAGCGGCGAGCACCTCACGCCCAACCTCGTCCCCGGCGCACTCAGCGGCGGTCTGGTCAATCAGGCAGGGAGCGCCAGCTTTTCGGGAGGCACAGCGGCCAGCATCGCCGGGGACGGCTTTCTGCCCAGCACCAGCACCATGGGCCCCGCCGGAATCCCGGAGGCCAGCGTCTCCGCCATGCAGGTCCAGTACAGCAGCCCCGCAGACAGCCGCAGCACTGGCTTCACGGAAGTGACTTCCAGCCTGTACGATGCCAGCGGCTCCCTGGGTACACTGGAAATCCCCGCTGTCGGCCTGAGCGTAAGCATCTATGAGGGCACGGACAGCGGCGCGCTGAAAAAGGGAGCGGGCCACTTCATTGGCACCAGCATCTGGGATGGAAACGTCTGCCTCGCTGGGCATAATCGCGGGGACAGCAATTTCTTTGGGAAAATCCATACCCTGGCCGCTGGGGACACCATCACACTGACCACCGCTTTAGGCACCCGTACATACGCGGTAGACAGTGTGGTGAAGGTGGGGGAGACCGACACCAGCGGCACACAGTCCACCGCCGCCAGCTGCGTCACCCTCTACACCTGTGTGATGGACGAGCGGGACTACCGCTGGTGCGTGAGAGGGTACGAGGTCTGAGAGCCTGTCAGTTATCGGGCGGTAGACTTTGACAGACACCGCATGACGGAGCGGAACGGCCGTCCGCCCAGGACCGGCATCATTGATGGTTTTTCATTTCTGTGCTATCCTGCAATCAGAAGGAACCAACCGCAAAGAAAATGATTGGAGGATATGACTATGAAAGACAGCTGCATTCGTTTCCTGTCCAGCCTGCTGGTGGGCGCGGCCCTGTTTGGCGGCAGTACCGCCCTGGCGGCGGAGGCCACCGGAGAGAAAAATGTCCAGTTGGATGCGTGTACCATCAACGGCAGCGTCTATGTCAGGCTGGAGGACGCTGCGCAGGCGGCGGGCTTCTCCTATACCTATGATGCCGCAGACAACACTATCACCATCAACCCGGAGACGGCCAGCAGCGCCGCCGCCACGGACAAGGCGGGCCTCACCCGGAACGCGGACGGCAGCATCAACGTCCCCCAGGACGGCTCCCAATACGTTCCCACGGCTGGCGATGTGATCCGCTGTGACGATGGCACCAATTACACCATTACGGACGTAAAACGCTGGGATGGGAATATGTTTGCCAGCGGCCCGGTGGGGCCCCTGCCTACCGCCGCCTGCGACTGGTCACAGTTTGACCAGCCGGAGCTGCCCAAGGGGGAGGCCCGGCACTTCACGGTGGAGAAGGAGGAATACCTGTTCATCCGCAACCTCTATGAGACACGGCGGATGCTCTACACCCTCTATAACGCCATGGGCTCCCACACTGCCACCTGGAAGGACGGCCAAGCGGTCCGCCGCAGCGACGGCACCCCCTGGGTACACATCCAGCTCTCCCTGCCAAAGGGAGAATCCGTGTTCGGCTTCTGGCCCTGGAGCGCGGAGGAAGTGACCGGCTCCCTCGCCGCCGCCCCCTGCGGAGACCGCTGTATGGAGGCGTGGGATGTTTACAAGGACGGCGTTTTCCAGAGGACTGAGTACAAAATGAAATAGCAAACCACGAACCATATCCAAACAAGAGGCACATGCTCTGAACAGGGCGTGTGCTCTTTTTTTGAATACTTTTCACAACAAGGAGGTCAACATGAAACGACGAATCATCGCCATACTTTTGGTACTGGCAACGGTGCTGGGCATGTTCCCCACGGCCCTGGCCGCCTCCAGCGAGGATGAGGCCCTGGGAGAGGTGGGCATCTACCACAACGGGCAGAAGGTCTCCTACCTGTCCATTAACGGGCGTGTGCGGGAGCAGACGTACACATATTACAACTATGTGGACACGGACGGCGCATCCCGGCAGGTCCCCGCGTACTGCGTGAACCCCAATACCGCCGGTGTGCCCCAGACTGTACCGGCAGGCACCAGCATCAAGTATATGGCCAACGAGAAGGCCAGTGATCCCAAGGTGTTCGGCATCGTGGCCAGCGGCTACCCCCACCGCTCCCTGGAGGCCCTGGGCCTCTCCAATGTCAATGAGGGGTACTATGCCACCAAGATGGCCCTGTGGTGCCACATCCTGCCCAACTGGGACATTTCCGATCTCACCGTCAATCCGGCGGCAGATCAGGCTGCGGCCCAGCGGGTACTGGCGGCGGCAAAGGATATCTATCAGACCGGCATGTACTGGAACAGTATTAAGGAGCCCCATCTGACCGTCACAGCGGATCAGGAGACTGCCTATCCCGTCACTGTGGACGGGACAGACTACCTCCAGCAGGAGTTCACCGTCTGGAGCGAAACCTGGGTGGACGGCTACGCTGAAATCGCCTTTGCTGACCCCGGCTCTGTGCCCGAGGGCACCCGGATCGTTGGCAAGGAAGGCAATGACATTACAGGCGTGTATGTCACCGATATAGCGGAGGGCGGCGGCTGGAGCGGCATTTTTAAGGTCCTGTACCCCGCTGCCAGCGTGGAAGGAAAGTCTGGCAGCGACAATATCCGCGTGACGGCCAAGGTCCATGAGTTTGCCATCTTCTACGCTGTGTGCGCGGAGAAGAACCAATATGGCGAAATTCAAAATTACATGGTGGATACCGATCCCAGGGAGAGCCTGGAGACGGACGCGATTGCCCGCTATACGTCTGACCCGGACGCTGTGCCCCCGGATAATCCTCCGCCTGAAAACCCGCCTCCGGAAAATCCTCCGCCCGAAAACCCGCCGCCCGAAGAACCTCCGGAGCCCGGCATCCTGCGGATTGTGAAGGTGGAGAGCGGCACGGAGATCCCCCTGGACGGTGCGGTGTTCAAGGTTGTGGGCCCCAACGGGGACACCATTGGCCGCTTCAGCACCAATGCCAACGGCGAGATTGAAATCCCCAACGCGGAGCCGGGGAATTACACCATTTACGAGCAGACCCCTCCGAAAAACCATTTGCTCAGCAATTTCCCCACCCAGAATGTAACCGTGAAGGAGGGGGAGACCGCCACTGTCACCTTTGAGAATGATCCCTATGGGGAACTGCGGATTGAGAAGGTAAGCGATACCGGCGAGGGCCTGTCCGGTGTGCGGGTACAGATCAAGCACATTGAGAGCGGCAGAACCTACTCAGGCACTACCGAAGCCGGAGGCTTCATCCAATTCACGGATTTGCAGCCCGGGGCCTACGAGGTGATGGAGACTGCGGGCATCAAGGGCTGGCAGGTGGATGTGAACACCATCAAGAATGTCACCGTTGTGACAGGCCAGATCTCCACTGTCACCTTTACCAACAAGGAGCTGCCCGGCCTCCGCATTGAGAAGTACGACAGCAGCAACAATCAGGTCCTCTCCGGCATCACCTTCCGCATCTGGCGGGACGGCGAGCTGCTGGACGACTACCGGACCGGGGAGATGGGCGAAATCCTGCTCACCGACTTGCAGCCCGGCACCTACCTCAGATGACGGCCATGTGCTGGACCCCACGCCCCAGCAGGTGGAGCTCCACGCGGGGGACGGCATCAAGCAGGTGGTCTTCTTCAATGGCCGCAAGCCCGGCATCCATCTTATCAAGGTGGACAGCGTGACCATGGCCTCCCTGCCCAATGTCCGCTTTGAGTTCAAGAAGGTGGGCGGCAGCTTCAGGAAGGAGTTCACCACGGATATCAACGGGGAAATTGACCTCAGCAAGCTGGACCCCGGCTCCTATGAGGTGCGGGAGCTGGAGGCCCCGGACGGCTATCTCATAGATGATGCTGTCCGCGTCATCCAGCTCAACCCCAATGAAAACGCGGAGTTTGTCTTTACCAACACGCCCAAGCCGGATTTTGAGCTGATAAAGTATGATCCCAATACGGGCAAGTACCTCCCCGGCGCAACCTTCCGCATCGCCAAAATTGAGGATGGGAGCCACTATCTGGACCGGATCACCGATATGGACGGTAAAATCCGGCTCGACGATTTGGAACCGGGCGTGTACTCCGTGAAAGAAATGGACCCGCCTCCTGGCTATGTGAAGGTGGAGCGGGAGTTCCATGTGGAGCTCTTCCCCGGCAAGCTGTCCAAGCTGGTGGTGGACAACGAGGCCAAACCGGACTTGAAAATTGTGAAGGTGGACGCTGTAACTGGGGAACCCGTGCAGGGTGTCCGATTTACTGTCAAGAAACCCGACAGCAGCACCATCACCACCGAGGCCACGGACGCAAACGGCGAAATCCTCATCGAGGACCTGGACCCCGGCGTGATCGAGGTGTGGGAGCACTCCGTCCCGGACGGCTACATCATCGACACGGAACATCAGATGGTCACGCTGGTCCCCAACCGCACGGCCACCGTCCATTTCAAAAACTACCAGAAGCCGAAGCTGACCATCTCCAAGGTGGACATTGACGGCAAGCCCCTGACCGGCGCTGTTTTCGAGGTGAAAACCAAGGCCGGCGTAAAGATCGGGGATTTCCCTGTGGACAGCAGCGGTAAAATCCTGGTCCCCAGCGAGCATCTGCTGGAGGGGTACTACATCATTACCGAGAAGCAGGCCCCCACCGGCTACATCCTGGACCCCACGCCCCATGAGGTCTATCTGCGCCCCGGCAGGAATACCGAGGTCTCTATTGAGAATGAGAAGAAGCCCGGCCTGACCATCAAGAAGATCGACAGCGTGGTGGGTGACGGCGTAAAGGGCGCGAAGTTTGAGCTGTGGGTTGCCAAGGACAACACGGAGAACGGCACCTACCAGAAGCTGGACGATACCTATTATTATACCGATGAAAAGGGCATCATCCATATCGACAACCTGGACACGGGCTGGTACAGGGTAAAGGAGGTGGAGCCTCCCGCCGGATTCATGCTCAAGGAGCCCTCTGAGCAGACCATCTATGTGGAGCATGACAAGACGGCCACGGTGACATTTGAGAATATCCCCAAGTCCGCTTTGATTATCCGGAAGATCGACGGGGAGACTGGTGCGCCCCTGGCGAACGCATGGTTCCGCATCCGCTACCTGGGCGGCACCTCCGGCACGGGCGGCACCGTCATCGGCACCTACCGCACTTCGGCCAACGGGAGCTTTACCGTGACCGGGTTGAAGAAAGGCACTTACATCATTTCTGAATTGTCCAGCGATGGGGATCACGTGATCGACACCCCGCCCCAGACTGTGTACCTCTCCGGCCAGGAGCAGGAGGTGATCCAGGTCTACTTCGGCAACAGTGCCAAGGGTGCACTCCTGGTGAAAAAGGTGGACGCCAGCAGCGGCGGGCCGCTGAGTGACGTGGAGTTCTTGGTGACCAAGAGCGATGGCTCCGTGGTGGGCGACGCCAACGGCAAGTTCGTGACGGACAGCGCGGGAACCTTCGCCATCAACGGGATCGAGCCCGGTGCCACGCTGATCGTCAAAGAAACCCGGGCCAAGCCGGGCTACCTGCTGGACAACACCCCCCAGACGGTCCAGATCAAGGCCGGACAGACGGTGACCCTGGAGTTCCGGAATCAGAAGCAGGGGAACCTGATCATCCACAAGCTGTCCGGCGCGGACAAAAAGACGCCGCTGGAGGGGGTGCAGTTCAAGATCACCTATGCCGACGGCAGGGTGGTGGACGCGGAGGGCGGCAAGCTGTCCTCCAACGGGCTGTACACTACCAACAAGGAGGGGCAAATCATCCTGTCCGGGATCACGGGCACCATCATCTGCACGGAGGTGGCCAGCATCCCCGGCTTCACCATCGACCCCAACACCCGCAGCCAAACCATCGTGGTGAACCCCGGCGACGACACGCAGCACCTCTATTTCGTGCGCTTTGTTCCTTGACAACCTGCGTAGAAATACGCAATAAAACAAGGCAGATTTTGAAAGAAATCTGAACTCTATGCTTGATTCGGCAGGGGGAGTACCTGCCTGACCCGGTGTGACGGGTTACCAAAACTCTGAATCTCCGACGTGCATCCATATGGACGAATGCGAGGCCAACGAGGAAGGAACGCCGCAAGGCGGGCTAATCAGC
>OFEZ01001424.1_pt1 | contig 12947 bp, 9 predicted proteins | sample 1521241 | NCBI WGS metagenome assembly OFEZ01 (sample SAMEA3504099, study PRJEB24116) | mouse gut metagenome | biome: mouse gut; feature: mouse-associated habitat; material: faeces | place: Denmark | collected 2011
GGCGTAGCCGATGGTGTCCTCCGAGGCGCCGAAGGCCATGAGCAGAGGCTCCTTGACGACGGAGAACAGGGTGGTGAGGACGGCGGCCAGGCAGAGCAGCAGGGTGGCGGAGTTTCCGAGAATTTTCTCCGCCCCCTCCCGGTCCCCCGCCCCCAGGTGGATGGAGGCCAGAGGGGCTCCCCCCATGCCGGCAAAGGCGGTAAAGGCCGAAATCAGCATCAGAATGGGAAAGGTGACTCCCAGGCCGGTGAGGGCGGTGCGGCCCACCTCGGGGATGTGGCCGATGTAGATGCGGTCCACGATGTTGTAGAGAAGGTTGACGATCTGGGCCAAGATACTGGGCACGGCAAAGCGCACGAGGAGCCTGCCGAGAGACTGGGTCGCCAGCGAGCTGGCGGAATCCTGAGAAGCCATTGTGCCGTCTCCTTTCTGAAACGTGCGCGGCGTACAGGGGGGACGCCGCTGCACGAATGCGCGGTGCGCAACTAAAGACCCCGGCGTCCTGTAAGGACACGGGCAAGCGAGGGACCTTGCGCTCTTTTGCGCGACGTCCTATCCGGTTAAGCGGGAAAAGAACCTGTCCGTAAAAAGATCAAGGGGCCGGGCCGTCCGTTCCAGATTGGCGCGTTGGATGGCCCCTTCCCATCCGTACCAGAAGACGGCGGCCTCTTCCTGACAGTCTCGCGTAGGTGCCACTTCCCCGGCCTCCTGCGCAAGCCGCAGGCCACGGGCGAAGGCCTGTTGCCAGACGTCGAACGTGACCACGATCCGCTGGCGGAAGGGCTCAGGCAGGGTATTGACTTCCTGCGCGAGCTTTCCCATGAGGCAGCCGCAGCGGTAACCGCTTTCCATGATTGCCCGTCGCCGTTGCCCCACGAAGGCGCGCAGGCGGTTCAGGGGCGGAAGGCTTTCGTCGGCAAGGCAGTTTTCGAGCTCCTGAAGGATGCCGTCACGGTAGAGGTCTATGAGCTCCGCGCCGAACCCTTCCTTGCTCTTGAAATAATAATAGAAAGAACATCGCGAAATGCCCGTCCGTTGCAGGATTTCATCGACACCCACGGCGGAAAATCCTTTTTCCGTCACAACTTCCATTCCGGCATGGAGCAGCGTTTCCCGAGTGAACAGCTTGTTGCGGCGTTCCTTGGGAGGCCGCCCCCGGCCCTTGGCTTGAGGCGCTGGCTCTGTCATGGCGTGATTTTTAGACTGATCTGTCTATAAAATCAACGAAATAATATCATTCCATATCAATATATTACCTAAAACAGGCTGATATGATAGAATAATATTTGAAACGAGCGGGCTTTTCCTGGGAGGGTAGGGGAGGGACGCAGCGGCAAAAAGCTGGAACCCCTTTACAGGCTTCCCGCTTCGAGGAGAGGCGGATACCCAAAGAGGGAAAAAGTCCCAGCGGTGGAGCCATTCAAAAAGCTGGAACAGGGGAGGCTATTCTTTTGTAACGCGTTTTCAGACCCGTGTGAAAAAGGCGGTTGTTGGAGCCGGGTCTCGCCAGACATCTTTATGGAAGGACCTACCTCAGCCCCGCAAAGAAAAATCCTGGACGCCTCAGGTCAGGACCTTCGAACAATGGTTTGGCAGGGAGGCCGGGGATACCCTTTATACTTTTTTCTGTCGGCTTTGCTTATCGTGGTATCCTTTGAGATGAGGAGTCTCCAAGGCCAAGCAAATGGGCAAGGAGGGCCATTTTTTTGGGGGTAGGCTTGTTGCCCCAAAAATAGGGGCCGTCCAGTTTCGTCTAGGGACGAAGCGGGATACGATGGAAGTGTAACTATCTGGAAAGAAAAGGCCCACGAACCTTTTTAGGGCTTCATGGGTCTTTGGGAAAGAGTTTCTGGAGGGGAATGGTTACATTTTTTGGAAAGTGGACAACCTGAGGATCAGTTCTTCCTCCGGCATGGGCTTTGCGTAGAAAAAGCCCTGAATGTAGTCCACACCGGAAGCTTGGACAATATCCCGAACCTCCGCCGTCTCTACGCCTTCCGCCACGATGGCCATGCCGTTGATCCGGGCCATGTCGACGATGGCCTTTAACAAGGCGTGCTGCTTCGGGGAATCCATCACGCTGCCGGTCAGCCCCCGGTCGATCTTCAATACGTCCACCGGGAGGCGGGACAGGTAGTTCAGGCTGCTGTACCCCGCCCCGAAGTCGTCCAGCGCGATGCGCAGCCCGGCCTTTTGCAGCCGCATGGAAATGTCCTTGATCTTGTCGAAGGACTGGATGAGCACCGTCTCAGTGATCTCCAGCGAGACGACATCCGGCTCCACGCCGCTTTCCCGGATCGCCTTCAGGATGCCGTCCGTGCAGTTTTCCACCACGAAGTGCTGTACCGAAAGGTTGATCCCCACCCTTGACAGTCCGAGGCCCAGCCCGGCCCGCCGCATGAACGAGCACCCCCGGCGCAGGACGTATTCGCCGATGCGCACCACAAGGCCATTCCGTTCCGCAATGGCGATCACCTGATCCGTGGGCAGGAGCCCGCCTTGCGCATCCCTCAGGCGAAGCAGGGCTTCGACCGCCGTAAACGTGCCCGTGTGCAGGTTCATGAGGGGCTGGTACCAGACTTCCAGCGTCCCATCTTTCAGGCTGGTTTCCAGCAGCCGCAGGATAGCGGCCTCGTCGCGAAGCAGCCGCATCAGCGCGCTGTTGTAGATGACCGTGCCGCCCTGCCGTTTGGCGTAGCGCAAGGCGACCTGAACCCGTTCGAGCAGTTCCTCCGGCGTGTCGGCGTGCACGGGGTAGGTGCAGACGCCGATGTTGACGCTGATCGTGAACATGGAGCCGCCCGCCTCAATGGGCATCGCCAGCACCTCGCGGAGTCGGCCCGCGACGTCCTCGGGATGTTCCTCCTGGAAACCGATGCCGAGGAAAACGTCGCCGCTGATGCGGTAGATGTATTCACCGAAGGACCCTTTCAGGCGTTCGGAAACCTCGCGCAGGATGGCGTCCCCGGTCTGGACGTTGAAGAGGTCGTTGTAGTTGCTGAAGGAGCTGATGTCGATGCAGAACAGGCTGAACCGCCGCTTCTTGTTGTAGGAAATGAGCATGTTCACGTCGCGCAGGTACTTGATGCGGTTGCCCACGGCGTACACCGGATCATAATAGGCGAGCTGCTCCACATGGCTGCGGTACTGGTTGAGGGCCATGGAGAGCTGCATGATGTCCAGATTGGACGAATCGTTGAAGGTGACGTCCGTCTGTCCTTCGACCAGCAGCCTGCACTTTTCGGACAGCGAACGGAGCGGCGATTCGCTTTGGAGCCGTTCATAGAACTGGCTGAAGAGGTTCCTGAGCAGTTCCTCCGCCGTCTTCCCGCCCTGCGGGTAGACGAGGTAGTCGTACTGCGCCTCAAGGAAGACTTTCGTCCCGTTCAGGTTGACTTTCCAGAGCAATTGCAGCGAAAGCCCCTGCGCCAGATCGGACATCTGCTCGGCGGTCATTCCTTCACGCACCGCAACAACGAAACAGCCGTCTCCCATGACCCCCGCGAGATAGTCGTTCTTGATGTATTTCGCGAAAAGCCCCGGCACCCCCCGCAGGAACGCCATCGTCTGCGTGTTGTCCACTGTTCTCGATATGCGCTGGCAATCGCTGATCATAAAGAGGAACACCCCGAACGCTTCTGTGCCGGAGCCTATCCAGCCGTCAAGCCGGTCGATGAAGCCCGTCCGGTTGTACAGCCCTGTTACCGGATCGACCTTCGAAGCCGCGCGCAGCTTTTCGCGCAGCAGGAAAATCCGCATGAGCGCGTACCCGATCCCGAACAGCAGCCCTCCCAGCAGCGCGCATCCGCCGAACCATACCGCATAGTCGAAAGAGGATATCCAGCCGTCCACGGGCTGGATGCTCAACGTCCACTGGTTCGGCAGATAAAAGGATTCCCGGACGGCATGTGAAAAATCGACGCCGCGCGAAAGCGTGAGGATTTCCTTGTTGCCGGTCTGAGGGGAAATCCGCCACAGCTCATAGTCGTAGCCTTTGCCCTGCAACGATTCGAGGTTCAGTTGTTCGTGTATATACTCTTCCCGGAAGGCGACGGCGACTTCGCCCAGATACTCGTCCCCGGAAAAGACGGGCTGGAGGAAAAGGAAACAGGGCTGGCCGTCCGGCAGGGTCGTCGGCCCGTCGACGAGAAGGTTCTTCGTGAGCTTCGCCAGCGTATAGATGTAGGGAAGTTCCTTAATCTTTTTCCCCTGATAGGCCGGGCGGAAGGATGGGGGAAAAACCTTGGCGACGGCGTCGCCCCGGAGGAGGATGACGGAGATGACGTTTTCGTCCCTGAGGACGTCCAGTGCGGCCCTGTCGAAACAGTCGGAACAGGAGGGAGCGAAGGCAAGGAGCGCGGCGAGAGGTTCCGCCACGTTGAACCGGTGCTGCAACTGGAGGAGGATCGTCTCCCGGTAGAAAAGCAGGATGCTCTCGGCATCGCTTTCCCGTATGGCCTTGTAACGCTTGCTGAGCGTAACGCTGGCAACAAGCATCAGGACGCTGATCAGCGCCAAGGCCCCGGCGAGGAGGAGAAAACGGCGCGAACGCTTGGACTTCATGGACGCTCTCAGGACTGATATATCTTGTAATACCCTTTTCCATTCTGCTTGACGAAGTACAGAGACTCGTCCGCCTCGGCAATCAGGGTATCGATGCCGGCCTCGGCCCGGTACAGGGAAACGCCGATGCTGCAATGGATGGGGATGGAGTTGTTCTGTTCCCCGACATCAAGATGGAGCCGGAGCACGAGTTCATCCAGAACATCCCGCAGTTCCTTTTCATCATCCAGATCATCGAGGAGCAGGATGAACTCGTCGCCGCCGTACCGCCCCACAAGCCCGTCATACTTCTTCTCAAATTCCCGCAGGACATAGCCGATGCTTTTCAGCGCCCTGTCGCCGACTCCGTGCCCATAGGTGTCATTCAGGGTTTTCAGGTCGTCCAAATCAACGAAGCAGAGCGCAAGCAGCCTGTGGCATTTGACGTTCTTTAACTGTTCCTTCAGTTGGCTCAGGAATACGGAACGGGTGACCACGCCCGTCAGCCCGTCCGACAGGCCGGTGCTCGTCAGCCGGAGCACCTCCTTGAAATCCAGATTGTCAGGCCGCTCGTCCCGGTAAATCTTTTCCTCCAGCTCCTGCACGGACTGCACCAGCATGTCGACGACCTGCATCTGCGCCCGGACATAGCGCCGCATCACCCACAGCAGCCCCCCGCAGGCCAGAACGACGAGGCCCATGAAGGGCAGCAGGACAGGGAAAAGTTTTGCATAGGCCGCCCACAGACTGCCCATGCAGATAAGGTCCCACTCCGTGCCTTCCACGCGGGCATATTCCACATAGGAAAGGTCGGCCCCGCGGATGCTCCAGTAGCTTCCCGAAACGCGGCCCAGCAACTGCTCTTCAATCTTGTCCTTTGACGTTCCCAGCAGGATGGATGCGCGGACTTCGTCGAGGAAAGGGTCCCCGTAATGCAACTTGTCTTTTTCCGTGGAGGACATGATCTGCCCCCGCCTTCCGATCAGGATTCCTTCGATGCCGGGCTCGAAGGCCATTTCCCGCATCAGGTCCTCAACTTCATCAAAGTAGATGGCGCAGAACAGGCATCCGACGATTTCGCCCTTGTAAAAAAGCGGCACGGCCACAGTGTAATTCAGCGTGACGCCGTCGGCCCCGGCCGCGAAACTGTCCGTAACCTGCGGCTTTCCGGTGGAGAAAAGGCGCTGCATATAATCGCGGCTCGCCAGACTCGCCGGTTCCTCCCCGACGGAGTGCACGTTGACATCGGCGTCTACATAATGCGTCAGCATATAGCCGAACTGCTTGCTGATCACGTTCAGGGCCGCCGCCTTTGCCTCTGGAGGCCGATGAGGTTCGTAGAATTCCGGCTGTGCGGCGAGAGACTCCAGCAGGTTCAGGGACTGGGCCACGCGGTAGGCAATCTGATTTTTGCCGCTCAGCAGGGTAGAGTGGACGGCAGAAGTCACATTTTGCTTTGCCTGAAAAAGGCCGAAAAGGGCGATGAGCAGGCAGACCAGAAGGCAAAGCACAAGATTTCCCTTCAGCACGGGCGCAAAAGAGAATCGCCATTGTTCCTGAGCGCTATGTTTTATCCGTAACACAATGATTCCTTGTTCAGGGGATCGGCTTCGAGTACGGCGGAATGCAGGAGTAGACGCTTGGCCTGTTTACTCAGCAGATTGTCGGCGTGATGCCCACACAATGGGAACCCCCGGACGGCGTGGAGTAGCAAGCCCTGCCGCATTGTCGGCAGTGGAGGAACCGGTACAACGCCGTTGGAAACAACCCTGCTCAGGCGGGATGGATGAAAAGACGGGAAGAACCCGTGGAACAAGCGTGTCCATCACCTTGCGACCCCGTGTCCGTTTTGGGCTATCTACAATGGGTCCGTATATGCCGGCTGTCCACTGCCTTACCAAAAGAGGCTTGCAGGCTCTTCGCCATGACTTCTGGGGGATTTGACAGAAGCACTGTCACTGGCAACTTACGTAATAATATATTCAAGTGTACTTGTTAGCAAGAATCTTTCTTCAGAAAAGATTTTCCCGCACAGATATTCCTGAAAATGTAATAAATTCATCTTGATAGCTTATTCTGAAATGCCTTCAACCCCTGAAAATCGACAGTATTCCTATGGATTTGTGGTTATTGCCTCTTAGATGGCAAACGTACAAAGGAGCACACCCATCGGCAGTATCGAGAGGGATTTCTTCCTGCCCCGCCTCGCGTATCCCGGCGGGGCGCAGCACGACCTAAGGAGCTCGGCGCGGGGCGACACTTGTCTACAGGGTCTATCTGCCCTTGAAGTCACCGAAGGATTTTACCAATACGCTGATCCCCTTTACCGACATTTTTTTATGGTAGTGTATAAACCTGCTGATGGTAACAGAACCTTCCATGAAACTTTGATATCGGCATCTTTAGATATGAATGAGAAGGGAACAAATGCGCTGCGACGTTTCCCCTGCGCCCCGCTTGATACCAAGGATACCTTCTTCCAGTAATGGTCTCTTCTTCAGAAGGTGCCAAAAATTGGCGAAATCTTGGGTAATTATTGAGACAATCCTGAAAAGAAAAATCCCGAAAGTCCGCTCATGGACTTTCGGGATTCATCCGATTTTGGCCGGAAAAATTTGATGGTGGAGGCGGGGACCACCAATTATGAAAGACAAGCTATTGAAATTAATGACTTCATGTCCCGCTTATTGGGAACATGGTGCCGCAGAAGGTGCCATATGTCAAGTCGGTAGGGCTTTGTTAACAGGGTAGGCTATATATACGCCTGCCCTAGTTGTAGTGTTTTGGCAATTGCCAGTTGACTTTATTATGATAAAGTATCATAAGGAACTATGCCTAATGTGACAGAAGAAATCTTGAGTAAAATAAATTCATATAATTTATTTAATTACCTGTTTCCTGGTGCTATCTTTTCTTATCTACCGAAGCACTATTCAACAGCTCCTCTTAAAGAAGATACAAATTTAGTAATAGCGGCATTTCTTCTTTATTTTACAGGAATGGTTTTAAGTAGAATAGGATATATTATTATTGAGCCGATTCTAAAAAAAATTAAATTCATCAAGTTTTCTCCATATAAAGCATATGTTAAAGCAGAAAATAATGACAAAAAAATATCTTTGTTGTGTGAAGTAAATAATACATATACATCTATTCTCTCAACATTTTTAACTTTTGATATTTTAAAATTGTATGAAATATTTTTGCTTAACGAAACAACCCCTGATAATTTTGAAATTTTATTGATTTGTTTTGCTATATTTACAATTTTTTTAATTTCATACATAAAACAAACTAATTATATCGCAAAACGAGTTGAAATAAATTTACAAAAAGAAGATGAATGATGAATTTGTAGTTTTCGAAAATTTTCTTAAGAAGAATGATCGCAATACATCTCCATGGTATGTGCTGTGGCTTCCTCAATTCGTGCAAGAAACTAAAGCTGTTGATATTTTTAATGTGGCAGTCGTATTACATTTTTTTAATTTCACACAATTATACGTTACGTGTTAATCCGCTCGGGCGGCTTAAAGTTGCACAAGATTACATTCAGTTCGTTATCTCCTGAAATAATTTGAATACCTAGGCAGTCGTCACTTGACAGAGTTTCTGCTAATATAGCGAGTTGGCCCAAATCAATTTTACTGGGCCGAGTGCTGTAACCTTTTGGGTGTGAATGCCATTCCCCTACGTAGCGGATATGATCAAGAGTTCGCGCCATAGAATCCTTGACCATCATCTCAAGGCCATCTGTACCTCGCACGAATTCCTTGATTCTTTCCTCACTATCAGGGGGAGGAGGTAATGCAGCAATTACTTCGATTTGTTTTGCGGGAATATCCACTACTCCCAGTAGTGCGCCACCAGTTTCTGTAGGAAGTTTAACCTGTCGTCTGCTCTGAATCTGCTCAACCACTTGAGGAAGCAGGCGAACTTTCCATTCACCTAATTGATAGCTGGTAGGAGATTCCACCTGATAGCTGGTCACATTAACAGTACCAGCATCTGTGAGTTGCCAAATTTTTAGAAGGGAGTGCGTCTTGTCCAAAACGATGCCCAACTCTTGGGCAATAAGGCCACTTAATATTTGAGCGCGGGAAGAAGGCATTCGAGTCGTCAACGCGCTGCAATTTCCTGAGTAAGGAAGACGTTCAGGGGAAACTAAAAGTAAATCTGCTAAACCGATGTCATTCAAAATGCGGGAATAGAACGCTGCTTCGATAGCTCGCAAATTAACTGTCCGTTTAATATCCTCAACCATAAGAACCGCAGATGTTCCTGCGGGATTAAAAAAGAAACTGGTTCGTCGAGCTTCTACAGACAGGTCACAGAGGTATCGACTGACTGGTACAGAGGCAGAAGCATCCAAGATGATATCCGCAGTCTGTAGGGCCTTTTCAACATTTTCAGCATTGTCAGCTGGACTCATTGCATCGGCTACAATACTCTCTACTTTGCTGCCGCATATGGTCTGCTGAAGATGAATTTTTAAACATAGCGCTTTTGAAAATCCAATGGCATTTCCTCCAAGTGCATGGCGAGACAGATTATGTGGAAGCAGTACATCATCATCAATAATTGTCCAGCTAAAACGACCTTCACGTAAAAGAGAATTTGCAACAAGTGAACCAACTGCACCAGCGCCAATCATTATTACCTTTCGCTGATCATACTTTTCTCGTCCAGCCATACGAGCCGCAAGGTAAGGTTCAAAGCTTGATGTTACATTGAATGGGTCCAGATGAATGTTGCTGACTTTTGACAAGTCAACAGGATCTGGATTTATATTCAACACATATTTAAGACCACAGCTAACTTCATTATTTTTGCCCAGTTGCCCAAGAGAAACTCCCACATCACCTAAAGAACATCTTGTTACGAATGCGACCATGCTGTGCGCCCCAGTCAAACCAGTGACGGGATGAATAACTGGCATTTTAAGTAATATTCCAAGGTGAGAATTAAAACGGAACTGTTTCCATTCATCATCCTCTAAAATCCAATCACTCACCTTATTCGCGAGGCTCTCAAAGAGATTAACCCCTCGGGCTTCCATCTCTTTGTGTAAGCTAGCAAGATCAGATGGCGCTGCTCGTAACCTAGACATTTTTTGAGGCTGAATTTCATATGTTATAAAAATAATTTTCGGAATCTTTTCGTAGTGTTGCGCGGGGTTAAAGGTTCTAGCATAATCAAGCCGCAAGGTTCTGGATTTCTCATCTACTTGGACGACTACTAAATCGCATCTTTCACTAAGACTCTGCTCAAAAACTTGTCCCGGTAAGATAACAGTGCCTGACTCTCCAAAAAAATACGGATCAAGTGGCTGATTTGCATCGTGCAACTCGCCCTTACCAGCTTTTTCGAACCAGACCACTATTCGCTGAAGAAGTTCCGCCGGAGTATAGGTTATCCTGGCTTCCGCCAGTTACGATCATCAATACAAATACTAAAGGGAGTTCCTGGAGGTATTATATTTTGATGAGGAGTATCGGGAAAGTCCTCGCGCGCAGACATAACATAGGGAGCGCCTTCTTGCACAGTAAAAAGCACTCCTACAGGTTCCTCCCGTAGAAGAGGATAGGCTGGCCGTTGCGGGCGGCCAGTAGCTATTCTCAGCAGTAAAAGTTCATGACCTTCTTTTAACCGGCGTGCACCGTCTAAGCACGCTGCACCAAGACCATGATGGATAATAAACTGAGAAAAATTTATAGCCATTGGCACGAGAAGATTATCAATTTCGATCTCCTCATGCGATACAAACCATGGGTGCATAAAATCTTTACCCTGCTCTAGAACTGGTCGAAGTGGCGGTACCAATAGCGGTTGTTACTGCGGTAACCACCCTTGCGCCTAAGTTAGTAATCTCGACAGTGAAAGGCCTTGGAGCATAGATGGAGGGGTATTCCATTGTTGCTCTAAATACACCACCTTTTTCATCGGTGATACGACGGTAGTAAGTTGCTGCTTGACGATGTGGAGGTTGCCTGTCTTTATCTTCTTCCGTACCCTTCTTTGGGATAGGCTTGCTTGGCGAAATGACAATACAGCCGTCTCTCCCTTGGCATTCAATAAGCCATTTGACATCAGGGGTAGGGACAGTTTCATCCTTTCCTTTATTGTCCTTGTCAAGAGATTTATAAGAACAGTGATGAAATAGTTTCAGCACATCCCAAAGCAATCGATCTTTGCGATTATGTCGTTTAGTAGTAGTAACAATTTGGGAAAGAGTCTCTGATTCTACGTCCGAGGCGAAGAGAGCATGGGTGTCGTTACCTCCTTCTCGGAAGGTGACTTGAAAGCCAATTGAATCCTGATTCCGGTCTTCAAGCCCGCGTTCATCAGTACGCCAAGCGAAGGGGCAGTGAACAAAAAACTCAACCGCAGATGAACTGTCTAGCGAGAATCCAGGAACAGTTTGCCCCGCGTCCACGATGCAACTCTTGCGTTCTTCAACAGTCAATCCTTCTTCAAAAAGCCATGCCTTTAATGCCTCAGGCCTAGAAAACACCTTGATTCCTTTACTTTTTTTAACCGATAACGTGCTTCTTGACGAACAACCCATGCGTCGTCTTCAACACCAGTTTCGGTTATGGCTGATGCGGGTACCCAAAGTTCTTCGATCTTCGGGCGTCCTTCGACCTGAGACGATTGGAGATATTCGAGCCAGAAAAAATCCTTCACGCCTTTGACATGGTCTGTGTCAAGATGAGTAAAGCAAACTACAGAAAAATTTTTTTGTTGGCGTCTTTCAACGCACGTCTTAAGTAGGTAGGCAGGTCACACCGTTTATCATCTTTGTTAGATGGATCTCCCATATTCGCGAAGTCAATCAGAACGAGACGACTATCAGCAAGGTGAATCAACGCAGTATCCGCATTGCCTAATGGGTAGAATGTAATTTTGGCAGACATATGACCTCCCTTATTCTTGTGAGAATTATAGGTATACTCTGTGATAGAGCCGTAGTCGCAAATTCGCTTCTTAAAAAATTATATATTTAAATCTAATCACAGGAAGCCGGCTGTCAATAGTTACAAAATTAATGGCCAGGTCAGACGCATCTAATTCGATAACTACTTGAAATTATTGTTCTATAACTATAGCTAGTTATTATTTGTAGCTAATGATTCAAGATGGTTAGAAGGTACATGCGTCTGCCCTAAGTTAATGGCCTTCGTGCTGAGAGGATATTCTCTAATCATATGGCCAAAGGGCAGGCAGACTAGACGACACATCTGGCTAGTGTCGTGTCATTCAATAAATGTCGAGTACTCAGCGGGATCATTTACGTCATAAAACATGGACTTCAGTGGAAAGACGCACCTTGCGAGTACGGGCCACATAACACCTTGTATATCCGACCTATTCCCAAAAGACAGCGCGACCGGGACATGAATCCTGGCCGCGCCGTTTCTGTTTCGACTTCCACCAAACTGAAAACCGTCACCATAACGCTTCACGGATATATGCCGCGATAGCCTCCTGCTAGTCAGGTCCAAAAAGCACAGCGGCACTTTGTCAGGTCGTTTTCCCGGTTCGCGTTTTCCGCGTCACTATCCGGTACAGCCCGTTTTCAATACTTTTGTAGCTGTACGCTCGAACAGAAAGATTCGGCAGGGTAAAAAGAGTAAGCTGGACAGGCGTGATTCGCGTCATAGCCGTACCTCCTCCTGTCGGATTTCATCAGAATCCGCTCCTGTTTCCGGGACGACATCAGCTTGAGACGCCTCAAGGTGGATGCCGTTTTGAACTTTACCTTCTCCCGCGTCACTGTCCGTTTCATCCGAGCCGTCGAGCAAGTTCCGCATCCGGGCAAGAGAAACCTGAACTCCGGACTGAGCGAGCACATCCCGAATTTCTTGCAGCGAGTATCCCTGTTCAACGGCCTTGCGAATCTCCCCGGCCAGCAGTCCGGCCACTTCCGCGCGCGTTTTGCCGACCCTTTTGACGGCCAGACTGCGGAGCTTTTTTCTGGCGTTCTCTATCTGCTCCATTGAGTAGCGTTGCGCTTTTGCCATAGTCGATTGTTTCTTTTACATATCTGTTAGAGAAATGGGCATTCCCCTTTCTCATACCACGCATATTATATTATATTCAATTTAAATTTCTGGATAATATCGTACTATACGATATAACTACAGACCGTATTACACATGTATGGATGAAAAATTTTTTTCATTTAAAAGTAAAACATCATCGCTATATATTGTTTATGGAAATATAATATGGTCTTTTTGCTTTTTTCTCTGGAAACCATCACAAAATTTCAGCTATGCTTGCCGCAAAAGAGAGAGAAGAAAGCGCGTGGATACACGCTGGAAAAAGAAATGAAGCGGTTTCAAACCGCGTCGGGTGTTCATCTTTACAGGTTGGTAGCTGTCTGACGCCAGCCACAAACC
>OFEZ01001425.1_pt1 | contig 12943 bp, 9 predicted proteins | sample 1521241 | NCBI WGS metagenome assembly OFEZ01 (sample SAMEA3504099, study PRJEB24116) | mouse gut metagenome | biome: mouse gut; feature: mouse-associated habitat; material: faeces | place: Denmark | collected 2011
GCCGGGGACGGTGAAGGCGGGCACGTAGTTGTCCACCATGGGGATGGCGAACTGGGCGGACAGCGCCATGCCCTTTTTCGCCAGAAGCTTGGAGAGCTGGTCCGCCGCGCCGCCGGTCCACTGGCCGCAGGTCATCACCAGATAGATATACTGCTCCTGGTATCCCTCCAGCTGGAGCTTGTCCAGGAAAAAGCGGAGGATGCTGGGCAGGCCCTGGAAGTAGACCGGCGCCACAAAGCCGATCCGCTCGTCCCTGCCCACGCTGAAGCGGTAGCTGCGGGCGCGGACCGCGTCCCGCAGGGAGACCAGCCGGTCCTCCGTGACAGCGGCGATGCGCTGGGCAGCGTACTTGCTGTTGCCGGTGGCGGAAAAATAAAAGATCATGGGATAAAGACCTCTTTTCCTTATGATATCAAAAGGGGGTGGGGCGCCTCTCCGGGGGCTCTTACACGCCCCAGAGGTTCTCCGGGTACAGGCCCTGCTCCGTCTTCTCCCGCAGGGCGGCCACCACGGAGGAGTCCACGCCGCCGCTGAGGGCCAGCAGGACCTTTTTGTCTCCCACCTGGGCCCGGACCTTTTCCACCTGGTCCGCAATAAAGGCCTCCGCCAGCTCCTGCGTGTTGATCCGCCGCATGTCGGCGGGACGCACGTTGTTTTCCATATTCCATCCTCCATCTGTAAATTTCGGGTTTTCTCGAATTTTTTATACCATGATTTGACGGGAAAATCAATAAAAATCTGAGGGAGACCGGAAAGAGAAGAGACCGTTTCTTAAATCGTGGCGGTTTCAGGGAACCTGGTGGAATTTTTACTACGTCAGGATCAAACTGCGGATGATTTCCGCGGCCCATTCTATATTCGCTGTAAAATGCAGATTTTTCATGGCATTGAAAAAATGACAGTTTCGAAGACGCCCCCCAATTCAATTGTCTGCGCTGATTGGGGCGTTGACACCGGACCATTTCAAGGCGGTCTCATGGAATGACCGGAGAGTCCAGCCATCTGCGCTTTCTGAAAAGAACGGAAAACCGCCTCATTCTCCCGTAGGATGCTGTATAACTCCCAGAAAACCTGTCCATACTTCCCTTGTACCAAATTAAGGGAGGGACAAGCAATGAACAATTGGAAGTCGATTTTTGGCAGCGCCTGGTTTTACGCGGTCTTGGCACTGTGCGTTCTGGCTGTGGGCGTAGGGGGCAGCTTTGCCCTGTTTGCGGGCCGGGACAAGCCTGCGGAGGAGAGCGTGCCTCGGAGGACGGACCTGATCACCCCATCTGTCGTGGAGCCCGCCGCGCCGGAGATTCCCGCCGTGGTGGAGACCATCGCCCCGGTGCGGCCGGACAAATGTCCCCCGGTGATCCCGGATTCCGACAAGACATTGACCAAAATCTGCTATGACAAGGCCCATGAACTCTATGGGAAGGATTTGCCAAAGATCGTGGAGGACCGGCTGGAAAAGGAGCTGCATTCCATCATCACCAATGGCTTCGCGGTGATGTACATCATCGCCCAGAAGCTGGTGTGGAAATCCGTGGAGGACGGCTATCTGGTGGGGTCCCGGGGTTCAGTGGGTTCCTCTCTGGTGGCCTTCATGGCAGGCATCACGGAGGTGAACTCCTTAAGCGCCCATTATCGCTGCGGCAAGTGTTTTTACTATGATTTCGACTCCCCGGAGGTGAAAGCCTTTGCGGGCAACGCAGGCTGCGACATGCCGGACAAGGTATGTCCCATGTGCGGGGAGCCGCTGATCAAGGACGGCTTTGACATTCCCTTCGAGACCTTCCTGGGCTTTAAGGGGGACAAGGAGCCGGATATCGACTTGAATTTCTCCGGGGAGTACCAGTCCAAGGCCCATAAATACACGGAAGTGATTTTCGGCGCGGGCCAGACCTACCGGGCGGGCACCATCGGCACTCTGGCGGACAAGACGGCCTTTGGCTATGTAAAAAATTATTTTGAGGAGCGGGGAAAACATAAGCGCACCTGCGAGATCAATCGGATCACGGTGGGCTGCACAGGGATCCGCAGAAGCACGGGGCAGCACCCGGGCGGCATTATCGTGCTGCCCATGGGCCAGAACATCAATTCTTTCACCCCGGTGCAGCATCCTGCCAATGATATGACCACGGACATCATCACCACCCATTTTGACTATCACTCCATTGATCACAATCTGTTAAAGCTGGACATTCTGGGACATGATGATCCCACCATGATCCGCATGCTGCAGGATTTGACAGGGCTGGATCCCACCAGGATTCCCCTGGATGACAAGGGGGTTATGAGCCTGTTTCAGAATACGGACGCCCTGGGTGTCACCCCCGAGCAGATCAGCGGCTGCCCGGTGGGTTCTCTGGGCATCCCGGAATTCGGCACGGAGTTTGTGATTCAGATGCTGCTGGACACCAAGCCCCAGCAATTCTCCGACTTAATCCGCATTTCCGGTCTGGGACATGGCACGGATGTGTGGCTGGGCAATGCCCAGACTTTGATCCTGGAGGGAAAAGCTACCATTTCCACCGCCATCTGCTGTCGTGACGATATCATGATCTACCTGATTAATCAGGGGGTGGAGAGTTCCCTGTCCTTTACCATCATGGAGAGCGTGCGAAAGGGCAAGGGGCTGAAGGACGATTGGATCGATGCCATGAAAGAGAAAGAGGTGCCTGACTGGTATATCTGGTCCTGCAAAAAAATCAAATACATGTTCCCCAAAGCTCATGCGGCGGCCTATGTGATGATGGCCTGGAGGATTGCCTACTGCAAGATCAATTATCCTCTGGCCTACTATGCGGCTTTTTTCAGCATCCGGGCCAAGGCATTTTCCTATGAACTCATGTGTCAGGGGCAGAAACATCTGGAGAATATCATGGCGGATTACCAGAGGCGTTCCGACTCCCTCTCCAACAAGGAAGAACTGGCCTATGGGGATATGAAGATCGTACAGGAGATGTACGCCAGGGGTTTTGAATTTATGCCAATCGACATCTTCCGGGCCCAGTCCCGTTCTTTCCAGATCGTGGAAGGCAAGCTGATGCCCTCTCTGAACAGCATCGACGGTCTGGGGGAGAAAGCGGCGGATGCCATTGTGGAAGCAGCCAAGGACGGCCCGTTTTTGTCCAAGGACGATTTCCGGGAACGCTGTAAGGTATCTAAGACCATAGTGGACCTGATGGCAGATCTGGGGCTGCTGGGAAGTCTGCCGGAGTCCAATCAGATCAGTCTGTTTGATTTTGTGTAGGAAATGGTGTATACTGGATAAAGATGATAAAAAGGAGGCGTTGTATGGGCATCTACCTGAATCCGAAAAACGACGGCTTTAAGCGGGCAATTCGTTCTGAGATTTATGTGGATAAGACGGGACTGATTGCGTATACAAATAAATATTTGAATACGGAACAGCAGTTTATCTGCGTAAGCAGGCCGCGGCGCTTTGGAAAATCCATGGCGCTCCATATGCTTGCCGCCTATTATAGCGTCGGCTGTGATTCACGGGAACTTTTCAGGGGGTGCAAGATAGAAAAAGATCCCACTTTTGCGGAGTATCTGAATCGATTTGATGTGATATCCCTGAATATGCAGCAGTTTCTGATCGGCACGAAAAATCAGCAGGTAATCGAGTATCTTGAACAAGAGGTTCTTGAGGAACTATTTGAAGAATACGGGCAGTTTATAAAGAAGCCGGATATCGGACTTCCGGATGCGCTCCGGCGAATTTACACAAAGACGGATAAACAGTTTATCTTCCTGATCGACGAGTGGGACTGCATTATGCGGGAGCGGCAGGAATCTGAGGAACTGCAGAAGCAGTATCTGGATTATCTGCGCAATCTGCTGAAGGATCAGCCCTATGTGGCGCTGGCTTATATGACCGGCATTCTTCCTGTGAAAAAATATGGGCAGCATTCCGCATTGAATATGTTCCTGGAATATTCCATGACGGATCAGGGTTTTTTTGAGGAATACACCGGTTTTACGGAAGCGGAGGCAGAAGGGCTGTGTCAGCGGTACGATATGGATTTTGCCGCGGCTGGCAGTTGGTATGACGGTTACAGGCTGTCGAACTTTTATCATATATACAATCCAAAGTCTGTTGTAGAGGCCATGCACCGCCGCAGATTCTCTAATTATTGGACTTCTACGGAGACTTATGACGCCCTGAAAATCTATATGGATATGGATTTTGACGGGCTGAGGCAGGATATTGTGCGGATGCTGGGTGGGGAGCAGGTGAAAGTCAACACTTCCGGATTTCAGAACGATATGCGGAATTTCAGGACAAAGGACGATGTGTTGACTCTGCTGATTCATCTGGGCTATCTGGGGTATGACGCAGAGACAAAAGAGGCTTTTATTCCAAACAGGGAGATCAGAGGGGAATTTGAGAATGCCATGTGTGTGAGCGGGTGGCCGGAGGTGATGCGGGTTCTGAAAGCCTCGGAAAAACTGCTGGAGGATACTCTGCGCTGTGACGAAAAGAGCGTGGCGGAGGGGTTGGACCGGGCTCATACGGAAGTGGCCTCAATTCTCACATTCAATGATGAGAATTCTCTGAGCTGCGCCATCGGTCTGGCGTACTTCAGTGCGAGAAAGGATTACAGGATGATTCGGGAACTGCCCGCAGGCCATGGGTTTGCGGACGTGGTATTTCTGCCGTTGCCCACTGTCGCAAAGCCTGCGCTTGTAATTGAATTGAAATATAACAAATCTGCCGATACAGCAATCTCACAAATAAAAGACAGGCAGTATGTACGTACATTGGAAGGCTACTGTGGGGAAATTCTGTTGGTAGGGGTAAGCTATGATAAGAACAATGTAAATAAACCCTACAATTGTGTAATTGAAAAGCTGTCTGTTTAATGGCAAGGAAGTGAAATGAAACTAAATGGGGCAAAGGGGGTGGGTACATGACCTGTCGGGAGTGTGAGAAGCAGATTCCGGATTTTATCGGAAAAAAGATGGATTATCTCGGGATGAAGCGGTTTTTGGAGCATGTGGACTCCTGCGGCAGCTGCCGGGAGGAATTGGTGATCCAGTTTCTGATTCAGGAGAGCATGGCCCATCTGGAGGACGGGGATGTCTTTGACTTGCAGCGGGAACTGCGGGAGCGCCTGGAGGAATCCCGCAGGCGAATTCGAATCTATGAGGGCATATTGCGGGTGGGAACCCTGTTTGAAATGCTGGCCATGGCGGGAGTCCTGGGAGTTGTGGTATGGATTCTGCGGTAAATTATATACGATTTATATGAGGGCTTTGGACCGGGCAGGCGTTATTGCGGGAATTGTAAAACAAAGAATTTGAGGAAGAGCAGATGACAGAAAAACTGGTACTAATTGACGGACACAGCATACTGAACAGAGCCTTTTACGGCGTGCCGGATCTGAGCAACGCCAAAGGGCTGCATACCAATGCGATCTTTGGTTTTTTGAACATTATGTTCAAGATCCTGGAGGAGGAACATCCGGATTATCTGGCGGTGGCCTTTGACGTGCATGCGCCCACCTTCCGCCATCAGATGTATGAGGCGTACAAGGGCACCCGCAAGCCCATGCCGGAGGAACTGCGGGAGCAGGTACCGGTGATGAAGGAAGTGCTTCAGGCCATGAAAATCACCATTATGGAACAGGCGGGCCTGGAGGCGGACGATATTCTGGGGACTCTGGCCAAAAAGGCGGAGGCCCGGGGGATGGAGGTGGCCCTGGTATCCGGGGACAGGGATCTGCTGCAGATTGCCACGGAGCGTATCAAAATCCGGATTCCCAAGACCAGGATGGGGCGGACGGAGATTGAGGACTATTACGCGGAGGATGTGAAAGCCCTGTACCAGGTGACGCCGGAGCAGTTTATTGAACTGAAGGCGCTGATGGGAGATACCTCCGACAATATTCCCGGGGTGCCCAAGGTGGGAGAAAAGACAGCCATTGCCCTGATGACCCAGTTCGGTTCCATTCACAATCTTTATGCGCATCTGGAGGAGGTGGGCAAAAAGAGCATCCGGGAATCTCTGGCCCAGAACCGGGAATTGGCCGATTTGAGCAAGAAGTTGGCCACCATCAGGACGGACTGTGACCTGACGCTGGACTATGAGCAGTCCCGGGCCGAGGGATATTATACCCCGGAAGCCTATCAGCTGTTCAAGCAGTTGGAGTTCAAAAACATGCTTAGTCGGTTTGACAGACAGGAGGCCGGGCAAAGCCAGGAGGATATCACAGCGGGATTCCATCTTCTGAAAGAGAGCGCGCAGATGGTAAAAGTGCTGGACGCTCTTCGGGCAAAGGCGGTACAATCGAAAACAGAATCAGGGCAGCAGGAGGAAAAGTCGGAAGCAGAGCAGGAAGCGGCAGGAGCCGTGGGCCTGCTGGTGCTGACTGGGGGCGGGAAGCTGGCCGGCGTGGCATTGTCCGATCAGAACAAACAGAGTTATTTTTATTATGGAGGGACAGTGGGTGTTTCGGAGGAAAACCGACAGCTTTCCCTGTTTGACCAAGTCCAGGAGGCGTCGGAGGATGCAGCTCTCCTCCAGGCGGTGCGGCTGCTTACGGAAGTCTGTCCCGTCTATACCCTGGACATTAAGGGACAGTATGAATTTTACGGCTGGGAACGGAAGAAAGAGGGGAAATTCACGGAATCGTATTTTGACGGGGTGATCGGCGCCTATCTGTTGAATCCCCTGAAGAACGACTATGACGGGGAAACCATTGCCGCAGAACATCTGGATTTATCCATACCGGGTTACAGGGAGTGCTTCGGCAAAAAGAGTCTGGCGGAGGCTGCCGCAGAAAATCTGGAGCAGCTGGCAGTATTTTACCAATATCAGGCCTATACCGCCCTGCAGGCCGGGCAGGTGATCCGGCAGAAGCTGGCCCAGGCAGGGATGCGGCAGCTTATGGAAGAGGTGGAGATGCCCCTTTCCCTGGTGCTTCATGAGATGGAGCGGGAGGGCGTGGCGGTGCGCCGGGAGGAACTTAAGCATTACGGGGATGCTCTGGTGGCCCGGATCCATGAACTGGAGCAGAGCATTCATCAGCAGGCCGGATGCAGCTTTAACATCAATTCTCCCAAGCAGCTGGGGGAGATCCTGTTTGACCAGATGCAGCTTCCCGGGGGCAAAAAGACCAAGACCGGCTATTCCACGGCTGCGGACGTGCTGGAAAAGCTGGCGCCGGAGCATCCCATTATAGAGGATATTCTGGAATACCGGGGATTGACCAAGCTGAAGAGCACTTACGCGGACGGACTGGCGGAATATATTGACGCAGGGGGCAGAATCCATACCAATTTCAACCAGACCATAACGGCTACCGGGCGCATCAGTTCCACCGAGCCCAATCTGCAGAATATTCCCATGCGCATGGAACTGGGCCGCAGGATCCGTAAGGTGTTTGTGGCCCGGGAGGGCTGTGTGCTGATGGATGCGGATTATTCTCAGATTGAACTGCGTGTGCTGGCCCATATGTCCGGGGATGAAGAGCTGATTCAGGCTTATCGGATGGATCAGGATATCCACCGGATCACTGCGTCCAAAGTGTTCAAAACCCCCTTTGAGGAAGTGACGGATCTGCAGCGACGCAATGCCAAGGCTGTGAACTTCGGAATTGTGTACGGCATCAGTTCCTTTGGCCTGAGCCAGGATCTGAGCATCAGCAAAAAGGAGGCGGCGGAGTATATCGAGCAGTATTTCGCCACCTATCCCAAGGTTAAGGAATATTTGGACAATCTGGTGGCGAATGCCAGAGAACAGGGCTTTATCACCACCATGTACGGCAGGCGCAGACCCATCCCGGAACTGTCCTCCTCCAATTTTATGCAGCGCTCCTTTGGGGAAAGGGTGGCCATGAACAGCCCCATCCAGGGTACGGCGGCGGATATCATCAAGATCGCCATGATCCGGGTCTGGGAAAGACTGCGGCAGGCGGGGCTTGCCTCCAGGCTGATCCTGCAGGTACATGACGAACTGGTGATTGAAACCCGGCAGGAGGAGACGGAGCAGGTGAGGCAGATTCTGGAGGAGAGCATGAAACAGGCGGCGGAGCTGAAGGTTCCCCTGGAGGTGGACCTGCACATGGGTGAAAACTGGTACCAGGCCCATTGATTCGGGGGCGAGCCGGCTGTGTAAGGAGGCAGAATGCGTTTGATCGGTATAACCGGCGGTGTGGGGGCCGGTAAATCCACAATACTGGAATATATAAAGGCCCATTACCGCTGCCGGGTGTATCTGGCGGATCAGGTGGCCCATGCGGTCAAAGAGCCGGGACAGCCCTGTTATGAAGCCCTGGTGGAACTGTTGGGACGGGAAGTTCTGGAAGAAAACGGACAGATTCACAAGGGAAGGATGGCAGAAAGGATTTTCCGGGACGAAAACCTGTTGGAACAGGTGAATGCCCTGGTCCATCCTGCGGTGCGGGCCTACTTGCTGGAAAAAGTAAGGGAAGCCCGGGAGGAGGGATGGGCGGAACTTTTTTTCATCGAAGCGGCGCTGCTGATCGAATGCGGCTACAGGGACATTGTGGATGAGATGTGGTATGTCCATGCCGGGGAGGACTTGCGCAGTGGGCGGCTTCGGGAGAGCCGGGGCTATAGCCCGGAGAAGATCGGGCAGATCATGGGAAGCCAACTGACGGAAGAGGGGTTCCGGGCAGGCAGCGATTTTGTCATAGACAACAGCGGGACGCCGGAGGAAAGTTACCGGCAGATCCGCAGGAGGCTGGAGGGGTATACATGGCGGCAGTAGAGGGAAGGGAATTGGTATTTGGACTGGATATCGGCACCAGGAGCATCGTGGGTACGGTGGGGTACAGGGACGGCGCCCGGTTTCACATTGTGGCCCAGCGGGAGAAGGAGCATGAGACCCGCGCCATGCTGGACGGGCAGATTCACGATATCGGCAAGGTGGGAGCCACTATCAACGAGGTGAAAAACCTGCTGGAGCAGGATCTGGGGCGGAAACTGACCCAGGTGTGCATCGCCGCCGCGGGCCGGGTGCTGCGGACGGTGACTACATCCGTGGAATATACCTACGGCATGGAAAAGGAGATTACCAGCGAGGATATCTATGCGCTGGAAACCATGGGGGTGGAACAGGCTTACGAGGAGTTTACCCGGGACAATGATACGGACATGCAGTTCTACTGTGTGGGCTATTCCGCCATGCGCTACTATCTCAACGGTTATCCCATGGGTAATCTGGAAGGACATAAGGCCAGGACGGCGGGAGTGGACCTGATCGCCACATTTTTGCCGGACGATGTGGTGGACGGCCTGTACAAAGCGGTGGGGGCGGCGGGTCTGCAGGTGGCGAATCTGACCCTGGAGCCCATTGCGGCCATCCAGGTAGCCATCCCGGAGAAATTCCGCATGCTGAATCTGGCCCTGGTAGATGTGGGAGCGGGAACCAGCGATATCTCCATCACCAGAGAGGGAGCCATCACCGCATACGGCATGATTCCCATCGCCGGAGACAGTCTGACGGATATACTGGTGCAGCACTGCCTGGTGGAGTTTGAGACGGCAGAGCAGATCAAGCGGAAAATCGGGGTGGAGGAAACGATAGAGTATTCGGATATTCTGGGATTGCCCCAGCGCATCACCTCCGATGAAGCCCAGGAGCTGCTGCGGGAGAACATCCGCAGGATGACCGGGGAAGTGGCTGACTGCATCCGGGAACTGAACGGGGATAAGTCGGTGAGCGCCGTGTTTGTGGTGGGAGGCGGCGGCATGATTCCCGGCTATACCCAGGCCCTGGCGGAACAGCTTGGGATAGCCAAAGAGCGAGTGGCCATCCGGGGCCAGGAAGTGATGCAGGCCATCAGTTTTGATATGGAGAATGCCCGCAGGGACTCTCTGATGGTGACGCCCATCGGTATCTGTCTGAGTTATTATGAACAGAGCAATAACTTTATCTTTGTGGGTTTTAATGACCAGCGGATAAAACTTTACGACAATGGCAGACTGTCCGTGGTGGAAGCCGCCATTGCTGCGGGATTTCCCAACGAAAATCTGTTTCCCCGCAGGGGGGAGGCGGTGGAGTACAGCGTAGACGGCAAGAGCCGTATGGTCAGGGGGGAACAGGGGGAAGCGGCTGTGATCACTGTCAACGGGCAGGAAGCAGACATTCACACCCGGATTCAGAATGGGGACAAGGTGGTGCTGACTCCCTCCACGGCGGGAGAGGCCGCTCATCCCACGCTGGATAAACTGCCGGAGATGGAAGAGCCGGTACATATCACCATGTGCGGCGTTCGGATCACATTGCCCCGGCTGGCCTATGTGAACGGGACACAGCAGCTGGGAACCTATCAAATTCAGAATGGCGATCAGATCAGCGTGCAAAACTGGTACACCGTGGAGCAGGTGGCCCAGCTTGCGGACATTCCTCTGCAGGGCTCTATTCTGGTCAACGATGCCCCGGCCCGGGCCGATACCAAAGTATATGAGGGATTTGACGTGCGCTTTGTGCCGGACGATGGTGAGGAGGCTCCGGAGGAAGAATCTGTATGGCAGGAGGAAGCGGAGGACGAGCCGGAAGAGACGTATGCAGAAGCGGCGGATGCGGCAGCGGGAGAACTTTCCCCCCAGAGGAGCCCCGGGGGTGCCGCCGCTGTGCAGCAGACGCCTTTGGAGGTGGAACTGCAGGTGGTGGTAAACCAGCAGCCTGTGACGCTTCGGGGAAAGAAAGAATATGTTTTTGTGGATGTGTTTGATTTTTACGAGTTTGACCTGGGCAATTCCGGGGGCAGAAGCATCGTGACGCTGTTAAACGGCCGTCCGGCCCAGCATTTTGAGGCGCTGCACCAGGGCGATGTGATCAATATATACTGGCAGTAGGCCTGTGTGCCTGCAGGAGATATGCGGCATGCTTAGCGGACAGGTGAAGTTATGAAGGCACACGAGAGCAAATTTCATGAGATTACTTTCGAATGAAATTTGTCTCTCCTAAGTGTGCGCCGAAAGAACTTCACTCTTTAGTGCTGTCGCGCAGCGACTAAAAATAGGAGGAAAAACGGGGTTTCAAGCCCCGTGAGACGGAAACAATATGAGGATGTGCAGTATTGCAAGCGGGAGCAGCGGCAACTGTGTCTATGTGGGATCGGAAGCCACGCACCTGCTGGTTGACGCGGGGATCAGCGGAAAAAAGACAGAGGGAGGCCTCCAGGAACTGGGGATCAGCGGGCGGGATCTGGACGGCATTCTGATTACCCACGAACATGCGGACCATATCAGTGGTTTGGGGGTGCTGGCCCGCAAATACGGGATACCCATGTATGCCACCAAAGGAACGATCCAGGCGGTAATGCAGATGAAGAGTATGGGCAATATAGAGCCGGAGCTGTGGACGGAAGTGAGGGAGGACCAACGTTTTACCATCAAGGATCTGGTGATCAATCCTTTAAAGATCAGCCATGACGCCGCTCAGCCCGTGGCCTACCGCATCAGTTATGGCAGTAAGAAAGTGGCGGTGTGTACGGATCTGGGGGTTTATAATGACTATACGGTGGAGTGCTTAAAGGGCTTGGACGCCATTTTGCTGGAGGCCAATCACGATGTGAATATGCTCCAGGTAGGTCCTTATCCCTATCCCCTGAAACAGAGGATACTGGGCAGCAGGGGACATCTGTCAAACGAGAACTCCGGCAGGCTGCTCTGCCGTATTTTGCACGATGGGCTGAAACATATCTCCCTGGGACATCTGAGCCAGGACAACAATTTGCCGGAACTGGCCTATGAAACTGTGCGCATGGAAATCTCCCTGGGGGAAAATCCGTACAGGGCCGAGGATTTTCAGATCCAGGTGGCCAGACGCAGCGAACTTTCGCCGGTGATGGTGATTTAACGGCCGGATATCCAGAAATAGCTTGCTTTTGCAGATGATTCGTATTATGATACAAATTGTACAAAAAGGCTGCGGTATTGTGAAATCCACAGAAAAGAGGTAAGGTTGAAAGAAAAGCGCTTTCAACTATTGATTGGGGGTGTAAATATGACAAAGGCAATCATAACGGTGGTAGGCAAGGACACGGTGGGCATTATCGCCAGGGTATGTACATATCTGGCGGAAAACAGGGTAAATATACTGGATATTTCTCAGACCATCGTGCAGGACTATTTTAACATGATGATGATCGTAGATATCAGCAAAATGGCAGGCCACTACGGAGATATGGTGGATGATTTGGAGAAGCTGGGGCAGGACATCGGCGTGGCGGTGAAGTGCCAGAAGGAAGAGATTTTTGACCAGATGCACAGGATTTGAGTGGATGTGCGGCCGGTTTACTGCTGTATTCAGCAATAATGCAGAGAGAGGGAAGCATGATTAACATATTTGAAGTGGCGGAAACCAATGAAATGATAGAAAAGGAAAACCTGGACGTGCGCACCATTACCATGGGCATCAGTCTGTTGGACTGCATTGACGGGGACTTAAAGATTCTCAATGAGAAGATATATCAGAAGATTTATGAGTCTGCCAAGGACCTGGTGAAAACCGGGGAGCAGATTTCCAGGGAATACGGGATCCCCATTGTCAACAAGCGGATATCCGTGACCCCCATCGCACTGGTGGGGGCGGCGGCTTGCAGAACGCCTCAGGACTTTGTGGGCATAGCCAGGACTCTGGACAAGGTGGCCCATGAGGTGGGGGTAAACTTCATCGGCGGCTATTCCGCATTGGTCAGCAAGGGTATGACCCCTGCGGAGGAGATGCTGATCCGCTCCATCCCCCAGGCTTTGGCAGACACCGAAAGAGTCTGCAGTTCGGTGAATCTGGGTTCCACCAAGACCGGTATTAACATGGACGCGGTGAAACTGATGGGAGAGGTAATCAAGGAGACGGCGGAGTATACCAAAGAACAGGATTCTCTGGGCTGCGCAAAGCTGGTGGTATTCTGCAATGCGCCGGATGACAATCCGTTTATGGCAGGTGCGTTTCACGGCGTTACGGAGGCAG
>OFEZ01001431.1_pt1 | contig 12899 bp, 23 predicted proteins | sample 1521241 | NCBI WGS metagenome assembly OFEZ01 (sample SAMEA3504099, study PRJEB24116) | mouse gut metagenome | biome: mouse gut; feature: mouse-associated habitat; material: faeces | place: Denmark | collected 2011
GGGCCGGGCGCGGAAAGGCTACCCTTTGGGGACGGAGATACGCTTCAGGGATCATGGGGTTATCCTCTTTCTCATGATGCCGTAAAAATTGGCGATGACCTGCGAGGCGCGTTGGAGTCTGGCATATTCGGCGTCCAGCGTGTTTTCCGAGTACGTCTCGCCGCAATACGAGCAGCGATAGAGCCCTCTCTTCTTTGTGAGTTGTCGCTTGCGGCCTTCGCACCAGACGATGCAGTGGGGGCAGAAAAGCGTGCTCATGCGGCCCTTCCTTGGCTAAGCGTGGCGATGAAGGCGTCTACGGTGGGGATGTCGGCAAGGCAGGTGGCCTTTACGTATTCGTAGGTGTCGAGCAGTTCCTCGGCGTCACACGCGGCCTCGCATTCCGGGCAGGTAAAGAGCCCGTCCGCATAGGCCAGCTCGCGGCGTTCGCCTTGCCCGAGGCAGTTGGGACAGAGAAGGCGGGCCTCGGCAAAAAGAGCGTCCCGCCTTTGCTGCACTGCGAAGTGCTCCTCTTCGCTCATCGCCATGTCGCGCAGGATGCAGTTCAGAGGATTGGAGCATGTCCCCATAGCGCCTTCCCGTCCGCAGTTCATTCCGTAACACATGGAAATATCCTCGTTTTGATGTTTGTTCCGGCGTCCCGGAATCAATAAAAAAGCCCGGCGCATGTCCGGGCTTTGATGATTCAAGGTACGAAAAAAGGCTCCTCGTTTCCGGGGAGCCTTTTGGGTTCTGGCTTTGGAGTTGGTCAGGCGACCTTAATGGGGGTTCTCGTCAGGTCTCCCTGCCCGGCAAGGAGTCCCTCCACGGAAATATCTTCATCAAGGTGTTCCCAGTGAATGCCGAACGCACTCAGTTCAAACCGTTCGCGTTCCGCAGCCGTCGCGTTGAGCAGACGGGGGAACCATGCGAGAGGAACGCCAATGACGCGGGCGTCATTGAGCCCCACCCACAGGGAATCCTCGTCGAACCAAACCTTTTTAGGCGAAATAGTCATGATACGCCCCTTTCAGAATATCCCGTTTTTCCTGAACGAGCTTGCAGACTTTGCGAAGCTCCTGCGCGGAAAAACCGGCATTGAGCAGAACCCCGAACGGTTCAACAAGCGAGATTTTCGCTTCGCCGTCCTGACTTCTGACATGAATGTGAGGGGCCTTCACGGGGTTTCCTTCGTTGGAATAGAAGAAAAAGCGATATGGCCCGATGATAAGGATAACAGGCATTAGTCCCTCATTTTTCAGAAAGAATAGCGGGTTTCACGGTCTCTGTCCATACGCTTCGACCGCGTTCCGTTTCGGCTCATAATGCGGGGTTGTGTTCAACGTTCCAGTCCGGCGCATGTCCGGGCTTCGATGATTCAAGGTACGAAAAAAGGCTCCTCGTTTCCGGGGAGCCTTTTCGCCATCTATGTAAATAAATTATTTGATAAAAGCCAGAACTGAGAGGATCATGGCGGTTTGGGCAATGAGCATCCCCATCATCCACTTAAGGATTTCATGCTTGCTGGATTCAATTTTTTCCGCAAGTTCCGCCTTGATTTTCATCTCCGCCTCAACCACGTCGATTTTTGTGGCGAGTTCCTTTCGGGCCGCCTCATCCTGCATGGCAAGAATATCCCGCAAGATGCTGGCCTGCGCTTCGGCCTGTGGGCGGGTGAATCCCGCTTCCTCAAGTTTCTTGGCATAGCCAAGCGTATCAAAAGTCGTGGTGGTCATGTGCGGCCTCCTTGTGATCTCCTTAAAAGAATAACTATTTCGTTCGAAGTTGTCGACTCTTTTGCGGGTTGTCACCCCGTGGCCTTCGCCAGCAGCCCAGAGCCTTCAACTCCTTTGATCTGCCTCCCGAACTTGTTTCCCGTTCGTTGAAAACAAATTAACTTTCAGCGTTAATCATGTCAACAAAAATAACGCCTATCGTGAAAAGAAAAATCACAATAGGCGCAGCAATGTCCCGGAAAGGAGGTTTTTCAGCTAAATCTTTGTTTCTTTAAAATTTTGTAGGATTGCGGTAAGAGTATGCCCCGGATCAAGACCAAGAGCTTTGGTCAATTCGACGTATTCCCCAAGGTCCATTTTGCGGGGGGGCTTGTCGCCTTGAGGAGCCCGGAGGCGTTGAATCATCATTCTTGCAGCGGGGAGATTTTTCTCGGGATAAAGAAGTCGTGCAAGGTCATCTATAGTTAATCCTTGGCTTTTTCTCTTTTCGTCAATGACGCGCATGGCCTCTCGTTCGATCATGTTGCGCAGTTCCTCTGGCATAGGCCCTCCAAATATTTTTGGGGGCATACTACCATGTTATTGGATTAATCATGAGCGTGAAAATACGTTGACATGATTAACGCTGATAGTATATCTCCAAAGAAAACACAAGGGCTGCATTTCGAGAATATCCGTGGTGCGTAGCCCCGTGTGTGACCATCTGCTCTTCGACAACCAGCCCCGACGAACCCGCTCCTGACGCCGCGCCCGGACGTGAACAACGCCGCCCGCCGCCGGGGGAACAGGGGGAGGGATGCCGCATAGGATGCGGTCGCGCTTGTGACGCCGTTTTGAGCGGGGCGCGAAACCTCAAATCGCAAAAAGGATTTTGATGCTTTTTTGAATTCTTGCGCAACCTGTAAAAAAGAATGTGATTGCACCGTGAAAGCGGTTCAATACCCGGCGGGGCCAATCCCCACCGGGCAGGCACAACCCCCATGTAGCCGTGGCCGCATGGTTCGGCGCAACGCCTGTCGCGCCGTTGCGCCTCTCATACGTTCACTCGGCGGGGACGACTTTGCAACCCAGTTCATTCGCCATGATTTCGAGGGGACGGAGGTTGCCCGTGCACTTCATGATGTCCACGAAGGTATCCACGCCCAGCTTGGCAAGGCGGTCGTGAGGGTTCAGCTCGCGCATGAGCGTGGAGTAGGGCTTGCCGATGGTCTTCGCGATGTCCCTGGACGGCGTTTTGCCTTCGAGGACGAGCTCGTGCACGGCCTTGTAGACTTTGGTCATACGTTTTCCCCTGGTCATAAGATGTTGTCTCCTGTGGTTATTGGACGGTATCGCGCAGGGCCACCGTGGTTTCCCAACCCCAGACACCGACGCGCGCCGATGCCGCTGGTTCCCGCCGACCCGGTGCGGCTTGTGAGGACGAGGAGGAGTGGTTCCCCGGTCGTCGTGAAGTGATAATATGCAAATGTAGAATCATGTGTCAACATAATTTTACAAAAGCATAAAATTGGGATAAAAAAACGCCGACACCGGGAGGGCATCGGCGGACACGCCCGGTAGGGCACAAAAAGCCCCTCACGAGGAGGGACGGAGAGGACTCTTTTATGAAGTTGCGAGAATTCGTAGGACTTGAATGAAAGAACTTGAAGGCATTGTACCTGTTGGAGATGCCATACATTTTACCGTTCGTGTGTATGGCGAGGAAGACAAGGAAGGCAGAAAGTATGCTGAGTTATTTACTCATTCCGCACAAGATAATGTTATTCAATTTTCTTGTATTCAGGAGAACAGTGGAGGAGCGAAGGTGAAATGATAATTTCTATTCTTTTGTTTGCGGCATTGGCGGTAACCCTCTGTCTGCTTTTTTTTGCCTGTCTCAGGCTGCCAAAGCTTTCTTACGATCCAGAAGAAGACCTTTCAATGTTTAAAGAGTTTGTAGGGAAACGTAGCAGGCAGAAGCGAAAAAACAAAATGATGCAAGCCCACATACGGTGCAGGCGTAGAAAAATATATTCTCTTTACGGAAAGGATGAGCTGCATAATCGCCAATAGCATATTTCCATGAATCAGCAACATTGCGCTGGTAAAAGTATGCGAGAAGATTAAGAACAATTGCCAGTGCAACCCCAATAATAAACAGTAGAAGAGAAAGACGGAAAGCAGCAGGTTCTTTCATCGTGAGGATTACAGTTATCCCCATTCCATTAATTAAAAATAATCCTTTTATTGCATCGCGAACCAGAACAACACATGACGCTATATGGTCACGGTAAATAGAAATTCGGCCTTCCGCCTTCTTGCATTCAAGATCGTTCATCGGAATCCTTTTTCCTTCCCCGCTTCAGCGGGTATTTTCATTTGCAGCTTACATCGCTCCATGCCCACACCACGCGCCCGACGACGGCCTTGGTCCAGTCGCCCTGGAAATCCTCCATGAGGCTGTAGACCTCGGGCGGATTTTCCACGGCATTGTCGGAGTAGTAGGTGATGCGGTAGTCGCGTTTTCTTGGCTGGTGCTCACTGGCTACGCGTTTGATTTTGCCGCAGCCGTCCGGGTCCATGACCAGCATGATGCGGCCGGTGAAGTTCTGCACATCCGTATCCTGTCGGTCCACGAGGACGATGTCTTGCGGCCGGAGGGTAGGGATCATGGATGTGGAGTGCTTGCCGATACGCACGGCGATGAGATCACGCTTGTGCTGGATGGCCCGCTGGTGCCGCCAGACCAAAAACCATGCGATGAGCTGGCCCTGCGGGATAAGCCCGGGGCCCGCGCCCACTTCCTCGACCAGGGGTACCGCAAGGTATTCCTCCATGTCCGGGGATTCCAGATGTTCCCCGGCGGGGACGGTCCTTGCCTCTACGAAGCAGACGTCGCGTGCAGTCCCCTGCCTTTCGTCCGGGCTGACGATGTAGGCCCCGATCTTTTCGAGCAGGGGGGCCATCTTGCTGAAGCTCGGGATGCGGGTTCCCTTCATCCACGTATGCAGTGTGGGGACACTGATGTCCAGCTCCCGGGCTGCGGACGCAACGTTCCCGTCATGTTTTTTTTCGATGTAGCTCCTGAGAGCTGACAGAGCGGAATCGAGTAGGGATTTCATAGTGTTATCTCAAACATGATTTTTATACATTTGTCAAATATACATAAGCAGAAAATGGCTTGCTTTTAAGTTTACTATTGTATAAGAAGAAAAAATGAACACGCTTAAAAAAGCTTTAGAGAAACGCGGCCTGACGTGCCTCACTGCCTCACGGCTCGGGGCCCCCTACCAGACTCTCTACAAGCAGTATCGGGGAGAGCGGAACATAGGTGTCCAGTCGGCTCTTTTGTACGAGCGGCTTCTTGGCATTCCACGCCACGAGCTCAGGCCTGATCTATGGCCTCCAGCATTCCCCAACACTCCCACCGAACCCGAAGAGGTGAATCATGGAAATGGCTGATGCAATCGTGGTGGTCGCCTTTTTTGCCCTCATTGGCTTTCTCTTCTGGCTTGCCCTTCGCTACCCCCGCCGCGCACCCGCCAGACCGGGCCGCGCAGGGTGAGGAGCAGGTGAATGAACGGGGCAGGCATGGTTCCGAACCTTTTTCAGTCATCTTACCGGAACGCAACAGGCCGTAAAGTTGAAAACTTCAGAGGAAAAGCAGGATGGCCGACTACAAAAACATGACTGCTATTGAGGCGCTCCGCGAGGCAAAGGACGCCAGTGGCATGACCGCCGAGGCCATAGCGCGCGGGGCCGGACTGTCGGCCACGCATCTGCGCCGGTACTTGGACCCAGGCGACAACTACGCCCCGAGCTTGTCTATCATTCCGGCGTTGTGCCGGGTGATGCGGAACACGATCCTTCTCCAGTGGTTGGAAGCGCAAATACAGATGACGCCTGATGCCGCCTTGGTGACGCCTGCCGCGACGCGGGCGGACGTGCTGACGGCGGTGGCCCGGGCCGGGTGCGCGCTGGGCGAAGTGCAGCGCATAGTGGCCGAGGCGCGGGTGCTTTATCCCAGCACGGCGCGGGAAATCCGCTCCGGGCTCGGGGATGTCATCGCGGCGTGCCGGAACGCGCAGGCAGGCTTGCAGCCGCTTGCGGAACAACGGGACAGCCGCGCGGCGCTGGCAAGTCTGGGGGAAGGGGCGCAGGAGCCGCCGGGGGCGCTGCCCGAACCGATGGAGGGGGAAACGCGCAGGCCGTGGTGGAAGGTGTGGAGGTAGCGATGAATGGGATGCAGATTTTTCAGAACGCGGAATTCGGTCCCGTCCGCATTATCGAAAGAGATGGCGGCGAACTCCGTTTCGTGGCGCGGGACGTGTGCGCCTGTCTTGGCATCGGTAACACGGGCGACGTGATCGCCGCTCTGGATGACGATGAAAAGGGGATCGACAGTATCGATACCCCTGGCGGCAGGCAGGAGATGTCCACGGTTACCGAACCGGGCCTGTATTCGCTCGTCCTTCGGTCGCGCAAGTCGGAGGCAAGGCGGTTCAAGCGATGGATCACTCATGAGGTTATCCCCTCCATCCGCAAGACCGGTTCTTACGGTATCCCGGTGCTTCCGAACTTCAGGAACCCGGCGGAGGCGGCGCGGGCGTGGGCGGACAAGGAGGAGCAGCGGTTTCTTGAAGAGCAGAAGCGCCTCGCGCTGGAGCAGAAGATGGAGGAGGTGCGGCCCAAGGTCGTCTTTGCCGAGTCTATTGAGGTCGCCCAGACCAGTATCCTCGTGGGGGAAATGGCGAAGCTCATCAAGCAGGCTACGGGCTACGACATCGGGCAGAACCGCTTCTTTGAATGGCTCAGGAACAGGGGCTACCTGCACAAATCCGGCTCGCAGACGAACATGCCCACGCAACGCTGCATCGACAACGGCTGGATGGAGATCAAGGAAGGGACGCGCATCGGAAGCAGCGGGGAAAGCCATATCACGCGCACGCCGAAGATCACGGGCAAAGGGCAGATTTACTTCATCAATCTGTTCAAGAAGCTGGTGGAAGCGTGAACATCCGTTGCCGCCACCGTATCCCCTCGCCCGAGGCCGCGGGATACGCCACGGTGGAAGAACTTAAGGAGGCCGCCGCGCGCTATCCGCACCTGCGGCCCTGCAAGAAACACGGGTGGAGCTGGCTATACCGGACGTCCTGCGCGAAGTGCCCGGACAGGCTTGAAGTATCACTTGAAGGTTCCAGATACGAAAAAGCCCGGTAGGGAAGTACCGGGCCAAGGGGGAAAGGATGAAGCATCTTCATCAAATTGTTGAAATTAGTATGCCCTTAAACGTACGTGCCGTCAAGGGAAAGGTGGCGTGATGGAATGGTTCCGCGTGTACCACGGTATGGTGAGCGACGACAAGTGGTCGCTCATCGCCAGAAAGAGCGGCCAGCCTCGGGCGTTTGTCGTCGCGGTATGGGCCATGCTGCTTGAAATTGCGTCACAGAATGAGGATCGCGGCAGCGTCGAAGCCTTTGACCCGGAAGTGGCCGACGCCCTGTTCGACATGCCGGACGGTGCGGCGCAGGCCATCTATGACGCGCTGTGCTCCGGGAAGAATCCGCGCATCGCGGACGGCTGTATTCTCTCATGGGAGAAACGCCAGCCGCAAAGGGAACGGGATGACCACGGCTCGGCGGAACGTGTGCGGCGGTACCGCGACCGGAAACGCCTTGAAACGGCGGGAAACGCAAGTGAAACGCCAGCTTGTAACGATGTAACGCCATGTAACGCCCCCAGAACAGAGAAGAACAGAGAAGAGAAGAAAGAAGAGAGAAAGACAGATGCTTCGCATCTTGCGCCGAGCGATGCTGGCGCATCCTCCGCGCATCCTCCGGCGGAGCGGGAGAGGCCCGTCGCATTCATCCCGCTTGCCGACGGGACGGAGTTTGCCGTTCTTGAGTCGCTGGCCCGGGAATACCGCATGGCCTATCCGGGGGTGGACGTTGCCGGGGAACTCGGAAAAGCCCGGGCATGGTGCCTGAGCAATCCCCGCAAGCGCAAGACGAGGAACGGCATCCGGCGGTTTCTCAACGGCTGGATGGACAAGGCGCAGAACAACGCCAGCCGTGCCAGCCCCGCATCTTTTGGGCCGCCTCTGACGGCAAGGCAGGCGGAAGCGAAGGAACGCGGCGATTGGGCAAAACATATTCTGGCTTTTGACGAGGCGGTGCGAAATGGCGACGTTGAAGATTTTGGCTTTGGAACTGAGCAAGGCGTTTGTGCTTTATCGGCAGCCGATGCCGGAGCGGGAAGAGTTTGAGTTGCTGGTCAGGACTTGGGGCGACGTGCTGGCTGACGTGAGCGATGCGGAGTTTATCGAGGGCATACGCCGGGTTGAGGCCAAATTAAGTTTCTTTCCCGTTCCGGCCGACGTGATGCGGCAGGGGGAAGAGTCCCGGAAGCGGACGCCAGCCGTGGACCGTGAAGCCTTGCCGGAAAATGGGTTGACGCTTGATGAGCGATGCGAACTCGGTACTGACTGGTGCGTGAAGATTCTCACCAACCTGCGGGGAAAGATGGACGTCCGCAGGCAGGGGAGGCCGGACACGCCGCCCGATGAGCAGCGCAGAGCACTTTGCGAATGGGGGATCGCGCAATGAGAGTCTGCCCTACGGAATCGCAGGAGCAGAAGGCCCTCTTCGACTGGTGGAGGGTCTACGCCCGGAACACGCCGCTGCTTATGCTGCATATCCCGAACGGCGGGGCGCGCAATGCGATCACGGGGGCCCGGCTGAAGGCCGAGGGCGTGGTCGCGGGTGTGCCCGATATTTTCCTTGCCGCATCCCGGCAGGGATTCCACGGGCTGTACATCGAGCTGAAGCGGCGGCAGGGCGGACGGGTGTCGGAAGCGCAGGAGCGCGTCATCGCCCGGCTGCGTGAGGCGGGCTACCGCGTCGAGGTCTGCAAGGGCTGGTGTGAGGCGCGGGCCGTCATCGAGAATTATCTGACCGGGGCATTGCCCCGGGCAAGCGGAGACGGAGCATGAGAGAACGGATAGCCGAGGTGGTCGTCCCCATCACCGGGGGCAGGCTTGATATGCTGGCAAAGGCCACGGCGACGCTGCACCGGGCGATTGACGTACAGGCGTATGTGTGGGGCGTGGCCCCGAAGCGGATAGCGATCTACGGCCCCAGGAGGCGGACGGTAAGCGGCGTGGGGATGCTGATCTACAGGCTGAAGCGGCTGAAGGGGGAGAAGGGCATTGATGTGGACGAGCGCCGGGCCGGAGGGAAGGGGATTTGGGATGGTCCGGCCCCGGCGGTGGACATGTGACGGGCGCGGCGGAATGGACGCCTGTGGGGGATAGTGTGAATCAGCTTGAAATGGAAGTGATCATCGGGAATGGAAGCGCGGCGGCAGGGCACAGGCTTCTTGAGGCCATTGCCCGGCGCGTATCAGAAGCGCGGCGAAAGCATCCCGTCTTTGCGGAGGGCAAATACCACGCGCTCGGCGTTATCGGCGAGGAGTATCAGGAGGTCGTGCAGGCCGTGGAAAAGGAGACGTGCGAGCGCATGTATCAGGAACTTCTTGATCTGATCACTACGTCCATCCGCGCGGCGAACGGAGAGCATGAGGTGGGGCATGGCCCGGTTGACGCCTGAACAGTGGGAGCAGGCGCGCGCGGAATATGAAGTCCGGGGTGTGTCGCTGGGGGAAGTCGCCAGACGTTTCGGCGTATCACAGCAGGCCGCATCGAAGCGCGCCCGTAAAGAAGATTGGAAGCAGGGAAAAAGTTGTGGGGTTGTGGAGAAAAAGATCAGTGCGATTAAGGCGCTATACGAAGTTGAGCGGGAAAGTTGTGACCTGCCCACAACTTTTCGCGCCACGATCGACGATGTGGTGCGCGAACGTCTTGAAGCCGACCATCTCTTTGCCCAATTCGACAAGGCCCTCATACTCAAGGCCCATGCCGTACTCTCCAAGGTCGAACTCCCCGAAGAGTGGGAAACCATGACCCGTGGCCGCCGGAACCTCGCCCCGCAGCAGGAGCGGGGAACCACGGTGAACGTCAGCCAGCAGGCCAGCGCGCAGGCGGCAGCCCTTGCGGGGGCTTCGGCGCTCAGTCCGCGTGACGCGCTCAACGAAATTCTGGAGCAGGAACGCCGTGAAGCTCCCAACGCTTGAGGAGTTCTTTGTCGCCCACGGCATTCTGACGCGCCAGCCCCGCGTTGTGCGCCCGTTTCACCGTCGTATTTTTCAGGCCGTGACCCGGTGGGTGTCCGGCACCTTGCCCGGAGGGGCCCGGAACCTCGCCATCTGCATCCCGCCGCGCCACGGCAAGACCTACATCGCCCGTGACCTTGTGGCATGGGGCCTGATGTGCTTCCCTGATTCAGAGTGGATATACACCGCCAGTTCCGCCACCCTCGCCATTGCCCAGACGCTGGCAATCAAGGAGTGCTGCGCCTCGGACTGGTATCGACGCATCGCTCCCTACGTCGGCGTGCAGCCCGGGAAGGGGCGGCAGGATTACTTCCGTACCACGGCGGGCGGGGCCGTGTACGGCGTGGGTGCGGAGGGGGCCCTGACGGGCTTCGGGGCGGGCAAGAAGCGGCCGGAGTTCGGCGGCGGCATCCTCATCGACGACCCCATTCAGGCGCTGGACGCGCTGACCGTGCGCCGCGAGAAGTGCAACCTGTGGTACTCGCAAGCCCTGTACTCGCGCCGAAACGCCGCGCACACGCCCATCCTGCTCATCATGCAGCGGCTGCATGAAAAAGACCTCGTGGGCTATGTGCGGGCGACCGAGGGCGACCAGTGGCGTATCCTCTCCATTCCCGTGGTGGACGACGACGGGGCGATGCTCTGGCCCGAGACCTTCGACCACGGGGCGATGGAACGTTTGAAAACACTCGACCCCTTCGCCTTTTCCGCGCAGTACATGCAGGCTCCCACGCCTCCCGGCGGGGCGATGATCAAGACGGACTGGATACGGCGCTTTGAGGCGAGGCCGGGGGGCATCACGACCGTGGGGATATTCGCGGACACGGCCCAGAAGACGGGCCAGCACAACGACTTCACGGTCTTCATCCTTGCCGGGGCGGACGGGCGGAACGTCTACATCCTCGACCTCATGCGCGACAGGCTGGAGGCCCCGGACCTCATCAGCGCGGCGAAGGCCTTCTATGAGCGGCATCGTCCCAACCGCATCACCAATCCCGTGCGCTTCGCCGGTTTCTTCGTCGAGGACAAGGTGTCCGGCACGGGACTCATCCAGACCTTGCGCCGGGAGACGGACATTCCGGTCATCCCCATACAACGGGACCGCGACAAGGTATCCCGCGTCAATGACGTCCTCCCGTACATCCGGGCAGGGCGTCTTTTCGTGCCGGAGAGCGCGCCGTGGGCGAACGCCTACATCGGGGAACTGGCGGCGTTCAGCCCGGCCATGACCCATGAGCATGATGATCAGGTCGATCCAACCTGTGACGCTCTTTCCGAACTGCTATCCCCCGGCGGGAACCTCATTGCCGGGGCCGACTGGAGCTGACATGCCGTACATCCGCATCCTGCGCGACGCCATGACGCGGGAAACCTTCTTTCTGGAAAACCGTACCGGGCGGCAGTTCTCGCGCATCGTCGCGGCGCTGGCATGGCCGCACGGCATGGCCCGGGGCTGCGTCATCATCGGCCAGCACGCCGACTCCACCGGCGCTCCCTCCGCCGTGCAGGAGGCCCGCCGTGCTGAACGTCCGTAACCACGTCCATGTGCTCAGCGAGTACCGCTCGGGCGACGTGGCCGACCTCGTGGACATGGCGGTCAGGCTCTACGATGACTGGTCGGCGTCGTGCGTCATTACGCCGGGGGACGACCGCCGCGTGGTCTTCCTTGACGCGGCCAACGACGACCTGCGCCGGGAACGCCGCCGGAGGATACGGATGACCGACCCGCAGGCGTGGAACGGGAGCGGGGAGCGGATACTACCTTTCTATCTCGGCCTCCTGCAACAGCGGATCGTGGGGGAGAAGACGCTGTTTTTCGGGCCGGACTGCACGGCGGCGTCCGAGACGCAACGGCTTGGGAGCGAGGACGTGGACCGGCGGATGACGGATTACCCCGGAGCTGCGGCGCTGCTGTGGGCTGTGGCCGAGATGGGCTTGAACCAACGGCGCGGGGAAGCGAGGGAACACCCTGGCCCGGCGGACAGGCTCGGAGGGTACTGAAATGGCGGAACGGGAAGTCGTGGTCGTCTACGCGCCGAAGATTTTACGCAGCCTTGCGGAGATCAAGGAAGCCTTCGGGGTGGGAGAGAGACAGATCAAGCTATGGGTGCGGCAGGGTGCACCCATAGCCGTGGAAGGAGAGGGGAGAAGGATGCGGTACAGCGCGGAGGCGGTCAGGTTGCAGGTGTGGCGTGAGAGTCTTTCTCGGTCAGAATTCTGAGTATCAAGATCAAGTCGGCACGGTCCATCGCACTATCGGCTCCGTATATGGCAAGTCTGCTTCGTATGCAGGCCCCATCGGGGGAGTCTTCGAGAGCCATAGCTGCTGCACGGGGAGATAAATCGACAAGCTCTTTAAATTCTTCCAAAATTTCTTCCCCAATAAGCGCATTGGGATTTAAAGGCACAACATTTTGTTTTTTTTGATTATCGACTATTGTTACAGCCGCGTTAATATTTTCCACTGTATTTGGGGGAGGCTGCTTACAGCCATTAACATAATCTTTAGATATAAAGGACTTACAATAATGGCAATATGAGCTCGACTTGAGAATATCCCTTCCACATTCAGGGCATTTAATAGCCTGTTCTGGTGGAATATAGAAAATATCTTGTGATGATTCTGTGTTAGAAACCTGTTTGGCTGGGTTGCTCTCTTTTTTTTCTAGTCTTTTCCATGTCTTAATGACACACCCTGCACATATGCCTACGAAGATCGCCATAGGAATGGCGCCTCCTCCATGTTTCCATCCCATTGGTATATCAATAAAAAGATATTTCAAAACATGGAGGGCTATCACCACGACTACACAGGCTAGAACTCTTCCTAATCCGGACATATCCCCTCTCCTGGTGGTTCTTTAGAAATAAGTCTATTTTTCAGTTAGCAGAAAAAGTTGTCAACCCCCCACCAGCCCCTCACCAGCCCCCTGCCAGCCCCCCACCAGTCTGACACGCTCAAAACCCCGTGCTACGCTCCTGACCAAACTCAGGAGCGTTTTTTGTATGGGAAGCATCAGATACCGCAAGGTACCC
>OFEZ01001432.1_pt1 | contig 12898 bp, 12 predicted proteins | sample 1521241 | NCBI WGS metagenome assembly OFEZ01 (sample SAMEA3504099, study PRJEB24116) | mouse gut metagenome | biome: mouse gut; feature: mouse-associated habitat; material: faeces | place: Denmark | collected 2011
CTTGCAAAGCTGGCGAATAAGCGTTAAAATAGCAATTACACGAATGCAGGTCACATTACGCAGTATCCCTTTGGGAAAACCGTATTTTTAAAACGTAACAACACTGAATAACACCAGCCAGTACAGATAGTATTATCCAGTCATTTGGTTTTTCATTATAACACATAAGTCAAAAAAAGTACAGACCAAAATCGAACTTTTGTTCTGTACTTTTTTATGTGATTCGGTTATGCCAGTATTTTAGTTTCACGCAAGAAACTCACTGATTTGTTCTATATAATTATCTTCTGAAAAATCTGTACCGTTTTCACATTCTTCCTTCGGGATTACTTCATCAATAAACGGCTGGAGATCGTCTAAGCAATCCTCAATGATTTCGGCAGTGTCTCCGTAAACATCTATGGTGATGATTTCTTTCGCATGTCCCATTAGCTGTGATACCGCTTTAGGATTGAAATTGTTCTTTAATAAAATAGTACAGAAGGTACTTCTCAAATCATGCCACCTTATATTGGGCAGTCCATTGTCCTCCAGCAGCTTCTTATAATGCCTCCAGTGAAAATCCTTGCTTCTCGGACGCCCATAGGTGGAACAGCAGATATAATCCAAATCCTGAAATGTGCCTGACCGCCTTCTGCGGTTCTTCTCATACACTTTTCTTTCTTCCAGAATGGCTTCAAACACATAATCCGGTATGGGGATGGTTCGGTAGCTGGACGGCGTTTTCAATCCGATTTCCTGCTTTGTAAACGTCTTAGCCGGGAAGTCCCCGGCAGTCGTGTTTGGTTTCTTGCCTAACTGCCGCTGTACCTTTAATGTCCGGTTGATATAATCTATATCCGAATATTTTACCCCATTGATTTCACACCGCCTCAATCCCAACAGCACTGCAAAAAGTACCTGCATATGGATTGGCGTTTCCCTGCTCGCTTCAATGAGCGTTAAAACCTGCTCCATATTCAGCGTCTTTTGTGTATCAATGTTCCGGGTGTGATAGGCTTTCTTCTCTACCTGTTTTGGCAAAGCCACATCAATCGTTGGATTTATGGAAATGATTTTCTTATTCACAGCATACTGCATGGACGTATTCATCACCGTTTTTACCAATCTTGCGATAGAAACGGAAACGGCCGCTTCTTCATAATAAAGGCTCTGGATATGGCTCCGTTTGATTTCCGTCATTCTGATGTTGCCCATCGCCGGAATCACATGGTTATTGACGATATTGGAATAAGTTTCATAGGAGCCGCTTGTAATGCGTGGGCGCATTTCTTTTTCAAGCCAGAACAGCATAAAGTCTTTCACTTTTACGCTGGTATATACCACATATGTGCCTGAATATAATTCGCCCAGCGTCTTGTCCCTGTCCGTGTTCGCCGCTTTCTTTGTCGCAAATCCGGATTTCTGCTGTGGTATTTTTGTCCCGTCCGCATAAATCAGAACCACACGATAGCCAAACTTATTCTTAATCGGCGTGACGTTATAAACCTTCCAGTCCACAAACTGCTGTAATTTTAAATCAAATTCCATATTATCCTGTCCCTTCCCTGCCTTCAGGAGCAAAAGCGTCATTCATAAAGGCAATAATCTTTTCTTTCTCATCCATGACATCGCAATAATATTCAAAGGTTGTATTGACAGAACTATGTCCCAATAACCCTGATATTTTCGCAAGCGGAACACCCTGCTCCACCAAAATTGTCGCAAACATATGGCGGAGTCCATGCACGGTGATGGCAGGAAGCCCATTCCGCACACACAGCTTTGTCAAAGCATTGTTCATGGCAGACAGGCTATGTACCTTTCCATTTGCCTGACAACTGATATAATCGTTATCAATAAAAGCCTCCTGCATCTTTTCTTTATATATATCTATCAGACATTTTCTTTTCTCCAGCTCTGTAATAATGACCTCCGGCACACGCAGTACCCGGAAACTGTTGGACGTTTTGGGATCACGTTCGATTAAAGTGTTTTCTTCAATCCTGCTCCCCTCTTTTATGATGGGGTTTGCAACAATCTGTCTGCTGATTTTCACACTACGATGTTCTAAATCAAAGTCGGAAAATTTCAGGCCATAGATTTCACCTTTCCGCAGTCCGCAAAACAGTCCCAACAGAATTTCCAGATACCAGTTATCCTTTGAAGCCGCCTGAAGGAGTATTTTTATTTTCTCCCTGCTGAGAATCACGATATTGGGTTTCTTTCGCTTATACGGCTTTGTTTCCGGCACGGGATTCACATTGATATAGCCCTCTATGACTGCCTCTTTCATGGCAAGATTCAAAATTTCCCGTCCTTTGTTTCCTGCCGAAACACAAGCCTTTGACGTCCTCTCCAGAAGTCCGTCCAGGTATTCCACGCTGACAAACCTCATCTTTATATCATAATCAATGTTTGGAATAATCAAGTCATATAAGGCGTATGCCCCAACCATTCTTGTTGTCATCTCGATTCTTTTTGAAAACACTTCCTCAAACCAGTAGATAAGATAATCTTTAAAGAGAACGTCTTTATTGGATTTGCTGGAAAACTGCTGTTTCCGCAACAGCGCATTAAATTCTTCCTCGCATTTCCGATAACTGGCCTCTGCCTGACTGGAAAATCCGCCTTTCTTTCCATATTTAACAATGCCGTTGTCTTGCAGTGCCTTTGTACGGTGATACCATGAATTTCGTTCAAAAAAAGCAACACTCTTTTCCTGTGTTTTCTTTCCCATTCCTATCACCTCCGCACATTTAGCTCGCTCCATTTAACCATTGATCGAATCCCTCTTTGGGAACCCGGTACAGCTTTCCTATTTTTATCACCCTGAACGGTTTCTGACTCTCATAGGCTTCATCCAGAAATGCGTATGCCTTGCTTCTGCCAATACCCAATAACTTTTGAATGTCATCAGCGTCATAAACCTGTTTTTGCAAATTCATGGTATTTATCTCAGTCACCTCCCGAAACATGGGAAGGGACTGCTTGCTATTATCATAGCTTCACAATCCCTTCCCGTCTAATGTGCGAATTTTCAAATCGCATCCTTGACTTTTCAATTATCCTTGTTCTCACTGCAATACCTTTTCCTTATTAAATAATCGTATCCCTGCCTGCTGTTGCAGAACATGCAGGCATCCTTTAAATTTTGATTCTTATCTGCCCTCTGGATAAAATGCTCTTTGGAATCATAAAAGGGTTTTGCGCATATGGGGCATAAACACATTAAAATCGGTTTATCCCGTTTTCTCATCCCAGCGCTGGAGCATAATGCTTTATCTACCTTCAACATTTGCTGTCTGTCCAGCGTCCCGATATAATCCCCCAATCTCTTTTTATCCAGTGTTCGGACTTGCTCTAACAACACAACAGAATCTTTTTCCAAACCTTGCATATCTGCCGGAACCGGAACATGAGTGGGCATTTTTGATTTTGGCCTGCTTGTAATTGCTGCCACAATTACGGTCGGGCTGTATTGATTCCCTCTGTTATTCTGAATCACTAATACCGGACGGTATCCGCCCTGCTCACTTCCGAAAACGGGATTTAAGTCTGCATGGTAAATATCCCCTCGTCTGATTTTTCTTTCTTCCATAATAAAAATGTCCTCCATAATCTTTACTTCCTGAATCCAGTCTGCTTTTTCTTTCATGGCGGAAAATATAAATTTGCAGAATACATCTTGCCTGCCGAAAAAAACTGCATTTCAGGTATGTATCAGCCGAACACAAAAGCATGGCTTTTTGATTATTCTTCAGAATATTTTCATGTTTTGTGTCCGGCTACCACTTTTAGCCTGATAAGCCTATTTGTCCTCGACACCCCGGCTTACATATCTACCGCTTTTACGGCAAACATAGGGAAGTCGCCAAACGACTGTCTGCTGGCCAGTTCCACGGGAATAGCACCCCTCCGGGGATCGCCCGGAGCCGCCCTCATTGGTTGCGGCGTTTTTACACTTGATGGTATTTACGCTCGACCTGTGACTGGACGGGAGTATCATTGTCCCTGCTGCCTGTTATCGCCCTGCCAGTAGCAAGCTGGCAGTTATAGCCCGGTATTTTTCGCTCCTTAAACGGAGATAGGACAGCCGCAAACCATTGTCTTTCTGTCTGTGCGATTCCGTTGCCTTTATCTCCATCCAACTCATGGCGTACCTGCTAACGTGGCTTACGCTCATCACGATAACAACAGGAATGTATTTGATGAATGGGTATGAAATTTTCATGGTACAAACCCATTCACCACATAAATGCAGAAAACAGGTGAAGGAATTTTTATCTCCCTCACCTGTTTCCTCACTTATCAGGCAAAACCCGAAAGTCCTTTTTTAATTTTTTTCAAAAAACTTTTTCAGGCTTTGAATTGCCCCGTGGATACTGTACTCTACTGCTCTGGTTGAACACTTCTCCCGCTCTGCGATTTCCACATAGGTCAATTCCTGAAAATAATGCAGTATCAGCCTTTTCTTCTGTTTTTCCGGCAGTTCGTTGATTGCCTTATGTAGCTTTTCTGCCTGAAATCTGCGGAACACGATTTCCTCCATGCTGTCCGGCTTTTTCATCGCTCTCATATTCAAAGTGTTTTCCCACACCTCGGATTGCTCAATATGCCTGTCCACCACGTTAAGATACACCAGATCGCTTAATTCAAAAGAATCAAACGTGTCATACAGCGCCTTGCTGATTTCAAATTTATGTAAAGCACCTTGTCCGTCTTTCTCGAATATCGTATAAGGATTGTACTTATCCTTTCTTCTTTTTGGGCGATTACCCTCCATATCCTTTCCTCCAATCTGAATTTTTTTGTTGAAAATTCAGATTGGAAGGCGGTGAGCGGCAACCGATGATGAATAACGCCCTGCGGCGTAATCCGGCAAAAAACGACAAAAGAAAAACCGCAAAGGCTGTCACCACATAAGGAGATAATTTGAAAACAGCAAAATACAATCTATGGGCGATAGCAAGGCAAAAGCCAGCGTTGAAAGCAGAAATGCTTTTTACGCTGGCTATCTCTATATAAAAATAAAATCGCATATTCGCAAAATTTAAAGTCCCTTGCTATAATGCAGAAAAAGGTAATGCAAAATTTAAAATTCGTACTTAGCAATTAAGTATTTGCTTATCAAAACAGTTACACATCAATCAAATAATTCAAAATCAAAATGATGGAGGTTTAGGATTATGGAAAAGACATTATTTGAGCAGATGGGCGGGACATATACAAGAGTTTGAGATTATTTTCTCCCCGACTTGAAACTGCCCGAAGAAGAAACAAAACCTATCAGCATATGGGGACAGCGACACGCAAAATATTTGAAGCAAAAGCATAAAGTTTTGTATATGAATTTGCTTACAAGCGGTAAGTTAAATCGCTATCTTGCTGATATTGACAAACAGTGGGAAGAAGTGTTTTCTCGGCTGGTAAAGCAGATAGCAGAGCGTGAAGATGTGACGGAACAGTTAAAGGCAGATAATCAGCTTAAATGGGTTGCGCAGATGAATAATATTTATAGTAGGGTCACAGAAATCGTGAATAAAGATTTGATTTACAGTTAATTTACAGACGGCGGCAGGGAAAAATCCTGCCGCCGTGTATCGTAATTTAGCTTTCTGTTATATACATATAATTTATTTATCTATCTTGCCAATATATAGTTTTTTGGATGAATATCAGAAATTTTATTCTATATAATGCTTATTGGAGTCCTGCAAAATTTCAAATACGCTATCGCTCCTAAATCCAAATGCGGCACCCAAAACATCAGCTATAAGAGAACCTGACATTTCATCAAAATGGACTTTGGGGTTATCTTTTAAATATATGATTTTGCTTTTATTATTTTCCCTATGAGCGTATGGGATTCCGTGCCTTTTAACATATTCTTGATATTTGTTTCCATAAAAAAATGGTACAACTTCACCGGCATTTTCTAATTCCAGACAAAAGGCATAATCTTTTTCTTGAAGTTTATATTGTTTTGCTATTTTTTCAAAAAGGAGCATACCGGAAAAAAGAGCGTTGAATATATCCGACCCACTAACTAAATTGAATTTATTAACTTTCTCTTCATCAAATCCAAGGTCAATATAATATTCTTGATACGCACTTTTTTCAGTATCATTTGATAAGCCAATCGGCATAGTTATTTTACATGACCAATCGTAAAAAAACTCGAAAACAAACGTGCCAGAATTCGAACCCGGGAAAATAAACTTATGCATAAAGATTATTGAGTTCATAGAATAACTGATATGCTCAAAAATATCATTATTTAATTTGATGAAGTCAATAAATTTATCCCTGTTGGTATATAAATTGAAAAAGTTTCTGTATTTAGAACTAACATTTTTTAAGTAAATGTTGGCTATTGGATAAGTTACTTTGCACTGTAAGATATTATTATAGGCATAGTAAAAATCTCTTTTACAGAAATTATCAATATTTTTCTGATATTCTTTTGACCTCTCATATAGATATTCAATATTTCCTCTATCAGCAGGCTTTATGGGTTCTTTACTGCTTCCGCTACGTACATAAACACTACCGTTGCAAATATAAGGAGCGTTCTTTCCCTCATAAACATAAACAACTAAAACTCCAGTTCTCTTATTATCGGGTGAAGCCAAAAAACGCGTACTAAATTCAGGCATAGGGGATATTCTTGTAGCTATCTTCCCAATACGCTGACTATAATCTTGTTTATCTATTGGCTGAATCTTTTTAGTTTTATCATCAATGCCAATGATAAGCCACCCGCCTTCACAATTCGCAAATGAAGTGATTTCCTTTGCAAGTTGAGCCCTTCCACCATCTTCAAGAAGGAGTTTATACTCAACATGATGCCCTTCATCGCATTCTACGAGCTGAGAAAGATGACCATACTTGATTTTATCTATAGACAATGGTTGTCCTTTTTTATCAAAAAAAGGTGAATACATATTATACCTCACTTTTCGTAATCTCTTTTATTTTTTCAACTTTCCTGTCCGTATAACGGACAACATCTTTGATAGCAAGTTTCTGAATTGCAGAAATCAAGTTCTCCATATATACAAGATCAAGTTCTCCATCAATTTGTGGAAGCTGTATAAACTTGTTTCTAACAACATTCCATCCTCCAAGTTTATTCTTGTGAGAATAAATCTGTCTATCGGTTACTTTATTGATACACATAACCATAAATAGATACTGCTTTGGGGAAAGAGCCTTATCGTTGTACTTCCAACGAATTGCGTATGCATCAGAAAGCACAGTAAAATCTTTTGACTGAAAATATGCCCTATAAACATCGCTGTTTGAAGGAATAGAAATAACATTCTTCAGGATAGTTGCTCCTTCTTTAGGCGCATAGTAGTTTAAACCTTGATTTTGGAAACTCGAAGTCAGACACGGCAAAACGTATTGATCCGTTGGCTTACCCGGTAATTCTTTGGCTTGATATGGAAGCTTCTGCGTTTTAATCTTATCAAACAAATCGCCCATTCTATACTCTTTCCACTGAACAAAAGGAAGCTTATTGACAGACGCCGTTTCATCAACAGATAATTCACAGTTGTTAAGACCACATGCAGTCAAGTACAAAGACAATTCCGCCACTCGTTCCGCTTCCAACTTCGCTATAAACGATTCCATAAAATCAAAGTCGATTTTACCATTGTTGATAGGAAGCCTAATCAATTGCTCTTTCAATGTTTCAACATTAAATCTCGAACTTCCCCAAGCAAAAGAAGAAAATGTTTTTCGCATTGAAGCCAAGAAAAACTGAGCATTTTTCTTACCGAATTCGACATATTTAGGCTTGAGAATTTTAATTTTGTCACCTGTAAAATACGGGACTTCTTGATAAAACATCGTTGCAGTGTCCTGACCGAAAGAAATCGTGTTGCCATGATTCAGAAACAAGACACTTTCATCAATGTTGCCTTTCTTGCCGTTGTCTGTACTTTGCCTAACAATGTATGGATGACCGCCATTCTTAACTAATGAAACCTTATTCGCATCAAATCTTTTTTTGTATGATAAAACGTCAAATAATTCTCCGAGTTTAAATTCGCCCCACTTAACACTCCTCAACTTTTTGTTAAGTGAGGCATTCATTTTCCCAGACGGTCATTCTCCGTGATTTGATTTTTCAGAAGATTTGACACTTCCCAAGCCAAATAATCGCTAACCGTTTTTTTGAAATCATCCAAAGTTGGTTTTGTGTCAATCGGTGCCGTCTGATTCCAGTCTGCACCATTTTCAGGATCAATCTTGCCCTCGTAGTACTCCTTTTCCGTGAAAATGTTCAGCTTTGTTTTTCCGAAGCGCACAAGGTCAACAATTTCCTGATAGCGTTCTTTTGCGCGGTCAGTATCCCGCAGGTTGCAGCTTGCTTTTTTTCGGTTTGTTCTCGTATATCCGTCAACGGAGAAATCAATAAATTTTACAGTATCGTCTTTCTGATGCGCTTCACCAACACGGAAAACATATACATTCGTCTGAACGCTTGATTTACCGATAAACAGGTCAATCGGCATTTTGATGCTGGCAAGCAGAGTACTATGTTTCAAAATCTTTTTGTTATACTCTGTTGCTTTACCGCTGCCTGCGGAGTTTTGAATAATGATAGCGGCATAGCCCTTGTTCATCATCGACAGAGCCTTTTCAACGAATATCATACCGTTGCCGGGTGCAGAATACGGCGGATTCAAAACGAACGCATCAGCAGGGAATTTTTCGTCATTTTTGCCAAATCCATAGTTGCCGTTAAATTCTTTCAGTGAATCTTTGTTCAGAATATTGGAGCTGCCGTCACCCATCAAAATCATATTAAGAATTGCCAACATATAAACTTCCGAAAGAATTTCAAGACCGAGAAGTTGATTTGCCTTGATTTCAACAGATTTTAATGCAAACGCATCGGGGGATTTAATCTTTTCTTTGGCATCTATCAACATTTCATTCATAGATGCAACAAGAAGCCCTGCTGAGCCAGTCGCAAAGTCCCACACATAGGAGTCCTTGTTTACCCTTGCGAGCCGCGCTAAAAGAGTAGCAACATAGGAGGGCGTCAGAACAACATCATTCAGCTTGTCCTGCGAAAACCCAAGCCAACTGTACATCTCATTGAACAGCTTTCCAGTGAAGTCGGTGCTCAGTCCGATTTTGTAATAAATGCCAAGATCGTCAATGATTTTTGTAAACACTCGCTTTAACTGGCTTTCTCCGTTTTCAACCTTATTGATGTTATCAGTTGTCAGCGTGTTCTGTAAAGTGCGGACAATTAAATCTCGTTTTTCCTGTGGCAAATTCTTCTCATTCAAGAATGCTTTTATTTTACGAAGAATGATATCTCCGTCACGACTTCCGTCTTCGGTTGAGGATTTCAGTCCAGATTTTTCAAGCACGGAAACCTTCCCCGGTACACCAAGCGTTGCAATAATGGATGCCGCCACAAGATAAACACGGTCACGCTCACTCAGACCTTTTTCACTTTGATAAATATCGTTATTCAGTTTTACAAGACTGGCATTGATTTCCTTCTCACGATGTTCTTTTAACTTTTCGATTTCTTCCTGCGAGAGTTGAAGACGCTTTACTTTTTCAATAAAGCCATCAAAGTTGCTCTTTTTCAGAAAAGAGAAGTCTGTGTAATCATCGACTTTCTGCCCAATACCAAAATTGTGCTTGGAAACATAATATACGCCGATTTCATATTCAAGCTTCCCACTATCGTTTTTATATCCGGTCATGCCGATGGCGATGATATCGGTATAGCTTGTATAATGCAAAAGTGCATTTGCATAATGAACTGCACCGTTTACAGCATAAGAATTGATATTTTTGAAATCGGGCTGATTCTTTGCAGTTTTATTTGCGACTTTTCCGTCAACGTCAAGCATAACAAGTTTGTCTTTATAGCCCTTATATTCAATCAAAACAGGATAATTGACTAAATTCTTATCCTGTAAAAGCAGTTTTGCGTCGGGACGATTTCCACCGATACCTCCGTTTTTGGAATAATAGTCATTGAGTGCCTGATCGATTTCTGTGTTTAATGCTTCCTGCTCCAACTTATAATCAAGATTATATGATTTCATCTAACCATTTGCAAGGTCGGCAATATTGGGTTCAACAGATTGGATTTTAGCCATTGTTATTTCCTCCATGTATCCAGTTATTATCATTAGCAGACCAAAATTTTGTGAATTTGTCGTTCAAAATTGCCGCTGTAAACGGTTCAGTCAAAAACTCTTTAATCATTCTTAGCACAGTACCGTAATTATCGGTTTTAGCAGCAATCTTACGAACAAAAGCATTCCATTTCTTCTGCATGGTTTCATCACTATCAAATGCCATAACCTGTTCAAACTGTTCCGATGTAAAGATATGCCCGCGGTTTTCAAATGTTTTTCTTAATGCTTCTGTCAGCGTTGCTCCATCAAAATCAAATTTATTAGCAAGATAATAAATATCGTAATAGTCTTTCATTCGGCTCGAAAATTCCATAAGGCTTAGGATAGCGTCAATCTTTTCGGCTATCGTTGTTTCAAGAGAGTAGGTATTTACTGTCGGTGTGGTAAAACCATCAAGCTGAGTTGGAATTTTTCGTTTTTCCTGCTTCGGTACGATAACATCCCCCACACCAAAATCAATGCTGAACGGTGTTTTCGTATTCTTAATTCGAGCCACAAGAGAAACTCCGATACCGGCGTATTTCTTTGCAGCGGCGATAGGTGCAATGTCTTTAATCTCAAAGGTCACAAAATCATTGCCTGTTGGTGTGGAAATGATTGTCTCTATTACAGTCTGTAGCTGTTCAGGAGTGTTGGGAACTTTCCGAAGAAGAAAGTCAACATCTACTGTAACACGACTATCAAAATCAGTAACAGAATAAATGAACAATCCGCCTTTCAGCACAAGATTTTCCGCATATTGTGATTTTTCCAAACGGCGGAGGAACTCTTCTTGACAGAAGAGTTGCAGACAAAGCTGATAGCTTCGTCCGCTTTCTTTTGCCTTATTTTTCAATCTTGCAAGTACAGATGCAGCAATATCAGCCATTCAGCAGTACCTCCATTACATTCATAACTTTTGTATACAGTTTCATTTCCTTTGCGTATTTTGACAAGTTTGCAAGGTTCTTTTTTTCATCAACAGCGTAAGCATTGACAGCTTTATTGAAAATTTCATTATCAAGTTTTGTACGGTACTTAAAACAATCGCATATGGTTCGCTCCCGGTCATACACGGGCAATGTCACGCCGTTAAAATTATCCACAAATTTCCCAATTGTAAAAAAGTCTTTTTGAATATAGTAAGCTTTCATCGGAAATTCCACAATATTCTTTACGACACGGGACGCTGTTCTTGGTACGGCAATCGACCATTCACGGGGAGAAAAATCATTGTATCCATAATGGAATAATGCAGACTCCACACAAATAATCCCTTGCGGAAGAAGCTCATGTATTAACTGTTCCTCCGTCGTGTCATTGCTCTGCGGAAGCTGATAAAATCCCCTTCGAATCCTCTCAATAACGCCTTCTTTACAAAAAACTGCTACCTCGTATTTATTTATTCCTTTATCTGCAAAGTCTGAAGTTTTTGCAATACCACCGTTATTTTCAATTACATTTTGTATGATTTCTTTCTTATTCAAGCAGACACCAACTTTCCACATACAAAAAATAAATAATGCACGTATTCATTATAGCGTATAATTAGAAAAATTGCAACAACTAAGTATTAACACTTTTCTAAACTTGCGTGTCAATCGTATATGTCATATAAATTTAAATTCTGGCTTTCACTAAAATTAAATATTATTCCCACTTTCCAAAAAATTATACAAAACTTTTCGGAAAGTATTGACAAACACTTATTTCATTCAGTATAATAAAGTACTTTTTTAAGAGAATCACAACCATTACATATCTTCACAGAATTTGGGAGTACGGCTTTACGCCGCACATGCCCGCAGTATGCGAAAAAGAAATACTGCCGCTTCTGAAACTGCTTTCAACTGTCGGCAACAGATAAGCGTAACAGACAGTTTCGACTTTGAATCTCAAAGCCGGTTACATCATTGTGAAACCAAAACCGCAAGGGATAAGTCTATCCTTTTGTATTGGTCGGTACACATTGATGTACCGGCTTTTTTTGTTGCCCAAACGCCGGTTACAACTGAATGACCGGCTGAATGGGATATGATTTTGCGACGACCTCTTTTTTCGGAGAGTGAGCGGAACAACGCCGCCTGAGATGGGGGCAGGGACAGAAAAACGACATTCATACAAACCGGCGGAAAACAACAGATGGTATGCGGCAGAAAGAGTGTCGCATACCGCAGCAAGCAGGGAAACTGTATTGACAGTTTCCGCCCCAACCGGCTTTAAGAGCCGATTGCCTTTGGGGAATCCCCCAAGCCCCTTAAAAAATCAAGAAAGGACTGATGTTATGAACGAATCCAAGAACAAGAATTTATTTATCCGTGTGAGCGAAAAAGAAAAAAATATTATTGAGCAGAACGCCAAAAAGTGCGGGCTTTCCGTATCAGAGTATCTCCGCCAGCGTGCTTTGGGATATATGCCGAGAGCCGTCCTGCCCGAAGTATTTTTCTCTTTTAACGATAAGCTGGATGAACTCTGCGTCTCTGTCGAAGGCAAAATTACAGCGGATACGGAAGAAAAAATAATTGCCTTGATTGATGGAATCACAGCCGAGTTAATTCTCCCTCAAAAGGAAAAGGCGGTAGTATAAATGGCGACTACCGGCTTCTGGCCTGTCAAAGACAGGCTGAAGGAAATGATTGACTATGCCAAAAATCCCGACAAAACCATTGATAAAAAGTATGTGGACAGCGATTTATACGCCGCCCTGCGGTATGTTTCCAATGGCAAAAAGACCGACGAGCGTATGTATGTCA
>OFEZ01001443.1_pt1 | contig 12842 bp, 11 predicted proteins | sample 1521241 | NCBI WGS metagenome assembly OFEZ01 (sample SAMEA3504099, study PRJEB24116) | mouse gut metagenome | biome: mouse gut; feature: mouse-associated habitat; material: faeces | place: Denmark | collected 2011
GTCGTTCAAGGGGCAGGATGTGCGTTTCGTAGATGTAGCGGGCGATAGCCTCGTCGCTGTGGCCCCACGAGTGGCCCTCTTCAATGGCGGACGTGATCGAGCAGATGGTTTCGTTCATGATGGTTTGGTTAGGGTTGGCCCTCTTTGCTTGCGTCGCCCGGATGCTGGACGCCGCCGGGACGGAGCCGGAAACAGGGTATATGGCCGCTCCGGGCGTGGGCGGGGTCTGTGTCTCCGCAGGCGTTTGTCCCTGTGGCCTGCCGCCGCACCGGACAGCGGCGAACGCCCGCGATCCCCGCCGCGCATTCCCGTGGCCGTCAAGTGCGGGGGACTTCTCCACCTGATCCTCCGGCGAGGCGGGATCAAGGGCCCGTCACGCGCGGGAATTTCTCTTTTCGGTCTGGGATACCGTGGCCGTCGGGGAAAACGGCATCCCGGACATCATGGTCACATCGGCGCGGATCATGTGGAGCCGCCACAGTGTACCTGTAGCCGCCGCCCGCGCGACCGGCCTGACCGGAATATCGCTCGGCAAGCGGTGGGTCGCCACGCGGGAACGGTACGCCCCACACGCGAGCGGTACGCCGCCCATGCCCGGAAACTCACTCGCCTGTGGCCGGGGCATCCGGCGTCCGTACAGGGTGTTGCGCCGTTGCCGCTTCCGAGGGGGCCGCTGCGCCTTGCGCTGCGCGACCGCCCGGCAAAAGGGCGGTTTCCAAACTATCCCGTCAGGCTCCCGGGAGCGGCCTCCGTGCGGAAGGCCATTCCCTGCCGGGTTTTCCCGGGCTTTCCGCGTTCCGCCGTAAGCCTTGCCCGGGTCAGGCTTCGGCCTCCGGGGGGAAGGGAAGGCCCCGGCGCAGGCAGCGCGGGCAGCCACAGGGCGTTTCGCGTGCGTCGCAGAGTTTGTAGTCGCCCCCTTCGATGAGCAGACGGCGGCTGTTGACGAGGCAGTCCGCCAGCTTGCGCCGGGCGCTGCGGTACATGGCCTGTGCGGTGCTGCGGGCCACGCCCATACGCTCGGCGCAGGACTCCTGATTGAGGCCCTCCAGATCGATGAGGCGGATGGTTTCGTATTCCTCCACCGTCATGACGATGGGCCCGTCTTCGCCGCGTGCGAGGCGCAGAGGGCCGAAAAGCGTATTTTGGGGCAGGCAGCAGACATGCCGCCATTTTCTGGGCCTTGCCATGAGCGTTTCCTCCCGGTCGGACCGCGCCGCAAGGCGGGCGGTACTTTCCGGCGCATGTTTTCGGCATATGCCCTATTCCTTTCCCGGCGTGCTGTCAACAAAGGGAGGGAAAGGGCCGGGGAACTTCCGGGTGAGGGAAGAAGCGGGGTGCTTGATGACCTGACGGAAGAAGGGGAGAAGAAGAGACGGGGAATTTCCGGGCGGAGGAGGGGCCGGGAGAAAGAGAGACGGAGAACTTCCGGGCAGAGGAGGGGAGAAGGCGGAGGGAAGGAGGGCGCGGGAAGGTGGGGAAGGGGGCTACGCCGGAGAAAAAGCCTCTTCATGCCTTGATTTGCGCCCCGGGGTATGGGACAATTTCGACGTTTTTTCCGCATATCCATCCGAGAGGCACACATGCGCAATCCCATACCCAGAGTGGCGGCCATCCATGATCTTGCGGGCTTTGCCCGCACGTCCCTGACGGCGGCCATTCCCATTCTTTCCACAATGGGCATTCAGGCCACGCCCCTGCCCACGGCCATTCTCTCCACCCAGACGGTGGGCTATGCCGACTTCACGATCCTTGATCTGACGGACGAGATGGCCCGCATCCTCGATCACTGGGAGCGCCTCGGCCTGCGCTTCGACGGGGTCTATTCGGGCTTCATGGCTTCCACGGCGCAGATGGAGTCGGCGGCGCGCTGCATGGCCCATTGCCTTGCGCCGGGCGGCCTTGCGATAGTCGATCCCGTGCTCGGGGACGACGGCAGGCTCATCCCGACCATGACCCCGGAAATGGTGGAGAAGATGCGCTGGCTGATCACCAAGGCGCAGGTGATCACCCCGAACTTCACCGAAGTCTGCCTCCTGCTGGGCGAGCCCTACAGCCCCGAAGCAGACGTGGACACGCTCAAGGGCTGGCTGCGTCGCCTTTCCGCCGCCGGGCCGGAAACGGTAGTGGCCACCAGCGTGCCGCTGGCCGACGAGCCGGGCCGCAAGGCCGAGTGCACCTCTGTCCTCGCCTACGAACGGTCCTTTGACCGTTTCTGGCGGGTCGACTGCTCCTATATCCCCGCCTATTACCCCGGCACGGGCGACGTCTTCTCAAGCGTGCTCACCGGGAGCCTCCTTCAGGGCGACAGCCTGTCCATCGCCCTTGACCGCGCCGTGCAGTTTGTGACGCTTGGCATCCGCGCCACCTTCGGGCAGGACCTGCCCAACCGTGAGGGCATCTTGCTTGAGCGTATCCTCGACGTGCTGCGCGCGCCGCTCGGCTCCTGCCTCTGCCGTCTGGCCTAGGCCGTATCGAGAATTCTATAGTTTTTTTCATGTTGTTTGAGACCCGTGCCTCGAAACGCCTCCACGATACGATTCATCGTGCTCCCTATCGTAACAGCGTACAGGAGTTACGCACTCTGATTTGTGGAATGGTTCATGGTCGATACGGCGTTCCCTCCTGAAAGCGTGGGCCGCAACGACGCCTTTTTCTTCTGAACGGCGGCGGCAAGGAAAAATGACATCCCGGCGGAGTGCCGGTTTCCCCATCCGCCGCCTTGCCCTTTGGAAACAAGCGGCTTTTGGCGAAGGAGCCCCTTGTACGAGGGGCAGCCGCGAGGGAAGGGTCAGGCGGGCCCTGCCCCTTGCCGCCCTGTGAAAGGCCCCTGTGGGCCGGGTCCACGGCGGCGGAATCGGCCCGGCGCAGGGCGCAAAGGGGCGGGGCCGCTCTATAGAAGCTGTTATAGGATAAGGTATACCATCCCGGTCCGCTCGACGGGCGCGGGAGGAGAACTTCAAGCGTCTCTGGTACAAGCTCCTGTATCTGGTCCGCTCGATGGGCGCGGGGGGAGAACTTCCAGGGGCTCGTCTTCTTTATCGGCGTCGGCGTGAATTTCGCCGAGATCATCTGCCGCTCCGTTTTCCATTTCTCCATCGATCTCATGTTTGACATCCCCATCTGGCTGACCATCTGGGCCGTCATGATGCTGGCCGGGCCCATCCTGCCCGACGGGGACCACGTCTCCGTGGACATGGTCCGCGACCATCTGCACGGGGTCCCCCGCAAGGTTTGCGAGATCGTCAACTGCCTCGCCACCATCGCCTTCGGTGCGGTCATCACCTACGGGGGCGTCGTGTTCACGCTGCAATGCTACGACTTCAACATGAACATCATCCGCTGCATTTCCGTACCCCGCTGGCTCGTGGAGTGCTGCGTGCCCATCGGCATGTTCATGTTTACGCTTTTCGCCGTCTATCAGCTCATCGTGGTCGTCAGAACGCGCTACGCCAAGGCCGACAAGGAAGCCGGGGAGTAGGCGTCGGCGCGGTTTCCCATGAACCCCCCTTCATTTCGGGAGAACGGGATGGAACTCTTCGATTATCTGGCCCTCTCGTCCATCGTGGTGCTTTTCCTGCTGGGTACGCCGCTTGCGGTGACGTTCAGCATCGGTTCGATAGCGATCATGATCCATACCATGGGATTCCCGCTGGGCAACATCTCGCAGGTCTTCTTCACCACCATCAGCAGCTATCCCATGCTGGCCATGCCCTTCTTCATTCTGGCAGGCAACCTCATCCTCGCCAGCGGCGGCATGGGCCATCTGCGCGATTTCATGAACCGGCTCGTCGGGCATCTCCCCGGCGGCATGGCCGTGGCCATCTGCATCTTCGCCGCCTTTCTCGGCTCCATTTCCGGCTCGGCAACGGCCTGTCTTGCGATCATCGGGACCATCTTCGTGCCCATGATGGCGGATTCCGGCTATTCGCGGCCCTTCGCGGCGGGGCTCGCGGTGACTTCGGCGGGGCTGGGGGCGGTCATCCCGCCCAGCGTCTTCATGATTGTCTTCGGCGCGAGCAACCGCGTTTCCGTGGCCGATCTCTTTGCGGCGGGCGTCGGGCCGGGGCTGCTGGCCGCTTTTTTGATGTGCCTGACGTCGGTATGGATTTCCAAGAAGCGCGGCTATCAAAGCGGCGTGAAGGCCACCTTTGCCGAGCGGATGGACTCCTTCAAGAAGGCTTTCCCCATCATCCTGATGCCCCTCATCGTGCTCGGCGGCATTTATTCCGGCATTTTCAGCCCCACGCAGGCCGCTTCCGTGGCGTGCTTCTATTCCCTCATCCTCGGCGTCGTCGTTTACCGCGGGGTGACGTGGAAGGTCTTCATGGACGCGCTGGTGGAAACCGTGCGCCTGAGCAGCATGATCTATTTTCTGGTTATCGGCGGCGACCTTTTCGGGCGGGTGCTCGGCTACGTGGGCCTGCCGCAGATGATCTGCGAGTGGGTCATCGGGCTGGAATTCGGGCCGGTGACGTTCCTTTTCGCCGTGCAGGCCCTCCTGCTGGTCATGGGCTTTTTCTTCTCCAGCTTCCCGATGGTGGTCATCGTGCTGCCGCTCTTTCTGCCGAGCGTCTACGCGCTGGGGATCGATCCTTCCCTTTACGGGGCGCTGGCCGTCTTTTGCTCCATCATCGGTGAAGTGACGCCGCCGATGGGCCCGCAGCTCTGGATCGCCGCGCCCATCTGCAAGGTCAGGATCGGGCTCATCATGCGCGAGGCGTGGGTTTTCCTCGGCGTGCAGGTGCTGACGCTCGTGCTGGTCACCCTTTTCCCGCAGATATCCCTCTTTCTGGTGGAAGCCATCCGCTAGCCAAGCCCCTTTCCGCCTGAAAAAAGCCCGTGTCCACGCTTTTGCGGACACGGGCTTTTTTCAGGCTTTGCGGGGACGTTTTCGGCGGGGCGAAGCTCTTTCCGTCTTCGTGCCGCCGCGCCTTTCCGATGCCCGGCAAGGCGTCCTGCGGCGCGATCAGCCGAAATGATAAAATTTCATGTATTCCACAATATCGTGCGCGGTTTCCTGAAGCGGGACGAGCATGTCCTCGATGAGGGAATCGATGGGGCCATAGAGGGTCCGCGTGGCGCTGATGGCATATTTGACGGGCTCCTGCTCCACGATCAGCGGAACCGCGAGGCCCTTCAGGGGCAGATAGAGTTCGCCGTCCATGATCGCGTAGCCCTTTTGGCGCGTCTCTTCCAGCTCGTGGAGGAGCCGCTCGGGGCTCGTACAGGTCTTTTCCGTAAAGGCTTCCATAGGCGTGCGCTGGATGTAGGTGCGCACGGCGGCGTCCGGGAGATGGGCGAGGATGGCCTTGCCGAGGGCGGAGCAATAGGCGGGGACGGTCTTGCCCACACTGTATTGCGCGTACTCGAAGTTGGCGCTCTGGACCTCGTAGACCACTTCCTTGCCGTTCCACTTGCCCAGATTGCAGACGCCGTCCTTGCAATTGCGTTTCGACACTTCGTCGAGGAAACGGGAAACGATGTGGCGGAATTCCATCCGAGGGACGATCCCGTTGCCCATTTTGGAAATCTTGTCGGTCAGGATGTAGTTGTTGTGCTGGTCCTGCTCCACGTAGCCGTGCAACCGCAAGGTGTTCAGAAAGCGGTAGCTCGCGCTTTTCTGGATGCCCATCAGCTTGGCGATGTTGGTCACGGAGACGACCTTGTGTTCAACAAGATACTCCAAAAGCTGCAAGCCCTTCTCGAACGTCTGAACCAGAGCCGTGCTGTTTCGTGCCATCGTTTTTCCAGTGTTAAAGGTCGCGAGGCCCTTTGCGCGGGGCCTTCCCTCATGGTCCCGTTATGGTAAGTGGAAGAAGGGGAGAACGCTCTTTTTCCGGAGCCGCCTTGCGCGGAACCCCTGCGTCCTTTCGCCGTTGCCTGCCCGTGCAGGGTTTCTTCCGTGGCTGACCGTGCGGCCCTTTTTCTCTTTTCCCGCCGTTTCCGCCCGGACGAAAGGGGGGAACGCAAGGCGTCCGCCCGGTGCGGAACGGATAGCGTCACATCGGGCGCCCGATGCCGCACCCCTGAAAAGGACGCGCGGGAAAAGGGCAAAACCCTCCGCCCTTCATCCGGCCCGGCCTTTTGGAGGACGCAAGGCCCGGACTTTTCAGGAGGCCATGCGGATAAAGGAAAAAGAGATACCTCGCCATTATAGTCAAGACGGCGTCAAATGGATAGTGCGGGTGTGAAAAAGTATAACTAGTTGAGAAAAATGATTTTTATTCAAAGACTACAAGGCGGTATATGTGAGGGGGCCGTTTTGGGAAGGGACGCGGGCCGTGTGGAGCGTCGAAAGGGAGCGTCGCGCCCGGCCAAAGCCCGCCTTCTGAAGCGGGCCGTACCTCACAGGGCCGGGGTGAGGGAAGGGCGGCGGAACAAGCCGCCGCCCTTGCCGTCTATTGGAGCCCGTCGCCCATGAGGTTGGGCAGCAAGAGCACGATGTCGGGGAAGAGAACCAGAATGACGATGACGAGGATGTTGCTGGCGACCAGCGGCAGGGCCTTGAGGGAGATTTCCTCAAGGGAAACGTTGGCGATGCCCGAGGCGATGAACATGTTCTCGCCGAGGGGCGGCGTCGAGAAGCCGATGCCGCAGCAGCAGATGAGCACGATGCCGAAATGGATCGGGTCCACGCCGTAGGCCATCATGATGGGCAGCAGCACGGGCGTGACCAGCATGATGATGGCGAGCGTTTCCATGAACATGCCGAGGAAGAGCAGGAGCACCACCACGAAGAACCAGACCAGATACACGTTGTTGGTGAAGGAGAGTATCCAGTTGGCGATCTCTACCGGGATGCGGTAGGAGGTCAGCAGATAGCCGAAGGCCGTGGCCGTGAAGACGAGCACCAGCACGCGCCCGGTGAGCCACGACGTGGTGCGCAGGGACGCCATGAAGCTTTTGAGCGACAGCTCCTTATGGATGAAGATGCCCACGATGATGGTATAAAAAATGGCGATGATGGCCGCTTCCGTGGGCGTGAAGACGCCTGCGTAGATGCCGCCGAGGATGATGACCGGGGCGAGCACGGACCAGAATCCGTCCTTGAGGGAGGCAAGGAAGGTGCTGAAAGACCAGTCCAGCCCGTCGGTCTTGAGATTCCGGCAGAGGAAGAAGTGGGCGCAGCTCAGGGCCACGGCCACGAGGATGCCCGGAATGACGCCCGCCATGAACATCTTGGAAATGCTCTGCTGGCCGGTCACGCCGTAGATGACCATCGGGATGCTCGGCGGGATGATGATACCGATGCCGCCCGCCGTAGCGGTGGCCGCCGCCGCGTAGCCGACGTTGTAGCCGCGTTTGGCCATGGCGGGGATCATGAGCATGCCCACGGCGGCTGTGGTGGCCGGTCCCGAGCCGGAAATGGCGCCGAAGAAGACGCAGGACAGCGTGGTGGAAATGGCCAGGCCGCCCGGAGTGGGGCCCACGATGTTTTCGGCCACGTTCACCAGCCGCCTTGAAACGCCTGCCGCTTCCATGAGTGATCCGGCAAGAACGAAGGCTGGGAGTGCCATGAGCGGGAAGGCCGTCAGCGAGGCGAAGGCGCGCTCGATCATCAGGCTGAGATCGATGTCGAGCACGATGAAACAGGTCATGGTGGCGACGCCGAGTGCGACCATGATCGGGCTGCCGATGAGCAGCAGCACGAAGAAGATCGCAAACAGCATCAAGCCGATGCTTCCGGGAGAAAGAGCCTCCATTACGCCTTGCCTCCTTTTTCTTCTTCCACCATGAGCACTTTCTGGCTTTCCTTCATGGCTTCCTGATCGGGGTCAAGAATTTCTTCCTTCAGGATAAATTTGATGACGTTCACCTGGACGATGCGGATGGCCATGAGCAGGAAACTGAGAGGGAAGACAAGGTAGACCAAGCCCAAATCCCAGTCGAGGGCCGGGGTGGCATAGGGGAACTCGATAAGATCGAGCACGGCGATGTAGCCTTCCCACGCCATGATGAGGGAAAAGCAGAACCAGATGATGTCACCGATGAACAGGAACAAATCCCCAACCCATTTGGGCGCCTTGGAAAATTGCAGGGTCACGCGGTTGAGGGCGCACAGGCGGGTGGCGTAGCAGGCTCCGAACAGGATGAACCAGATGAAGGCGAAGCGGGCGATTTCTTCTGTCCAGGTAAGCGACATGTTCAATTGGCGGAGAATGATCTGCATGAAAACGACGACGACGAAAAAGACCAGCAAAAACTGGCAGAGATAGCTTTCGAAGTGGTCCAGCAGTGCCAAGAGTACTTTTTTCACGGGGGTTATTCCTCCTCCCAAGTGGAACGGCATGACGCGGATTTTCCGGAAACCGAAGTGGTTCCCGGAAAAGAGACGACACGTTTGCCGGGTGGCATCGGGACGAAAGTCCCTTCCCCTCTTGCCGCACAGCGCGAGATACGGCTCGCTTGCGGCAGCGTCGCCCCGGCTTTCCGTGAGGTTGGGCCGGGCCCGAAGGCCCGGCCGGATGATCTAAGGCTTACTGCCAGGCCGGCTTGCCGCAGGCCTTCAGGTACGCGTTGATGGCTTCCTTGCCGCCCACGAATTCGGCCATTTCAGGCCACACCTTTTCCATGGCGGCCTTCTTCCACATATCTTCGTCTTCCAGCTGGGAAACCTGGAGACCGCCGGCGATGAGAGCCTTCTTGGCGGCATCGGATTCTTCCTTCTGGAACTTCAGCACGGCTTCCTGAGCGTAGTGACCGGCTTCGACCACCAGCTTCTGCATCTCGGGGGTCATCTTGCGGTAGACGCGCTCGCTGATGACCAGCGGCTGGAGCTGGTAGGTGTAGTGCACTTCGGTCAGATACTTCTGGTTGGCTTCGTTGAACTTCATGGCCTGGAAGCCGATGTAGCCGTAGCACTGGCCGTCAACAACGCCCTGCTGGAGGGCGGTGAAGGTTTCAGCCCAGGAGATGGGGGTCGGGCTGCCGCCGAAGGCCTTATAGGAGGCGATGAGCACCGCGCTCTGGGGAACGCGGAACTTCAGGCCCTGAATGTCGGCCATCTTGGTGATGGGGCGCTTGGAGTTGGAGATATAACGGAAGTCGGTGTAGGTCCACGTCAGGACGCGGAAACCGGCCTTGGTAGCGTAGCTGTTCAGCAGATCGGCCGGAGCGCCGTTGGTGCCGGTGACCACTTCGTCAAGGTTGGCGAAGAGGTAGGGCAGGGTGAGCAGGCCGAGGCGCTTTTCAAAAGGCACGAGGTTGGCGATGCCGCCGATGGCCAGAGGCAGGGTGCCTTTCTGGACGTTGCGGAAACATTCGCTTTCGTCGCCGAGGGAACCACCGTAGAAGCACTGCACTTCAACGGCGCCATTGGTTTTTTCTTCGATATACTTTTTAAAGGCGTTGCCGACGACCCCCATTTCGGAGTCTTCGGGGTCACCCGCAGCGACTTTCAGCGTCATGGTCGGCGCGGCGGACGCGGGGGCAGCGGTCCACAAAAAGAGAGCCGCCAGAATGAGAGGGAAAACTTTCTTGCACAGCATAAACCTTCTCCTCAGGTTTAGGTTGATAAAAAACAGTACCTTCTTTTAGTACAAAAAATCACTAAAAGCCAGAAAAAAGTATAATCTGCGGGTAAAGAAAACACTATCATGAATGATCCTATAGGATTATAGGCATATTTTTTTGCCTTTTCCCGTAAGGGAGAAAGTCTGACATCAAGAAAAAAAGAAATGAAAATGAATGAGTTAGCATTATACGCCCTTGAGGTATCCACCCTCGTGGTGGAAAGAATTTCATGATTTTTTCGAGTGCGGGCCGAGGAGGAAAAAAGTGCCTTTCTCCCTCGTTCGCGCGGAAGGGACGATGAGGAAGCCTTCCGCCACAAACATCATTCGATGGTACGAAGTTTCTTTCATCACTCACAGGATGATGCCGTCTTCCCGGAAGAATAAAGGCAGAAGCAGGAGGAAAAAACCGGTCTTGCGATGACTCAAGGCAAAGGTAGAAAACAGGAAAAGGCACGCCCATCGGCCCAGATCGTGATAAATTGATACAAGCAGCGAGGCGTGGCTCGAAGGCGCGGTAGGCAAGATAAAGGTGGAAGGGCTCGACTGGGTTCTCCTCAGTGCTCTCTCTCTCTCTCTCTCTCTCTCTCTCTCTCTCTCTCTCTTCCCTTTTGCCTCGCCCTTTTTCCAGCGATTTTCTTTCTTTGCAGAAAGGGCGCTGGCCCGTGGAAGCAGTCCGCCACGCCGCCATCCCCGAGGCTCATGCTGCGGATACCTTGGCATCCCTTTCCTGAAAAAGGATTTGACCTTCTGCGTGATTGCTGAAAAATTCGGAAAAAACGAGGCGGTCTCTCTCGTCCGCCTTCATGCCTCCGGAAGCCGCCCGCCCCGGCCAAGGGGCGTCTCCCCATGCCACCGTCAACAGGCCGCCGCCATGTCCTTACGCACGAAATTCTTTACGCTGGTCGTCCTTTCCATCGCCCTTGCCGCAGTGCCCCTCATCTGGCTGACCTATTCGGCGTTGCAACGTTCGAGCCTTGCCTTCGAGCGGGAGTCCTTCAACAGCATCCTCTTGCTGGTGGAGGACAACATCGAGGCCAGCTATCTGGATTTGTTGACCAATGAGGTCAGCGCCACCCTGCGGCGCAAGAAACAGCTCCGCCAGATGGCGTTGCTGGCACGCGCGACATGGCGCGAGAGCGCCGCGCAGGAGGAAGCGGTCCTGCAAAGTTGGCTCGGTTTGTTGCAGCCTTTTGGAATGCACATGGAAGTATACGCGGGAGGCTTGCGCCTCGGTGACGCCTTTTTTCGCAAGATAACCCCGGATATGAGGGACTTGAAAGGGCAGCGCATCGTTTCCATGCTGGAAGGGGACGGCCTGCCCGAAGAAGGGGCGTTTGCGGTTTTCGATCCTTCCCGCAGCGTGCCGGGGGCGAAGCGCGATCCGGCCCTCGTTTTTTTCCTGCCCGTGCGGGAGCGCGGCGCTGTCATCGCCGTGGGCAGCCCGCTGGCCGATCTGTCAGAAGAGGCGCGCCAGTCGGAACGCAAGATCGTACGCAATCTTCAGGAAAAATTTCATTCGCTGGATTTTCGCTACAGCGGTTTCATCGCCCTCTTTCAGGGCGACGGCACGCTGCTTGCGCACAAGGGCGCGGTGGACCGGAAGCTTGACGCCCTGCCTGCCTCGCTGCGGGACAAGGCGCGGCAGCGGCGCTTTGCGGAATTCCTCGGCGCACCCGAGGGGAAAGGCCCGGAAGAGCTGTACCGCGTGGCGTACTTCAAGGCGCTGGACTGGTACATCGTGGGCGTGGTGCCCCGTTCGGAGATCGAGGCCCCGGCCACCGCGCTGGTCAACCGGCTGGCGCTGGTCGCCCTCGGCAGCGTCCTTCTCAGCGTCATTGCCACGCTTCTTATGACCATGCGCCTGACTGATCCGCTCAAGGTCCTGACCAACAGCGCGCGGCGGCTGGCTCAAACCGATTTTTCGCGGACGTCCTCCGGGGCTTCGGCGGATTCGCTCGCGTTTCTGGCCGATCTGCCCACGGAACGCCGTGACGAGGTAGGGCTTTTGGCCCACGCCTTTTCTCAGATGGGCAAAGCACTGGAAGAAAATGTGCGCCGTCTTATGGAAACGACCGCAGCCAAGGAACGGATGGAGGGCGAGCTGAACGCCGCCCGGGACATCCAGATGGGCATCCTGCCTTCCCCGGACAGCCTCGCCGGGCAGCCTTGCGCCACCGCCTCCTGCCTGCTCATCCCCGCCAAGGAGGTGGGCGGCGATCTCTATGATGTCTTCACCGCTCCCGACGGGCGGCAGGTGCTGGTCATCGGCGACGTATCAGGCAAGGGCGTTCCGGCGGCCTTGTTCATGTCCATGACCATGACGCTGATCCGCTACGTGATGAAGGACGGGCTGAGCCCGGACGAGGCCATGTCCCGCATCAACGCCATGCTGGAGGCGAACAATCCCGACTGCATGTTCGTCACCCTCTTTATCGGCCTGTTCGATCCGGCGTCGGGAACGCTCGACTACGCCAACGGCGGGCATTGCCCTCCTCTGGTAGTCGGCCTCGACGGGTCCGTGCGGATTCTTGACGACATCAGCGGCCCCTCCGTGGGCGTCTTCCCGGATGTGCGCTACGCGCCGCGCCGCGTCGTTTTGGAGGAGGGTGATGTTTGTCTCCTGTACACGGACGGCGTTTCGGAGGCCCTCAATGAGGAGGATGAGCTTTTCGGAGACGAGCGCGTCCAGCGGGTCTTGGAGGCGCATCGGGGTGAAAGCCCCGCCGCCGCCGTCGCCGCCCTGCTTGAGGACGTGCGGCGGCATCAGGGCGGAGCGCCCCAGTCGGACGACATCACGATGGTCTGCTTCGAGCGGCCTCTTTCCCCGCAGGGCGGATCGGGCGATCCCGCGTCCCCGGTGGCGTGAAGCTGTCGAAGTCAGGCCACGCCGTGGTTCGGCGGTGGCAGGATGTCGTGTAAAGCCTGAGTCTTCACGCCTGCGGCGGCGTGAAACCTTCCGCAAGGGTGATCCCCTTCCAGCCGAGGCCGGGGGGGAGAGGGAGGGCTTCCACGCGGGGGTGCGGGGCGCAATAGCGGCGGCAGGCCCAGAGAGTGGCGGGCAGGAAATCCGCAAAGGGCGTGCGCGCCAGCGTGACGAGGGCCTCGCGGTTCAGGCCGCCTCCCCGCAGCAGTTCCAGCAGCCCCGCCGGGATCAGCCCGTCCGGGGTCCGAGCGTGCACGGTGAGGGGGAAGGCCGCCAGCGGGGAAAAGGCCGCCCAGTGGGGCAGGGCCTCGCCCGCCGCCTCGAACGCTTCGGACACGGCCCGGATCATCCGGGGCAGGTAATGGGCGAGGTAGAGCCCGCCGTAACAGTGCAGGCCGTGCTCC
>OFEZ01001458.1_pt1 | contig 12763 bp, 9 predicted proteins | sample 1521241 | NCBI WGS metagenome assembly OFEZ01 (sample SAMEA3504099, study PRJEB24116) | mouse gut metagenome | biome: mouse gut; feature: mouse-associated habitat; material: faeces | place: Denmark | collected 2011
CCTCCAAAAAGATGCTCTTGTGGACGCAGGTTTTATGTGCGGTTGCTTTTTTGGCGGGATTTATCAGACTGGCATGGCAGTGCCTGCGCACGATCAAATTTTCGCAGGAGGAGCTGCTTGCGCCGATTATTAAGGTCGCAGACCAGATGTCACTGCTTGCAGACGGCAATCTTCATGCGGAGTTTGACTTGAAGGAGGACGACAGCGAGGTGGGCAACATGGTTGCTGCCATTCACTTTATGAAGAACAATATGACAGCCATTATTGATGAAATCTCTTCGGTTCTCGAGCAGATGGGACAGGGGAACTATATTATTACAGTGCAGCAGAACTATGTCGGCGATTATGTGAAGATTAAGGATTCGCTGAATCAGATCGTCAGTGATATGCGAAATACAGTGAGCATGATACAGGACGTGGCAAGGGAGATTGACAGCGGTTCCGGCCAGCTTGCTTACGCCGCAGATGATCTTGCGACAGCATGTACCGGGCAGGCGACAGAGGTTTCAGATCTGATGATGCTGCTTACAGAGCTTGGAAACAGCATTTCATACAATGAAAAAGAAGCAGAGGAGGCTGTAAAAATATCCAATCTGGCAAGCTCTACGCTGGTAGTGGGCGCACAGAAGATGAAGGAGCTGCGCGCTGCCATGAGGGAAATCAATCAATGTTCAGAGCAGATTATCGCTGTCATCTCGGCAATCTCTGATATTGGTGAGGAGATTGACCTGCTGTCGTTAAATGCCTCCATCGAGTCTGCGAGGGCTGGAGAGGCTGGCAGAGGATTTGCGATTGTAGCGGAAGAGGTGGGAAATCTTGCCGCACAGAGCGCGGAATCCTCTAAGCGTACCACCAGCATGATTGACAGTTCTATTCAGGCAGTGGAGCGGGGAACTGAATACGCCAAGAAGGTAGCGGAATCATTCCGCGATATCGGAGAGATTGCAGACCAGATTTCAAAGATTACGGAACAGCTTGCGGAAAATGTGACTGTCCAGAAGCATTCTCTTGGCAACATGACAGGGCAGATTACCCAGATCAGGGATGTGGCGCAGCATAACCTGAATGCAAGTTATGAAAGCACCACGGCGAGCCAGAAGTTGAACCGGCAGGCACAGAAGCTTAAAGAGATTGCCGGCAGTTTCAGATTGAGGGAGGAGTAGCGTCATGTGGAAGAAGAGGATATGGATTCTGTTATTGTGTATGTGTACCGGGCTTTTCGTGGTTTCCTGCAAGAAAGAGGAGAGGCTGAAGGACGGATATTATACTGCGCAGATGTCGGATTACAGCCATGGATGGAAGGAGTATGTGACCATCTGCGTGATGGAGGATAAGATTGTGTCCGTGGAGTACAATGCGGAGAATGCAAGCGGTTTTATCAAATCCTGGGATATCGCTTATATGAAGAATATGAATAGGGTACAGGGAACCTATCCGAATAAGTACACAAGGGAATATGCGGCGCAGCTTCTTGAAAACCAAGGAGCTGGCGATATCGATGCGGTGAGCGGTGCAAGCACCTCGGGAGGGAATTTTGTCAGGCTTGCGACGGCTGTCCTTGAGCAGGCGCAGAAGGGAGATACCACGGTCGCAATCGTGGAGTCAGAGAAAGAATAAGTACATTTCAAAAGGCAGGATACACAACATCCTGTCTTTTTGCATACTATAGTACAAAAAAATATAGGAGTAAGAGTATGGCTTATTCAATTATTTTGGACGCAGGCCACGGGGGGAGTGACCCTGGAGCCGTGTATAATGGCCGTCAGGAGAAGGACGACGCCCTGCGCCTGGCCCTTGCCGTGGGAGAAATCCTCCAGAACCATGGAATTGACGTAGAGTATACGAGAACGACGGACGTATTCGAGACACCCTTACAAAAAGCTATGGAAGCGAACCAGTCGGGGGCAGACTTGTTCCTGTCAATCCACAGGAACTCATTTCCCACAGACAATGAAGTGTCAGGGGTCGAGACATTGATTTACGACCTGTCAGGCCTGAAATACCAGATGGCGCAGGACATTAACGACCAGTTAGAGGCTGTGGGATTCGTGAATCTTGGCGTGAAAGAGCGTCCCAATCTGGTAGTACTTAGAAGGACGAACATGCCGGCGCTGTTGGTGGAAGCCGGATTCATCAATTCAGAAGTGGATAACCAGTTGTTCGATGAAAATTTCCAGGATATCGCCCAGGCAATCGCGGCGGGCGTGTTAGACACACTGGATTCACAGGGAATCGTCAAGGATGAGGATTACCGCGTCCAGGTAGGCGCATTCCGCAACCGGAGATATGCGGAACGGCTGCTGAACGAATTATTGGAGGAAGGGTTCCCGGCATATATCGACGATTCGGGTCCTTACCTCCGGGTCCAGGTGGGAAATTTTGACGATATGGATGATGCGGTGGATATGGAACAGCGCCTGAAACAGGCCGGATTCCCCACCGTAATTGTGAAATAGAGTCCCAAATGTCAGTACACCGGTGATACGGGGGCAGCCCCGTATTGCCGCCCCATTACCCTTTGGGGAGGGAGAAGATGAACTCCGTCCCGACTCCCTCTGTACTGACCACGCTGATGTTCTCACCGTGTGCCTGGATTGCCTCCTTGACGATGGCAAGCCCCAGCCCGGTTCCTTTCTTATCCTTCCCGCGGGAGAGGTCGGACTTATAGAAACGCTCCCATATCTTATTGAGGGAGGTCCTTGGTATCCCGATACCGTCATCCTTGACGGAGGTATATATTTTCTCTCCCCGCTCCGTCGTCTCAATGGTGACGACCGAATCCGAATCGCTGAATTTGATGGCATTGTCCAGAAGATTGTACAGGACTTGCTGAATCTTACGTTTATCTCCGTTGACGGTCAGCTTTTTCGGCGGAAAAATGACTTCGATGGAAATCTTTTTCTGCGTGCAAGTCCCCTCGAAAGAAGCCGCCACATTCTTGATCATTTCATGGATATCAAACACTTCTTTATTCAACAGCATGTTTTTCGTGTCAAATTCATTCAGGGTCAGGAGATCCTGAGTAAGATCCGTAAGCCGCTCTGTCTCAAAGAGGATAATCTTCAGGTACTTTTCATGAAGTTCCGGCGGTATGGTTCCGTCTGCCATCGCCTCTACGTACCCCTTGATGGAAGTCAGGGGGGAACGGAAATCATGGGAGACATTTGCCACAAATTTTTTCTGGTAATCCTCCATATCCCTAAGCTGGGAGGACATATAATTCAGGGAGGCGGACAGATACCCCATCTCATCCTCCGTGTTCACAGGAATCTCGTAGTCCAGATTGCCGGAAGCATACTGTGTCGCAGCCTCCGTAATCTTGCGCAGCGGCAGGTACACGAAATACTGGAAGGCAAGAAGTACCATGAAGGAAAGGAGATAGATAACAAATACCGTGATGACTGCCGCCCGGAGAAGGATTTTCTGGGAATTACGGGAATCGGAAATATACTTGTGAATCAGCAGATATCCTTTGGGAGAATACCCGAAGACCACAGGCGCAATGACCGTAATGACATCCTCCTCAAAATATCCGTGATAGCCGCCTGTCTGGTACTGGCTCCCCCCGCTTTCCATGGGGTCAAAGCCTTCAATCTGACGGGGGGCAGAAGGGTAATCATTAGACACGGCAGAGGATATGACGCCGCCGTCCTTGTCCACGAACCACACGGCGGCTTCTAGCTGAATCTCAATGCCGGATAGCTGCAAGTGTACCTCCGAGGCGTCAATCTCTTCCGAAAAATAGGAGGGGAGATACCGGCTGGCAACGAGATTCGCCTCCCGGTACAGGGAGGTTGCCATCTCGGATTCCAACGGGCTTTCCGTCAGGCTAAACGTCAGGGTAGCCACGATAAAGATGTTGAGGAATCCGAAGATGACGTATATGATAACAAATTTTAGGTATAATGTACTGCGCATGTAATCCGCCGCTCCTTATGGTATCGCTTGTTCTACTTCACTTCAAACTTGTAGCCAATTCCCCAGACTGTGCTAAGCCCCCAGGAGCTATGGTCTTTGATTTTCTCCCGGAGCCGCTTGATATGGACGTCCACCGTGCGGGTGTCTCCGATATATTCATACCCCCAGATTTGATCCAAAAGCTGCTCCCTTGTAAATACTTGATTGGGGGAGGCGGCGAGGAAATACAAAAGTTCCAGTTCCTTAGGGGGCATATCTACCTGAACGTTGTCCACCAGTACGGAATAATTCGTAAGGTTAATGGAAATGCCCGGATAGTCCACGCATTTTCCCTTATTCTCCGGGGCTTCCTCCTGCTTCGGCGCTGCCTGGTAGCGGCGCAGGACGGCTTTCACCCGGGCGACCATTTCCTTGGAATCGAAAGGCTTCATGATGTAGTCGTCGGCGCCCAGCTCAAGCCCTAACACCTTATCGAAGACTTCGCCTTTTGCCGACAGCATAATGATCGGCACATTTGACCGAGTCCTAAGCTCCCGGCATACCTGATAGCCGTCGATGCCGGGAAGCATCAGGTCTAACAGTACCAGGTTGGGCTGGTAAGTATCGTGGGCAATCAGAGCCTTTTCCCCGTCGTGTACCATCATTGTGTCAAAACATTCTTTGGTCAGATACAGGGAAATCAGTTCGGCGATGTTCTCGTCATCGTCAACGATTAAAATTTTCTGTTTATTTACCATTTATGATATCTCCTAGCTATTTCAGTTCTACGATTGTCACTCCTGCGTCTCCTTCTCCGAATGCACCCAGCCGGAAGGACTTCACGTGCTTCTGGCGTTTCAGGTAGGTATGGATGCCTGAGCGCAGCGCGCCGGTTCCTTTGCCGTGGACGACGCGTACATTGGACAGGTGGGCAAGGGCGGCGTCGTCCAGATATTTATCCAGTTCCGCAATCGCCTCGTCTACCGTCTTGCCCAGCAGGTTAATCTCCGAGCTGACTGAGAAGGACTTGCCCATCTTCATCTTGCCCTTGGAGGTCTTGTGCATCTGTTTTGCAGAGTAGGAAGGTGTCTCCTCAATAATCTCCAAATCGGAAATGTGGACCTGGGAGCGCAGGATTCCCATCTGGACGGTGACGTTCCCCTTGGAATCAGGCAAGGCAATGACAGACCCGTTCAGGTTCATGCTCAATACCTTGACGGATTCTCCTAATTTAAAGTCCGAAGGCTTGTGCTGTTTCTTTGGCTTCTGTGTTTCAATGGCCAGTTTGGAGCCGACGGACGCCATCTTTTTGCGCAGCCGCTCCCGTTCCTTTTCCATCTCTGCCGCGGAAATGTTCTCCTTGCCGAACTTGCGGAAATTGCGCAGTGTCTCGTCTGCTGTCTCCTTGGCGTCCGCTAAGATAGCGTGGGCCTTCTCGTTGGCTTCACGCAGAATCCGCTCTTTCTGAGCCTCTAATTTTTCCTGCTTTTTGCTGACCTCTGTCTTGAGCCGTTCTAGTTCCCGCTTGTAGGCGGCAATCTCGTCTTGTTCTTTCTGGATTGTCCGCTTGCTGGTCTCAAGGTCGGTGAGCAGATCTTCAAAAGATTCGTCCTGCTCGGTCAGATGAGTCTTCGCCTCTGCGATAATATAGTCCGGAAGCCCCAGTTTCCCCGCAATGGCAAATGCGTTGCTCTTCCCGGGAATCCCAAGGAGCAGGCGGTAAGTGGGACGAAGTGTCTCTAAGTCGAACTCACAGCAGGCATTCTCAACGCCGGGTGTGGACAATGCGTATACCTTCAGCTCGCTGTAGTGGGTGGTCGCCATGGTACGGATGCCCCGCTGATGCAGATAGCTCAAGATTGCCGTAGCAAGGGCCGCGCCCTCCGTGGGGTCGGTTCCGGCCCCAAGCTCGTCGAAGAGGACGAGGGAACGCTCATTCACCTGCGAAAGGAAGGAAACGATATTCGTCATGTGGGAAGAAAAGGTACTGAGGCTCTGCTCAATGCTCTGTTCATCCCCGATGTCCGCATAGACCTGCTCGAACACGGCAAGTTCGGAACGGTCAAGCGCCGGGATGTGAAGCCCCGCCTGCCCCATGAGGGTAAATAACCCCACGGTCTTTAGGGAGACTGTCTTTCCGCCTGTGTTGGGCCCGGTCACGATTAAAAGATCGAATTCATCCCCAAGAGTGACCGTGATTGGGACTACCTGACGTTTATCTAACAGCGGATGCCTTCCTTCCCGGATACGGATACGCCCTTCCGTGTTAAAGACCGGCATAGAGGCGTTCATATTAAGAGCAAGGCTTCCTCTGGCAAAAATAAAGTCCAGTTCGCCAAGGACGGTGTAATCCGTATGGATTTCTTCGATATACTGTGCGGTCTCTTCGCTAAGGCGGGCAAGGATGACCTGAATCTCTTCCTGTTCCTTCCCATAAAGTTCTTTTAAGTCATTATTCAGTTTTACCACTGCCATCGGTTCAATGAACAGTGTGGAACCGGTAGAGGACTGGTCATGAATCAGGCCGGACACCTGGCTTCGGTATTCTGCCTTTACCGGGATACAGTAGCGGTCGCCCCGCATGGTTATGATGGGGTCTTGCAAATAAGTGCGCAGAGAGCCGTTCACCATGCCGGACAGAGTCCCATGGACTTTATCATTCATTTGGCTGATAGAACGGCGGATATGCTTCAATGTTGGGCTTGCGTCGTCGCTTATTTCATCCTCTTCTAAGATGCACCGGCGGATTTCCGCAGATAGTATGCTTAAAGGCTCTAACTGTTGGAAAAATGAATCCAGGCAGTCCTCCTCGTCGTCGCTATTGTCGTGCCTTCCGTAGGCTTTGGCGCGCCCGGCGGCTTCTAAGAGCTTGCAGATGCGCAGAAGTTCCCCGCTTCCAAGGGCTGCGCCCACCTCGAGGCGTTTCAGGGAGTCATTGACCGGATTGCATCCGCTAAGGGAAAGACGCCCTTTCTTGACAATACGGGTAAATGCAGCCGCGGTCTGCTGCTGCGCCGTGTTAATGTCCGGCAGAGAAGTCATGGGGCGCAGTTTCCTGCACCGTTCTTTACCGCTGAAAGAAGAAGCCTGCTCTGTGAGCAGTTCGATTACTTTATGGTATTCCAATTTGTTCAATGTTTTTTTATTCATATTCATCACCTAGCACTATTCTAACCTATTTGCGCCATAAAGGGAAGGATAAATATTGAACAATCGTCTTTCTTGGAGTATACTATATCTACTAGGGTGTATTTTAGAGTATTATGTGTGTTGTCCTGACGAGTGGACCGCGCCGGATGCCCGGACGGACCATAAGGAATGGAAAAGGAGAAGGGCGGGTCTATGGAAGAGCAGAAAGATCCAAGGGAAGCATTACATCCACAGGAAACGATAAAGGATGAATCTGAGGAGGGGCTTAAAGAGTATTCTTTTTTGCAGGAGACGATCAAGAGAGACCGCAGAGGCGAGAGGAAAGGATTTTTCCGGATGGCAGGCCGGGGCCTGATATTCGGCGTATTTGCCTGCTTTAGTTTCAGCGCGCTAAAGCCGGCGATGGACAGCATTTTTCAGGATGATCCAAAGGAGGTCACGATTCCGGCGGAGGAAGAACCGGAGGAGAAAGAGGAGGAAGAGCCGCCGCAGCCGGAGGAGGCGGTAGTACAGCAGCCGCTGGACGCGGACAGTTACCGGCAGATGCAGCAATCCCTGACGGCCATCGGCGTTAAGGCGAACCGGTCTGTGGTGGAGATTGCGGGCGTGTCGCAGGAGAAGGACTGGACGGAGGAATCGAAGGACTATAAGAACAGCGTGTCCGGCCTGATTGTGGCGGATAACGGGCGGGAGCTTTTGATTCTGGGTAAATCTTCGGTGGCAAAGGATGCGAAGGAATTAAAGGTTGTATTTAACAATGGCCAGGCGTATCCGGCGGCGCTGAAAAAGAGCGACGGGAATCTGGGGTTCGGAATCTATGCCGTAAATCGTTCCGATATTCAGGATTCTACATGGGCGCAGATTGATATGGCGGTTCTTGGCAGTTCTAACGCCGTGTCCAAGGGGGATATTGCGATTGTGCTTGGCAAACCGTTTGGGTACGCGGGGGCAATGGGCTTCGGTTCCATTGCATCAGGAAAGAATGTCCGGGATTCGGCTGACGGGCAGTACCGGCTGATTAACACGGATATTGCCGGCTCCAAGAACGGAAGCGGCTTTATCGTGAATCTTAAGGGGGAGACGATTGCCCTGATTGACCAGAGCGCAGCGGAGGAAGACAGCACGGAGCTGATTATCGGTTACGGGATTACGGATGTGAAGGATGTGATAGAATTCCTTTCCAATGGGCAGGGCGTCCCGTATATCGGAATCTGGGGGGTGGATGTTACGCAGGAGATTGAGGAGCAGGGAATCCCCAAGGGATTGTATGTGAAGAATGTGGATGCTGATTCCCCGGCGATGGCGGCGGGAATCCAGAATGGCGATGTGATTACCAGCATGGACGGCGTGGAGATTGGGTCTTACGGGATTTACCATGGGACGCTGATGGGGAAGAAGGCTGGAAGTGAGGTCGTGCTCAAGGGGCAGCGCCAGGGCGCCGACGGATATGTGGATATTGATTTTAAGGTGGTGGTCGGGAGCAAGGAGATGTAGAGGGAGAGTTTTACGGAAAACCTGGGTTGAGGACAGTACGGGCCTGACGCACCTGCAAAATGGTGGGAGTAGGGGCATGTGGGATGAAAGATACCGGCATACGGGCTGAAAAATAGAAGACGATAAATAGACAATCAATAAGACAGAATGAAAAGAGGCAGAAAAATGAGATATATCAATACTCTTCGTGAGGGTGAGACAATCAGGAACATTTATTTATGCAAGGGAAAGCGTTCGGCGGAGACGAGGAACGGGAAACCATATGACAATCTGATTCTTCAGGATAAGACGGGAGTCTTGGATGGGAAGGTATGGGATCCGAATTCCGGCGGGATTGCAGATTATGAGGAGATGGATTTCATCGAAGTGTACGGTGAGGTAATCAATTACAACAATAATCTACAGTTGAATATTAAGCAGATTCGCAAGGCGCAGGAAGAAGAGTATGTAATGGCGGATTATCTGCCTACTAGCGATAAGAATACGGAGCAGATGTACCGGGAACTGATGGGATATGTGGGAAAGATTGGGAATGCTTATCTGAGGCAGCTGATAGAATTTTATTTTGTGAAAGACGAGGCGTTCATCCGGCGGTTCAAGGCACATTCGGCGGCGAAGACCGTTCATCACGGGTTTTCGGGAGGACTCTTGGAGCATACTTTGAGCGTGGTGAAATTCTGTGAATATATGGCGGGAGCTTACCCGATACTGAACGGGGATTTGCTGTGCGCAGCGGCAATCTGCCATGATATCGGCAAGGTCAGAGAGTTGTCTGCATTTCCAGAGAATGACTATACGGACGACGGGCAGCTTCTGGGGCATATTATCATAGGTGTGGAGATGATCGGTGATGCGGTAAGGAGTATACCGGATTTTCCGAAGAAGCTGGCAAGTGAATTAAAACATTGTATCGTGGCGCATCACGGGGAGCTGGAGTATGGGTCGCCGAAGAAACCGGCCCTTGCGGAGGCGCTTGCACTTAATTTTGCAGACTGTGCGGATGCAAAAATGCAGACGCTGACGGAGATTTTTAAGGATAAGAACAGTAATGAATGGCTGGGGTATAACCGGTTATTTGAGTCGAATTTGAGGAAGACGACTATGGGGATATAGAAGTTTTTAAGTGATAACCCTTGGCGGGCAAAAGGAGCAGATAGAAGCTGCGAGTGGTTCTTTGCCTGCCGAGGGTAATTTTGACTTTGCCGAGGACGGCAAAATGGATGTTGAAGATGCTAGTGTGCTGTCTGTATTATATCTGGCGGAACTCCGCAGGATATTCGTTCATCTGCAAGGCGGATTTTCAAGGGCGTAGCGGTGGCTACGGCTAGAAAATCCAACGCGGCAGATGGGCGAATAGACAAGGAGGTTTGACTGAATATAATGCAGACAGCACACTAGAGTGCTGTGTTGAAAGTTGGAGTGGAAATCAGGTATGATACATTGCAGGTTGGAATGGAAGTCGGGTATGATACATTGCAAGTTGGAGGGAAAAATGCGGAAAAATGATATGGTCACGGTAATGATTGAGGATATGGGCAGCAATGGGGAAGGCATCGGGAAAATAGACGGGTATGCGTTGTTTATCAAAGATGCTGTCATTGGGGATGTGGTGGAAGCCAAGATTATGAAAGCCAAGAAGAATTATGCATATGCAAAACTGGTGAAGATTGTTACGCCTTCTGCGTACCGTGTGGACAAGCCTGCCTGCCCGATGGCGAGAAGCTGCGGCGGATGCCAGATTCAGGAGATGGAGTATGGCAGGCAGTTGAAATTTAAGGAGGATAAGGTCAGGGAGAATCTGATTCGGATCGGGGGGATGCCAAAGGAGACTGTTTCAGAAATCATGGAGCCGATTGTGGGAATGGAGGAGCCGTTTGCTTATAGGAATAAGGCACAGTTTCCGATTGGGACAGATAAAGACGGGAAGATTGTCGCTGGGTTTTATGCGGGAAGGACTCACAGTATTATTCCGAATACGAGATGTGTGCTGGGGGTGGATGTAAATGAGAGGATTCTGCGCTGTGTGATTGATTTTATGGAGGAGTATGGAATCAGCGCTTACTGTGAGGAAGAGCATTGCGGGCTGGTCCGGCATGTGTTGATCCGTTATGGTTTCCGGACAAAAGAGATCATGGTCTGCCTTGTGATAAATGGGGCGGAGATTTCCCATGGGGATGTGCTGGCTAAGCGGCTGGCTGGGATTGAAGGGATGACCAGCGTTACTTTAAGCGTCAACCGGGAGAGAACGAACGTGATTATGGGGAAGGAGATCCGCCTGTTGTGGGGGCAGACGTATATTACGGATTGGATTGGGGATGTAAAGTACCAGATTTCGCCTTTGTCTTTCTTTCAGGTTAATCCGGTGCAGACGGAGAAAGTGTATGGCCTGGCGTTGGAATACGCGCAGCTAACGGGGGAGGAGACGGTTTGGGATCTGTATTGCGGGATTGGGACGATTTCCCTGTTTTTGGCCAGGAGGGCAAAGCAGGTGTATGGGGTGGAGATCGTGCCTGAGGCGGTCGTGGATGCACGGGTGAATGCGAAGGTAAATGGGATTGGGAATGTGGAGTTTTTTGAGGGGAAGGCAGAGGAGGTGCTGCCGGAGTTTGGAAGGAGATTTGAGGAGGAGCATGGGGGGAGGAAATGTCATGCGGACGTGGTGGTGGTTGACCCGCCTAGGAAAGGGTGCGATGAAGGGCTGCTTAGGACGATTGTGGAGATGGGGGCTAAGAGGGTTGTGTATGTGAGTTGTGATCCGGCGACGCTTGCGCGGGATTTGAAGGTTCTGCGGGGGGAAGGGTATGAGGTGGAAAGAGTGAGGGCGGTGGATCAGTTTCCGCATACGGTGCATGTGGAGACGGTATGTTTATTGTCCAAACTTCATTCAGACCAACATATCGAGGTGGAGCTTCAGATGGACGAGCTTGATTTGACGGCTGCGGAGAGCAAAGCCACCTATGAGGAAATCAAGGCGTATGTGTTGGAGAAATTTGGTCTGAAAGTATCCCATTTGTACATTTCTCAAGTTAAGCGGAAGTGTGGGCTAGAGGTCGGACCGAACTATAACTTGCCTAAATCCGAGGGTCAACGAGTACCCCAGTGTCCGCCAGAAAAAGAAAAAGCAATCATGGTAGCACTGGAGCATTTTCAGATGATTGAAGGGAGTGACCGTTAAATGGGGAAATTGCTCTCCTGCGGGTTCAACATGGACACCGTTTGCGTGGAATTAAAATTCGCCGATGGCAGCATGATCTCCATTGACTGCATCGCGGTGGAGGATGAATTTGCTAAAAATATGTATCAGCAGTCGGAGTTAGACTACTTGATTTACAATGATCCGATTGGTTACGCTGATCTAATCCTCAATGGGGACCCGGAGGAGTATTTGAAAAATGTGACAGATTATACACCTTTAGACCAACTATAAAATCACCAGTGCCGACATTCTATTTTGTCGGCACTGGCTATATTCTCCTATTCAGTTCTCATCAAATTTTCAGAGTATACTTCCCAAGAACTGTGCCAAGGTTGTCACAGCTGCAACAAATTCAATAGGTCCTTTTATCGCTTTGATACCAGCGATAGCAGTCCGAAGCAATCCTTTTTTAGGATGCTCTGATAGAGCCTCTGTTTCAATCGTTTCTAAGCTGTCGGAAACAATCTCTGCATCATCAGGCGATAATTCTTGGGCGGTAGCTCGAACATTTTGAATTAGACTAGCAAGAGTTGCGCCATCAATTCCGCTGTTATTTATAGCTGTGATTGTGGCATTGTCGTTAGCAACATTGACTTGCCCGTTATGCACCGTAATAGTGTATGTACTTTTCTCGTCCAATCCCATATCAATCCCCACCTTTGTTAAATAGCGTTCAATGTGTCGAATCAGCACCATCACAACACGTTCATTAAATCCTTTTACCGCGTCCTGGAAGCTATTGGAATTTGTATACCTTTGTGCAATAGTATAATAAATCTCAACATTATGTACTACAATGTAGTTTAGTATAGCATATATGTTGCGAATTTCCTCTTCATCAGTATCACCAAGGGTAAAGATACAGTTATGAGTAGTAACTTCTTTAAATTCTTTGTCCAAATCTTGTGTACAGATACCGCAATCACTGATATAATCACTTATTATTTCTGTGTTATTAAGATGCTTTATAAATTTTGATAATATATCATTATAGTCATTGAAGTCTGCCTGCATCAAACGATTAGA
>OFEZ01001464.1_pt1 | contig 12713 bp, 9 predicted proteins | sample 1521241 | NCBI WGS metagenome assembly OFEZ01 (sample SAMEA3504099, study PRJEB24116) | mouse gut metagenome | biome: mouse gut; feature: mouse-associated habitat; material: faeces | place: Denmark | collected 2011
ACATGATGTCGGAAGTCCATGCTACCTCTAACGCATACTGGATTTTTGACAAGAAATAGAAAGGAGAGCCTATGAGCAGAAAAAAATTTATTTTATCCATCTTTCTGATGGCTGCACTCGTATCAGTCGGCATTATACTGCCAGCCATGCACCGGAATCAGACGGAAGGACAGCCGGCGAGAAAGAAATCTCTTCCGGCTACCGGGAAAACAACGAAACCAGCACCTAGCAAAGAAGAATCTTCTCTGTCCGGATTACAGTACCTGGAGTTTGAAGATCTGGAGACCTTTCTCCCCCTTATCAAGATAGAGGATTTAAAAGCACAGATGGCTTCTTATTTACAGGAAGCAGGATATATAAATATCACGTCCGCAACCTTCCTTGCAGATGAGACCAGTTATCCCTCCAATGGAGAAACCCTGTTTCAGTTTTCTTTATCAGATGGCAGCAAGTTTCCTGTAACCTGCCTTACTGCGGATGGTACATTTTCATTCGGAGAGGAAAAGCGACAGATCCCATCATCAGACACCGCATATATGCGTATTTATACACGCCAGACAGATGATTCCCTTCCTTCCGTAACTACGGAAGAGATTGAAGCCATGCAGGAAGGCGGTTATGCAGATACGGAAAGTAGTGATACAGGAAATTCTGTGGGAACCTATACCACAGGTGAAACTGACGGTCACACAGCAGGCAATACGGGAAGTACCGATATCAACCATGTCACAAACCATGCAGAGGAGGTGACGCCATGAGCAGCACGGAAGAACAGCAGGTCGCTTTGATCCCCCGCAACTTTATGGAACGCGGTACTTTCATGGGCGGAATGTTCAAGATCCGTAATGCCATTGAAGGGGCTGTGCTTGCAGGTGGAATCGGGATTCCGGTTGTCCACCTGCCCTTATCGCTGACCACACGCATTATCATCCTCTGCATGACCTCCCTCCCGGCGGCCATGGTTGCCCTGATCGGGATTGGCGGGGAAAGCCTGACTGCATTTTTGATGAATGCTCTCCGGTTCGTGAAAAACCGTAGGATCATCTACCGTTCTGACGTCATGCCGGATTACCGGAAACGGAGGCAACACGCAAGGAACCGCGAACCCAAGAGCCAGAAGCGGAAAAAGAATAAAGGAAACACAAGACAAAGCGCTGATAAGCAAAAGCGTCATGACAACGATATCTCAGAAGAAAATACCGATCAGGATTTGCAATCAGACTTTGGGGTAGTTCAGAAAGGTGGATATTCTGGCAGAAAAGCCAGAAAAAAAGAAGCTGCCCGCCAGAAAATAGAAAAGAAACGGGAACGCCGGATCTACGATACTTCTACCAGCAGCGGCATTAAAAAGCAGGCAAAGGAAGACATACGGATCCTGAAAGTAGAACGGAAGCTGACGAAGAAAGCACAGGCTCAGGCACTAAAAGATGCCAAAAGAGAAAAGGCCGCACGCGAACGGCAGAGAAAGGAGGATAAGAAAGAAGCCGTCCGCACAGCCAAGTATGAGAAGAAAGAAGCCCTTCGGCGGGAGAAATACGAAAAACAGGAAGCCGCACGGCTTGAAAAGGAAGCAAAGAGGGAGGCTGCCTACCGGAAGAAACATCCGGACAGCCAGCCTTCCTCCCCGGCGAAAAAGAAGAAACGAAAATACCAGACATTGGAGGACTATCTTCCCATCGAAAAGATTGCCAACGGTATCGTCTATACCACCGACCACCGTTACGTCAAGATCCTGGAGATTGAGCCTATCAACTTCCTGTTGAGAAGCGCCAGAGAACAGCAGAGCATCATTTACAGCTTTATTTCTTATTTAAAGATCAGTCCTGTAAAACTCCAGATTAAGATGATCTCCAAGAAGGCGGATATCAACCGGCACTTAGAGCAGTCTGCAAGAGAGCTGGAACGGGAATCAGATCCCAGATGCCGGGAACTTCAACGAGATTATATCCAGTTTGTCCGGCATTTAAGCTCCAGGGAGGCTGTATCCCGCCGCTTTTTTCTTATCTTTGAATATGAGCCGTTCAATGTAAACCGGAAGACGGAAGAAAAAGAAATCCTGGCGGCACTGGAGACGGCGGCACAGACGGCAAAGACCTTCCTCTATCAGTGCGGCAATGATGTGGTCATACATGAAAATGAGGATGAATTTACTACGGATGTGCTCTATACGCTCTTGAACCGGACATTATGTACCGACAAACCTCTCCCGGAACGGATCACCGAAGTATTGGGACAGCGCATGGCGGAGGGTAAAGATGTGGATGCCATCCACTATAATACATTTACCGCACCGGAATCCCTGGATCTGAAGCATAGCAATTATGTACGGATCAACGGGCTTTACCATACCTATCTCATGGTTCCGTCAGACGGCTATAAGAATAAGGTCACTCCCGGCTGGCTCTCCCTCCTCATCAATGCGGGGGAAGGGATTGATATTGACTTCTACCTGCATAAGCAGCCGAAGGATAAGATCCAGCAGCGTCTGGGACAGCAGATCCGTATCAACCGCTCCAAGATCAAGGATGCCTCGGATACCAACTCAGATTTTGACGATCTGGATTCCGCTATCCGCTCCGGATATTTTTTGAAAGCCGGGCTTGCCAATAATGAGGATTTCTACTACATGAACCTGCTCATCACCATTACGGCATCAGACTTGGAGGAACTGCAGTGGCGGATTCAAGAGATGAAGAAATTATTGATCTCTCAGGATATGGACTTACGTTCCTGTTATTTTCTGCAGGAACAGGGATTCCTTTCTTCCCTGCCGCTGGCCTCCCTGGATAAGAAGCTTTATGAGCTGTCCAAGCGGAACGTACTGACCACCGGGGCTGCAAGCTGTTATCCATTTACCAGCTATAGTATCTGCGACGATAACGGCATCCTGTTCGGAGTCAATAAGCATAATAATTCGCTGGTCATTGCGGATATCTTCGATTCCAAGCAGTATAAGAACTCCAACATCTGCATCCTGGGATGTTCCGGAGCCGGAAAGACCTTTACCATGCAGACTATGGCTCTTCGGATGCGAAGGAAGAGCATTCAGGTATTCATCATCGCGCCTTTAAAAGGGCATGAGTTCTACCGTGCCTGCAAGAATGTGGGCGGGGAATTTATCCAGATTTCTCCGGCCAGCCGGAGCTGTATCAACATCATGGAGATCCGGAAGGTCGATAATTCCGTTAATGAACTGCTGGACGGTCCGACGCTGGATGCTTCGGCTCTTGCTTCCAAGATCCAGAAGCTACATATCTTTTTCAGCCTGTTGATCCCAGATATGAACCATGAGGAGAAACAGCTTTTAGATGAAGCTCTGATCAAAACCTATGCCAGAAAAGGGATCACGCATAAGAATGAATCCCTGCTCGATCCGGAACATCCTGACCAATACAAAGCTATGCCAATCCTGGAGGATGTCTATGATATCCTGATGGAAAGCCGGGATACGAAACGGCTGGCACACATCCTGAACCGCCTGGTGCATGGCTCTGCTTCCTCTTTCAACCAGCAGACCAACGTAGACCTGACCAATAAGTATACAGTACTGGATATCTCAGAGCTGACCGGTTCCAGCGACCTCTTAACGGTCGGCATGTTCGTGGCGCTGGATTATGTTTGGGACAAGGCGAAGGAAAACCGGACGGAAGAAAAAGCCATCTTCGTGGATGAGGTATGGCAGTTGATCGGCGCTTCCAGCAACCGTCTGGCGGCAGAATTCGTGCTGGAGATTGCCAAGATCATCCGCGCCTACTCAGGAGCCGGGATCTTCGCCACCCAGGACTTAAATGATTTCTTCGCTTTAGATGACGGCAAATATGGAAAAGGGATCATCAATAACTGCAAGACAAAGATCATCCTGAACATGGAGGATGAAGAGGCCCAGAGGGTGAAGCATATCCTTCATCTTTCCGAAACGGAAGTCATGAACATTACACATTTTCAAAGGGGGAATGGCTTAATTTCAACAAACAACAATAACATCACCGTGGAGTTCAAAGCCTCTGCATTAGAAAAGGAACTGATCACCACCGACCGTCAGGAACTCTTAGAAATTCTGGCGCGCCAGAAACAGAAGGCAGGTTAATTCTATGGAGACAGCTTCAAATACAAAGAAAAACAGATTCTATTCTTTTTCAGCACAACATTTGCAGCTCTGGAAGATTCGCGGTCCGCCAGATATAGAGAAGGAATAGCCGTATGAAGAACGGAAAGCTGGTAAGGACCATCTTTCGACCAATACAACTAAATAATCCGTAGATGAAGCAGCTGATATGGCTGCTTTTTTCTTTGCCATCTTACGAGGGGAATCTGCCAACGGTGGATCCCGTAGAGATGGCAAAATTTTATTTCCAAGGAGGTAACCTATGTTACAAAAAGCAAAACACCTTACCAAGCGGCTGTCTGCATTTCTGCTGGCAGTCCTTGTTACCGCAGGCACCTGCCTCTCCGGCAGCGTCCCTGTCCATGCCGCAGACGGCACCATCCAGTACCAAGCCGGAGCTTCTATCAAATACGGAAGCTATTCTACTTCCAGAATGACCTTTGACGGCAGCAACACCGCCTACTGCGTAGAGCCGTTACAGCCTACGCCCTCATCCGGAACCTATGCCTACACCCTGCTTGGCAATGACTCTCCCATCCGGAAGGCATTATATTACCTGAATGGCGGGTACGGTTATGACAAACATATCAAAAACCAGTATCTCGGCGGATGGTCGGATGATAATTCCTACGTTATCGGGCATCTGGTCGTTGCCTACATCTATGCAGGCTATGCTTCAGACAGCGGCGCCTTCCATGGTGCTCCCCAGAATTATATTGATAAATCTGTGGAAATAGCAAATGCCATCAAGGGGCTTCCTGATCCTCCGGCAACCTTCAAGGCTTTCATCGTTCCGGGCAATAACGACCAGACCTTAGTTGGAAGCTGGTATCAGGTCCCCTACGGTTACATAGAGCTTCACAAGGCATCAGCAAATGCTGCCGTCTCTAACGGTAATGGCAATTATTCCTTAAAAGGTGCGGAGTATGGCATTTATAAGGGAGAAAAACTGGTTGGAAAACTGACCACTGACCAGAACGGTTACGCAAAATCCGGTGAATTAGAATCCGGAAACTATACGGTCAAGGAGCTGAAGGCGTCCAAAGGCTACATTATTGATGTAACTGCCCATAATGTGACGGTAGAGCCGGAAAAGACGGCTTCCCTGAGTGTAACGGAAGTGCCCCAGAACGATCCGATGGATCTGCTGCTCCAGAAGCTTGATAAAGAAATGAAGACGGCACAGCCGCAGGGCAAAGCTTCTTTAGCGGAGGCCCAGTTTACGGTGAAATTTTATACCGAGCAGTCTGATAAAGACCCAGCTGCTGGCGGTGCAAAGCCTACACGTACCTGGATCTTTAAAACAGATTCCGAAGGAAAAGCAAAATTTTCCAAGGATTATCTGATTTCCGGGGACAAGTTTTATACCCAGAAAGATGGAAAGACTCCCTGCCTCCCCCTTGGCACCGTAACGGTACAGGAGACAAAGGCTCCGACCGGATATCTTGCCAATGATACTGTGTTTGTACAGAAGATCACAGCAGGCGGCAAAGTAGAGACCGTATCCTGCTATAATGCATCTTCTGTAGAAGAACAGGTCTGCCGGGGCGGCGTAAAACTCCAGAAACGGGATTTTGAAACAAAGAAGGCAGAGCCCCAGGGCGGTGCTACCTTGGAAAATGCAGCATTTACCATCACGTCCTTAAATGAAAATCCTGTTGTGGTAGATGGCAAAACCTATACCAAGAATCAGGTTGTTATGAGTCTGACGACAGACAGCAAAGGCTCTGTCTCCACCAAGAAAGATGCGCTTCCCTTCGGGCATTACCGGGCAGACGAAACCAAGGCTCCGGAAGGCTATCTGAATGAAGGAAAGCTCTCTGCAGAATTTGATGTCACAAAAAACGGCGAGATTGTAGACCTGACTTCTGAAGAGGCTGCCATATCAAACCAGATTATCCGCGGAGATCTGGAACTCGTCAAGGTTGCTGATGGAGAGCAGAAACGGCTTTCTGATATCCCGTTTTCTATCACCTCTGTTACAACCGGAGAAAGCCACACGATTGTTACCGACAAAAACGGTTACGCCAGCACTTCCTCCAAATGGAATAAGCACACCCACAACACCAACCAGGGGAAGACTTCGGAAGACGGGATCTGGTTCGGGACATCCAAGCCAAATGATTCCAAGGGTGCTCTTCCTTATGATACCTACACTATAGAAGAACAGCGCTGCAAGGCAAACGAAAGCATGGATCTCTTGAAGTTTGAAGTCACCATTTACAAGGATTCCGTCAGTGTGGATTTAGGGACGCTGACCGACGATAAGATTGAGATCGGCACCACTGCCCTGGATAAGAATACCGGAACCCATATGAGCAAACCGGAGAAGAAAGTGACACTGATCGATACCGTGGAATATTCCGGGTTAAAGAAGGGCCAGAAGTATCAGGTCATCGGCACGCTGATGGATGCAGAATCCGGAGAAGCAATCCTGATTGACGGAAAGCCCGTAACTGCTGAAACGGAGTTTACGGCAAAGAGGTCCTCCGGAAGCGTAGAGGTTACCTTCACATTTGATGCAACCTCTCTGGGAGGCAAAACCACGGTCATTTTTGAGGAACTGCATCAGAACAGGCAGAAGTTGGCTGTCCATGCAGATTTAAAGGATACAGACCAGCAGATCTCATTCCCGGAGATTGGCACAAAGGCGAAGGACTCCGATACGGAGGAGAATATCGCCAATGCGGATGAAAAAGTACAGCTTACCGATACCATTTTCTTCAAAGGGCTGGTTCCGAATCTGGAATATGTCGCTATCGGAAAGCTGATGGATGTGGAGACAGAAGAACCTCTCTTAGACGGCGATACTCCGATCACTGCACAGACTACATTTACCCCGGAAGCCAGCGAAGGCACCGTTGACGTTGTATTTGAATTTAACGGAAGCTCCCTAAAAGGGAAAAATACGGTTATCTATGAATCCGTCACCCAAGAAGAAAAAGAAGTGGGAATGCATGCAGATCCGGAGTTTAAGGATCAGCAGATGTTCTTCCCGGAGATCGGCACAAAGGCAAGCTGCCCGGAAACCGAAAGCCAGATGGCGATTCCAAAGAAGAATCTTACGATAATAGATACCGTCTCCTATCATCTGGTTCCGGGAAAGGAATATAAGCTGACGGGAACCCTCATGGATAAAGAGAGCGGTAAACCTCTGATGGTTGACGAAAAGCCGGTGACCTCCGAGCTTGTCTTTACGCCGGAAGAGGCAGATGGCACGGTGGAATTATCCTTCACATTCGATGCAAGCGCCCTGAAGGGCAAAACCATTGTCGCGTTTGAATCCGTATCCTATCAGGAGAAGGAGATCGCTGTTCATACAGACATTGAATCCACTCCTCAGAGCATCTATTTCCCGGAGATTGGTACAAAGGCAAGCTGCCCGGAGACAGATTCCCAGATGGCGCCTGCGAAAAAGGAAGTAACGATTACAGATACCGTTTCCTACAAGCATCTGGCTCCGGGAAAAGAATATAAACTGACCGGCACCCTTATGGATAAAGAGAGCGGCGAGCCCCTGCTGGTTGATAAAAAGCCTGTTACATCTGAGCTGATATTTACACCGGAAACAGCAGACGGAACTGTGGAATTATCCTTCACGTTCGATGCCAGTGCTCTGAAGAATAAAACGATTGTTGCTTTTGAATCCCTTTCTTATCAGGGAAAAGAACTTACGGTACATGCCGATATCGAATCCGAACCGCAAACCATTCATTTCCCGGAGATTGGCACAAAAGCCTCCTGCCCGGAAACCGGAAGCCAGATGGCGCCTGCTAAGAAAGAATTGACGATAGTAGATACGGTTACTTACCAGCGTCTGATTCCGGGGAAGGAATACAAACTGACCGGCACTCTCATGGATCAGGAAAATGGCGAATTCCTGTTGGTTGATGAAAAAATAATTACCTCGGAGCTTGTCTTTACACCGGAAACGGCAGATGGAAGCGTGGAGCTTTCCTTTACCTTTGATTCCAGCGCCCTGAAAGGGAAAACCGTTGTTGCATTTGAATCCGTTTCCTATCAGGAAAAAGAGGTCGCAGTCCATGCAGATATTGAGTCTGAACCTCAGAGCATCTATATCCCGGAAATCGGCACCACTGCCAAAGATGGTAAGGATGGGGATCAGGAGGCTTTGGCTGAGAAAGAGACACTGATCATAGATACGGTGAAATATACGGATCTGGTTGCCGGAGGTCCATCCTATCGTTTGGTAGGAACTTTAATGGACAAGGAAACCGGCAAAGAAATCCTGAACGATGGCAAGCCGGTTACTGCAGAAACCACTTTTAAACCAGAAGAATCCAGCGGCTCCGTAGATGTCACATTTATCTTTGACGCGACAGAACTGAAAGGGCATGATGTGGTTGTCTTTGAGAAACTCTTTGTTACGATGAAGGAAGAGGACAATGAGAAAGAGGTAGAAGTAACCAGCCATGAAGACATCAAAGCTAAAAGCCAGACTGTGAAGCTTACGGAAGTGCCAACCGAGCCAAAGGAACCGGACATTTCCTCTCCTGTCAAGACCGGGGATGATGCGCCGATCCTGCTTTACATCTGTATTGCTGCAGGCTCCCTGCTTCTTATCATTATCAGCGGGCTTGTTTTCTACTGGAGACGTAAGCACCAGAAGTAATTATATATGGTAACTCGTTCACTTTATGCCGGCAGATTTAGCAGACTGCAGGATGAAGCATTGTCAGCTGCATCTGCCGACACCCGTTTCAACACAGGTAGCCGCTTCTTGCTGGCTGCCTGTATCTGGAGATTATTATGGAGACAACACACTGCCTTGCGGATGCCAAACATATCCGCCGTTTTTTGGATGCCTGTGACGGAAACTGGCATCGCTGTATTTATGTAGAATGTGCCAACTGCAGAGTAAAGAATCACTGCAATCAGTCTGGGTTCCTGTTTTGTCCGGATTACCGGGCGGTTCCGCTTATTCTTCCCCTTTCGGATGCAGACATGCTTTTCGCCTGCCGTCCGGAACCCGGAGAATGTCTTGCAGTATTTAAAGATTCTGTCTTCCTGGATATGTACGCACAATTCCTAAAAGAACAGAAGATCCTCTCTCCGGACTGTCCCTGCATGGCGCTGTTAGACATCCAGAATAAGGATTGTTATAACTGGTGATGAAACAGATAAATTTATTTTTACATCGATCCGTTGCACTTTCTCTGCCTGTCACGTACAGGGAAAAGAAAAACCAGAGGATGACCTATGAGAAATCTTACTACCATCATACAATTCATTGACCAGATGTTTACCAGTTTAATCTTCATACCCATGTGTTTTATTTTATACTGCAGGTTCTTTCCATCCAAAGAGAGAAGCAAAAGGATGCGCATTTTTTACCGGGTATGTGTCGTACTGGTAGTATTGTTCCTACTTCGATATTTCTGTGATAAATTTATCTTTACCGCAGTCAATTATCCAAGATTTACAGACAGCGGCCTGTTTCCACTGATTCAGGCGATATTTTATCCGGAGGTATAATAGCGGTCAGCAAGCTTTTTTAGCAAGTTAAATTTTCAGGCAAGGAAGGATAAGAAAATCATAAGGCGATTGGGATCTGACAAAAATCCCTATCCTACATACAATTGCATATGAAAGCATCCTAAATAAGCATTGGAAGATATGTATAATCACAATTTTTCAGTGCTTATTCTTTTGCTTTATTACATTAACGTATTAACTGGAGGAAATTGGGGAAAAGTCCCAAATTGGCACCTGTTTTTGCTCTTGACTTATAGGAATTCCTTGTTTATTTACTTATAATATACGTATACAAAACGTAAGAATTGTTATTTTTAAGTTTTTTATACATATACAAAACGTAAGAGAGGTGAACATTTATGAAAAGACAAACCATACGCTGCCCATACTGCGGCAGCCCTGCAATCCTAAAAGATGCTTCCTATGTATATGGCCATAACTCATCCGGAGGAAAGGTCTATGTATGCAGTCACTATCCGGCCTGTGATTCCTATGTAGGCGTCCACCAGGGGACATCCTTGCCGAAAGGCTCCCTGGCGAACCGCACGCTCCGTAAGAAACGCATCCAGGCCCATCAGATTTTCGATCAGCTCTGGAGAAAGGGAATATTCAGCCGCGAGGAGGCTTACCGGTGGATTGGCGATAAATTCTGTCTGCAAACTCGTCAGGCACATATCGGGAATTTCAGTGACTATATGTGTGACCAGCTGATACAGGAAGCATCTAAAGTTTTACAGAATAACCACATACCGCTTGGTATGGCCGGATAAAAAAGGAGGGATACCATGAATGGGATCATGAGTTATGAACAGAAACAGCTTGTAACCGCTCATTTAAGCCTCGTTCCCCGGATGGTACGGGCGCTTACCAGAAGCTTTACCAATCTGTCACAGGATGAGTTTGACGAGCTGACACAGACCGGATACCTTGCCCTATGCAATGCCGCTATGAAATGCAGCTCCACACAGCCGTTCCAGCCATATGCAAGGGCGGCGGTCCGGAATGCCATTTATGATTACTGGCGGGACTGCAGGAAACGTAAAAGCGCATTCTGCTCACTGGATGCAATCCTTACTGCCGAAGACGGCAGTACCTATGAGCCGGAATTTATACTCGGTAAAACAGACGCATTGTCCCCAGAACAGGCGGTACTGTCAAAGGAATCCGTCTCTTACCTGAAGAGACTGGAATGTACAGGCAGTAAGCATCTGAAAAAGGGGATTACCTCACTCCGCCTCCAGCAAAGCGGATACACCAGTACGGAGGTGGCAAAAATTTACGGCGTTCCGTCCAACCATGTCCGGGCATGGCAGAGCAAAGCAAGGAAGCAGTTGAGGGAAGATCAGGAATTATATGCTCTCTTGGCATAATTCCAAAGGAAAATACAGGAAAAAGAGGAGGTACTTATTATGCTGACATTATACACCGCAATCGGAAGCTTAAAAATCAAAAGGGATGAGATGGGAAATCCAGTCCCGGTAGTCATCAATAACAGGCAGGAATATGGATTATCCGAACATGAACTTGTACTCTGGAGCTGTCTCGCCTTCCAGATCCTGCAGATCTATGAACTGGAGAAGGCATATACCAAACGGCTTGCAGATTCCGGCCGCCCGGAAGGACTTTCCTTCTCCCATTACTTAAACCGCCTGCTTCTGCGGGGACTGATCGTAAAAGGCGACGGGCTGACCGGAGTGGATGCCCTGTACCGGCTCCTTGGGAAACTGCATATCCAGCCAGTTACTGACCGTTTTTCGGTACGGCTCTTCACCTGCATCCAGCTCTATCTGGATGGGAAAATAAAAATCCGTGATTTCGGACGGTATCTGAAGAAAGAAAAATGTGAGCCAATGGAAGAGACTGTCCTGGAACTTGCTAAAGCAACGGATCTTACCACCGCTGAACTGCTTGCCTGCGTAGAACAGGGGGCAGCCGCCAAAAATCCAAAGGAAGTCTGGAACCTGCTTTATGAGGATACGGATGCGACCTATGAATCACTGGCGGATGAGGCACAGCTTTTCCACATCCAGTATCCGGTACTGCAGGCAATCGGGAACCTGTACCTCAATAAGCAGATTTCATTCCAGCAATTTTGAAAGGAGAACTATGCCAAAACCATTATTTACAAAGCTGATTGTCCAGGCGGCAGTCGGCTTTTTCTTCCTACTGGTTGGATGTGTTTACGGCATCCATTCCAAAGATGATATTTTTATTATGCTAAGCCTTCTCATAGGACTCTGCAGCCTGATCCGTACCATCAGTTTCTATCGTTTGATCCACAATAGAGCTTATCGGGTATTATCCGGGACTTGTATCAGTCAGACATCTATGCCGCTTAAAAAGACCAGTCAGACAATACTTGTAAATGAAAAAAGTAGAGAACACAGACTCACTCTGGGTAAGGATATCAAACTGTTTTCCGGACATTACTACATGTTCTACTTCCGACAGCCTGCTGGATTGGATTCTGACTATAACCGTTATTCCTCTACGGATTTACTCGGATATGAGGAATTGCCTGCAGATACAGAAGCGGTTTAGAATATTTAAAATACTTCAGACAACTAAAAATTTCTGTTGAGTATCCCTAAATTCATGGTATACTAAATAATATAGAAGAAGTTATAACATTTATGAAAGGATCTTTTATGCAGACATATGAAGAGCAGAAAGCCTTTGTCTCCAAGCTGAATGTGATTGATGATGTATTTTTTCAGAAAATGGCTGAGGACAGGGAAGTTGCCGAGGAAATGTTAAGAATTATCCTCGAAAAGCCGAAATTAAAAGTAATCGACTCTAAAGTACAGCGTTTTTTAAGAAATATCGGCGCACATTCCGTTGTACTGGATTTGATTTGCGAGGATGAAAACCATTCTATCATAAACTGCGAAGTACAAAAAGAAGACGATGATGACCACCAAAGACGGGTGCGTTTCAACCGTTCCAATATAGATACTATTTTTGTAGAAAAGGGCCTTGATTACAAAGAACTTCCAGATGTGTATATCATTTTCATATCAAAGTTTGATACTTTTTGTGAAAACCGTACCATTTACCATATCGACCGTGTTATCAAAGAAACAGGAACCATTGTAGAAAATGGAACGCATGT
>OFEZ01001482.1_pt1 | contig 12552 bp, 11 predicted proteins | sample 1521241 | NCBI WGS metagenome assembly OFEZ01 (sample SAMEA3504099, study PRJEB24116) | mouse gut metagenome | biome: mouse gut; feature: mouse-associated habitat; material: faeces | place: Denmark | collected 2011
CCCCCCCCAGAACAGAAGTTCACCCACTCCCAAATGTATAAATGCCTTTTAAAACACAAAAAAATAATGTATCTTTCAGACCTATGTAGTGCCAAGAATGCCGTATTTACGGGCTTTGTGAGGTTTCCGCAACTTTATCCACCGGAAACTAACACACATCTGGATGCCAAGGTTATCGCTCTCGGCCGCGACAGCATATATTCAAACTTACCAATAGGCGGTTTGCTGTGCCGAAAATTTCCAAAATGACCAAGGGCACTAATCTTTGTAATAAACTCAACCAAGCCCGAAAACTTTTATATTTCTTCAAACAAATCAAATTTACATTTAAATTGCATAAGATTTTTTTCAATTAGTAATCCCACATTTTTTCCATTTAAGTTCCAGAATATCGATCCTAATTGCACTAAAAAAAATTCTCTCTTTTCTTTTCCCCATTTATCCAATAGCTTTTTACTAAAAACTATGTTATCTGTTTGACAGGCCACCATATTATTCAATACTCTTAGCAATATTTCTCCATCATTTTTCAAAGCATTAAACTGATTCCTAAATTTATCCAACTCTATACATGAGTCCTCTTTCAACCAACTAATCAATATATATGTTTTTCCGTTTTCAGGAAAAATACTAACATATATATTTTTCATACGCTCTGTCGAAGACCAAACATTTGAAATTTGATTACCTTCTAGATCAAAGGATAATGGACTCATATATGCCGTTGCAAAACCAACTTCATAGTTTAGTGTTAGCGTTATAGTTTGTATTTCGTCATATTTCCCATTGTCTAAAGCTGAATTAAATGTTGTTTTTATTATTTCATTTTCTTCAACACTCTTCTCTAAGCCTTGTATTCTATCCACTAATCCTATAGCCATCATCATATTAGGAGTTATTTTAAACATGGTTCTGGTATCATCTAACCCCACAATTCTATCATAATAATATTTTGAAAATGCTCTATATGCGTAAAGAAAATTTTGTTTATCTTTATATTGATAATCCACTAATTCAATATCTTTAAATAACTCCACATCATGATATTTACAAAAGCAAGTTGCTATCGTTGCTTCCTTCTTTCCACATTTTTTTAAATCTAATCCATTAAACTTATTTTGATTAAAATCTACTGTATAAACATGTCCATTATATGCTATCTTTGATAATATTTTATTATTTTGGATTGAATGCGCCTTTATTATTTCACTATGACACATCCCATCTTTGTGCATACAAAATGACCTTTTATTCCCCTGATTTACAACATACATATAAACTTCATTAGGGTTATGAAATTTTTTGTCTTCTACACCATAACAGCAAAACTTATATTTTTTACCACTGCCACAAGGACATAACATATATATGTCCGGTATATACTCTTTCACTTCACTATATTTTAATGTGCCCTTTATATTTGGAATATTGATTTTTACCCTTCTCAACCCTTTTCCCCTATTTGCAGATAACCCCGTCTAAACCGACGGGGTTATCAATTTAAATTATATACACTTCAACCGTGAGGTCTTTCCACTGCCCCTCTCGCAGATAATCACCATTCGCCCTGCGAAAAGCCAGTGCCTGAGCGTAATCTATCGTGAAATCGAAGTATAGTGTCGTAGGGCACGGAAATTTTTTCTATAAAGGGCATAAAAAGGCAATTTGTTTTATCCTGTCGGGCTTTCGCCCTGGCTGCCCCTACTCCATGGTGATCCTGTGCAGAACGTTCCTACAAATCCAGTGTTTATGCAAGGGTAAGGATAGTCGTTAGACAAAAATAAGACCTTGCATTCTTATTATAGATGAAAATTATTCATATTGCAAGATTTTCCAATGCATTACAATACTAATATTTATCCGTAATAAAAGCACAATTTAATGTAAAATAAATAATAATCTCAGCCATTAGCGATCATCTTCTCCCCTCTTTAATCCTTTCTTAGGGTTTAATTTCTTGCCGCTCGCAGCGTGGAAGTTTCTTTTACAACGCATTGATTTTTCCCTCATAATTTCTGGATCAATCTTAAAATTTTTCTTTGTCTTTGGTTTTGACAAAACAGGCGCATCACTGTCTGCTTGCTCTCGTGTATCCAACATTTCGGCAACAGGCTCTATATTCTTCTCCTGTATGGTTTCTTCATCAGCTCGCATATCAGATATACCTGTGTTATTTAACTCGTTCTCATCTGTGTTTTCTATATGTCCATGGCTACTCAAGAATTCTTTTTCCTTATCCTGATCAACATTCCTTGTCAGTTCAGTTCCTTTTTTCTGCTCGTATGCTATTATTCTTTTGCTAATAGCACACATTATCTCATCATCAGAAATATCATGACGAGAAAGAATACCTTTCAAATCACCTGATATTTCTTCGATAGATTGAGGAAGTACCTTTCGACGACCCCTTTCCGCAATATCACCTATCACTCCTAAAGACTGTAACTTGTCGAAATAGTCTTTTGCATAAATATTTCCAACGCTCACAGATGGGGCATGTTGGATAGAATTAATAGATACAGTTGTCTGTGACAGCACCCAAAGTACAACCTTTACAAACTTACGCTCCTTTTCATCATTGATTTTGTTGCTACTACCCTCTCCTGATACAAATTTCATGGTATATCCATCAGCATCTTCTTTTTTCTTATCCAACTCTTCGCCAAAAATTAAAAATCCATATTTTCCTTTCGGGAACTCACAATCAGAAAAATTATCCTTGATATACTGAACAATTGAACCAATTTTGTTATCATCCATATAAACACCTTGCAGATGATAGCTCTCTCCCCTATAATGAAAATTCATTTCACCTTTACCACTAAATTTATCAGCCCCAGTACCTCCCAAAGCATTCATAGATTTTCGTGAATTAACGGTTTGAAATGTCAATCCTACTGGTATATCTCCCTTTTCAATGATTGCAATATCATCTTTAGGGTCATGAATCGACAAAATCAAATGGATTTTTGTATTTCTTCCAAAACGTAAAATATCATTTATTATTTCTACAACTTTTTCTGTTCTCTTATTCCTGTCTATCTCCTTGATAAACCGCCGCTCCATCTCATCCTTTAAGCACAAAAATACATATGCAAGTTCTTCCGGTTTATAGATAATGGGATAAGAGAGATGTGGCAAACCGTCAAATTTGGATAACTCTGCACCTCGATCAGCAATTATAAAATTCATTTTATCAGGAGAATATTTTAACAGGCTTACCAATAAACATTTCAGAGCTGTCGATTTGCCCGACTTTGTTGTACCACTTACCAACGCATGTGGGTAATCTACCAAGTCGCATATTATCACATTCCCATCAAAATCGACTCCTACTGGATGTGCGATCTCCATCTTCTCAAATTCTGATATGTATTTCTCACTTTTCAGTATCTGGCCCAAATCATTGTCTTGCGATAGAAGATGATTCGTATATGTAGCAAGGTAGAAGCCCCCATTTTCCTTAATAGCCTGAAGGACTGGAAGCCCTAATTTATATTGCACTGATGAAATACATCTTTCAACCATTTCTATCCGTGTTCCAGCACTAAGTTTAACTTTAAACTTAAAGCCATCTCCATAGCATGGATTATATCCTTCCTTACATATTTTAATTGAAACATTGTAATCCCAATAACATTCCCCAATTTTACATGCTAACTCATCAGCTTGATAACGCTTTAATTCTTCTTCGCTGAATGGGATTATATCTCTCCATTTCGTCATAATGCGTACCTACCCCTGTGTATTAAGTTCTTCTTCCTCTTCTTCTAGCTTACAATATATTCCCAAATACATATATTCAAAGCAAAAAATTCATAAACACATCAATATCAGAAAAAACATTATGAAAAAATATAAGAGAAGAAGTAGAAGAAGACTTTTTTCTTATATTATACGCTATCCATTATTAAAATCAAGAATTGCATTTCTCAAAATTTAAAACAAATAATAAATGATTGAGAAACACTCTGCTACAGAAATATTTTTACAGAAAATAACTATAAAGTGACCGTAAATACTTCATCTCATGTCTCTTGCTGATAGTAACAGGTGATAAGTTAATCTTAGCAAACGCCTCCACCACTTTTTCCATATTCCTGCATTCCATTGCTTTCTGTGCCAGATACAATGATTTCTTCTCCGGTATCAGCTCCACCAACCGCAGCATCCTTCTCCTTAATCTGGCATCTTTAATCTCACGCCAAATAATCTCTTCTGCCTTACCTTTTTTATAAAAATCCCCAAAAGGTATTATCCTGACGAATATCTCTAAAAATATATCCTTACGCTTTTCAGATAGATTTATTATCTGACCAAATATATCTTCTTCACCGGCATATACTCTCACTGCTTTTGTTTTTGCAAGCCGCACCTCTGTACGAAGAATCCCCTCCGATTCTTTGATCAGCTCCTTAAACCTCTTCCGCCCTATATCTCCTTCATTGAGCTGTTTTCTATATGATCCCGCCAGATCATAGATCATGAACTCAACGCCATTGCTGTTCCCATCCAGACAAAAACTGTCAACATCTTCAAAACACTCATAGCTGACTGGCGAAAATCCTTTCACTCTGCCAATTCTCCGAAAAACTTTTAAATATGCCTGTATATTTTCATGGCTGCCTACATTTATATCCGTTACAAGCCTCATCCCCGATAAAATGAAATCATCCAGTTTGTACATAAAGTCAAAATACTCCCCAATGCGTTTATTTAGTTTTCGGACTATCCTGTTAGAATCAGATTCACATCCATTCAACAACCGCCCTATATTAGCAATCAGCTTTATTTTCTTCTTATATGGGCTATTACGGTATATGACCGTTATCCCCTTTTCTTCTAAAGATAGGTCTATATATTCATCTTCTTTCTTCTCCATATAACCATTCTTACTGTGAATATGCTTAAAAACTTTATGGAATCTTTCGTGATCCAGTATCATAGACAACTCAAAAATCTCATTTATGTACATATGCTTTTCCTCCAATATGCAAATATTTTTTACATATTAGTCATTGCAATTTCATATTCTATACGGATCAAAACAACATAATAACATATATTTTGATTCCCAGTGCCTGCCCAGCAGTACACTTAACTTTACTGATATTAAAATCGGATTATCTATTAACATTCTTTTAAAAGCCAGAAGATGATCGGCGCAGCCATTTCAGCCACGCCGTTAAAATAAATGACACATCTGTTCTATTTCCCTTCATAATCAAAGTTATGAATCATTTTTGACTGACTTAAAGGAAAATTAGAGAATAAGTGTGCCGTACATCTGTTCCGGAGCAGCCGTGCCCGACCCACGGCTTGCTCCAATTCGCTTTCGATCATCCATAAATGGACCTTTCTTAAACCCTCATCCTGGAATGTTGTAAACTGAAACCGGTATCCGTTGTAGTTTATTGTCTGCATTTCCATTTTTTCATCTTCATCAAAATCCAGTCCCATGGAGAGTGCCGCAAGTTTATATATAAATTCTGCATGGTACGGTGTGCCTATCACAAGGATGTCCTGCCCTTCCAGCTTATTGCTGCCTTCCGTATTCCCAAAGTGCAGTTCGCCTATTCCCTGATTCATAAAAGTAATCACATTATCACTGTCCATGCCAAACCGATTCATCAATGATTTTACCATCCCAGAATTATTTGCTAAACAGGTTCTGCTCATGGATTTCTCATAATATTGCTTCAATTCCCCCATATACCTGGCCCTTTTACACTCATAAAAGTCCACATCTTCTTTCCCAAAGTACCACTCGCATATTTCTTTATCTGCCGTAGCTGAAACCATAATGTATTTTTCTCCCGGGAAATCTGCAGGCTTTAGGAAAACAACCGTATCTTTTTTCAGGTTCTCTTCAGATTCTTTTCTTCTCAGGTAAAACTGTTCTGCACCGCAAAAGGCTGGCAGGTCAAATGACATTGTTCCCTTATCTTCTTTAACCTCATCCCATTCCAATCCCTCTGATTCAATACAGGACTGCGTTTTGGCATCTTTTAATATTCTTTTTATCTTTTCTCTGAGCTGGCTGCTTGTCGTTTCTTTCTTTAACTTTTCCAGCCTTGAAATGCTTATTTCCCCCTGATTTGATATGATACTCTTGAAAAGAATATCTTCGTCTACAATAATAGAATCAAATGCATCCAGTCTCTCTTTGTCCATACTTAACAGATACCGGTGGGTAGTAATGACACAGCCATTCCATGTTTTTAATTTTTCACGTTTCTTCATATATTTCTCCAGACAGGGAATCTCTTCTTTTTCCAATTGCTTTTTAATGTATGGATGGACTAATCGGTGCCGCCCCCTTTTATACAGCTTCTGAATGTGTTCCCATATTTCACTGGGTATATCATCCTTTATTTCTTCAAGCGATGGTGTTCTCTTGACATCTATACTCTGATTTTTGGCCTTCTCAAATATTTCTTGTTTAAGAAGGTTTGTCGGCACAGCAATAATAAATCTTGTATCCGAATTCTCCTGCATGAGTTTTAGGTAGCTATGCGACTTTCCTGATCCAACCTGCGCTTTGATGATATAAAATTTTTTACCACTGGCATTAAAAGCGTCGCTGATTGCATCATAAACATCGTCCTGCATATCTTCCATTGAGACAAACTCTTCATGGCATCCGGCAATCTTCTCCATACTTCCACGTTTTGTATGTACTGTCGAGAGGATATTCTTACAATGTATGCACTCTTCATGGTATGGGCAATATTTGTCACAGGCTTTTGGCTTGTAGTCATTCTGTTCCATATAAGAAAGATTTGCTCCCCACTTTTCATTCCTGGTATCATCCGTATACAATTCTGGATGCTCCAATCTTTTTTCCATAAAATATCCTGTACCTGTTTCTACACGGATCAGGTTGGTTGCAATACCAAATAATTCATCATGTGATAATTTTCTGCTTCCATTAGAAAACTCATGAAATAATTTACACTTATTCATATCCTGCAAAACTCCGGACCTGTACTTTTTATGGTTCTTGGATTTTTCACCCAGAGTTTTGACAGAAGAATTTCTGGTGCTATCGAAATTAATAAGATAATACTTATACGGGAAAATTTCGCCATCTGCTTTTATATTAGAATTATTTTTATCATATATAATAGCTATTGGCGAATTTTTCCCATTTATATTATATTGAAAAGCACCATGATCTTCTGTCGGATCATCTGTTTCAGGCAGATGATCCGTTACTGTAACATCTAACAAGCCTCTCTTATTTAATGCTATTCCTGTTTCTTGAGATAATCTTTTAATATGTTCCTTATAATGGTTATCCTTGTACCTAACTCTCATGCAGTATGTATAGTTCCTAAATATTGACTCTATATTGATCTCTGGTAACTTATCATCATAATAAATCAGTTCTTTACCGCCAAAGTATAGTTTGGATACATCCTTATAACATGACGAATCAGCCTCCGGGAACATCTCACCCATTACAAGCTGCATGGCCTCAGCCACTCTCCTGTCCGTAACAGATGCATCATTAAGAAATACAACCCTGAATTTATCATGATCCGTACTCGACATCGTATCATAAGCAAACAGGATCGGGAACTCATACAGGTCTGCACGTTCTTTCATATCCTTAAATGTAAGCTTCTTCTTTGGATCTTTATTATCAAAATCCAAGGCAAATAACTGCTGCTGTTCAAAGTTTTCCTTACTGCGCTTTCCATTTTTAAACGTAGCCGGACTGAACGTACACCCCTCACACCCGATTCTGGTAATTACTCTCTTCAATTCATTCCTGTTTAGATTCTTTGCCGATCTGGCTATTTTGTTATTAATCCTTCCTATTTCATTACCGGAAGGCTTAGACAGATAACCCTGGACATCATACGAAATTTTAATTGTATTCATAATGCTTTCACTCCTTTACAGAATTTTTTAATTTCTTGTAGGAGTTTGTTACAAAAAAAATATAATCGGGTAGGAGGTAGATAATTATTTTATCTACCGACCTCCCACACCACCGTACGTACGGTTCCGTATACGGCGGTTCCTTAGTTTTCACATACTTTCAGATAAAACTCTGTGAATGTTGGGTATCCAAGTTCACGGAGTTTCTTGTTGTTAAATGCAGTCTGTAATACGAAATATCCACCACAGTACCAGTTTCCGTTCCGCATATTGGCACATATCCATGCCTTTTCTTCTTCCACACCTAACCTCTTTAATTCCCTGAATTTTGTCTTAACTTTCTTCCATTGTTTCCAGTAAATAGTTCTTATCTTATGTCTTAGCCATTCATCGGTTTCCCTCAAAAGTCCTTTCATGTCTGCAAGTGAGAAATAATTCACCCATCCTCTGACAAACTGCGTCAGTTTCATGGCTCTGTATTCATTTCCCCATCCGTTATTCCTTTTTGTCATTTCTCTGATTTTATCTTTCATCTTTGCTACTGACTTTGGATGTACCCGGAACTTGCATTTCCCTTTGTAACGATAAAATGCGTATCCAAGATATTTGACTTTGCTGATATGTTCCACGCCTGTTTTCTTTCGGTTCACTTTCAGAAAAAGTTTCCCCTCAATGAACGGAATGATGTTTTTCAAGGTTCTTTCTGCACTCTTTCTGCTTTTACAGAAAATCATGCAGTCGTCCGCATACCTCACAAACCTGTGCCCTCTGCGTGTCAGTTCCCTGTCCAGTTCATTCAGCATGACATTACTAAGCAGTGGACTTAGCGGTCCGCCTTGCGGCGTCCCTGTTTCCGTCTTTTCAAACACTCCTCTGCTGATAACACCTGCATTGAGGTATTTGTGTATCAGCGATATTACCCGCCCGTCTTTGATGGTTCTTGATAACACTTCCATCAGCTTGCTCTGGCACACCGTGTCAAAGAATTTCTCTAAATCCATATCCACGACATACACATACCCATCATTGACGTTCTGCTGACATTGTTTCAGTGCGTCATGCGCACCTCTCTTTGGTCGAAAGCCAAAACTGTTTTCTGAAAACTGTTCCTCATATATCGGGGAAAGCACCTGTGTAATTGCCTGCTGGAATACCCTGTCAACCACTGTCGGCACTCCCAGTTTTCGGAATTCGCCTTTTGTTTCTTTGGGTATCTCTACCCTGCGGACTGGATTGGGTCTGTATTTCCCATCCTTTAACTGCTGGATTAGCTGCACTTGGTTGTCTCTGAGGAACGGCAGAAGTTCATCTACGCTCATCCCGTCAACACCGCCTGCTCCTTTGTTTGATTTTACTTTCTTGTACGCATGATTAAGATTAGTCGGTTGTAAAATCTTCTCCAACAGCCCGTCCGTCTGAAAGTCTGTGATGATGCGGTTGTTTTCAGCAATCCTCTGACAGGCGGATACTTCCGCATACTCTTTCTGTTCCGCAGATACCATTTGCAGATAGTCCTCATTATGAAGTTGTCTGTCCTTAAATCTGTCATTGGTTACATTCATTTACTCACATCTCCTAAAGTTCAGTCCTTCCCATCATGTTTGCAACCACAATGGTACTATGACCTCTGCTGACTTCTCGTCATTCGTTGTTACTACGGATTTCTTATGCATTTGTTGATGTAATTCTATCCGCTGACGAGACCTCCCCAGGTAAGAACGCAATCTTTCGCTCCATCTATCTGCCACATTTACCACAATTAGTTCCGAGTAGTTATTGGACTTTAGTTTGTATGGCAACCTTATCCCCAACTGTAGCCTGATGTGATTTCTGTTCGTCAGACCAGAGCTTTGCCTAAAGCTTTCTTCAGATTCCACCTCACGATGGACACCCTTGCTCTTGGCTACACACTTCCCACTACCAGGGCGTGTTACGGACTTTCACCGATTAGATTGCGCCCATACTGGGCGCACCAAAAAAAGAAGAACAGAATCGCTCTGTCCTTCTTTCTTTCCAGTCATTATCAGTATAGTTGCCATCCCACTACTTTTATAGGGGTACAATCATATGCCTGTATTTTATAATTAGTAATTATCCGCATTCTTTAACAGCATATACCAAGCCCCCGACCGTTCCTATATCAAATTTGAAATGATATATGGAACAACACAAAAATATTAAATACAGACAAAAAGTTGCATATCTATAGCCAGATGTAACAGATATGCAACTTTTATCACTTCATTTCATCCGCAAATGCAAAATCCGCAACACATTACATGCGGATAACAACATAATTGCAACAACTTTTTACTGCACAGGCACTAATGCTAAAGGCACATAGCCTCCTCTGTCTCCATCCTTAATCTGATCCCGTCCTCCATTCCAAACCGGTACGCTGCCGCTCCATAAGCCGCACCGCACTGATTATATGCAGTAATAACACGGTCAACCGCTTTTTTCTGTTCAGATGTAAGGTTCAGGCTGTCCATGATATCGGAAGCTGCCTGTTCTTCCGACATTGCTTCCTGATAATATTTGTCCTTTTTTAAAACCTCCTCTAAACCTGTCATTGTCCTGTGTGCTGCTATGATCTCCAACAATCCATTTTCCTTCATCTACTCTCTTCCCTTCCTATGGCCTATTGTTTAAAATCCCCACGAAAAAAGCAGGTTCCTTAATAGAATAAGGTTTCCTGCTTTCCAATCCTGTTATTTATTTGACTGCGCCTATACAGGCTGTAATTCATTTGCTAATCTCTCTATTACTTCTAAAGGAAGATTAGAAAATTCTGCTACTTTATCCAGTGGCAATACCCCATCATTTAGCATACGCTTAGCCGTCTCAATCTTTTCATTATACTGTGCCTTTTGCGTTGCTTCATAGACTTCACTCTCTACATACGAGCGCATGATTTCTTCCTCATCATACAATACCATCATAATTGACACTACCTCACTTTCTTTACTGCTCAGATATTCGCTGAGTACATTCCGGTCTTTACAGATACGGATTGCCTCCATAACTGCTTTTCTTGTCCTTCCATATTTCTTCATCTGCTCATTGCAGACTTTTGTGAACATGACATACTGATTGATAATATCTCCTTCTTTACCGTCATATATCATTTTTACCTTTACATCAACCGCACACTCTTTTCCACCGAAAAATTCCTGTGACAGTGAGATCTCGGATGGCCTTGTCTTCCTCTCTCCGGTGAATATGACGTAGACCTCCGGGATTGGCATCTGTACTTTTTTGCTCTTGTACAGGTTCTGCTTTGTCCTCTCAAAATAATCATGCCATGTCTGTACCAGATACATCAGGGCCCTCACTATGATGTTCACCGTCCATATGGAAGATTGTGCTTCCACAAGGATCATCAGTTTATCGCCCACTGTAAACCCAAGATCATTGTAAATGTTGTCTGTCAATACATTTTTGATTGTTATATCAGTCAGATCATCCTCTGTAACATCAGTATCCTCCGGATGGAGCGCTTTATACAGTTGGAGAAGGTATTTCTTATCCTGAAACAAATCTGTGAATACACTGTCCTTGATCGTTCGTTTCATGATACCTTCCTGATCTTTCTTTATATTATCCAAAATACCAACACTGTTTCTTTCCAATCTCTTCACCTGCCTTGTATCTGCTTCTTTTTTAATAGTATCATAAATCGTTGTTTTTTCATAGGTATTTCTCAAACCTCATGAATGGTTCTCTTTAGGAGCCCTCCTGCTTCAATTTACAATACCTTCTCGCATCTGCCATGCATTCCGCTTTTGTATACCCAAAAGCTATTGTAATCCTCCACTTATTCCTTGCTACTCACTCTGTCACCATACCGTTGTCCTTCGCATGTTCATTGAATGAATCATAGTTTTCAATTGTCTCGAAACTCAACAGCGATATTTTCATCATGTACGCCTTCCTCTAACTCAGCAATCTTATTTCCAAGCAGCTCATTGATCACCCATGCATGTGTCACATGGCCGATAAAAAATCCCATTGTATGGGCAGTCTCTTCCTGCATCTCTTTTAACATATTTATCACTTCTGAATTTGTCATTTTCCATTTACCTCTCTATCCCTCTTCTATATCCTTCCCACAGTAAGAACATCTTTCCAAGCCAAACACCAACAACAACTTTCCACATTTCTCACAGGCTCCAATCTCCCCCATATCCTCCCACTCATTAAAGAGGGTGGACGGGCTCTGCCAATCTAATTGCATAAATAATTCTTCTGCAATTTCCTCCTGATTATTACAGAGGGCCAGAAAGTCTTTTTTTGTATAAACTGTATCGTCAAGCTCTGGTACATAACAGGGAGCATCCATACTGTTCCTGAATGCTCCCCAATCTTTAAATATCCATCCTTGCTGGAAATACTCCCTCTCTATCTTTATGATATGCCCCTTATCATCAGTTTTACAGATACCAACGCATTCACATGTTTCCATATCCATTCAGGCGGTCTCCTTCGCTCTGTATTTGCAAAAAGGAAAGCAGGATTGTAGCCCCCACCTTCCCTTCCTGTAGCCTCATGCGGCGATCCTCAATACACCTTCCTTGCGCTCATACAGGTAAACATGGTCTGAAAGGCGTTCTTCAACAGAAACCACATTCCTGTTTATATCTGTCACCATTTCTGCCAATT
>OFEZ01001493.1_pt1 | contig 12472 bp, 13 predicted proteins | sample 1521241 | NCBI WGS metagenome assembly OFEZ01 (sample SAMEA3504099, study PRJEB24116) | mouse gut metagenome | biome: mouse gut; feature: mouse-associated habitat; material: faeces | place: Denmark | collected 2011
CACCACCACAGTACTCTCTAAGCCATAAAACCAAGCGAAACTACATTCCTACTTCCATCTAAATAGTCATCTTCTGGCAACATATAAAGATTAATTAAACGTTCAGAATGGAATTCAAACCAATCCATAAAGTCCTTTTCGTCTTCAATGCTTTCAATCTTTGATAAGTCTATGTACATTGAGCTGTTGACTTCACACGGATAAATAGGTTTCCCATCTTCTGATTGACCAACTGGATTCCTTCCAGTATTTGAGAAACAAAGCAACGTTGTATTTTTCAGTAATTCACAATTCGAGAAATACATATCGCTAAATTCAACGTCCATATGCTTATTACTTTTCTCTTGATCAAGGTTTCCGCTGTTTAGATGAATCTGATAACCTTTTTGGCTACTGTTGTGTTTTGATAATGCTACTAATAAATCTTTTAATTCCATTTTCGTTTGTCCTCCATATAGTTGATATTATTGTTGAGAATCAGCCTTTCGCCAATTCTCAGTTATTTGTTATTGATGTGATAGGAACATCACCTATCAGGACTTCCATCTATATGATTACTTCTCCATGTAGAGAAGAAATCTTTCAGTTGTTCATCATTTATGCTGACAAACCTTCTGTGTCATAGCCCGAAAAAGCAGCCAACTCTAAGAATGTCATACCGTTTTCACCTGCCTGAATTACATCATTTTCATCCACTACCATATAGCCTTTTTTTCATTCCTAATGTATTCAAAGCCAAAGTATTTTCATCGGCTTTTACTGTTTTTACAAACAGATTTTCATCTTTCAGAGAGTCTTTTATCATCTGCATTGTAAGGATCGGCTGTACATTTACTGCCTGTTCTCGCCCGTTCTTTCCATCTCCAAGCTCATAATTAACAATATCGCCTTCGCTTAAATGCCTGAAACCGTCCATCATAACGTTGCTTTGATGTACGAATACATCTTTCTTTGAAGTTAAATCCGTGATGAATCCATATCCTTTTTGTGTGTTAAACCATTTTGTTGTTGCTTTCATAATTAAAATCTCCTTTTCTTATTAAACTTTATTATGACTGCAATAAATTGCAGCAACTCTCACATAAACCGAAAAAGTAAGCGGAATAACTATCGATGCGTCCATTAAAATCTTTTTCTGCGGTTTCCTGGATATAATCAATGTTTTCCATTTTTAGGTCAATTATACGTCCGCAGTGCGAACAAATAAAATGATGGTGCAAAGATGTATCGGCATCAAAATGATCTACACCGTCGCCTACGCGAAGCCGCCTGATCTCCCCTATTTCGGAAAGCAGGGTGAGGTTACGGTATACGGTTCCGAGACTGATATTCGGATATTTCTGCCTGACATTCATATATACAACATCGGCCGTAGGATGATCTTTTCTTGTACAGAGAAAATCTTTGATGACTTCCCGTTGGCGGCTGTATTTCAAGGCCATAATAACCCTCCTATACAAAATCAGTAATCATTATCGATTTTATTATAACAAAAAAAAAGTCGATGTCAATAGCATTTTACAAAGTTTTAATAAGTTTCTTTTGTTCTTTTTATAATCTAAAGGTACAACATGTGGTATAATGAAGCATGTTAAGGCATGCGCAGGTCATAAGGAAGCATGCTGATGTATGCTGGCAGGTTAATAAGGGTTATAGAGGAAAAGCGGATGAAATTTAAAACAAGGCTGTTGATTACATTTCTTACGATTGTGCTGCTTCCGCTTATGCTGACCATGATAGCGTTTATGAGCATTGGCGGGTATCTGATGAACGCGCAGAGAGAATTCGGTCTGGTCAATATGGATTATACGATGGTGTCGGAACCGGAACAGGCTTTTGAAAAGATATCGGAGGAGATTTTCAGGGAAGTAGAAAGGCAGATCGATGAAGACGAGACATTGATGGAAGACATAGAGTATTTATCCGGGCTAAACGGTGAAATAAAGGATAAGGCTTCCTACATCCTTGTAAGAAAAGGGAATGATATTTATTATACGGGGAATGAAGCTGCGGCAAGCAAGATTTTCGACCTTTTGCCGGGATATGGTTATGGCAATGCGGGCGGGGATTCGGGTTATTATTATAACAGCATGTCAAAGCTTGTGAAGCAGCTCGACTTCAGATTTTCGGATGGAGAAGAAGGAAGCTTTTTTATCATTATGAGAATCAATTCCCTGATTTCCAAACAGCTGCTGATCGATATGGTGATCGCGATCATAGTTATCTTGGTTTTTACAAGTCTTATGCTGACGCAATGGATTCAAAGGGGAGTATTCCTGCCGGTCAATGAATTGAATACGGCGATGAAAAATATTGCCGACGGCAATTTGGAATATATGTTGAATACAGACAGCAAGGGGGAAATCGGGGAACTTTATAAAAATTATGAAGATATGCGCCTCCGTTTAAAAGAATCTACAGACGAAAAGTTTGAGCATGAAAAGCAGAACCGGGAATTGATCAGCAATATTTCCCACGATTTGAAAACACCGATCACGGCGATCAAAGGGTATGTGGAAGGGATTATGGACGGCGTGGCCGATACGCCGGAAAAAATGGATAAGTACATTAAAACCATATATAATAAGGCGAACGATATGGATCGTCTGATCAACGAACTGACGATTTATTCGGGCATCGATTCCAACAGAATTCCCTATCATTTCCATCGTCTGAACGTGGCGGATTATTTTGGGGACTGTGTGGAAGAAGTCGGACTGGATCTGGAATCAAAAAATATTGAGTTGAATTATTCCAACCTGGTTTCACCGGATGCTATGATTATAGCGGATCCGGAGCAGCTAAAAAGGGTGATTAATAACATTATAGGGAACAGCGTGAAATATCTGGAACGGGAAAAAGGAGTGATTGATATTCGGATATTGGATGAGGTGGATTCTATCCGGGTGGAAATAGAAGATAACGGAAAGGGAATTGCCGCCAGAGATTTGCCCAATATATTCGAACGCTTTTACCGGACGGACGCCTCCCGCAATTCTTCAAAAGGCGGAAGCGGGATCGGGTTGTCCATTGTAAAGAAGATCGTGGAAGACCACGGGGGTTATATATGGGCTACCAGTAAGGAAGGAGAAGGCACATGTCTTCACTTCGTTTTCAGGAAATATCGGGAGGTTGCGGAATAAAGGGGAATGAGAAGGTATAATAAATATTAAAGTCAGAAAGGGCTGGTGGATATGAGCAGGATATTGATTATTGAAGATGAGGAAGCGATTGCGGATCTGGAAAAGGATTACCTGGAATTAAGCGATTTTGAAGTGGAGATCGAGCATACGGGTGATGAAGGTCTGCAAAAAGCTTTGAAGGAAGACTTCGATTTGATTATTCTCGATCTGATGCTTCCGGGAATGGACGGTTTTGAAGTATGTAAAAAAATAAGGGAAGAGAAAAATATTCCGATTCTTATGGTATCGGCTAAAAAAGACGATATCGATAAGATCAGAGGCTTGGGATTAGGGGCGGACGATTATATGACAAAGCCTTTCAGTCCCAGCGAACTTGTTGCCAGGGTAAAGGCTCATATGGCGAGATATGACAGGCTGGTCGGTTCTACGCAGAAAACGAATGATATTGTGGAAATACGGGGGATACGAATCGATAAGACTGCCCGGCGGGTATATGTGGATGGGGAAGAAAAGACATTTACCACAAAAGAGTTTGACTTGCTGACTTTTCTGGCAGAAAATCCGAATCATGTATTTACAAAGGAAGAGCTGTTCAGGGAAATTTGGGATATGGATTCCATCGGGGATATCGCTACGGTAACGGTTCATATTAAGAAAATACGCGAGAAAATAGAATTTGATACCGCCAAACCACAATATATCGAAACGATATGGGGAGTTGGATACCGGTTTAAAGTATAGGGAGAAGATCGGTTGCACAAAAGCTATGAAGAAATAGAAAAATATATTGCGGGGGTGAAAGCGTCAGTAAGAGCTGGTAGATATAGGATAGACGTAAGCAGGAAACGACAGGCAAATCTGGATCTGTATAAGGACTACGTCATCGGCGAAACGGGAAGCAAAGATATTTTAATGAATCTTACGGCGGATGATTTTTGTGAAGCCGTAAAGAATAAGCATATGGGATTTGAGCAGGAAATATTATATATATTCGGAAAAGACGTAAAATTATGGCAGAGATTTGGAACGGAAGAGGAGAAAGTTTCTTTATATATCAAGTTTAATCGATTGGACAGCCGGTTTGTTATTGTAGTTTCTTTTCATAAACAGATCCGTCCGGTGACTTATGCTTTTAAATAGAGAACAGGGCATGGAACGGGAGGGCTGGTCGTGGCAGAGAAAAGAAAAGTGGATTTTTGCATAGGATGCAGAAAAAATACGGAATATGAGATTCAAAAGGGAATATATAAAGAGACGATCCGGGATAGGGAATATGAATTTGTGCTGACAGAAGCTATATGCAAAGAATGCGGGGAAAAGATGCATATACCGGGTCTCATAGACGCCAATATCAGGGAAAGAGAAGAACAGTATTACGGGAGCTGCTGTAAAATATCCGGTAAGATGCAGGCCGGCATAGCTTATATACTGGAGAAGAAGCAGGAAGTAACGCCTTTGGCTTTACAGAAGCTTCTTTATTATATCCAAGGAATTTATATGGCGCTTTTTGACCGGGAGTTTTTTCCGGAGGACTGCTGTGCATGGCAGCATGGGCCGGTATATGAGAAAGTATATTTTCTTTTCCGCGATTTTAAGTATAATCCGATCGAAGATGCAAGACTGATACCGTTTGCAGGGAAAGAGGGCGGGTTGTCGGAAGAGGAACGGATGGCCGCCGATCTGGTGATTGATAGTTTTGGACAATATGGCGGAAAAGCGTTGGAAGCCATTACTCACAATGAAAAGCCATGGACGGATGCAAGAGTGGGGTGCGGAAGCGAGGAACCATCCCATAGGGTGATTGCAAAGAAAAATATGAAGGAATATTTTGAAGAGGTTGCCCGGGAATACGGAATTGATTCGGTAAAAGGGCTGAACCGTTATATTGAGGCAAAGCTGGAGGAAAGGGATAGGCGGGGATGAGAATCAGAAGCAAAGATATTTTATATGAAGATAAAGAAATTGTCGTATGCCGTAAAAGAGCCGGGATCGCAGTCCAGACGGCTCGTCTGGGGGAACCGGATATGGAAACGGAACTAAAAAAATATTTCAGGGCGCCTTATATGACGGCTGTGCATCGCTTGGATCAGCCGGTGGAGGGCGTCCTGGTTTTTGCCAGAACAAAAAAGGCGGCGGCGGATCTCAATAGGCAGAGCAGGGAACAGGCGATGAACAAGCAATATTATGCCGTGGTTTTACTCGATGGAGCGGAAGCGCCGGAGGGAAAAAATACGTTGGCAGATTACTTGGAAAGGGATGGGAAAACAAATATTTCGAAAGTCACAGGGGAAGGAAATGGAAAATATGCGGAACTTTCTTATGAAATCCTAAAGAAAAGGAAGGCGGAGGAAGGGGAACCGGAAACTGCGCTGGTTCGTATATGGCTGAAGACAGGGCGGCATCATCAAATCAGAGTGCAGATGGCGAATGCAGGGATGCCGCTGTTGGGGGATGTGAAGTATGGAAGTGAAAGGTCCAAAGAATATAGCCGCAGAGAACGGGTAAGAAATACGGCCTTGTGCGCTTATGGGCTGGAGTTTGGCCATCCCGGCACGGGAAAGAAAATGAGGTTCGATATTATGCCTTCGGAGGCTGTTTTTTTACCGTTTTTGCCAGTTAATACCTAAGAAACAGAAAGGCATGGAAGCAATAATTTCCCGAAAATGACTTATACTAAAGTATGGAAAGAAGGTATAAGGACGGGATGGTTATGGAAGGAAAAACGGCTGCAAAGTTAAAAGAATATGCAACATTTGCTGCGATAATTACAGGGGTATACATAGGGTTCCGGTTTTTAAGCCCGTTGGCCTCCCCTTTTCTTTTTGCCTTTGCCTTTGTTGCGCTTCTGCATCCCATGCTGGAAAAAGTGCAGAATAAATATCATATAAAAAAGGGGATATTAGCCGCCAGCATTTTGCTGCTTTTCTGTGTGACGGCGGGAATGGGGATATGGTGCCTGGTCATTTTTATGATACAGAAACTGGGGGATTTGTTTGCGCAGATCGATTTGTTTGAAGAGAAGTTTTTTATATTTGTCGGAAGCTGCTGCGATGGAATGGAAAAAAAGTTCGGCATGGACGGGGCGAAGATTGAAAACTTTATTATGGAAAGAGTGGATGTATTTATTGAAAATTTCCAGGTGCAGGTAGTGCCGAAGATTATGAATGAGTCGGTAGGCTATGTAAAGAATATTGCGGGGCTTGTCAGTTTTCTTGCAATCATGATCATTGCGGCCGTGCTGCTGGCAAAAGATTATAACGAGATCATGAAAAAGGTACGCGGGAAAAAGGAATTGAGGGATATGATAAAGATAGGAAAAAGGGTATTTTTTCATATCGGCACTTTTATAAAGGCGCAGTTTATTATTTTGCTGATTATCAGTCTGCTATGCGCGGTTGCTTTATTTCTGGGAGGATTTGAAGACGGTATCGTGATCGGTTTGTTTACGGGATTTATGGATATGCTGCCGTTTATCGGAACGGGACTGGTTCTGATGCCTCTTGCTTTTTGGCAGATTTTAAACGGATATTATGCAAAGGCGGTAATATGTGTTATTCTATATGTAGTTTGCGCCCTGATGAGAGAATTCCTGGAACCGAAGCTGATCGGGGAAAGAATGGGGATCTTTCCGGTGGCAATTTTATTTTCCGTGTATGCGGGAGTAAAATTGTTCGGGGTATCCGGCATAATAAAAGGGCCGTTGGCGCTAATTACGGTTTATGAAATCTATCGTTTTATGAAAGACAGGACAGGAGTGGACGGGAATGACGGAAGTACGGAAAAAAGAGGAATATGACAGGGAAACGGAAGACGCAGGGCCGGATGGAATATCGGAGGATATAGAGGAAAATGAGGAAGGATTTTCTTTCCGTGGGTTTTGCGAAGAAGCGCTTCCCTTGCTTCTGACGGCATATTTGTTTATTGTTTTCTGTTTGTATCCTTTTTATTTGAAAGACGGATATACGGATGTGGGGAAGGAAAAATTTAATTTTTATAAGGTGATGACGATCGGCGGTTTTTCTTTGATTCTTCCGCTTGTTTTGGCATGTGTTTCGTTCAGGGTAAAAGAAAATATTGGGAAAGAAGGGGGAGCCGGCAGGATATTTAGTGGAATCCGTTTGTCGGCAACGGACTGGGCGGTAGCGGCTTATGGAGTCAGCGTAGTGATTTCATACATATGTTCTGAGTTTAAGGAGATGGCTCTCTGGGGGGAAAAAGGTTGGAATATGGGGCTCGTGACACAGCTTGCTTTTGTGTTGTCTTATTTTTTGGTGGCTCATTTTTGGGAATATGAAGAAAAATTGCTGCTGGCGTTTATGGCGGCAGCGGCGGTAGTTTTTTCTCTTGGACTGTTGAACCGTTTTTCGATCTTTCCGGTGGAGATACAGGGGGCAAACAGCAGTTTTTTGTCTACGCTGGGGAATATTAACTGGTATTGTGGTTTTTGGTCGGTGCTTTTCCCAGTGGGATTTATTCTTTACTGGTTCGGGGAGGAAATGTGGCAGCGTTTGTGCGGATTTTTATATACTCTGGTGGGGATTGCGACCGGGGTCAGCCAGGGGAGCAATAGCGCGTTTCTTGTATTTGCCGGGCTGTATATTTTTGTATTTTGCCTTTCTTTTAGAAATGCAGGGCGGATGAAGCGTTTTCTGGAGCTGGCCATTTTATTTTGCGCCGTTTGTCAGGGATTGAGGCTGTGGAGGATATGGCGGCCGGACGCCTTTGATTATTATAGCGGCACATGGAGTGATTGGATCACCCTTTCGAGAATCACTTTATTCTTGCTGGTTCCGCTTTGCATCGTTTACCTGCTGTTTTGTCTGATGAGCAAGAGAAAAAAAGCGGATATGAAGAGCTTCCGGGTTGTACGGCAGATCATTTTATTGGGAGCGGTGGTCGTAATTGGCGTGTATATTTTTCTGCTGGTGCTGAATACGAGGATTGAAGGCGGCATCCGGTTTATGGGCAGACTGCCAGTGTTGGTATTCAGCGAGCAATGGGGCAGCGCGAGAGGGGCGACATGGTCCGCCGGTATGGAGATTTACAGGAATATGCACGGATGGAGGAAGCTGACAGGGGTAGGGCCGGATTGCTTTGCTATGTATTTATATACACTGCCGGATCTGGCCAAGTCGGTAATCAAACAGTTTGATGGGGCCAGATTGACGAACGCCCACAACGAATGGCTGACGGTCTTAGTGAACCAGGGCATGTTCGGGCTTCTTTGTTATGGAGGTATATTTTGCAGCGCGGTTTTTCGGTATGTGCGCCTTGCGGAAAAGGCGTTGGACGGCAGAAGAAAATATTTGTATATATTTGGTTTAAGTGCGTTTGCGTATACAATACATAATATTGTAAGTTTTCAGCAGATATTGAGTACTCCTTTTATTTTTCTGATGCTTGGAATGGGGGAAGCGCTTGCAAGGGAAGGCAGAGCTTGAAAATGGGAAATTTTCAAACTAAGCAAAAACCGGACGGAAATGAGGTTATGGCAAATAGTGCCATAAAAAGCGCCATATGTGCTGAAAGCATGGAAAGAAAAAAGATTGTGATAAAATGAATATAGAAAAAATAGTAAATATATAATGAATATTAAGTTGAGGAGGAACAAATATGCCATTTATTAGTTCGAAGGTGAATATTGCCATGACAAAAGAACAGAAGGAAACGATCAGGAAGAAGCTGGGGGAAAATATATCCATAATTCCGGGAAAGACGGAGGACTGGCTGATGATAGAAATAGCGGATAACTGCGATCTGTATTTCCGGGGCGATGAAAAACTGCCGACGGCGTTTATAGAGGTGAAAGTATTCGGGGAAATCAAGGATATTACCGCCGGAAAAATGACAGAGATTATAAGCGGGATATATGAAAAGGAGTTGAAAATAAAACAAAACAGGATCTACATTAAATATGAAGAAGTTGAAAAATGGGGGTGGAATGGGACTAATTTTTAAGAAAATATTGGAATTATGACCAAATTCCGGTTAATAAGATATTCTTTGCTTCACAATCTCCGCTGAATTTGTTAAAATAACAGCATAGGTATTTTTCAAGTTATATAGGAACGCAAATCGAAATCAGGAAATGGGTTTTGGCGTTGCCGGAAAAGAATGGGGGATTGTATGACACATCGGGAAAAGGCGGAACAGCTGCTGCACCAGCAGTATCATTGTTCGCAGGCGTTATTCGGGGCGTTTGCGGAGGAGTTTGGGATGGATCTGAAGATGGCGCTCAAATTGAGTACATGTTTTGGAGGAGGAATGCGCCAGGGAGGGGTCTGCGGCTGTATCACGGCGTCCTTGATGGTATTGGGAATCGCCCTCGGTTTTTATGATTCCCAGGACAGGGAATTGGAGATATATGGAAATAAGAAGACGGATGAATTTATAAAACTTTTTACGGAAAGAATGGATGGAGCGACCAACTGCAGGGACATCCTCGGAAACGATATTTCGAAGCCGGAAGAGATGGCAGTGATCCGCCAGGAGGGGTTGATTTTAAAGCGATGCCCAAGGGCTCTTAATGTAAGCATTGAGATATTGGAAAAGATGCTGGAGGAATATTTTAAAAATGCGGTAGAGAGCAGCATTGAACTGGAAGACATCGCGAGAATGGACGAGATGCAGAGCATGATCAAAAATATCAGCGCTGTCCGTCATTTTAGAAGGAATGTGTATAACCTTATTTTTTCTTCGTCAAAAAATATTGCATTTATCCAGTTCGATATCCGTAAGTTTAAACTGATTAACGATCTGTATGGGGAAAAATTTGGGGACGAGATCTTAAACTTTATCATAAAGCGGCTGGGGGAATATTGCCACGAGGAACAGTTTTTTATCAATCTGCGCAGCGATGTGTTTATGATCGTGACGGAGTATGGCAATGAAGAAGAACTGACGGAACTGGTAAAGCATTTGGATGAGAGGATCACCAATTTTAAAGATGTAAAGCTTCAATTATCTTATGGCATATACACTGTGGAAGATAAAACGATGGAGCTGCGGCAGATGGAAGACCGGTCTGCCATGGCGCGGAAAGCCGCTAAAAATAATATTCTGACAAACGTTGTATTTTATAAAGAACAGTTTAAAGTATCTTTGTATAACAGGAAATTTATAGAGGAAAATATGCAGTCCGCCATTACGGAGAGACAGTTTATGATGTATCTCCAGCCAAAGTACAGCATTGCGAAGAATGAAATTATCGGGGCGGAGGCTTTGGTGAGATGGCGCCATCCTGAGAGGGGTATGATCTATCCCAATCAGTTTATTCCGATTATCGAGGAGAACGGTTTTATTAAAGAGGTGGATTACTATATATGGGCGGAAGCCTGCCGGTTTATCAAGAGATGCGAGGATGTGGGGATTACAACCTGCCCGGTTTCCGTTAATGTATCGAGGGTGCATTTGCAGGATAACGAATGTATACGGATGCTTTCCGAAATGATAGACGATAACCATATTTCCAAAGAATTGTTAGAATTGGAAATCACGGAATCGGCAGACGACCAGCAGATTTCCATGAAGGCGCTTCTGTTAAAAGAAGCCGGTTTTACGCTGCTGATGGACGACTTTGGGAGCGGTTATTCTTCCCTGAATATTTTGCTGGAAACTCCGTTTGATGTGATAAAACTGGACAAGAAGTTCATGGAAAATATGATGGTGTCCAACAAAGGGAAACTGATACTGGAACAAGTGGTTTTGATGGCAGACAAGCTGGAACTCGGGCTTCTGGCGGAAGGCGTTGAGACAAAAGAACAGATTGACCTGTTGGAAAATATAGGGTGCGACCAGGTGCAGGGATATTATTATGCCAAACCGATGCCGGAGGAGGAATTTTTTACTCTTTTAAAAGAACAGCATGCGGCGGGGGCTTAAGATAGAGAAAAGGAGAGAAAAAATGGCTGATAAGAAGTTAGTGGAAGCAATTACATCAATGGACGAGGACTTTGCCCAATGGTATACGGATGTGGTGAAGAAGGCGGAACTGATCGATTATTCTAATGTAAAAGGATGCATGGTAATCAAACCGGCAGGATATGCGATATGGGAATTGATCCAGAGGCAGCTGGACGATATGTTTAAAGCGGCCGGCGTGGAAAATGTATATATGCCGATGTTTATACCGGAAGGATTGCTGCAAAAAGAAAAAGACCATGTGGAGGGTTTTGCCCCTGAGGTAGCCTGGGTGACGCACGGCGGCTTGAACCCATTGCAGGAGAGGATGTGCGTAAGGCCCACTTCCGAAACCTTGTTCTGCGATTTTTATAAAGGGGACATTCAGTCTTACCGGGATCTGCCGAAAGTATATAACCAATGGTGCAGCGTAGTTCGGTGGGAAAAGGAAACGAGGCCGTTCCTCCGTTCCAGGGAATTCTTATGGCAGGAGGGGCATACGGCTCATGCGACGGCGGAGGAAGCGCAGGAAAGAACGGAGCAGATGCTGGATATCTACGCGGAATTCTGTGAAAAAGTGCTGGCGATTCCGGTGGTAAAAGGACGCAAGACGGAGAAAGAGAAATTTGCAGGGGCTGAAGCGACCTATACGATAGAGGCTTTGATGCATGACGGCAAGGCGCTGCAGTCAGGAACGAGCCATAATTTCGGGGATGGTTTTGCAAAGGCGTTTGGCATCCAGTTTACGGATAAAGACAATAAGCTGAAATATGTACATCAAACTTCCTGGGGAATGTCTACGAGAATCATCGGCGCGATTATTATGGTGCATGGGGATAATTCCGGTCTGGTGCTGCCGCCCAGGATTGCGCCTGTTCAGACGGTGATTGTACCGGTTGCACAGCACAAGGAAGGCGTTCTGGACAAAGCATATGAGCTGAGAGATCTGCTGGCAGAGCATTTCCCTTGCCGTTTCAAACCGGTTCCCCTTTACAGCTGCAAAGCTCAGAAAAATAACCGGATAAGTTCCCTGCAGCATCCGGCAGTCCTTTTCCTTCCAGACTGCAAGTCCCTCAAATAGATCTCCTCTCCCAGCATGACTGACCGAGAAAAAATGATACAGCATATTCATCATAAGCGTTTTGCCAAATCTGCGCGGCCGGGTAATCAGAGTCACTGTGTCCCCATTTTCCCACCACTCTTTTATGAAATCTGTTTTATCAATGTAAAAGTAATGATTTTCCCTCATTTTGGCAAAATCCTGTTCGCCAATTGCTATTTTTCCAAACACTAAAATGCCTCCTGCCTGTCTGCTGTTTCTTCTGCCTGTTCCATTTTTCACTAACTGCTGCCCGGCATATCTTTCCTGCTGCTTCCCTGTTCATTCGAAAACAAAAAAATGCCATCGGCAAACTGACTGTTCCCGCCTG
>OFEZ01001510.1_pt1 | contig 12382 bp, 11 predicted proteins | sample 1521241 | NCBI WGS metagenome assembly OFEZ01 (sample SAMEA3504099, study PRJEB24116) | mouse gut metagenome | biome: mouse gut; feature: mouse-associated habitat; material: faeces | place: Denmark | collected 2011
GCCTGAACCGTCTCTATGATGATCTCCCGGAGGACAAGACCATCCGTCACGGAACCTTAGAGCGTTGGCGGGAAAAGCTGGTGAAGGAGGGCTACGCCCCCAGCACCATCAACAGCTATCTTTCTGTGAACAACGCTTATCTGGATTTTGTTGGTCACCGTGAGTACCAACTGGCCAACCAGCTGGAGTTAGAGACTGAGCTCCAGCCGGAGCTGACCCGGACGGAGTACCTGCGACTGCTGCAAACCGCTCGAACTTTGGGCCGTGAGCGAGTGTATCTGCTGGTGAAGCTGTTTGGAACCACAGGATTAACCGTGCAGGAGTTAGAGAAAGTCACCGTGGAAGCGGTGAAAGAGGGCAAACTGACGGTCACTCCCAGCCGCAGCAAGCAGGTGCTGCGTATCCCGGATGGTTTGCAAAGTGAGCTGCTGGACTACGCAAAGCGGAATGGCTACCTCTCCGGCCCCATCTTCCTGACGAAGGAGGGCACGCCCATGAGCCGCACCTATGTGAGCACCATCATCCGGCAGCTGTGCACTGCGGCGAAGGTGCCGGAGGAGAAGGGGAACCCCCGCTGCTTGAAGCGGCTGTACCAGAGCACCCGGGCTGGCATTGAGGACAACATCGCCCTGCTGGTGGAACAGGCTCACAGCCGCCTGCTGGAGCAGGAGCAGCTGGAGATCGGGTGGGCAGAGCAATAACGAGAGATAGAGGCAAAAAGATAGAACGAGGGAGAAGAAATATGAAAGGAATTATCTTGGCAGGCGGCAGTGGAACGCGGCTATACCCGCTGACCATGGTGACATCGAAACAATTATTGCCCATCTACGACAAACCCATGATTTTCTATCCCCTGTCCACCCTGATGTTAGCGGGGATACGGGACATTTTAATCATCTCCACACCCCAGGACCTGCCCAACTTTGAGCGGCTGTTGGGGGACGGGAGCCAGTTCGGTATTCATTTGAGCTACCAGGTACAGCCGTCCCCGGACGGTCTGGCCCAGGCGTTCATCCTGGGGGAGGCGTTCGTGGGGGATGACCGGTGCGCTATGATTCTGGGGGACAACATTTTCTACGGCGCGGGCTTGACTGCCCATCTGCGCCGGGCGGTAGAACAGGAAGATGGTGCCACGGTGTTCGGCTACTACGTGGAGGACCCGGAGCGGTTCGGCGTGGTGGCGTTCGATGACACTGGCCGGGCGGTGTCCATAGAGGAGAAACCAACCCACCCCAAATCCAACTACGCCGTCACCGGCCTGTACTTCTACGACAAAAAGGTCTGCGAACGAGCAAAGGCACTGAAGCCCTCGCCCCGAGGCGAGCTGGAGATTACGGATCTGAATCGTATTTACTTGGAGGAGGGCAGTCTGAACGTCATCACCCTGGGCCGGGGCTACGCCTGGTTGGACACGGGGACGGTGGACTCCCTGTCAGAAGCGTCGGAGTTTGTGCGTGTGATCGAGTCTCGGGAGGGGATCCAGATTTCCGCGCCGGAGGAGATTGCCTACCGGAACGGGTGGATCACTCGAGAACAGTTGGAGCGGTCCGCAGCAGCCTACGGCAAGTCCCCCTATGGGGCCCACCTGCGGAAGGTGGCGGACGGAAAGTACATCTATTGAGGTGGCTGGAATGAAACTGACAGAGACAGAGCTTGCCGGGGTGTACATCATAGAGCCCGCCGTGTTCGGTGACCACCGGGGCTTCTTCATGGAGAGCTGGTCCCAGCGGGACTTTGAGGCGGCAGGACTGGAGTACCGATTTGTCCAGGACAACCACTCCTCGTCCACGGTGAGGGGTACCCTGCGCGGTATCCATTTCCAGCGGGGGGAGAAGGCGCAGGCAAAGCTGGTGCGGTGCACTCGGGGGGCAGTGCTGGACGTGGCAGTGGATCTGCGGCCCAGCAGCCCTACCTATAAAAAATGGGTAGGCGTGGAGCTGAGCAAGGAGAACAAACGGCAGCTGCTGATTCCCCGTGGGTTCGGTCACGGGTTTGTGACACTGACGGACGATGTGGAGTTTCTCTACAAGGCGGACAACTACTACGCCCCGGAAGCGGATGGCGGCATCCGGTGGAATGACCCGGATATCGGCGTGGATTGGGGCGTAGAAAATCCGGTTTTATCCGAAAAGGACAGCAGAGCGCCGTTTTTAAAGGATGCCGTAACAGGCTTTGAGGAGTGGTGAATATGAAGATTTTAGTGACCGGCGGAGCCGGGTTTATCGGCAGCAACTTTATCTTCTATATGCGGAGGAAGCATCCGGATGATACGCTGGTATGCTTGGATAAATTGACCTACGCCGGAAATCTGGAGACCCTGGCGTCCGTGATGGACCAGCCCGATTTCCGGTTCATCCGGGCGGATATCGCAGACCGGGAGGCGGTCTACAGAATTTTTGAGGCGGAGAAGCCTGATGTTGTGGTGAACTTTGCGGCGGAAAGCCATGTGGACCGGTCCATCGAGAACCCGGCGGTGTTCCTGGAGACCAATGTGATGGGCACCCAGGTGCTGCTGGATGCCTGCCGAAAATACGGTATCCAGCGCTACCATCAGGTGTCCACGGACGAGGTGTACGGAGACCTGCCCCTGGACCGGCCGGACCTGTTCTTTACCGAGCAAACCCCGCTGCACACCTCCAGTCCCTACTCCGCGTCTAAGGCATCCGCTGATCTGTTATGCAATGCCTATCAGCGGACCTACGGCCTGCCCATCACCATCAGCCGGTGCTCCAACAACTACGGCCCCTACCAGTTTCCGGAGAAATTGATCCCGCTGATGATCGCAAATGCCTTGGCGGACAAGCCCCTGCCGGTGTACGGCGAGGGGCTGAACGTGCGGGATTGGCTGTATGTGGGGGACCACTGCGCGGCCATTGACCTGATCCTGGAGAAGGGGAAGGTGGGGCAGGTCTACAACATCGGGGGCCACAATGAGATGAAGAATATCGACATTGTGAAACGCATTCTGGGGCTTCTGGGCAAGCCGGAGAGCCTCATCACCTACGTGACGGACCGGAAGGGCCACGACATGCGCTACGCCATTGATCCGGCGTACATCCATCAGAAACTGGGCTGGCTGCCGGAGACAAGGTTTGAGGACGGTATCCAGAAGACGGTCCGGTGGTATCTGGACAACCGGAGCTGGTGGGAGAACATCGTGAACGGGGAGTACCAGAGCTACTATGAGCGGATGTACAGCAACCGGTAAGCCGCTGATTGCAATCCTGATGGCGGTCTATGAGCCGCAGCTGGACTGGTTGAGGGAGCAGTTGGAGAGCCTGGAAAAACAGACCTATCCTAACCTGAAATTGTATGTTCGGGATGACTGCTCCAAAACGGTGCCGTTTACGGAAATTGAGCGGTGCATAAGAGAATGTATCCAGTCCTTTCCTTATGAGATACAACGCAATGAGGAGAACTTGGGCTCCAACAGGACCTTCCAGCGGCTGACGGAGGAGGCGGAGGGGACGTACTTCGCTTACTGTGACCAGGACGATGTGTGGCTGCCGGAGAAGCTGGCGGTTTTGCAGGAGGAGCTGGAGCGGACCGGCGCGCTGCTGGTCTGCTCAGATATGTACATCATTGACGGCGAGGGAAAGCAGACGGCGGATAGTATTACAAAAGCCCGACGGCACCATGTATTCCATTCAGGCGAGGGACTTTCGTACGGACTGCTTTTTCACAATTTTGTAACCGGTTGTACAGCTCTTGTAAAGAGTATGGATGCAAAAGCGGCGATTCCGTTCTGCCCCTATATGGTGCACGACCATTACCTGGCGCTGTGGTGCGCAGAAAGAGGAGCGGTAATCTCTGTGCAACGCCCTTTAATCCGTTACCGCATTCATGATAACAACCAAACGCTTTTATTGGCTGGTGTGCACGATAAGATCAGCTACGGTACCATACGTATTGGCGGGATGCTGGAACGGCTGCGCTGGTTGCAGAAATATTTTCCATGTGGTGATGGTCTGAACGCAGAGATCAGCCGGGGCCTGGATTGGGTGCGGGGGAGAGAGGACAACTGGCAGCATAAGGGCGGTGGAGAGAAGGTTTGGAAATACCGCCGGTACAGTTTACTCACGTCCCTGTTTGAGCTGATTGCAGTGAATATGCCGGAGGGACTGTTCAGATTTTGTATCCATATCGGCCGGCGCAACTGGGTATAGGAATGTAATGAAAGTATTCGTAACAGGCAGCAGCGGACAACTGGGGCATGATGTGTGCAGGGAATTGGCGCGCCGCGGTATCCCATATTGCGGCACATCTTCCAGAGAATTGAATATTACAGACAGGGAAGCTGTGAGACGGGCTATATGTGCCTATCAGGCTAATGCTGTTATCCACTGTGCAGCGTATACAAATGTGGAGCAGGCAGAAAAATACCCGGAGCAGTGTTGGGCAGTGAATGTATGTGGGACACAAAATGTTGCAGAGGCCTGCCGTGAGATAAGTGCGAAGTTGCTATATATTTCTACAGACTATGTATTTTCCGGAGAGGGAAGCCGCTTTTATGCGCCGGATGCCCCGGCCTGCCCGATTAATGTATACGGCAGGAGTAAATTGGAGGGGGAGCTTGTGGTAAAAGAATTGCTACACAGGTGGTTTGTTGTCAGAACTTCCTGGGCGTTCGGTACAAATGGTTCAAATTTTGTTAAATCTATTTTGCGCTTATCCCGGAGCAGAGAAGAATTACAGGTAGTTTGTGACCAGATTGGCAGCCCTACGTATACGGTGGATCTGGCATCACTGCTGTGTACTATGGTGGGAACGGATTGTTACGGGACTTATCATGCAGTGAATGCAGGTGTCTGCTCCCGGGCGGAGTTTGCCAGAGAAATAATCAGACAGGCTGGCTGTCCGGTGAGAGTCAGAGAGACTACGTCCGCGAGATATGGCGGGAAGGTGCGGCGGCCTTTGAATTCCCGGATGAGTACGGCAAGCTTAGAGGCGGCGGGATTTTTTAAGCTGCCTCCATGGCAGGACGCGCTCACCCGTTATATGAAGGAAGAAGGTTTGATTAGTGGATAGACGTACAGTCCGGCAAGGTGGGTACTTTATCATGACCTGCTATATTCTGATTGTAATCTTGTTTTACCTGATTGCAGAGGATCAATTGCAATTCCGCGTTGACCAAACAGAGATGCCTCAGGCCAACAGTTCAACCGGGGAGCTGGTCAGCGGCACGGAAGTCCGTCAGGCGTTCACTGCTGACGCAGATAAACTCCTTAGTTTATCCCTCCTCACAGCAACATATGACAGGACAAATACCGCTCTGTTGAATGTGGCAGTTGTAGATAAAAATGGAGTGGAAGCTGGCCAGGTAACCGTTTCCTCCTCCTGGCTTACAAACGGAGTTTCAGAAATCACCTTTCTGACGCCGGTTGAAATCACGCCCCGCGCGACATATGAGTTGATTATTACCTCTCCGGATGGGACCGGCGGCAACACGATTGCCCTGATGTATGGCAACAGCATGGCCCTGCCGCGCGGGGAGATGCCGCTGGACATACCGGCGGAGGAGCAGATCCAGGTCAATGGGGTATCGCAGGAGGGGAAACTCTGCGTACGTCTGACTACGCAAAAGACACTGTGGATTGGTCAGATATACTGGCACCTTGCTATCGGAATTGGAATCGCATTGATAGCCTATGGCTGGTATACTCTCCGGAGAATTCAGCAAGGCCGGGTGACGGTGGTCCTGCGGGTAGCGGCGGCCTTTCAGCGATATAAATTTCTTATTAAGCAGTTGGTCCTGCGGGACTTCAAGACAAAATACAAGCGGTCAGTACTCGGAATATTATGGAGTTTTTTAAATCCTTTGCTGACCATGACGGTACAGTATATCGTTTTTTCCACCATATTTCGGTCGGATATACCGAACTTTGCGCTATATCTGTTAACCGGTATCGTCTGTTTCAATTTTTTCAGCGAGGCATCGTCCATGGCGCTCATGTCTATAGTAGGAAATGCTCCTCTAATTACAAAAGTATATGTCCCCAAGTATATTTATCCACTTTCCAGAGTGCTTTCCTCGAGCATTAACCTGCTCTTTTCTTTAATACCGCTTCTGGCAGTTATGCTGATAACCGGCGCACCGCTCAGACCAGCGTTGTTGCTGCTGCCCTTTGGATTGATTTGTCTGTTTCTTTTCAGCCTGGGCATAGGGTTGCTTCTGTCGACTGCCATGGTGTTTTTCCGGGATACGCAGTTCTTGTGGGGAGTAGTGAGCATGTTGTGGATGTACCTCTCCCCCATCATTTATCCGGAAAGTATTATTCCAGTTAAATTTCTTACATTGTATAAGTGCAATCCACTGTACCACATTATACGTTTTATCCGGATTATTTTAATGAATGGCATCTCTCCGGAGCCAAAGGCATACGGGCTTTGCATCATTGCCTCTGCTGTTCCATTGATTATCGGTGCGGTAGTATTCAAGAAGAATCAGGATAAGTTTGTACTGAATCTATGAGGGATAGAATGATTAGACTTGAGGACGTTTCCATTCGCTATTTGATAACCTATGACCGGGTGAAAAGCCTGAAGGAATACTTGGTGCAGCGAATTCAGAAGAAAGTCGGCCATGAGGAGTTCTGGGCATTACAGGGGATCAGTCTGTCCATACAAATGGGCGAAGTATTGGGGATTATCGGACAGAACGGGGCGGGAAAGTCTACGCTGCTCAAGGTGATTTCCGGAATCGTAAAGCCTACCGGCGGGCAGGTACAGATTAACGGTACGGTGGTTCCCATGCTGGAGCTGGGCAGCGGATTTGATTTTGACCTGACCGGACAGGAAAATATTTTTCTTAACGGCGCAATTTTAGGATATTCTCAGCCATTCTTGGAAGAAAAATATGATGAAATATGCAGCTTTTCAGAGCTTGGCAGGTTTATCAACACGCCCATTCGCAACTACTCCTCCGGAATGCTAATGCGTCTGGCCTTTTCCATTGCAACCGTAGTCAATCCGGACATCCTTATTGTGGACGAGATTTTAGCGGTAGGCGACGCGCAGTTTCAGGAGAAGAGCAAGGCACGGATGCTGGAGCTGATGGGAGGAGGAACCACGGTCCTGTTTGTCTCGCACAGCATAGACCAGATTCGGGAGATGTGCGACAGGGTACTGTGGCTGGAGCAGGGGAAAGTAAAAATGATTGGCGAACCCCAGGCTGTATGTGACGCATATGAAAACAAAGGGGAATAAGGGAGGCATGAGTATGAGCAAACGAATCCTGGTAACAGGCGCCGGCGGTTATATTGGACGGCATGTAGTTACGGCTCTCTGTGACTTGGGGGCAGAGGTGCTAGCGGTGGATTTCCGCACGGAGGGAATTGATTCGCGGGCTCAGAGCCGGATTTTCGATATTTTTAATGGTTCGACAGATATTTATCAGGAATTGGGGGCGCCGGATGCGTGCCTGCACATGGCCTGGCGGGATGGCTTTGTTCATCAGTCTGACGCACATATGGCGGACCTGTCCCATCATTATTCCTTTATACGCAGAATGATGCGTGGCGGGCTGAAACAGTTGGCGGTAATGGGAACTATGCATGAGGTGGGCTATTGGGAGGGAGCTATTGATGAAAATACCCCCTGTAACCCGCGCAGTATGTATGGCATAGCAAAGGACGCGCTGCGCCGCAGTGCGTTTCTGCTGGCGCAGGAGCATGACGTATGCCTGCAATGGCTGCGGGCCTATTACATATATGGGGATGACGCGCGCAATCACTCCATTTTCACAAAAATCTGTGAAGCAGCGGAATTGGGGGCAGAGACCTTCCCATTTAATACCGGTAAAAACAAGTACGATTTTATTACGGTGGATGAGCTGGCCCGCCAACTCGCCGCCTGCGTCATGCAGTCTGAGGTAAGCGGGGTCATCAACTGCTGCTCCGGACAACCGGTCAGTCTGGCAGACAAGGTGGAGCAGTTCATTCAGGATCATGGATACAACATCAGGCTGGATTATGGCGCATTCCCGGACAGACCCTATGATTCGCCGGGGGTGTGGGGAGATGCGGAGAAAATCAGAAAAATCATGGGATCAAACTAGAAAGTAGTCGAGGTAGGGAGAAATGAGGTTGGATCAGAAAACAAAAATCAACCGCCTGGTAATCTATTTCTTTTATGATGCTGATGGCATTGTCGATCGCTATGTGCCCTATATGCTGGAAGACATCGTCAAGAATTGCAGCGAGTTGTTTGTGGTCTGTAATGGAAAGCTGACTCCGGAGGGACGGGCTGTGTTCCAAAAGCTGACCCCCAATATTCTCGTTCGAGAGAACAAGGGGTTTGACGTTTGGGCCTATAAGAAAGCGTTAGAGCAGTATGGATGGGATAAGATTTCTGAATTTGACGAAATTATTATGATGAATTCTACCATAATGGGGCCGATTTATCCGCTTTCAGAGATGTTTAAGGAGATGAATCAACGCGATCTTGATTTCTGGGGTATCACAAAATATCACAAATATCCCAGTGATCCTTTTGGCACAATTCCATATGGGTACATCCCAGAACATGTTCAATCACATTTTATTGCAGTCAGAAAATCCATGAGTCAAAGCTTAGATTTTCATAACTATTGGAAAACTATTCCTGCAATTGAATCTTATGCGGATGCGGTGGGAAAACATGAAGCTGTATTTTCTAAATATTTTCGGGACAAAGGATTCCTGTGGGAGTCTTATGTTGATACATGTGATTTAGAGGCGTTTACGCACTACCCTTTGATGATGACGCCGACACTTCTTTTAAAAAAATATCGCTGTCCCATTTTTAAAAAAAGATCCTTTTTTCATGACTACTATGATATATTGGACAATTCTGTAGGTAATCAAGGAACACAGCTGCTAACGTTTTTGAAGGAAGAAACACAATACGACGTGCGCATGATTTGGGAAAATATCTTGCGCACACAAAACATGTATGACATCAGAACAAACCTTCATCTAAATTATGTCTTACCGCACGATTACTGTAAAAGCGCTGTGAAGGAGAAAAAAACTGCGCTTGTCATTCACTCATATTTTGAAGATTTGATAGAGTATAGTTATCAATATGCTCTGTCAATGCCAGAGAAAAGCGATATTTATATCACGGTAAATACTGAAGCAAACGCCGAAAAGGTTAAAAGTGTTTTTGGAAAAGGGCCCTGGAAAAGCATTCATATTATCAAAGTTCAAAACCGAGGCCGTGATGTAAGTGCTTTGTTAGTTGGCATAGCACCATATGTGCTCAAATATGATTTGGTCTGCTTTGTACATGATAAAAAAGTCAGTCAGCTTGATTATGGGATTAAGGGCTATGATTTTTCTGAGCGGTGTTATAAAAATCTTCTTGCCTCAAAGGAGTTCGTTTGCAATGTTGAGGCACTATTTGACAAGGAACCCAATCTAGGCTTGCTGTGCCCGCCTCCACCGTATCATGCTGAGTATTATTCAACCTTGGGGTTAGAATGGGGAATAAATTTTGAGCCGACAAAGCAGTTGTTTGAAAAACTTAAATTGGCATGTCCAATTTCCGGGGAAAAGCCCCCAGTTGCGCCGCTTGGAACAATGTTTTGGTTTCGTCCAGTTGCACTAAGAAAACTGTTTGAGATTGGTTGGGAATATGAGAACTTTCCAAAGGAACCAAATCATACAGATGGGACAATTCTTCATGCAATTGAGCGTATTTATCCGTTTGTTGTGCAGGATGCAGGCTTTTTTCCAGCATGGGTGTTATCTGCTGAGTATGCGAATATGGAAATTGATAACTTGACATTTATGCTACGCAATTTAAATTTGAAAGCCTTTCAAACATATGGAGGTAACGATTACTGCGGAATAATTCAAACTATGAATTATTATATTGCAAATCGTGACAGTCTGAATTATCCTGTGCCAGGCTTGCGAATCATACTAAAGAGAAAAATTAGACGCATGGTACCTAAGCCAGTTTGGTTACTAATGAGAAAAATCTACCGTTTCTGCGGCGGTAAAAAATGGACTGGTTGAATAGAGCTGGTAAGGAATATTTGTTCAATGGAAAAGAGAAAAGATCAAATTTTTTACTATGATGTAATCCGGGCGGTAGCCTGTCTGAGCGTCATAATCATTCACTTCAACGCCTCCTTTTCGGCGTGGTCGGGAGGTGTGTTTACCTATCCCAACGCGGTTTTTCCAAACTTTATTTTCAACCAGAGTGTCTATCTGGGCGATTTAGGGGTGAGCTTATTTTTCATTCTGTCCGGCGCGGCCATGTTCCGTACCTATGGAGGACGGGAAATCTCTCTGGGAGCGTTCTATCGGAAGAGGTTTCTGTCCCTGTACCCCATGTTCTGGCTGGCCTGGTTTGCGGCTGCTGCGGTGGGGGTTCTGGTGTACGGAGGGATAGGCTCCGGCGGAGCGAAAGCTCTACTTGCCACCTTTTCGGGGATGGACGGTTACCTGCTGTCCTTGGGGTATGGTGGACTTGGCGCATTTTACAAAGTGGGAGAGTGGTTCTTGGGCTGCATGATCCTTCTTTATCTGATGATGCCCCTGCTCCTTCAGGGGATGAAAAAGCATCCTCTCCTCACCTTGGGGCTCAGCGTCACGGTGTCCATTTTGATCCACGGGGAGACATCAAATATTTTCTTTTTGCGGCGGGTGCCTGAAGTGGTTTTTGGCATGGCCTTTGACCGATATTTCCACCCCCAGCACGGGAAGGCACGGATGTTTTGGACCGGGGGAGCCCTGGCCGGTATTATGGCGCTTTCCGCGGTAGGGCCAAAGTTGGTATCCGCGGGATATGGTCTGGGGACTTGTATGGGGATCTGCGCCCTGACATTTCTGCTGCTGGCACTGCTCTTTCAGGATGCTCGAAATCCAAGGCTGATTCGCCCGGTGTCCTGGATTGCCCGGTATTCCTATCCAATCTTCCTGGTTCACCATCAGGTATGCGATTATATGTCCATGCGGTTCTATCTGCCCGATCTGCCCAAGAGGACGGTGTATTTTGCCTTTCTGATCTATCTGGTGATTACGGCGCTACTGGCGGTGCTGTTGGCCCGGACAAGCCGGGGCGTTACGGAAGCGATAAAGCGTTTTGCTTCCCCACGATAGGAGCGGCAATCGGTAAATATTCGGGAGCGCTGGATCCGGGGACTAAAAAGCCGTTCCTCGGCAGCATTGCATTATTCGGATGATGTAATACCCCCAAAACGTGTACTGTCGGATAATGAGAGCGTGGAAAATCGTTCCATATAATGCAGATTCAATGGCATATCACTGTGCGCGTATCTTACATTGGATTCAAAACAGAACTGTAGATTACTACCCTACAAATGTATTTACGCAATTGCATAGTCCTCCTATGGAGGAATATGTTGTCATGCAAACATATTTTCTTTTTGAATCTGATGTTGCATTTAATCTGGTGCAATGGTATGCCTGCACAATTGATGCGGCACCGATTTATTTTATCTGTAGAAAGCTGAATGTGCAGAGAGAGGTGGCCTTGGTTGGGTCCCTTCTGATGATAACGATGCCAATTGCTATTGCAGAGAGCAGTACAACCCAGGTAGATCTTTTTTCAGGAGTCTGGTTGCTTTCCTTTATCTATTTCGCGATTGAGTTTTCTCAATGCCGAACAGTACGGATATAGCAACAAATATTTTTAGTTAGTACGTTTGCGGGTATTCACACCAACCAAAAATGGAACGGGTGAACTACTTAAAAGCACCCCAATCAGCCGGGGAATCTATCCAGCGCACTCCGCAAGGGCCAGGACTTCCCCGGCCCTTTTGCGTTTGCGGCCCTTTTCTTCCGGCTCCAGATAAAGAGCCTGAAATTCCTCGAAGGATACGTTGAACTCAATATCCAGTTCATAGCCCCGCTTGACGCGGACCGCCTTTACAAACTGTGCCACAATCATTTTCTTTGCCTCAAGAGAACAGTTGTCATACAGCTCGGCCCAATTCATCAGCTGAGTGTATTCCTTCTCTACCTGCTCGGCGCCGGACACGGTTTCCCGTACTTCCAATTGTGCCGTCTGCATCTGGCTTTCCAGCTCCTTCAGCTGGGCGGCGGTCTCGTCCATCAGGCTGTTCAGCAGGTTGGCGCTGAAACGGCTGCTGCCTTGGATAACTTTCAGCGTCTCGGCCCGTAAATCCTGATAGGCCCTCTGCTTCTGCTCGTATTCGTCGTTCAGTCGTTTCGCTTTCATTTTTGCGAGGTCAACCTCCCGGCTCCGCTGTTTCGCAAGCAGCGCCTGAGGCGGGGCCTTTTGGATTTGCGACAGCTCCTCGTCAATGACTTTCAGGTCCGGCAGCACTTCCGATTTACTGTCGCCTCTGTGGATCACACCGATGTAGATGGAGTTTTTCACAGCCCTGTTAATCATGCCCACGGTTACT
>OFEZ01001520.1_pt1 | contig 12311 bp, 10 predicted proteins | sample 1521241 | NCBI WGS metagenome assembly OFEZ01 (sample SAMEA3504099, study PRJEB24116) | mouse gut metagenome | biome: mouse gut; feature: mouse-associated habitat; material: faeces | place: Denmark | collected 2011
ACTGACAACACACGGATTCAGAGATTTCATTATGTGAAAAATTTAATAGTGGATATTTGATTTAAAGCAGTTTCTTTTATGGGATTGCTTTAGGTTTTGTTTTTTTACGGATTTTTTGATAAAAAGCGGGATATATTTCATTTTTTTTGAGATTTTTATATGTTTATGAGATTTTTTGATTTTCGCAATTTTGAGAAAAAATTGTGAAAGCAGGTGTGGGAATGGAGAAGTAATAAGTGTAGGCAATGTTATTGTGGATTTTTTTAATTGTGGAGGGATGAATATTGAATAAAATGGTGGAAGTCCAAAGCATTAAAATTAATGATATGGTAAAAAATGAAGATGGTACATATAAAAATGAAATTATGTTGACACCTAATAAGCAGATTAATTCTAAAAATCTAGCGAGTGAAAGTGAATTACATCGGATTTTGCTTCACCTAAATAAAAAGACAGACGGGGATGAACCTGAGAAAAATAAAAGCGGATATACGATCATTCCATCTTATTTCACTCTTGAAGTAGGAAAAAATATTGAACGGTACAATAGACTTATTGAGTGTAATGGTGAATTGACAGTGACCAGTAAGCAATATGTTTTAGATGAAGATGGTAATAAAATACTGGATGAAGAAAACCATTACAAATTAGAAACATCCCGTCAGGATAAATATGTTTCTACATTTTGCAGTGCAGGACATTCACGGACACAGAAAAATTTGTTTGTACAGAAAGACATTGTTGATAACCTGAATGATATCCTGCTATGTGGAATGCCTGAATCTCTTGTATATGACCGCCCATCAAAATGGAATGCATATTATGCTATGGTGACTACAGATAGTACGCCGGTTACATATATGCCTAATATTGTTGTTATTGATGATTATAAAAAGAAAATCAAACAGAAAGCGGATATTGTAGAAGTATCAGGGACAGGAAAGAATAAAAAGTATAATCCTATCGGTCATAAAGGTATGAAGCATCACAAAGAATTACTGGAGATTATTCCTTTTGATGGGGCAGGATTGGTAACACCTGAATGTGCATTAAAATGGGCAAAAGAATTAAAATGTCAATCCAGTAAAAAGAAATTTTATCTTCCTTCTTGTTTCCAGTTTCGTGTGATACCTGGAATAAAGGGGGAAGTCATGGTATTTGACTTAAAGAGATTTGCCAAAGAGAAGAAAGTTTCAAAAATTGTGGATTTGGGTGGTAAAACGTGGGATATATTCAAAGATAAGATTGACGTTATACTTACAAAATCACAATTTAAATTTTGGGAACAGTACCTTGATGATAATGGTAATTTTGATTATTGGTCGTGGCGAAATGAATTTGATAAGGAATGTCATGGATATAAAAGAACATTCAACATAGTTTCATATGGTGTACATCCAGATGATCTGCCAGACAAGACAATGTTAAGTTACCAGCCGGAACAGTCATTAAATTTTACGGATGAAGAGATACCAGAAGTAAGCGGTACAGGGATTGATATTTACAAAAAGGTGTCATCAAATATAGATGAATTCCTAAAATATCGAAGGCTGATGGAGACATCGGACGAAACGGGAGAAGAGACAGAAAATATTGATAAGTATACACCGCCTTATTATGTGGCTTTGCTCCATAATAAAGACTTGTTTTATGATCAATATGTGCATAGCAAAATAGAGGAAGATATAAAGAAGTTAAAGAATAACATTTTGTCAGGAAAGTTGTTTGTAAAGGGAAACTATCAAGTTCTTATCCCTGATTTATATGGACTTGCGGAATGGGCATTCCATGATGAATTAGGACATGAACCACAAGGATTATTAAAGAAACCTTATTATATTTACTCTGACTGGTGGAATGACAGGGGAGCTAAAACAGTGGATATAATGAGAAATCCGGCAGTAGGGATGGAACACAGGATAGGACATCTTAGGAATAACCGTGAATTGAAAAAGTGGTTTAAGTTCCAAACAACAGGGATAGTAACAGGGATGTATGATACACTTTCCTTATCATTAAATGGAGCTGATTATGACGGAGATACGGTATGCACGACTGACAATATACACCTGATCAATGCTGTAAAAAGGGAGTTTAAAGCTGGCAATGGTAGACTGGTTGTTAAAAGGATAATTGGCGGTTCAGAGGGAAAAATAGTTCCCAAAGGGATTCGGATTTCAGACAGGGCAGCATTAATGGAAATAAACCAGATGTCCTTTAAAAATTCCATAGGACATGTTATTGACAGAGTGACCGATTTATGGACTTACATTAATTTGGATGAAGAGAGAGTCAAAAATTATGTCATGGTAGGTGTGATCGTTGGCAGTGAGACGATTGATTTTGCAAAGACAGGCGAAAATGCTTCCTTTCCTAATGAAATTGTCAGCTTCCTTAAAGGCAGAAAAAGGGGATGGTGGATGCGGTATCTCCCAAAAAACATAGCTGATGCACTGAAAGAGGAAAAAGCCATAAGAACGGCAATATCTTCAGGAAAATCAGCACAGGAGATTGAGAAGGTAAGAAAATTTGTGGATCACAATTGCAATATGAACAGGTTATGCCATTATGCAGAAAAACAGATCGCAGATATTGATGATAAATATTTGTTAAAAGCGGGTGATTTTGCATATGAATTTGACCACCGGAATTGTATGCTCCGCAGTTATCCAGCCATTAACAGGAAAGTATACCGCATGGTAAAAGTATTGCAAAAAGAGTATCAGGAGATCGCTAAAAAATATAGAGAGGAATCTTTAAGATCAAAAACACACCAGAAAGCAGCCGTTAATAAATTCAGGTGGTTTTATGATAAGTGCAGGACAGAATTGCTGTTTTTAGAACCTGATATTAATAAGCTGATAGATATGCTTGTGGTAATTTATTATGGCGATAAAAAGAATGGCGCAGGATTTTTAAATTTGGAGAAAGATATTTTATGGAATGCGTTTCCGGATGAGATGATCGCAAGGTGTTCTGGTGAAAACATATCAGCTGATTTGGATTATGATAAACTGAAAGAGCATCATAGGAAAAATGTGGAGTATGCCAAAAAGATGAAAGATAAAAAAGCCAATAAACAAAAAGTGGTCATCAGGTCTATTGAAAATGTTGAAGTATATAGAGACAAATGCGTTATATTTACAAAGGAAGATAGGGCAGGTATTAATGATATGCTCAATAAAGCCTATATAAATAAGCTGATCAAACGCAAAGATAATGTGGTCAAGTTAAAACGCATATTGGCAATGTTGATATATCTGAGCCGGAAATATGAAAGTGAAAAGGGAACACCGCAGTGGATGAAGAAGTTAAATAACGTACCTGATGCACTAACGGATCTGACGTTGGAAAGGTTAACGGATGTAAGCCACAAATATATGGATACAGCAATTGCATTATTTGATAAGATGGGAATACTCGAAAGCAGGATAGTTAATGGGGGAACAAAGATTAGAGTATTGTTCCCACATAATGGGGGAGAAACCTGGTTTGAGACAGAGGACTATAATAAAGCTGGAACCAAAGTAAGAGATTATTTCAGGTGCAGTAAAGGGCTGAGAATTTTAGAAAACGAATTCCGAGAGAGCCAGTCTAAAACATCTTAGTATTTTCAAGGGAAAACGGCATATAGAGAAAAAGAAGTACCAACGCTATGTAGGAAAGGGAATAATCCGAACAGCAAGCATCCTTTCAGATGAAATATAAGGAGATAATATGAATCAAAACGAATTAAGAAAAAAGCTATGTGATATTATTGCCAAAGGCCTTATGGCTAAGGCCATATCAGATAAAACCGGAATCACAACAGATATACTTTCACGCTTTAAAAATGGGCATATCTGCCTATGTGATGCTGATGCGTCTAAATTGGAGTCATACCTTAATAAAGTAGTGATTCCGTAAATTAAGAGGTAATGACCGCAATATATGCGGATTATTATAAACTGTTAAATGTTTGTGGATATCAGGCACACACAGAGAAGACCAGTGGCATTGTGGAAAAAGCTCTGGTGAAAAGACTTCTCTGTGCCGCACGCCAATTGCTGCTCATGCAGTTTAAATAAATTGGAAACTCTTTTCATTGCCGATCAGCTGGCATGGAGCCTAAAAACCCATGCCAGCATTCATCCCATAACTCCATGGTGGGATCACAAATAACAACGCAAAAAGCCTATATATCTTCCACGATATATAAGGACATCCAGCCGCATGGCATACCACAAGCATAATGCGGTGAAGTACAAATGAGATATTTTTTAGCAGAAGCTATTTAAATATAACTTCATGCACAAAGCCCGCCTGATAATTCAAGGAGGGCTTTACTATGCGTTAACTTAATTGAAAATAAAAATATTTTATTTGTCAAAAATTATAGTAATTTCAAGAAGGGAGGGTAAAAATGACCCAAGAAGAATTAAGGGAGATTTATAAACAAAGGCTTGAAAAAGAAAAGCAATCTTATATCTCGAAGATTTTAGGGATTGATTCAAGTATTTTATCGAAATTCAAACATGGTAAGTTTGATCTGTATCCACATTTATTTGAGAGATTAGAAGCATATCTTTTAAACAATTAAGTAACCCGTTAATAAGCACACACATATATTAAAATTCAAATTAAAATCTAAAATCATTCAAAGCGGCATAAATTTCAAAGCTGCAAAAACCAATCAAATTTATCGACAACTGAATATTGGAGTGCCTATGGCTGTGGAGCATGGGCACGCACAGCCCATTAAAAGCCTTTCTATTGATGATGGGCTAAAAAACTATAGAAAGATACAAAAAAGGAGAACAACTACATGGCAATTAATGAAACAATAGTAACAGGAAGGAAATTCAGGAAACTGGCCAATGCCGCAACAAAACAATGGCAGAGGCTATCCTTCTGGCATAAGGCATCTGACTGTGAATTTAACGATGGTAAGAATGCAGAGACAAAATTAGGGGCAGTTGACGGAATAACGGATAGCTTGGCAAGCACATCATCCAGGATTGCGGCAAGTGCGAAGGCAGTTAATTCATTAAATAATAATTTAACAGTTTAAAAGAGTGCCCAAAAGTAGAATTATAAAATATAGAAGAAAAACAAGAAAATATGTTCGGATTTTATCAGCAAATCTATTGAAAATGTGGTGACTGGTATGGTATAATCGTAGGAAAGATGAAGGATGAAAAGGGGAGTTGGTGTTATGGCAAAGAAGATCATATGTGAATCTTGTGGTACTGTTTTTCCATTTGAAAAAGCAAAAGATTTTACAGTGTGTCCAGTATGCAATGCTTCTTTTGACGATGAAGAAAATGAGACTTCTTCTATTCATGATGATGAACTTAGCTTTGGTGATGATATTGAATTAAGCGAAAATGATAGTTTCGATGAAGATAAAATTGATTTTTGGTGGTATAGTATACGAGAGCCGGGAGAGATATGGAAAGGTATAACTTTTGAAGATGGGAATGTATCAATAAATTGTGCTAAATGTGGCCATTTTGCAGGGAGTGCACCTTATCCGATTGCAAGAACAAAGGATTGTTTATTGATTGATCCAAGATTTACAATTAAATGTGGTCATTGTGGAAACGAATTAAAGAACCACATTTTTTCCAAACGTCCGGCAGACTGGGTCGATCCCAGAAAGCGTGACATGTGGGTAAAGGACTACAAAAATATTCCTAAATGTCCTATATGCTCATCAACGAAAATTCATAAAATCAGCATGACAAATAAAGCCGCTTCAGCATTAGTTTTTGGTGTTCTATCAGCAGGACATGTAAGCAAAACGTATAAATGTGATACCTGTGGGGCTAAATTTTAGTCAATTTTGAAAACTGAATATAGAGAAAACAATAAAAGACAGTTTCGATAATGAACTGTCTTTTTGTATGCAAAAAAGGAGGAAATTTTTATTGAATAATAATGATTTTATGTTAGATATAATTGCGAAGTTGAATAAGCAATTATCAAACAAACAATTGAAAAGTGATTTAAAAGGAATAGACAATACCCTTTCTGTGAAGGTAATTGCAAAACTTGCGACAGCACTTTCCAAAAAGCAGTTAGGGGACAGCTTAAAACAACTGAATAATTTATATGTCCAAGTCGGGACAAAATTTAAAACGGATAAGGATACAAGAAATAAGTTATTAAATGAAATAGCACAATTACAGAAAAATCTTACAGAATTACAATTAAAAGTAAATGTAGAAAAGGGTGCTTCCCAACATGCAATCAGCTCTGTCATATCAACGGCAAAGACGGCACAGCGGTATGCAGATAAGACATCAATTGTATTGGATGTTGAAGTGCGTAAGGAAAAAGCAGTCAACGACATTATTTTTATTGGGGAGAAATATTCGAAACTGTTTTCAAATTTATCGGCTTCCCAGAAGTACGAAAATTTATTAAATTCAGCATATTCTATTTCGGATAAATCACAATTACAGGAAGTCCGAGCACGGATTTCAGCCTTTACCAGTGAATTAAAGGCCAGTGGATTAGTGGCAGAATCAACAGGAAGAAAATGGGGGAAGTTAATTGATCGGGCTAAAGAACTATTTTCCGCTGCGAGTGTTGTCAGAACAATATTTGTACAGGCGAAACAAGCAGTGTCTACAACGATTGATTTGGATAAGGTATATACTGATCTTGTAAAAGTAAATGATGAATTAAATCGTAATGACTATGCGGACTACTTATCAAGATGCAATCAAAAAGCTCAAGAATTGGCAACAACACAAAAAGCTTTAATTGAAGGGGCAGCAGAGTTTTCCAAGTCGGGTTATAATTTATCCACAAGTGATGCACTGACAGAGAAAAGTACAATTCTTTCCAATGTCGGAGAGATGTCTGCATCTGATAGTGCAAAAGCAATCATCTCCGGTGTACAGGCATATGAAGTGATAGATGGTTATACGGACGTGGAAGATAAAGCAGGTGCGCTTATAGATAAATACAATGAACTTGGAAATACTGCGTCAATTACGACAAAAGAGCTGGCTCAGGGTGTACAGGCTGTAGGATCTGTATTTGCGGATGCTAATACCAGCGTTGACCAGTTTTTAAGCCTTTTATCAGCCGGGAACCGCCAATACCAGAATGCAGATTCTCTTGCTTTAGCACTTAGAACATCTGCTTTAAGAATCCGGGGTGCGTCAACCGAATTAGAAGAAGCTGGGGAAGATATTGAAGGCGTTATGTCTGTATTGGACAATCAAAAATCCATTAAAGCATTAACAGGTGTAGATATTCTGGAAAAAGATCAGCAGACAATTAGGTCAATATATGATATTTTCCTTGATATTTCAAAAGTGTATAAGGATATGTCCGATGTGGATCAGTCGGCGTTATTAGACATTATTGCAGGAAAGCATAGGGCATCAGCGATTAGTGCAACTTTAAACAACATGACGGAAGCTGAAACCATCTTACAGAATAGCTTAAATGCGGCTGGTTCCGCTCAAAGAGAATACGACACCTATCTGGAAAGCACAGAAGCCCATTTGCAGCAGTTCCAGGCAAAATTAGTTGAAACATATTCTGCTTTTATAAATGGAGATATGATTTCTCATGCAGCCGATTTGGGTTCTGCAATACTCGATCTTATTAATAAGACAGATTTATTAAAACATGGTCTAATAGCTGTTGCAACGTTGAAAATTGGTCAAGGAATTTCTGCTGTTGGTGGTACTGTTGCTGGAGCTATTTCACAAATGAATACTCTTGGTAATGTGATTCAACAGGTTAAGAGTTTGCCATTAGATAGTGTATTAAGAAAAGCTGCATTAGATGATATTGGAGAATCAACAAAAGCTCTTACAGAAAAGAATCTTAAATTATTATTGTTACAAGAACAACTAAATGATAGTGATAAAATGATAATTCTTAGTAAGCATAATCTTACGGAAGAGGAAGCATTAAATAAACTGGAAACCCTTGGCCTAACAACTGCTACAAATGCAAATACAGCCGCAAACACAGCAAATGCGTATTCTGCAAACACATTAAAAGGTGCGTTCACAAGACTTACCGCTTCTGTTAAGGAAACATGGGCGGCTATGTCAACGCTTCAAAAGGCAAGCATTATATTTGCGGCGATATCAACCGCATGGAGCATAGGCTCTTCTATTGTTGATAGGGTCAAGCAAAGTAATGAAGAGTTGACCCGATCCACCCAAGAAGCCGCAAACGCATATAAAGGATCCGCGTCATCCATAGAGGATTACGCTTCCAGATATGAAGAATTGCATAAAGCCCTTATCGCGGCGAAAGGCAATGAGGAAGAAACATATAATATCAAGAAGCAGTTGTTAGAATTGCAGACAGAACTTAACGGTAAATTTGGTGAAGAATGTGGAACTCTTGACCTGGTAACTAATGCGTATGAGTCCCAGACAGAAGCTATTAGAAATTTGAATAAAGAAAAAGCCCGGTTATTCCTGAATGAGAATAAAGAAGGGATTGACAAAGCAATAGAAGAGATGACAAAAGATGACCGTCATTATAATCTTAGCCTGACTGGGATTTCCGCATATACAGATGAGGGGGCGGCATTAAAGGAAATTGCCGAAAAGTACAAAGACCAGGGCATCACCTTATTGGATGAGCTTGGGGATGGAAGCTATGCACAGTTCTCTGTCCACTTGGATACGGATGCGCAGTCTGCCTATGAAACGATCAACGCTTTTGAGAATGACCTGAGAGATCACAGGTAAAATTGACGGCCAGATAAGCGTGATAAAAACACAGAAAGAAGCTGCCCTGGAATCCATTGACGCCCAGATAGACGCCCTGGAAGAACAGAAATCCCTCTTAGAAGACCAGAAAAAAGCATTAGAAGAAGCCAGGGATGCAGTAGTTGAAGCCCTTGAAGACGAAAAGGACGCAAGGATTGAGATCATTGAGGCGCAGAAGGAACAGCTTGGACAAATTACAGCAGTTAGGCATTGATGAGGAAGCACTCTTAAACGGTTCTGCGGAAGAATTTGAAAAGCTGAAAAATGCATACATGGATGTTGTCTTCAGGCTCAATGAGGGGAATGCCGAAGTGCTGTCAAAGCTCCAGGAACTGTCAGGATATGAGGGTACTGCCCCTACAGTGTTGGCAGATTCCAATGCCAAGTTAGATGAGATGAATAGCAAGCTCGGTGAATCCAGCCAGGGCGTGGGGAATGTTAATACTTCCCTTGGAGAGACAGCAACAAATACAGGAGAAGTAGCTGCTAATGTAGGGGCTATCTCTGACAGCCTAAGCCAGATGCCAGACAGTGAAAAAATAAAAGGCCTGTCAGATGGGTTTGGGACGCTTGCGGAAGCAATTGGTAAAGTTGCAGGTGCATTAGGCATAAGCGGGGATTCCCCGGCCAGCTCCATCATACAGGCACTGTCAAATTTGAATTCAGCCACATTAGGCAGTGAGTCGGAAGGTATCATCGGACAATTTGCATTATTGAAGGCTGCTATCATGGATGTCATAGATACCATAGGTCTATCCGGTGCAGAAAGTGTCAACAGCCTTATGCAGGCGATCGCAGGGCTTGGTGAAATCAGCCTGGATAAAAATATCATCACACAGTTTGGTGACTTAAAGACAGCCGTGGAAGGTGTTGTATCTGCTATCTCTGGCGGTGGCGTACCAAACGGTAGTACTTCCGGTTCATCTGATAAAGGGAAAGGCTCCGGTACAGGCGGCACAGGCGGCCTTACAGGTGCTATCGAAGGTATCAGATCTGCTACAGACAAAGCATTAAGCGGCGGTGGTGGCGGGGAAAACGGCGAAGGCCCAGAGGGCGGCGGCACAGGCGCAATCGGCCAGTTTGGACAGTTAAAGACAGCCGTTGATGATGCCGCTGCTTCTATCGGCAGTGGGGCGGATGAAAATGCTGAAGACAAAAACAATAACACCCTTATCGGCTCCATCAACAGCCTTGGGACATCCGTAAATGATACTCTGGGCGAATCCGGCGGGACAGGTGCCATTGGTAAGTTTGAGCAGTTCAAACAGCCGATCCAGGAAGCGCAAGATCATGTAAATGGGATATACGAAGGGCTGGAAGACATTGATAATGAGGAAGTGGAATGTACTATCAAAGTTAATATTGAGACTACTGGCGAGCCCCCTAAATTTGCAGCGGGTACCCTTGGCGATATGAAACTGGAAAGCGGCGAATACAACGCAAAGTATGGCAGGACGTTTGCAGAAGGGACAGGGAAGTATAAAGGGCTCCCAAAAGATGAAGGGAACGCTTTAGTGTCTGAATACGGGCAGGCTGAGATGACTGTACTGCCTGATGGGAATACCATTATTACAGACACACCGGCAATGATGGGCTTGCCGGAAGATACAGCCATCTTCAATGAGGGACAGACAAAGAAGATCCTGGATGACAAGATAGATGCTAAAGGGATGAAAAGACACCCTAATGGCGTGGTACAGTATGCAGACGGGTCAGTTAAGAGGCCAGATGGGAGTGTGCTGGCCCCAGTCAGCCTGGGAGGATTTATACAGGGCGTGAAAAAGGGATCCCCGGCCTCTGGCAGGGATGCACAGCCAGGGGAGATGGGGGCACAGGATAGCAGCCTAAAAAATAAATATACAGAAGAGCCCATGATGGATGCCTTAAGACAGATAGTAAACCCGGTACACATAGTAGCGGAGAACATGAAGGATATGGCAGATGCCACCTGGCAGATGGGCGATATGAACAATGCCAGCAGTACCACCAATAAAAGGAACGTGCAGCAGCCTGCCACAGTACAGATCGGCGATATTAACCTTGTTGGTGTCCAGGATGTGGATGGGTTAGCATATGCCATCAAAACCCGACTTCCGGGTAAGATGTCGCAGGAATATTTCAAAAATTGAGATAAACTGTAATGCCACATCCAGGGAAAATGGATGTGGCAATTTAAGGAGAAAGGATGATGGAATGAATAAAGAAGATATGGATGCAGTCGATATATTATGTGAAGAGATACTTAAATATATTAACAGGGCTGCAAAGGAAAAAGTGACAAGCGACGTTACCTACAAATCAGCCATAAGGAATATAACCCCCAAGGGATATGTGGTATTGGACAGGGCTGGCAGTGAACGTACTGTACAGTGCTGTATACCAGGGATCGAATTAAGGATTGGGCAGGGAGTCTGGGTAAAAGAGCCTAGGGGAAGGTTGAATGATATACATATCTGCGGAGTGGTAGGAAGAACAGGAACCCCAGACAGGAACAGAGGGGCAGACGGATACCAAGGCCACAAGTTATAAAGATTTATGTAACTTTCGGCATATTTTCCTGGCAGAAATATTTTGGAAAATGCCCAATCCCCCTTGATTTTCCTGCATTCCCGTGGTATCCTATGGCTTGTAAATAAAGAAAAGTTCTTCGGGGCAGGGTGAAATTCCCTACCGGCGGTAAAGTCCGCGACCCGCTTTTCGCGCCAATGCACGCAGTGCAGGGGCAAAGTGGCTGATATGGTGTGATTCCATAACCGACAGTAAAGTCTGGATGAGAGAAGATCTATGAGCAGATCAACTTCCTTTGCAGCGCGTGCGGAGGAGACAGTACTGTATAGACACCCGAATGTAAAAACATTCGGGTTTTTTGCTTCGGAGAGTGATTCAGTAAAGGAGATAGAACCCATGAAACAATTTTTCGCAAATATTGTAGAAAACCTCACTTTTGTCTTAGAGTTTGTGGGAATTGTCGCAGTGTTAGTGCTTGTTGCACTGATTGCAGAAAAGCTGATTGCAAGGCGAAATGGAGAGAAGGGCGGAAGCCTGACTGCCAGGAAAACTGCTACAATTGGCATGTTTGCAGCCATTGCAGGCGTTTTGATGACCATCGAAGTCCCTATGCCTTTTGCACCGCCTTTTTATGCCATTGATGCGAGTGAACTTCCTGCGCTGCTCTGTGGATTTGCATTTGGTCCCGTGGCTGGCGTGCTCACTGAGTTTGTCAAGATCATCATAAAGCTGCTGCTGAAGCCGACGACCACGGCATTTGTCGGAGAGCTTGCCAATTTCTGTGTGGGCTGTTCGATGATTTTACCAGCGGTAATCCTCTATCATATCAAAAAGAAAAAGACGACAGCCATCGCAGGAAGTGCAGTCGGCACACTCTGCATGACCCTGTTTGGCACATTTTTCAATGCAGTGTATCTGCTGCCTACCTTTGCAGTAATGTACAGCATGCCGCTCGAGGGACTCATTGAGATGGGCACAGCCATCAATCCAGCCGTCACAAATATCGTCACGTTTGTGGCATTTTGTGTGGCGCCGCTCAATCTGCTAAAGGGCACATTTGTGTCTGTC
>OFEZ01001528.1_pt1 | contig 12278 bp, 11 predicted proteins | sample 1521241 | NCBI WGS metagenome assembly OFEZ01 (sample SAMEA3504099, study PRJEB24116) | mouse gut metagenome | biome: mouse gut; feature: mouse-associated habitat; material: faeces | place: Denmark | collected 2011
AGCGCCAGCGCTCCCGCCGCCATCATGCTTACCAGCTTCTTTTTCATCCTTTTCCTCCCCTTTTCAGCCCGCGCCGCCTGCCGCCCGCGCCATCTGCCCCGTCGTCCAGGCCGCCTGCGCCTCTTCCAACGTCAGCTTCTTCTCCAGGTACTCCTGGTACAGCCCGCACAGAACCCCCGCCTCCCCAAACGCCACCTGCCGCCCCTTGTCCAGCCACAGTGCCTTGTTGCACAGCTCCCCCACCTGCTGGATCGAGTGGCTCACCAGGATCGTCGTCGCCCCGCCCCCCATGATCTCCCGCATCTTTGCCTCGCTCTTCTTCCGAAACGCGCCGTCCCCCACCGACAGCACCTCGTCCAGAATCAGAATGTCCGGCTCCACCAGCGACGCGATGGAAAACGCCAGCCGCGACTTCATCCCTGACGACAGCTGCTTAAACGGCCGGCCCTCAAACTCCTCCAGCTCCGCAAACTCAATGATCCGCCCGTACGTCTCGTCCATGAATTTCCGCGTGTACCCCAGCATCGCCCCACGCAGGTATGCGTTCTCCTTCACCGTCAGCTCCCCGTCGAACCCGCTGGCCAGCTCCAGCAGCGCCGCGATGCTCCCACGCCGCACCACCCGCCCCTTCGTCGGCTCCATGATCCCCGTTACCGCCTTCAGCAGCGTCGATTTCCCCGCCCCGTTCGTCCCGATGATCCCCAGCATGTCCCCTTTTTCCAGGCTGAAGCTGATGTTTCGGTCCGCCCAGAACTCCCGTACCCGGTACTCCCCCTTTATCCTCCGCAGCACGTACTCCTTCAGTCCGATCTCCTTGAAATCCCCCGTCATGTACCGAATTGATACGTTTTCTACTTCCAATACCGCCATGGCGCCCTCCACTTATACGTAGTACAAAAACCGGGCGTTGTACTTCTTGTACATCCAGCACCCCAGCCCCACCACTATTGCCACGTCCGCCGCCATCAGCAGGTGGAACCACACCGTCGGGATGGTCGCCTCTATCACGATCTTCCGAAAATATCGGATGAACAGGTACACCGGGTTGAGCAGGAACAGGTTTTGCACCATCGGCGGGTAGTTGTCTATCGTGTAGAATATCGCCGACATATACATCAATAGCATGGTGAACACCGACCACAGGTACTGGATATCCCGGAAAAACACAAACAGCGCCGACAGCACCAGCCCCACCCCGATGTTGAACAGCACCAGGCACATGATGGGGTACGCCAGCAGGATAAATTTCCATGTGAACGTGATCCGGTCCACCACGCAGAACACCAAAAACACACACAGCGTCAGCCCAAAGTTGATCAGCGTCTGCACGTTCTTTGACAGCAGAAACAGGTACTTCGGCACGTTCACCTTCGTGAAGATGGACGCGTTCCCCATCAGCGACGTCATCCCCTGGCTTGTCGACTCGCTGAAGTACGAAAATACCAGGTTCCCGCAGAACAGGTATGTCGTAAAGTGCGGCGTCGTCCGCCCGAAAAACTGCGTAAACACCAGCTTCATCACCAGCAGCGTCAGCAGCGGCGACAATACGCTCCACACCATCCCCAGCACCGTCCGCTTGTATTTCTTCTTGAAGTCCCGCTTCACCAGCTCTTCGAATAGAAACTTGTACTGCCTAATTCGCTTGAAAAATTCCATGTGCCATTACCGCCTAACTAACCAGGTCAATCCTTGCCGTAAATGTCACGGGTATACAGCTTATCTTTAACCAGTTCTAATTCAGGATTATACCGATTCGCAATCACAATCTGGCTCGCATCTGCAAAAGCCTTGAAGCTATGGATCACCGCACATCCAGAAAAAGAATCCACAGTCAGACCGGGTTCATAAATAACGACATTTGCCCCCTGTTCCCGCAGCCGCTCCACGACGCCCAGCACGCTTGACTGCCGGAAGTTGTCTGAGCCCGATTTCATTGCCAGCCGGTAAACCCCAACCGTCTGCGCCGCGCCTTCAGGCCCATGCCCACCCGCGCGCACCTTCTCCAGAACGGATTGGGCAATAAAATCCTTTCGGGCGGAATTTGACGCAATAATTCCGCTTATCAGCCTGTTGGGAACAGCTTGAAAGTCCGCCAGCAATTGCTTTGTATCCTTTGGCAGGCAGTAGCCGCCATAGCCAAAGGACGGATTGTTATAGAAACTGCCAATGCGCGGGTCATATCCAATCGCGTCAATCAGTTGCTTCGTATTCAAATGATATGTCTCGGCATAAGAATCCAGCTCATTAAAGAAAGCGATGCGCATTGCCAAATATGTATTGGCAAAAAGCTTGACCGCCTCCGCCTCCGCGGCTGCCATCAGCAAGCAGGGGACTTCCTTCTTCAACGCATTGGACGACAGCAGGCCCGCAAATATCCGCGCCTGCTCCGCAACCCGGCTGTTTGGCATTCCCACTACAATGCGGGAGGGATACAGCTCGTCCAGCAGGGCCTCCCCCTCCCGCAAGAACTCCGGCACAAAGATTATGTTTTCCGTGCCAAGTTTTTCACATAAAGCCGCAGTATACCCAATTGGGACAGTGGATCTGATTACAATCGCCGCACCCGGGTTTGTCTCTGCCGCCTGCCGGGCAACCGCCTCCACCGAAGCGGTATCAAAATGGTTTTTCAACGGGTCGTAATCGGTAGGGGTCGCAATAATTACAAAGTCCGCCTCCCGGTATGCCGCACAGCCGTCCGTGGTGGCAGTCAGATCAAGGTTCCGCCCGCCCAGATATCTGGACGCCTCCCGGTCCGCCACAGGAGAAATTCGGCTGTTTACCAGGTCAACCTTATTTTGGTTGCAGTCTACCGCTACCACGGTGTGCCGCTGCGAAAGCAAAACCGCATTTGCAAGGCCTACATAACCGATTCCAACCACAGCTATTCTCATGTGCCTTTGCGCTCCTTATGGAAGTTTTAGCAACTCCCCAAACATTATGTCAGTTTCCGGCAACCGTCTGGTATCCAGCCCTCCGGCAGGGGTAAACGTGAGCTCACCGAATATCAACTTCCCATCCACATCATAAAAATCAACACGTACAAATGGGAATGGCGCGGAAAGATCAGACGAACAGGCCAGCATCTCCTCAAGATTTGCGGGTTTATCAATAGAAAAATCCGCCGGTACCGCCAAACCGTCCAATGTAATAGGACAAAACCGCCAATCTGCATTAAAAAAGTAAAAACGGGGCCGGTCGTTCTCCCTGCCATCGCAAACCAAAATATACTGCGGACGGCCATGAAAACAGTAAACCTTATAGTCCCGGGGTAAGCGCTCTCCATCTCCCAGGAATTTTTCACACACGATTCGCTTGGGAATCTCTCGATACTGCACTTCAGCATAATAGCGCCAAAAATCAGTGCGCAGCCATTTCTCCAAACGCCGTGTGCTGCCGTCAATATCCAGCATTTTTTTATCAGTACAAATCAAATTATACCCGCAGCCATGATTGCATTTGAGAACAAATGCTTGCGGCAGCCTCTCCCACGGAATACAGTTGGCTGAATCCCATACGCCGTATAATTCGTTCAGAATGCTGCCCCATCCCGCAGATCTCACGTACTCCCGGACGCGCCATTTGTCTGCGCACTGCGTGACCAGCGGATTGTGGTTATATTGGTTGAGTTTTAACCATATAATCTTTTCATTCAGCGTTTTCGGCTCTCGGAGGTCTAGTGGGCGCTTAAACTTTCTCCAATAGAGTATTCGGCTGGTCAAACTTGGGGAAATAGGGGACAGGGTATAATAAAGCCAGGACGCCGCTTTGGGTTTTATGCGATTACAAATACGGTGGAGGCATTTCATTGCTTATTTGCAAAACACTCCTCTGGCGGAACGGAAGTCTGCAATATTTTTGTCCAAAATATGGCCACATTCAATAACAACCGCTTTTTTTAGGTTGTCACTGTAGCAGTTTTCTACGAGCATATCAATATACGGGGCAAACGCGCGGCTCAAGTTTCGGGTAACGGTTACCGGATACATAGCCGGGGTATTATCAACAGCGTAATGTACAATACCATCCACAATATAAACGGGGTCGTCAATTGTAGTGGGGTGGGAAGTCTCAATCTCCAGGTAGGGATCACAGCTGACATCTATAATCAGAGTTCCAGGACGCAGCTTTTTTAAATCCTCACGATAAATCAACCGATCTGTCCGATGGGTATCCCACATTACGCAATTCACCAAAACATCATAGTTCGCCAAATTTGCGCGGAACTGGGATTCGTTCTTTCTGGCATAAATGTCCACCTCCGCTCCCAGCCCGGCCAGGATGCGGAAAGCGCCTTTACCGGTTTGCCCGTTCCCTATAATGGCTACCTTGGCATCGTAGGGCATCTTACCGCTGTAGCGGAACCCCTGGATAATGGCCGCCTCCCCTGCAACTTCCCTGTTTCGGTAAAAAATATACCTGCCATTTTCGTAGATCTCTTCCCACGCAACCACCGAATGTTCCGCATTCAGAACAGACGAAGTAAACTCAATATTTTGAACGCAATGGGCCCATCCGCACAGGATCTTCCCCGGGTCGATCTGATCAAGATAATCTGCGTCCCCCAGCTTTACATCAACAATCACATCACATTTCAGAACGTCACTGCGCGGGACAATATTGACACCACGCTCTTGATACTCCTCATCCGAATAGCCAACGGAAATACCGTACCCCTCTTCAAAAAAAAGCTGCTGGGGATGCCGAATATTGGACAGATCAGACGGAAGCAGGGCACGCCGCTTTTCATTGTTTTTGTGGCTGATGAGAAATCCAACAGTATACATATTAATTCCTCCCAATTTTATACCTCCGCTGTTTGCGGCGCAATTTATAGAAATAGAAATTCTTAATACGTTGATCGAGATAACGATATCGGTGCAGATCTTGATGCGAATTTATTTCCAAAATAATAAATCCTTCAGGGGTACAAACAACATCAAACCCAAGATATTCCAGTTGCGGCATGTGTTGAGAAATATCTACTAACCCCTGCTTAATAGCCGCCCAGTTAGGAATAATTCCATGCAACTCCGCTTCTGTGTCAGGATGACATTCAGTTGACACAAAAACATGGTTAACAATTCTCAGCCCTTCCCTATATTCCCCACTGTCCACGTCAATGCTGCATACGATGCCCCCATAGGCCACATTATCAGTCACGCCCGATTTGGCCGATCCAATTCGCATGTATGCATCCATTATCTGAGGATGGTGCCCATCACGGTTGAGCATCATCACCCGAATCGTATTGACCGAACCAGGATATAGCGCTTTGATTTCATCGTGCATGTTTACATATTCTGTCACGATATAAAAAGATTTAAATTTCTTGATCCTGCCCCGCAGGCTGTGCTCTGATGTGGGCGAATTATTTAAATAATAGGTCCCGTCTCGGTACTCCACCTTAAAAAAGCCTACGCCGTGTGTCCCTGACGCCGCTTTAAATGCCAGTGCGCCCTTTTCCCGCAACAGCCGGAACAATTCGTCCAAAGTAGCCTCATATCCCTCTGGGCAGTCCTGCAATTTCACAATCAGCTGTCGGTCATCCCTCTGTATAATCTGGAAATAATATTTAGGTAAATGCTGCTTAAAAGGCTCCAACACATACCGAAGGGTCATTTTGTCTTCAATCCATTTTTTGTAGCTGTTATTAATCTGGTGCAAATACATGTAGTCCCGGTCTGATAAAAATTGCTGATAGTTTTCCTCTGTTAAGCCATATTGCTCAATCCTCCAAGGCATGAATCCTCTGCGGTAACACCACAGTTTGCGCTTTATAGGGGTTTCCTTATCGTGCAGCAAATTCTTATAAACCGTTTCAAACCATTCATTTGCCATATAAGAGGAAAAGCCACGCTTTCTCAACCGGCGCAGTGCCGCACGTTTTATAACCTTTTTAATGGCGCGATATATACGCCAGACCCGATTTTTTACTTTCGCTACAAAGCGGCCCCAAAGGTTTCTCTGCTTTTTTGCCGCCTGGCTCACTGCCTCTGGATTTACTGCCTGCTGTAGGATTTCTTCCTTTAATGATCGGCTAACCTGGCGCTGATTCAGCAATCTGACGCGCGCTTGATTTGATTCCAATTTGAAGCTGACCGCCAGCGGCAGAGTAATCTCCGTTCCCTTTTTTATCTCATAGTGCCGAACTTTTTTCCTGACATAGTTGAAAAAGGCTTTTTCTCTTACCGATGCGGACTTTGTATCATACTCTTCACGGTACGCGTCTTGATATGCCTGCATAAAAAGCGCGACAGATTCTTTTGTTGGCGGCGCTTCCGAAAATGCGTTGAACACCCCGTTGGCAATATGTATCAAACGGTATCGGGTATCCATCTCTATGCCATAGCAGGACAAGAGGCGGCGCACCTCTTCCAGTTCCGCTTTTTTCTCTTCCAATTCCGCTGGCCCATACTTTGGAAAATATTGTTGCCTGTAGTATTCCTCATCCCGTTGGCAGGAGAGGAAACGTTTGTCAAACAGGTTCACACAGGTTCCGCGGCACATCAGCATCCCAAGCACACGCAGTTTGGGGTCAAGCCTACTGTCATTATAAATTTTGCTCGACTGCTCGTCACGGAACAGGTTGGGGAACACCCATGTCCCCATCAAGCCCGGAGATTCAAACCGCTGGAACTGTTCCATGCCATACCACCTGTCCTGATACCCAAGCTGTTCCATATACCGATTACGCACAGTTTGGTCACAGGGATAGCCGTCTTCTTTTAAAAGCTCCACATCGTGCGTTACCAATGTACATCCTTGGGTTTCTCTGATGGTTCTTACCTGCTCAGACAGCTTATCGCCATCACACCAGCCATCTCCAGCACAGCATAGGGCAATGTAATCCCCTTTTGCATTTAGTATGCCCCAATCGTCGTTTGCTCGATTTGCTTGTTTTACAGGCGCTTGGAACCCTGCGATTTGCAGCTCTTTTTCAATGGCACTATAGTCAAAACAGTTGTTGGGATCACATAAGTTTAACTCAATACCTCCCGTGCCGCGCTGGCGCAGCACCATACCAATTGCCTCAACAAGTGTGTTCTCGCTGTCAAAACCAATAAATTGGACACTAATCATAATTAGTTCTCACACTCTCATACTTAGTTATTTCTTATTATTCTGTTATCAACAAGGCTCACAATTCATTCAAACAATGGTATTTGATTTGATTTTCTTTTGCATACCATTCAGCATAACTGCCGCGCTCACAAAATAAAACAAGTTTACTGCACAACTTAAATGCGTCCTCACCGATATATCCGACTGAACTTGGAATATAAATTTTTCTCAAACCACGGCAATCATAAAAAGCATGACGGCCTAAATGTATCGTCCCTTTCGGCAAAGATACCTCTTTCAGCAATGGACAGCAGTTGAAGGCGTTTGCACCTATGATACGCAGTTGTTCCGGCAATTTTACTGATTCCAGCTTTGCGCAGATATAAAAGGATAATTCTCCAATGTTTTTTACTGTATCTGGTATTATGACAGATTTGATATTACGCTTGTTGGAAAAAGCATTTGCCGCAATATATGTAACCTCAACACCATCAAATTTGTCCGGAATAACAAGATCTATATAATTTCTTCCTGATGCAAGGCCAGATACTTCAACGGTTTCCTTGCGCACTTTAAATAGAAAGCCGTCTTTTTCTTTTACTGTTCCTTCATTAAACTGCGTCCCATTTTGATATACCGTCCCATATACATGATCAATAGATTTTGCCAGCGCCGCTTCAAATTGTCCACTTTTATAAACAGTAAGGTCGTTCCGGGTAATATTTTTCCGCATCCAATCCTCAAGCTCATCACGGCTGTTCATCCAATGTGCATTTTTTGCTCCCGCTTCCACTGCTGCATCATAAGAACACTTACTATCCCCCGCAAAAAACACAATCTCATCAATTTCTTTGATGGCCGCTATATCTGCACCCAGTTGGTGATGCATCTGCTTGGATTCTGCACCCAGCTTATCAATGTGTCCTGCAACCATAATCCGCTTCCCTGTACCTTCAACCGGAATCTTAGATAAAGTTTTGGCCGCACCCAACACCGTCTTTGCCTCTGCGTTAAAACAGTCTATCAACATATGATAACCACCGACATTCACCATATGCTGGCGAATTCCTTCCGGCTGGTAATCCTTCATGAGTTCAGCCGAGCGGAAAACCGGGATGCCAAGCCACCTAGCCACAGCAACTGCGGCCAAAGCATTGTATGCGTTATGCTCACCGAACAGCCTCAACATAACCGGGAATTTGCCCTCAGCACACACTACGTCGAACTGAGTTCCCTCCTTTGTTGTGACAATATTTTCTGCACGATAATCGGCATCTTTTCGGTCAATGGCAAAAGAAATAACTTTATGCGTAAACTTTGGTATTGAGTTTCTCAACACATCGTCATCCAGATTAATGATTACTGCACCGTCATCTTTCATATAGCGTTCTAAGCTTGCTTTATCCCAAAAAATATTTTCTCTTGATCCATAGAGATCAAGATGGGAATACCCAATATTAGTCAAAATCAATGCATCCGGGCATAAAAACCTTGCTGAGCTTTCTACATAGCCGGGTTGAACGCCTCCGACCTCCTGTACCCAAACCTCGTGCGAAGGCGTCAGACGCTGGACATTCCTCAAAATAGCACCATGGCTATTTGCCATGGGGTGATGTGTTAATGTATTAAATGTTTTTGCGATGATTGAATTTACCAGCCCTGTGGTAGTCGTTTTTCCAACACTTCCTGTTATAGCGATAGTGCGGGCGCTGCACCCGCTCCTCCGCCAAACTTCATACCTCCAAATGCATTCCAGCGGATTGTCCATCCCGATAACATTGTGGACAGTACTTTCAACCTCCTTGTCTGCCCAATATTGCTGCGCATGATATTGTGGACAAAATACCGCATATGCCCCACGTTCAATTGCAAGTTTAATGGCATGCTCAATTTCATAATAGCCTGTGCAAATAACAACCTCGCCAGGCTGTGTATACTCAGATTGTGACAGAACTCGTTCAACTGGCTTGGATGGATCCAATTCTTCCGGCACAGGAATTCCCATAATTCTACATAAATCGCCAAAATTCACATAATATGACCCGTCTTTTCTGTATATTCGTTTAACATTTTCTGGGAAAACATTTATACCTTCAGCAAACATTTATTATCCCTCCACGTAAAGCTTCTCTTCTCATGAGAACAAGTCAATAATCAAAGCCATGACGACAGGTCAATGCGTCAATCTTCTATACCACCTTGTTCGCTCAATCCTCCCGCCCCACGGACTGCGGTCCATCGTAGCAAGGAACTGCCTTACCATCAGCCGTATTTCCCCGGCGTACTCCGTTTCCGCGCCCCGCTCCACCCAATGGGCCATGTCCATCAGCTCCGAATTGAGCACGCGCCGCTGAATCCCCGGCGGCAGTCCCCCGCAAAGCCCGCTTACCATCCGATAGGATTCAAGGTGGCAGGAAAAGTTCCGAACCCGTCCTCCCACCAGAGAACCGCTCAAATTAGTTCGATAATGGACCAGCATATCCCGCGTAAACACCACACATTGGGCTTTCAGCATAGTCTCCCAAAAAAAAGACCTGTCGTTGACACATATCAAATCATTGAAAAAAATACCATACTCCTGCAAGAATCCACGCCGCGCGAGCCCGCCCCAAGGCGCCACGCAGACCTTGGCAAACACGCCGCAGCTGCGCCGGTAATCCGTCGCCCTGTTGAACAAAAGAGGCGGCACCCGTTTCAGCCCGTTGTGGGTCGACCGGGAGGACATCCCCGTCTGGTTATCATAGTCCAGCGCCCGGCAGCGGAGAATGTCCGCCTGGCACCGGTGTGCTTTCGACCAAGCCTTTTCCAATCCGTCCGGGAAAAGCCAGTCGTCGGAATCCAGGAAAAGGAGATACTCTCCATGGGCACGGTTCAATCCCACATTGCGGCAACGCCCCGCACCCATATTTTCTGCGTTACGGACAACGCAGACGCGCCCGTCTTTCGCATGGTACTCCGCTAGCATTTCCACACTTTGGTCAGAGGAGCAGTCATCAACGCAAATAATCTCAATTTCGCGCAGGCTCTGCTGGAGTACGCTGTCCAGGCACCGGCCTAAAAACGCCCCGGAATTGAACACTGGAATGACTACCGTCACCTTGATTTCCCCGCCTATCATCCCGCACCTCATTTTGACGCCGCGAAAACAGCAATTTTCATGGAGCGCAGCCGCCGTTTCACACGTTTCATGCAATAGACTGTCTTGGATACGCCGTCCACCCCCAGGCCCTTCACAGCGTCGCCGAGCAGCTTCAACATGCGTTTGTCGGCAAGCCCCATAATCCACGCGGTTTCCTGGAGCAGGGCGCGCACCCTCGCCCGGTCCCCCGGCACTACCTCTTGGAGGAGCGCCAGGTTCAGGAAAAACTCCAGCGCGATCTTGTTTAAAAGCAGCTGCGCCCCTTCCGAGCTCTGCTTTCTAAGGTATTCCGCCGAGCATTGGAGCATGGCAGTCAGATGTTCAACGCGCTTCGCGTCGTACTTTCTGGTCAGCGTCGCCCCATAGTTCACCCGGTAAAAATAGTATGGATTGTGGAAGAATACCGGTTTTTCCACTTTTGTCAAAGCACGCACCACAAATTCCAAATCCTCCGCACAATCTGCGCCTTCCACAAAGCAAAGCCCGCCGCGCATGAGAAACTCCCGCTGAAACAGATACCGCCAGACATTCCATACGCAGTCACCCCTGCCCAGAAAGGCCTGCAAATATTCCTTGTCCTGAATTGGTTCCGGCGTATCGTCAATTTGATAGACCTTGTCCAACACGCACCCGCAGTCAGACACACGGCAGAAGTCAGACACCCAAATCTCCCCACTGGGGCATTTCTCCAGCAAGGCCGCTGTTTTGCGGAGGGCCGCAGGTATTACATAGTCATCCGCATCGAAAAAAGCGACATATTTTCCACATGACCGCTCCAAACCCCGGTTCCTGGCAGCCGAAGGCCCCAAATTCTTTTGGCTGAACTGGCGGATGCATGGATGGTTTTCCGCATACTCCCGGCACAGCGCCCCGCTTCTATCTGTGGAACCGTCGTCGATCAGCAGCACTTCCGCCCCTTCAAGGCCTGCGGCCAAAATACTGTCCAGGCATCCCGGCAGATACTGCTCCGCATTGTGAACCGGGATAATAATGCTGAGCGCTGGTTGCTTCATGACATCCCATCCTAACCGCGCAGCTCACGGCCGCTCAAAAAGGAGTTCTTTCACCGCAGCCCCTGCTTGGCAACTATGTTCAGCGGCAACTGCCACTCTCCCAGAAGCTGCTCTTCTTTTTATGTGATAAAACAAAATATTTATTTTGTTGTTTTCTTGTACATGATACCATTCTGTGCAAAAAAAAGCAACAGAAATTTTTTACTATATCGTCGTCAGTTATTGAGTCAAATTCAACACTTGCACAACACTAAGCAGCTATTTATAAACTTTTTCTGTCCGTTTGCATTCCTTTTTACATTATTTTGGCAATCATCATCCGCGGCAAACCATTCTCCTAAGCCTGATCCTCACCCACGCCCCTTCTTAAAAAATAAACAAAATCTATCATTTGTATCTTTATGATGCCAGAACCTGAAGCAAAAGCAGCATTGGCCATCCTGCTTCCTTCACCATGCCAAGTTCCTTTTTCGCTCTTCCCGCGCCCTGCTTGGAATTTTTTGAAATAAAAACAATGATTCCTGCGAGATCCCGCCTCGCATGGAGGTAAAATCCCTCGTCAACCGACATTCTTCGAGATCTGAAACACGCTCTCAGACAGCATAAAAAACGCTTCCCATGCCGCGCGGTGGATCACCACCGCCTCAGACGGGAAGCGTTTTTTATTACAGATTTGCCTGGACGGATTCAAGCTGTTCAAAGCAGCGCATGAGCCGGGCCGGAAGCAGTTTTTGCGGGCGTCCTCATTCGAACAATTGCGCCGTCCGCTCCAGCAGGCTCCGGATCTCCAGGTGCTGGGGGCAGATCTCCTCACACTTGCCGCACTTCACGCACTGGGACGCCCTGCCCCGGCCCCGGGTGGCCTGGGCGTAGTCCGCCTCCCTCCCCTGGGCCTTGTCGTTGGCGCAGGCAAACACCTCCGGGATGGGGATGGACATGGGGCAGCCGTCCACGCAGTATTTGCAGGCGGTACAAGGAATAGTGGGCAGGCTGTTCAGCACATCCACTACCTGGTGGACTACACCCTGCTCGCTCTCGCTGAGAGGCTGGAAATCTGCCATATA
>OFEZ01001541.1_pt1 | contig 12218 bp, 8 predicted proteins | sample 1521241 | NCBI WGS metagenome assembly OFEZ01 (sample SAMEA3504099, study PRJEB24116) | mouse gut metagenome | biome: mouse gut; feature: mouse-associated habitat; material: faeces | place: Denmark | collected 2011
TAGACCGTATCCTGAAGCTGACTGTCCAATATTCGTCGATCCGTTACGATAATCACGGACTGAAAAATCTTTTCGTTCTGGCCATTGTGGAGACTAGAGAGCCGATGCGCCAACCATGCGATGGAGTTGGATTTGCCGGAACCCGCACTGTGCTGAATGAGGTAGTTGTGACCTGGTCCATTCTCCCTCACATTCGCCAGCAGTTTTGTTACCACGTCCAGTTGATGGTATCGAGGGAAAATCAGCCGCTCGGATTTGACCGCTCCGGTCTTTCGGTCACGCTCCACCTGTAGATGCAGATAACGTTGCAGCAACTCCAGCAGCCGATCCTTACACAACACAGACTCCCAGAGATAGGCGGTGTCATAGCCGTCCGGATTATCGGGATTTCCTTTGCCGCCGACACGTCCAGCTCCGTTGCTGCCCTGATTAAACGGCAGAAAATAGGTCGCGCCGCCCTCCAGCTTGGTTGTCATATACACGTTGGTCAAATCCACCGCAAAGTGGATCAGCACCCGGCGCTTGAATTCAAAGATAGGAGCCTTACCGTCGCGGGTGAACTTGTACTGCTGGATGGCATTGGTGGTGTCCTGTCCGGTAAACTGGCATTTCAATTCCATGGAAACCACAGGAATACCATTGAGGAACAGCACAATGTCCACGCTGTTCTCATTGGTCAGGGAATAGTGGAGCTGTCGGGCGCAGTGGAAAATATTGGCAGAATACTGCTCTTGTGTGGTATCGTTCAGAGAGGTTTCCGGCTTCCAGAAGACTGCCCGGAACTTGATTCCTCGGTCGGTAAACCCATGGCGCAGGACATGAAGCAGATGGGTTTGATGGACTTCCCGGCAGAAGCGGGAAACGATCTGCTTTTCACTGTCGGAACCGTAGATTTTCCTGAACCGCTCCCACTGCCTGGGTTGGCTCTCTTGGATGAACTGTACAAAGGGCGTGGTGTCCAGGGCCAGCTTACGGTCAAAGGCTCGCGGGTCGCCCACAGTGTAGCCGCCCTGGGTGGTCAGGTAGTCGGCGATGTCCTGTTCAAAACGCTTTTCCCTTACATCGAAATCATCCATGCGCTTCTCCCCCTTGCCATTTCACTGTGTGCTTGCCATGACCTTGAGGAATGAACTGCGCACTCTTCAACTGGGCAAGCGACTTTCTCCAAGTACGATCCTTGATTCTTCTCTTGTTTTTTGTCCAGTGATAGCGGGCCTCTGCAATGATTTTCTCATCCGTAGGCGATGCAACTCCATCAATGATAAAATCGTTCCATGCGGCAAAGAGTGTCGCAACTTTCTCAACATCCTTGGTATATTGAAATTGTTTTACAAAGTCAATTATCCTCTGCACAGTCCCTTCGCAGTTGGGGAATAATCGCTGGTACTCGCCCCAATATTCAGAGAAATGTTCGCCACGCCTGTAGATGGTGTGATCTTGCTCGCCAGAAGTATAGATCCATCCATGCTCTGCCATGATAGCTTCATAGCTCTGAATTTCCCGATCATATGGACCGTGTTTATATCGGGCATAATCCGTATCAAGATGAAGTCCTAGGTTGGGAGATGTTTCCGCAAAGTACAGTCCCTTTTGCACTTGGACACGCCCCAGAACATGATCGCCAAGTCCGTCAATCAGTCGTGCCATCAGGACAGCTTTCATGTATCTAAGCAACTCTGGAGATACAACCGCAACAGTGGTTGCTTGCGGCAATTCCGTATCTATCTCCCGCTTGCCTGTTACGACCTCATAGATGAGGGACTTCTTGTACTGGGTCAGTTTATCGATGAGTGCTTGTTTTTGTTCTATGACATGGTCAAGCCTTTTGCATTTCTTATCCAAATACTCAGCCAATTCAACTTGTTCCTGCAATGGCGGAAGTGTTATCATAATCTTTGATAACTCAGATTGGTTGATCTTGGGCATTTTCACCCTGTTTTCCGTCACGAGACCTACTTGTGCGGTAAAATAACAAGACCGCATTACATATGTAATGAATCCAGGGTCGTTCTCAGTGTCGATAGGGTACATATCTGCACTACACAGACCGTCAAACGGCGCGATAGCAACCTTATTCAGTAACGGCCTGATTTTTGAGTATATAATCTGTCCCCTAACGAAAAGATGATTCCAGCTTATTACCCCAGCCTCTGCGACGGTTTTATGCTCCAATATCCGTCCGGAATCCTTTTCGACAGACTCCGGCGAAATCTGTGGATAGTCCCAATAATCCACTGGAGATACAAGATTAGCAGACACACGAGCGGCAAGCCCAAACTTCAGGATTTTCCAGTCAATAGGTGTACTGCCAATCCACTCAATCCCACTGTCCTTCATCGGCACATTCGGGTTCAATCCCTTGGTGACAGTCTCTGTGATGACCGACAGCTTATAGGCTTTCAGTTTTTCAATCACCTGTTGCTGTTTGGCAATGACCGCGTCGATCTTGGCGCACTTGGCATCAAGGTAGGTAGCAATTTGTCGCTGAACGTCTAATGGAGGAAAGGGGATATATATCCGCTTCATACTTGACCATTTTGTAGACCATAAATCATCCACAATTCCATTTCCCCAGCGATAGAACTCATCAGCAAACAGGTCAGAACGGAACACGAAGCTGAAGTATACATTACTCATTTCTCGCCGTGGCCTCAGAACAGTGTTAATCAGTGAGCATGACCCATCATATTGAGAAATGCCACAAGAACCCCGCCGATCAGAACGACTGTTAATCACAAAGTCGCCCTTCCGTATGAGCTTCCTACTATCACCATGATCCGTTTTTGCGGTCGATTCAAGTTGCGGTACGATTCCTTGCTTAGTTACGGATAATGGCATATAGTCCTGGTCACTTACTTTCTGGCTACGTTCGTCATAGAGTGAGCCAATCTTGCTCAATTCCCAATCTGCCGGAATCTCCCCAATCCATGATACACCGGAGTGCTTCATCTCCCTCATGGTGCGAACACCTCCCGCAGCTCTTCATCAAGCCCCTTCTCCAGTTCCAGTATCTCCGGTCTGGGAGCTTCGTACTGATAGAAGTACCGGGTAAAGGGAATCTCATATCCCACCCTTGATTTGCTCTCGTCGATCCAGGCATCCGGGACAAACGGCAAAACCTCGCGTTCAAAGTAGGTGCGGATATCCTCTTTCAGCGGCACATTTTCCGTATCCCGAAGTGCCGTATCTGGCTGTGACTTTCCCTTTTTCAGCACTGGTTTCCCGTGTTCATCACGCAAAGGCCGCTCCACCACGATCTTCGTATAGCCGAAGTCCGTAGTATCGAAAACCTTGCTGATCTCGCCCACGGCCATGTCCCCATAGAGCCGCGTAATCTCAGTAATCGCATCCTCTGGAATGTCGTTCCGCTTACTGCCCAGAGATTTCCTTCGTTTCTCAAACAGGCCGTTGGCATTGATGAGCTGGACTTTACCTTCACGCCGTGTTCCCTTTTTCTTGTTGGACAGCAGCCAAATATAGGTTGCAATGCCCGTATTGTAGAAAATGTCGTTGGGCAGAGCGATGATGGCTTCCAGCAAATCATTCTCCAGAATATAGCGGCGAATCTCAGACGGCCCACTGCCGGCGTCCCCAGTGAACAGGGGAGACCCGTTGTGGATAATGGCGATGCGGCTACCACCCTTTGTTGGGTCTTTCATCTTGGAGATTGCGGTCAACAGAAACAGCATCTGCCCGTCCCCCACAGAGGGTAATCCGGGGCCGAAACGTCCGGCGTAGCCGAGCTTTGCTTCCATCTCCACAGTTGACTTTTCGTTCTTCCATTCTCTTCCAAATGGAGGGTTTGATATGATATAATCGAAGGTTCTGCTCGTTCTCTATTTTTTTCACGAAACCGCACTGCTCATCTGCACAGACAAGTTTGTTTCCCTTGATGAGCATATCCGCCTTGCAGATGGCAAAGGTCTGGTCGTTGATCTCCTGCCCGAACGCCACAAGCTGGGCGGTAGCGTTGAGTTGGCGCAGATATTCTTCCGCAACAGAGAGCATACCCCCGGTGCCGCAGGCGGGATCATAGATCGTCCGTGCCACGTTTTTCCCAGAGAGAATGTCGCTGTCATCGCAGAATAGAAGGTTCACCATGAGCCGGATGACCTCGCGGGGCGTGTAGTGCTGTCCGGCATCCTCGTTGTGCGCCTCGGAAAAGCGGCGGATTATCTCTTCAAAGATGTAGCCCATCTCCAGATTGGAGATTTTATCCGGGTGCAGATCTGCGTGAGGGGTGGTAAACTCTTTGATGACAATATACAGAATGCCCTTGTTTGCCATAGTCGTGATGTGCCCATCGAACTTGAACTTCTCCAGAATATCCCGAACATTGGCGGAGAAGCCATTGAGGTAGTCCCGGAGATTATCCTCAATGCTGTCTGGCTCATTCAGCAGACGCTCGAAGGTGTACTGGCTGACATTGTAAAACGGATGTCCGGCGACTTGCCGGAGCAACACATCCCGCATGGGCAGTTTTTTGACTTCCTCATACTTTGTCCGCACTGCATCCTTGGTGTCGGCCAAAATGCAGTCAAAGCGGCGGATCACGGTCAAGGGCAGGATGACCTCGCCGTATTCGTGGGGCTTGTACACCCCGGTCAACTTATCGGCGATGGCCCAAATAAGCCCCGCCTTTTCATGGACATTAGAGCTTAGACTCATGAGTGCTTGCCCACCACCTTTTCTAGCAAAAGTATATACAGAACTATTATACGACATCTATCTTCGAGTTTCAATATCAAAGTCCCGAGAATTTCATGTTTTTATGAGGCTAGAGGGTATATCAACGCACCTTATGTCGCTTTATCGTATGAATCATATCAAAGCGTGTAGTGAAGACTGAAAACAGGCTCTCCATTCAAAGTAGCATAGGGGATTCTTTATGTATCCGTTGCAACTAAAGCTATGATTTGATTGACCATATTATCGTCTGTGTGATTCACTAGATAGGGGATGATTGATTGAAAGTTCTTCTTTTTCACCCCTGAGAGTTTCCTAATATCCGACCAATAGAAGGGCTTACCCTGCGCTCTCAATCTCTGATATGCCCAAATGATTTTCCTGGCCCAACTCTCAGGGTATGGTTCTGTATACCTCTCAAAGATGGCCTTGCACCTTGGCATATTCTCTAGCTGATGCCCCAGCAGGTTCATCTCACGGTATACAAGCCGCTCTGATACTCGTTCGGGTCTGCCGTTCTCATTATCCGTGCCATCATATACGCCTTGGACAACCTTTTCCAATATGGGGGCTGTGTCCGCATCTAACTGCACCCAGTCTACTGGGGCAGTATCCTTCATGTAGTGGCTGTCCTGCTCCTGCTGAACCTGCTCCGGTGTCAAGGAAGGAGAGGTTAGCTTCTCTGTCTCCATGCCAAGGAAAAAGGCGATCTGACATACTACTGAAAAATCAGACCTGCTCCCTAGCAACACCTTCTGAATCTGGTATATACTCGCTATGTTATATAGCCCCATCTCTCTGTAGAATACATTCAGATCATCAGCAAGCATCTTCGTATACCTGCTTCGACCAGATGGTTTCAGATACTTTGTCCGGCTCAGGCCATTATACAGGATAGCACTGATAGGAATATCATTATTGAGATCCATCGGTGTATCAAACACGGCTTCCAGGTAGCTTGCAAACCGAATCATCTGAGGATCTTCCTCAAAGGTAACTTTATCGTAGCCTATGCAATGTTCAGCGGGACAGAATGTGAAACTCTGCTCGCTCTTAGCCGGAACACTGGATTCCACAAGCCTACACTTGTGCTTTGTGCAGATACTCATGTTTCGGATTTGATGCTTCCGATGCCAATAGGCTTCACCGTATGTCTTCCTATCATCCTCAGCACACAACGGACAGAACCGCAAGTATTGTTCCCCCTCAGACCGAGGGAGAACACAAAACAGGTGGTGTGCATCGCAGTTATCATGCCCCAGCCGATATAGGGCAGTCTTCTTTTGCTCCAATGGAATGAAGCGGGCATACTGAGGGTACATCGTATGCTCCATCACCAGCTTGTCCAGGGAATACATCTTTGCGATCTGCTCCATAGCTCCAGGATTAAGATTCCCGATAAACTCCTTGCTGGGGTTGTCAGACCGCTTGCAATACAACTCCTGCATGGCTGATTTACTTGAAAAGAATCCAGAATGAACGTAATATCGACAGAGCCAGCTATACACCAATTCATCGGGATAGATGGCAGGGAAGTAGGAGATCATACCGCTACCTCCACCACAGGCAGATGATTCTTCAACAACTCCACGATGTCCACACCCTCGGTCTTGGCCTGAGATACCAGACCAGCAATCGTGAACTCCCCATCTGATTCCACATGAGCATCAACCTTTGGAACTGTGGTCTTTCGCTTCGTTTTAGAGGTCTGGCACTTCTGCCGAGGCTGAATGAACCCGTGGAGCATAGATAATCTTTGCTGATAGGCTTCGTTCAGCGATTCCAGGTTTAGGACCTCTCTGCCGTTGAGAATGGCAATCTCCTGTGCATCATGGATAAGGGACACCACCACCGATATGTTCCCCGACGTATGTTCGTAGAGCCATGCCATGACCACATCGGTGATCTCTGTTCTCTGCTTCACATACTGGTAGGAATACAGAACTTCGCAGAATGTCCTAAAATCCTCCCCGTACTCCATCACATCATACCACAGCCCCAACGACCTCCGGGCAAGCTGCATAGCCTGTTCAAAGAACACCGCACTCTCGGGAGTACCCACCATACAGATTGAAATACCGCTGTTGTTGATAAGCTGGGTGAGCATCCCCACAAGGCTCTTGCCGTTCTTGCTGTTGCACACATTCTGAATCTCATCCACCACCAGCAGGCCGATGTGATTCAACGCCACCTGACTGACGCTCCCAATCAGCATATCCGTAGTAGTCCTGGCCCGTAGTGCGTTCGGATAGTAGTTGCCGCCAATAACTTCATCCACCTTCCGAAGTATCTCCAACAGCAGCCCCTTTACTGAGGAATCAAAGGGACACTGGACGCAGATGCAGGGGATGATCTTGGTGTAGGGCTGCTCAACGTCAATGATACGGTTCTCAGTAATCAATGTGATTGCCCTCGAAATAGCAGATGATTTTCCAATGCCAGAGGCCCCAATGATTGTGAAGCTGTCGGAACCACCCATGATGCCGCTGTACTCCTGCTGCATGATGGCCTTGAAGTTCTGGTTTTTCTGCTGGACTGCCAGCTTCGTCCCCTTCTTCTGCAACGACCGCATCAACGCCAGATAGAGCTTACTGTAAATCTCCAAAGACATCTGATTGGGAACATACACCCGGTAGAGGTCAGAGAGTGCCATGAGACGTACCGGAGCGTCAGCATCACAGATAGCATCGTCATACTCCGGCAGCACTTCCAGGGCAGACAACAACTCACCCCCTGATTTCATGGTTGGCAGGATACGGATAACATCAGACAGATCACTCACGGCTCGTCCCCTCCTTCATGTAGTCACGGTGGTTCTTGGTCTGCTCCCGTCTGCGAGTGTTACGGATATTCTTCATGTGAACATCACCACGACCAGCACTACTACTAACAATGGTTTCGATGTGTTGAGCAAGGTTGATCTGGGCTTGTAGATTATCCCTGACTGCACCTCTGGCAATGTCCCTTTGGCTAGTCTGTAGCTCCTGTACCGCTGTCAAGTCTTTGCCCTGATAACGAGATTCTATAATCGTGAACTCAGTATAGGCCCCATCCTCCAACACCCATACAGAGGACACATCTTCTGGATTGTAGGCCACGGTAACATCACCGCCGGATAGGTATTGCTCAGTGTACCCCTCACGGTGATACCGCAACTTGTTGACCTTCAACCCTGACCGACTGAACCTCCCGGTAGTTCTCGGCAAGAGGGTAAGCATCAGCTCTCTTTTCCCAATTTCAATGAGATTGGCCCCAATTTGGGATTTTCCCCAATTCCAGATTTGGGAGGCATAAGGCTTCACCTGAGCAGCAATCATATCCTCGGTATAGGGGAAGTTTTCAATGATCCGCTGAGAGTTGTAGTAGATGATGCAATGAAGGATGATCTTCTCAAAGTCAGCCATGGTCAGACAGGCATCCTTCCGGTAGTCATGCGCACCACGCTCCTGATAGTCAGGCTCAATCACTCCCTTGCCCTTCAAGTGCTTCTTGAAACTCTCCTGTATCAAATCAAAGAATTTCTCTATCAAGCCTTTTAATTCTGGCCTATACGATGGAAGATTAACCACCTTGACACCCAACTCTGCGATCTGCTCAAACGTCCCTGATGTGTACTCGCTACCCATATCGGTGATAAATGAGGCCGGAAGCATATCACAGTCCCAGTCCTCACGATGGATGGAGATACCGAACCGATTACACCAGTCCACTTTATCATCAATGATGTTCAGCATCAGTCCCCGGAGACTGTAGACACCACCCTCCCATGAGAGGGAATACCCACAGCACAGGCCACTGTAGGCATCGACACAGGCTGTCAAAATAGGTCTACCTACCAGACTTCCAGTATCATTGACAAGGTAGATGTCGCAGACCGTAGCATCGAACATTCCGGCACCGACAGCAGGAGCAAACTCCTGTACTCCCTCACCAGTCAGAGGACGATTGTTCCTCTGGTAGTTCTTCAACCCATCACGGGAGATGTAGAAGTTCTGTAGGCTCCTAGTCTTACGATAGAAGTACCGGAACTGATAGTAGGACGGGTATTCCTCTGCCAGTCCCCCCAGCGCATCGCAATATTTCTCTTTGAGCATCATCGTGTAGGCTGTCATCAGAGATTGCTTTTTCGTAGTATAGAAAAACTTGTTCAACGCCCATCTCATATTCTTCTCGTCCTGAGTCAGTTGCCGTTCATCTTCCCGACGCTTTGGAGCAAGAGCAGTCACATCCATGTAGGACAGATATAGGCAGAGGTGGTTCCTGACGGTTGCCTTTGATACTCCGTATTCCTCAGCCGCAGAGCCTATCAGCCGGGAACGCATCCGATCATCAGTCAGGAACGACAGAACAGGAGCAATCATCGTGTACCTCTCGTACATGGTTTTCCTTTGGCCGGTGTCCAGATCATCCACACCGACAATCAAAACCCCTGTGACCTCCGACAACTCGCTGCTGGTACACTCGGAGTAGGAATCCAGAGCTACCACCTCTACCCACACAGGCATCGTCCTCTTGATGCAGTCGATCACCAGGACCCTATCGCCTTGCGCCTCCAGCACTCGGATGATGGTGTCACCCAACCGGAGTAGATCATACTTCTTCATCAATGACCATCCCCCAATCCGTGACTCCGTGCCTGAGCCAGTAATCCCTTGAAGCATCCAGCAGCTTCACCGTCAGAGGCTTCATCAGGAACTTCCGATAGACACACTCCCTGACCATCAGATCACCGTCTGCCTTGGTGCATACGAAGTCAGAGGTGTACTCTCCCACCTCCAGCCCATCCAGCAGGACGTTACACCTGATCTCCACAACCTCGTCCGATGCTTGGAGCAGGTCAGCGTAGGCGTACTGGATGGCGTCATACGTCCGGCACACCTCAGCAAACTTACCCAACACCCGCTTCTCACATCGTCCTTTGAAGTTCTTCTTCCTCATACTTGCAGTCCTCCCCTATGGGAACATCCTGCCAATTCCCCAAAAGCAGTCCCCAAAAACGAAGTCAAGCAGTTTTTGGGGAATTAACACTGATGGATTTGGGAGATGTCATCGCCAAAAAGCCTTGATACACAGGCGTTTTAAGTCTGATGCCAAATCCCCAAAAACACCATCCAGGAATATCACCATGTCGTGGGGCAATATAGATTTTTCTCGAAAAGGCAAAGCTGTTTGTTCTGTTGGGCTTCGCCCCCGTTTGCCCCCCCGCCCTGGTGATTCCAAACAAAATGTCCCTAAAATCCGGTATCTATGCAAGGTTGAGGATAGTTCGGAGAACAAAAACAAGACCCTGCACGGTTAGGTGCAAGGTCTTATTTTTCTATGTCGGGGTCAATGCTGATTGCCTCTCCGAGAAAAATCTATATTACCCCACGACATGGTATCCTTGACCTTGCAGATTGATTATAGTTTATGATTGCCTAAATTGCAAGATGATTCTCGCATTTATTCCGGCACCTCAAGAAAAAAGGGGGCGTGTGTTTGTATTGCTGATATGAAAAGCGTGTGGTATAATAATTGTAAATACTTCACCCATACTGATGAATGGACAGGCCAGGGTGGAATGAGGTGATGTGATGAGTAGTTTAGTTTTAGATTTGCAACAGGAAGTGCTGAAGCCTGATTGCGATATATTGAACGCTTTACGGAGAGCCCATTTAATTGCTACAAAGTTAAAATTGTCAGAGTTTGATTCATGGATTATGTGTGAGTTGAACGGCTATGATGACAATCAAGAGAATGTTCCTGATTATCGGAAAGTAACAGGACAACTGAAAGCATGGAATCCTCGTCACGGATGGATTCCGGTGGTGATTCCATATCCTGAAATCGAGAAGGCGATTTGTATTCGAGAAATGGGAAATTCCATAAGCGATATTCTCGAATTACGCAATACTTCCGGTGATACAATATTGATGAATTACTCCGGCGAGGCAGAGAAAACAATAAACTCAATATGTACTGCACCTTTTCCTACAAATTTTACCTTACATATCAGCAAACACCTCCTCAAATCAATCATCGATAAAGTGGGAAACTGCCTACTTGAGTGGACAATCCGGCTTGAAGCCGAGGGAATTTTAGGAGAAGATATGCGATTCAGTCAGGAGGAAACAAATATGGCAAAAGAAATACCACAGCAGATCAATAATTACTATGGCACAGTTGTGAATGGAGATGTCAGCCAGTCTCAAGTTGTGTCAGGCGACCATAACTCTATTGCCTTTAACTATGGGCAGGCTTCTGACTTGATGAAAAAAGTTAGGGATTCCATTGGACAGGAGCAGCTTTCAGATGAAGATCGAGAAAGTGCGATGGAACTGATTTCCGAAGCTGAGACTAAAATTGCGGCACAAAAGAAACCCGGAATTATCCAAGCTGCACTGTCTGGCCTACGAGATTTTTTGGTGGCTGGGGGTGCAAATGTTACGGCTGCACTGGTCGTACAATACTTGCAGACACTATGATGCCAAATACAGTAGATTGAACACAATAAGGATTTTTGAAAGGGATCTGAAATAAAAATATGGATATGCAAGCATATAGCGAGATGATACATGGTATTGTTGTTCCTGCGACCTTATCGCAGGAGGAAATGATTAAGTGCTACCAACCACTTACTGATTTTCTTCAAGCGGAAACACCAGAGAAATTATATCGTTTTCGACGGTGTGATGAAAAAAGTATTTCTGCATTTGACCAAGATCAGTTGGGGTTTTCACCCGGATATAAGATGAATGATGATTTTGATGCACTGCTTCATTTTAACAAAGAGGATATTAAGTCAGAACTTAAATCATTTTTAGAAAACGATCAATTTAGAACAGCTTTTCGAGCCATTGGAGAAGGGGCGGAAGCGCCAGTTCACATTCAAAATCTACTGTCATCCGAAATGCTTGAGGCACTTCGCAAAAATATAGCCCAAATGGACGAATCGACCATGAGTACATCGCTGCACCAATTATATGATTTCTTTGTAGAACAGATAGATGTAAACGATATTGCAGTTCAAGAAATAGTTCAAAAAACAATTAAATTCGCCTCTTTTTCAGAAGCAATAGAATCCGCAGCGATGTGGGGCTATTATGCCGATTCGGGGTGTGGATTTGCTTTGTCTTATGACTTCCGCAATGGCGGCTATACAATATGCAATTCATGTTTAACAGGAAATCTATGCCCTTCTTATAAAAGCTGCCTGTTAGCACCAGTAATATATGGTGATACCTGTTTCAACGCGACAAGATACGCTACTTGGCTTTTTCAACAAAGAGCTATTTTTAAGATATTGGCAGACAGAAATGCGACTTCATTCTATAGTTATCTACAAAATATTGTGCCTTGCCCAGATTTGTTTATGCCAACCAAAATATTATTACATAAGGCCAGTGCATGGGGACATGAGCGTGAATGGAGATTGACTTGTAATTGTAATTCTCCTGATTTTAATCAACAAGAGTTCTCCTGGGCAAAAAAGAAGCCTACAGCGTTATATCTTGGTCGGAAAATTAAGCCAATCCATGAGAAAATACTTCGTC
>OFEZ01001556.1_pt1 | contig 12125 bp, 9 predicted proteins | sample 1521241 | NCBI WGS metagenome assembly OFEZ01 (sample SAMEA3504099, study PRJEB24116) | mouse gut metagenome | biome: mouse gut; feature: mouse-associated habitat; material: faeces | place: Denmark | collected 2011
GGATCGCGCGCGATCCCTCCCGCCGCAAAGGGAGATTAATGGATGGCCTGAATCTTGGGAAGGCTCTTCACGAACTGGAGGCCCATGCGGAGCTGGTTGTCCCGTTCGAGGAATTCCTTGGCGTCGGGCAGGGGTTCGCCGGGCGCGGCGGGCTTTTCGGCCTTGGGCTTGCTCTTGCCCTTCTTGTCGCCGTCGGTTTTTTCGAGATGCTTGTTCAAATCCTGTTCGCGCAGCATCCGCAGGGAGCTGAGCGGCGTGGCCGGTTCTTTGGGCATTTCAAAGGGGATTTCCAGATCGGGCATGATGCCTTCGGCCTGAATGGAGCGGCCCGATGGCGTGTAGTAGAGCGCCACGGTCAGCTTGAGGCCCGAGCCGTCGGAGAGGGGGATGATGTTCTGGACCGAACCCTTCCCGAAGGTGCGTTCGCCCACGAGCAGGGCGCGTTTCTGATCCCCGAGCGCGCCCGCGACGATTTCCGAAGCCGAGGCGGAGCCGGCGTTTACCAGCACGACCAGCGGAGCGTTGACGTCCGTGGCCTGCGCCTTGGCGGTGAATTCGCGCGCGGTTTCCTCCTGCCGCCCGCGCATGGAGACGATGACGCCCTTGCTCAGGAAGACGTCCGAGACGCTTACGGCCTGATCGAGGAGGCCGCCGGGGTTGTTGCGCAGATCAAGGACAATGCCCTTGATCGGCCCCTTGCGCTTGGCCGTTTCCAGCGCGTCCAGCAGTTCCTGCGTGGTGCGCTCGCTGAAGCGGGTGAGGCGTATCCAGTAGTAGCCGGGTTCGAGTTCGCGGGATTTGACGCTCACAAGGGGGATGGCGTCGCGCTTCATGCGCAGGTCCACCGGGTCCTTGGCGTTGCGGTGGAGGATGGTGAGCACGATTTCCGAGCCCTTGGGACCGCGGATGTGCGAAACCGCTTCCTGAAGGGTCATTTCCATGGTGGGCTTGCCGCCCACCGCGAGGATGACGTCGCCGGACTTCATGCCTGCCTTGTCCGCAGGCGTGTCCTCGATGGGGGTGACGACCGTAAGCTGATTGTTTTCCATCGTGATTTCGACGCCGATGCCGAAGAATTCGCCGGACGTGTTTTCCTGCATGTCCTTGAATTCCTCTTTTGAGAGCACGGTGGAGTGAGGATCGAGGGATTCGAGCATCCCCTTGAGCGCGCCGTTGACGAGGTCCGGGCGGGGCGTTTCCTTCACGTAGTAGCGTTCGACGATATCCAGAACCTGACTGAAGCGTTTCAGCGCGTCAAAGCGGCTATCTTCCGCGGCGGCGCCGGCCTGTCCGGGCATGGACGAGCCGAAGGTGAGGAGTGAAAGCAGAAAAAGGGCGGCGGCCCGCGACTTCATACCCATAAGACAGCCTCCGAGACTGAAAACAGTCGGCTGAAGATACCGGGATTCCCCTGAAAAGGCAAACGGTTCAAGCGCGCAGGGGATGTAGCCACAAGGGGAAGAGGCCGCAGGCCGTCCGGCGCAACAGGGAGAAACGCCGGGGTGCGGCGGACGGAAAGCGGCGATCCGTCCTTACCCTAAGCATGGCCGCCGTGATGTAAAGAGCGTAACTGTTGGAAACGTTTCGCCCTGTAGGGAGAAAACAGTTTTTTCCGGGAGGACTCCTATTTTTTTGTTGACAGATCGGGGAAGGCCGGGTAAATACCTCTCCTGCATGGGCAGTTAGCTCAGTTGGTAGAGCATCGCCTTCACACGGCGGGGGTCACAGGTTCAAGTCCTGTACTGCCCACCATGCACGGAGCGGTAGTTAAGTCGGTTATAACGCCGGCCTGTCACGCCGGAGGCCGAGGGTTCAAGTCCCTTCCGCTCCGCCATTTTTTAAGGACATCCTTTGTTGAGGGTGTCCTTTTTTTGTGCCGTTGACGCCGTTGAGACGGGTGCCCCTGTATACACGGTACCTTTTCAGGCTCTGCCGTCCCTTCCGGCCTGTCCCATTCATGATAAAGATCGCCTTTCAGGCAGGTTCCCCTCCATAAGGTTTTTCCCGAAAAGGGAACCGCGGGCATGAACGCCTTCGGGAGATGCCGCCTTTCCTGCCGTTAGGGTTTTGTTGCTTCCCGTTTCTCGGGGCATCCGGGCTGTTCCATGCAAAAAAAGCATAATTTTTTTAGGGGGGAGACATGAAAAAACAGCTCATCCTCGTAGGCGGGGCAATGGGCGTGGGGAAAAGCGCCGTCTGCCGAGAGCTGTTGCGGCAGCTCACGCCGGGCGTCTGGCTGGACGGCGACTGGTGCTGGAACATGAACCCTTTTGTCGTTTCGGAAGAAAACAAACGGATGGTGCTGTCCAATATCACGCATCTGCTCAGAGCCTATCTGAACAATTCGAGTTACCGCTACGTGCTGTTCTGCTGGGTCATGGATCAGCCCCTCCTTTTCGAGGCCGTGCTCGGCCCGCTTCGGGATATCCCCTTTACGTTGCATAGCTTTTCACTCGTCTGCACGGAGCAGGTTCTACGGGAACGGCTGGAACGCGACGTACGGGACGGCATCCGGGAGGCCGACGTCATCCCGCGAAGCCTCCGGCGGCTGCCTGCCTACGCCGCACTGCCGACATGCAAACTGGATGTGACGTCCCTGATGCCCTACGAAGCCGCCTGCGCAATCGCTGCATCCGTAGGAAGGGCGTCTTCCCGAAGAGTGCCGGGTCTCTCCGGGGCCGGCGAAAGCTGGCACGGGGCCTGACGGCACCGGACGTCTTGGAAGAAAAAGGAGGGGCGTTCCGGCAACAGAGAAGGGGAAGGAACCCTCTCTCCAGAAAGGCTTCCTTCCCCCGTTTTCTTTTCCAGCAACCCTTACTTGTAGCTTTCGATCAGCGCGTTGGCGCGGCCCTGCGCCTTCTGGATGCGGACGCGGAGGCTGGCCTTGTAGGCGTCCATGTCCTCAATGGGCCTGCGGGCGACGCCCGTATCCATCGCGGCCTGCGCCACAGCCGGGGGCAGCCACTCCACGAGGCGCGGATCAAAGGGCTTCGGGATCACGTAATCCTGCCCGAAGCTGAAGGTCTGGCCCTCATAGGCGGCGGAGACTTCGGCGGGCACCGGCTCCTTGGCGAGCGCGGCGAGGGCGCGGGCGGCGGCCAGCTTCATGGCCTCGTTGATTTCCGTGGCGTACACGTCCAGCGCCCCGCGGAAAATGTAGGGGAAGCCGGAGAGATTGTTGATCTGGTTCGGGAAGTCGGTGCGGCCCGTACCCATGATGCAGTCGGGGCGGGTTTCCATCGCCACAGGATAGGCGATTTCGGGATCGGGGTTCGCGCAGGCGAAGATGACCGGCTGTTCGGCCATGCCCTTGATCATCTCCGGCGTAAGCAGGTCCTTGCGGGACAGGCCGAGGAAGAGGTCCGCACCCTTGAGGGCCTCGGTCATGGTCATGTCTTCGGAGAGGGCGAATTCCGCCTTGTACTTGTTGAGATCGGTACGCCCCTTGTGCAGGATACCCTTGGAATCGAACATGCGGATATGGGCGGGATCGATGCCGAGGGCGGTGTAGAACTTGGCGCAGGCGATGGCCGCCGCGCCCGCCCCGGACACGACCACGATGAAGTCCTCCGCCTTCTTGCCGGTCAGCTCCAGCGCGTTGATGAGCCCGGCGCCCGAAATGATGGCCGTGCCGTGCTGGTCGTCATGGAAAACGGGGATGTTCATTTCCTTCTTGAGCACTTCTTCGATGTAGAAGCACTCGGGGGCCTTGATGTCCTCAAGGTTGATGCCGCCGAAGGTGGGCTCAAGGGCCTTGACGACTTCGATGATCTTGTCGGGATCGGTCAGGGCGAGGTTGATGTCGTAGGCGTTCACATCAGCAAACGCCTTGAAAAGGACGCTCTTGCCCTCCATGACCGGCTTGCCCGCGAGGGGGCCGATGTTGCCGAGGCCGAGGACCGCCGTGCCGTTGGAAACCACGGCTACGAGGTTGCCGCGTCCCGTATAGACGTTGGCGAGGGAGGGATCGTCGGCGATGGCGAGGCAGGCGGCGGCGACGCCCGGCGAATAGGCCAGAGAAAGGTCTTTCTGAGTGAAGCAGGGTTTGACCGGGAGCACTTCGAGTTTGCCCGGGCGGGGAACCTCATGATAGGCGAGAGCCTCTTCCTTCGTGAACAAGGCCATGAGACGACCTCCTGTGGTTTGATTTGAAATATGGTGGAAAAGCGATAACATAAGGAAGAATGAGGGGCAATGGCGGGCTTCCTTCTTTTTCCGAATACTGTTATGCTGAAACGGTATGCCGGGAAAAGCGCCCCTGCGGGGCCTTTCGTGATGCCCGGCCGACAGTCAACGAAAGGATAACATATGCCGCTGATCGAAATCAGGGACGTCCATAAATGGTACGGCGAATTCCACGTTCTCAAGGGCATTTCGGAAAAAGTGGAGAAAGGCGAGGTGCTGGTGATCTGCGGGCCTTCCGGCTCGGGGAAAAGCTCGCTCATCCGCTGCCTGAACCGGCTTGAGCCCATTCAGAAGGGCGACATCATCTTCGAAGGCACGAGCATCTACGCGCCCGAGGTGGACGTGAACGCCCTGCGCGCCGAGGTGGGCATGGTCTTCCAGCAGTTCAACCTCTATCCGCATCTGACCGTGCTCGAAAACGTGACCCTCGCTCCCATCAAGGTGCGGGGCATGGGCAAAAAGGAAGCCACCGATCTGGCGATGGAGCTGCTCGGGCGCGTGGGCATCGCGCGGCAGGCGGCCAAGAGGCCGGGGGAGATTTCCGGCGGCCAGCAGCAGCGCGTGGCCATCGCCCGCTCGCTGGCCATGCAGCCCCGGGCCATGCTTTTTGACGAGCCTACGTCCGCGCTCGACCCCGAAATGATCAACGAAGTGCTCAACTGCATGAAGGACCTCGCCCGCGAAGGCATGACGATGGTCTGCGTCACGCATGAGATGGGCTTTGCCCGCGAGGTGTCCGACCGGGTGATCTTTATGGATCATGGCGTCATCCTCGAAGAGGGCGCGCCGGAACAGTTTTTCACCAACCCGCAGCACGAGCGCACCAAGGCGTTCCTCCGCGAAATCCTGTAAGGGGACCCCATGTCCGCACCCGATCTTGTCCGTCTCGACATTCTGGCCGACGAAGAGCAGTACGACACCGTTACCGGACTGCTCGTCCGCATCGTTTCCTACGGCTGGGAGGAAGACAGCCTCCCCACGGGAGAAACCCGTTTCCGCGTCCACTGCGATAACGCCATCGTGCGTGAAAACCTCTTGAGCGCCCTGCGCGCGTGGCTGCCCGGCCTTGAGGTGGAAGAAAGCGCCGTGCCCCGGCAGGATTGGACCGTGGCGTGGCGCGAATTCTTTACCCCGGTGCGGGCGGGACGTTTCCTCGTCCTTCCGCCGTGGCTCGTGGCCTCCACGCCCGCGGAGGGACGCCAGCCCATCGTCATCGAGCCGAAATCCGCTTTCGGCACCGGGCATCACAATACTACTGTGCTCTGCCTTGAAGCCATCACCGGGCTTCTGGATTCCGGCAGGCTGGCGGCCGGGCAGCGCTTTTTCGACGTGGGCACGGGATCGGGCATTCTGGGCATCGCCTGCTGCCTCAACGGGCTTTCCGGCCTCGGATCGGACATCGATCCCGTGGCCGTGGACAACGCCCTTGAGAACGTCGTCATCAACAAGGTGGCCGACGCCTTCCGCATTCTGCCCGGCAGCGCCGAGGCGGGCGAAGGGGAAGCCTTCGATCTGGTCATCGCCAACATTCTGGCCGGGCCCCTGCGCGAGCTGGCCCCGGCGCTCATGGCCCGCATGAAGCCGGGAGGCTGCCTTGTGCTGTCCGGGCTGCTGGACGTGCAAGCCGACGCAGTCGAGGCGGCCTATGCCGCGCTCGGCCCGGCGCGGCGGGGGCAGTCCGGCGACTGGGTGGCGCTGGTCTGGGGATAAGGTCTTTCATCAGGCGGTCTCGTGACGTACCCTTTTTGTCGACAAAAGGGTGAGAAACTGTGGAGAATCTAAGCCACTTTTGTTCATGCACCGACCTTGCTTGCCCTCTCCATCCTGCGAAACATGGGAAAGGGTGCGCTCCCTGTATTCAAAAAAACTTGAGGCTTAAAGAAATACCCAACTGTTTTTCTGACCTTGCGGAAGGACTGACCGACAGGTCCGGCGATTCTTTTACGGAGTTCGCCAACGGCGTCTTGCAAGAGCACAAGTGATTTCGCAAACTGTATCCCGTTTTTTTAGTCGCACGTACTATGCTTCAAAAAAGAATACGGACTGCCGGTAACCACCGACGGTCCGTATTCCTTTTCTGAAGGCTTTGGATGATTTTTGAATAAATGGGCCGAAGATAGGGTTCCCTGCGGCTAGCTGAGGATCGTGACGGCGTATTTCTTCAGATACCCCGAAGGATAATAGCTTTCCTTGGCCTGCCGCAGCCCTTCTTCCCCGGCGTCCTGTTCACGGTTGATCACCGTGAAGGCCCGCGCCGAGTACTTGGCGTAGCAATAGTTGATGGCCTGATAGACGCCCCGGTATTCCGGGCGGCCCTTTTCAAAATGCACGACGATGGTCCGCTCGTCGAGCGGTTCGCCCACAGCGAAGGCGACCATTTGGCCGTCGGCGTAGAGCGCGCCGCCGATGAGACCGGGCAGGGCGTCCCAGTTGCGGAGCACGGAGGTCACCACGTCGCTCTCGGCCAGAAGCGAGGGGGACTTGTCGCACTCCCGCCACTTGCACCAGTCCTGCTGAAGGGCCAGCACTTCCGGCATGGTTTCGCCGGTCAGTTCCCGGTAGTCCTCGCCGTAGGCCTTCATGTAGCCGTTGACGTGGTTTTTTTTCTTGTGCAGCTTGCCGCCCGAGAGCGTGGACAAGGCATCCTGCATGTAGAGGTATTCCCACTGGCCCCGCGTTTCTTCGATGGACACGCGCCCGGGAAGCCGTTCCGCCAGCAGATCGCACAGGGGTTCGGGCACACGGATGAGCTTCGTTCCGGGGCGCAGTTCCGGGAGAGAGGCCCAGTCCACGGCGTTCCAGTCTCCCACCGGGGCCCAGAGGCATTCGCCGGGACCGCCGATCTGCCTTTGCCGTATCCAGCACAGGCCGTGCGCGGTTTTCCAGTCCAGATTGTAGTGCATTCCCCAACCCCAGAGGTTGGTGAAGGTGTAGTCGGCGGCGCGGCGCGGCAGGGCCTCGAAGTAGGGGGCGTAGGCGGCGACGTCGCCAAGCTCGATGGGTGAAAAGGCGTCGGTAAGCATAAAGACCTCGGGTTAGCGGGATGAGGGGTGGCGGGCGGTCAGGGCGAAGCGGGTCCAGCGGCAGCGCAGCGTGACCCAGAGCAGGGAGAGGGACATGACCACCTGCGAAACGAGGGTGGAGAGATAGACCCCCGCGGCGTCCTGCCAGAGGACATGGCCGAAAAGCCACGCGATGGGCAGGCGCACCAGCCAGACGGCCGCGCTGAAGGAAACCAGCGGGTAGACCGTGGTTGAGCCCGCCCGCCAGCACGACGCTGGCGACGGTGAACGGCACGGCAAGGATATTGTATGAAAGATAGTTGGCCGTTTCGATCTGTACGGCGGGATCGGGGGCGATGAGCCCGGCCAGCTCCATGCGCCACGGCCAGATGGCCGCCCCGACGAGGCTCATCCCCGCGCAGGCGATGCCGAGTGTGGCGAGGAGCGTGCGTTTGGCCTCGCGCGGGTTGCCCTCGCCGAGCGCGTGCCCCACCAGTACGGAGGCCGTCATGCTGAAGGCCACGGCGGGCAGAAAAAGGATGGATTCCACACGCAGGCCGGTGGTCAGGCCCGCCAGCGCGTTCACCTTGCCGAAGGGAAGCGAGGCGGTGATGACGTAGAGGACCATGTAGCCCGTCTGCCACAGGAAGGAAGTGCCGAAGGCCGGGCCCGCCACTTTGAGCAGGTAGGGAGCGCCCTTCCTGATCCAGCGCCACGCCGGGAAGCTCTCCCGCGCGAACAGCCTGTGCCGCACCAGCAGGAGGAGCATGAGCGCGGCCCCTATGGTGACTGAAACCAGTGTGGAGTAGGCGAGCCCCGCCGCGCCGTAGCGGGGGAAGCCCCACCAGCCGAGGCCGAAGGCCAAATCCCCGAAGACGTTCAGGAGGCAGGCCGTGATCGTCACGTAGAGCGGGATGAGCACCTGTTTGGCGGCCCGGAACACCGCCGCGCCGATGGTCAGGGCGTACTGGCCGGGCAGCCCCCAGATGGTGGCGGTGAGGAACATGACGGCGGTGGGGAGGATGCTCTCGGGCGTCTGGATGATCCGCAGGATGGGGACGCGCCAGAAGGAGGCGGCGGCCGCGATGATCGCGCCGATGCCGATGCAGCCGAGCACCACCAGCCCCACGTAGCGCCGCGCCCGGACCTCCTGCCCCGCGCCGAGCGACTGGCTGATGGAGGCCACCGCCCCGTTGACGGCGGCCATTGCCAGGGCCATAAACATCATATGACACTGAGTTATCAGCCCGATGGAGGCTTGCACCTCGGCCCCGATACGCCCTCCGGCCCAGACGTCGGTGATGCCGATGACGAATTGGCAGAGCAGCATGATGCCTTGCGGCCATGTGAGGTGCCAGATGGTGTGCAGGCGTTCGGTATTGAGTTTCATGACGGTCCGGGGTTCGGGTGAAGCGAAAGCATACGCGCCCTGCGGCGTCACGCAAGGCGCTGAGAGAAAGGGGGCCTTTTTTCAGGGGTACGCTCCCGGGGAGGGGCGGCCCTTCCTTCCGGGAGCGGTGTTGTGTGCAGGCGTGGGAACGCGCCCGGCGTGGGAAAAAACCGACGGTGGTTTTCTCCGCGCCGGAGGCGTTGCCCTGCGGGGCTTCTCCTGTCCGGGGCCTTTGCCGTCCCGTCGCCCGGCGTTCAGCCGCATGGCCGGCGGCCCTCCGCCTCCTGCCTATTCTTCCATCAGCCCGGCGGAGACAAGGGCCTGAAAGAGAACGATGCCCGCCGCCGTGGACAAATTGATGCTGCGGACTTCCCCCCGGATGGGGATACGCACGTGATGCGGCGAGAGGGCGATCACCTCCGGCGGCAGGCCGGACGTTTCCCGGCCAAAGACCAGCGCGTCGTTTTCCGCAAAGGAAAAACGGTGCAGAGGCACGCCGCGCCGGGCGCTCGTCAGTACCAGCCGCCTGCCCTTTCCGGCGCCGTGCAGGTAGGCGTCCAGATCGGGCCAGACCGTCATGTCCACGTGCGGCCAGTAATCAAGGCCAGCGCGCTTGAGATAGCGGTCTTCCAGTTTGAAGCCGAGGGGCTCGATGAGATGCAATGATACCTGCATGGCCGCGCACAGGCGCGCGACGTTGCCCGTATTGGGCGGGATTTCCGGCTGAAAGAGAACGACGTGCATGGGGGCGGCATCCGGGAAAGGGGGCGTTTTCAACAAGACTGGACAGGATATGGACGGATGCTTATTGGACTTCAAAGCCCAGCTTCACGATGGCTTTTTTGACTTCCGCCACATCGACGGGCTGCGTTTCCTTCCATGCGGCTTCGCCGGTGGCGAGGTCCACGGTAACGTCGGTTACGCCGGGAATGGCTTGCAGGGCCTCGGTCACGGCTTGCCTGCAATGGTTGCAGGACATGCCTTTTACGGTAACAGCGGGCATACTCGTTTCCTTTTGACGTAAGAAGGTGGATGAGGGCGCGGTGCGCCGGACTTCCATATCATAAGAGCTTGGCCGATATTGGCAAGCAGAGGAGAGGCATATGGATCGCCAAAAAGAGCTTCTTTTCAATGTGGGCGGGATGCATTGCGCCGCCTGTTCCTCCCGGCTGGAACGGGTTCTGAACGGGATGGACGGCATCGCGTCGGCCTCCGTAAGCCTCGCCGCCAACAGCGCCACGGTGATCCCCGCTCCCGAGCTTTCGGAGGCCGCCCGTGAAGCCCTGATCCGGCAGATTGAGGAGCGGGCCGTGGAAATGGGCTTTACCGCCACGCCCGTGGCCCCGGAAGCCGACATGGTCGACACGTGGCAGGAACAGCAGCGCGAAACCGTCCGGCATCTGGCTGATCTCAAGGCCCGACTCTGGCCCGAATTCGGCTTTACCATCCTGCTCCTGCTGGTTTCGATGGGGCACATGTGGGGGTTGCCCCTGCCCGCCGTCATCGATCCCATGCACTCGCCCGCCTCGGCCCTCAATCATGCCCTGCTCCAGCTTGCGCTCACCCTCCCTGTCATGTGGTCAGGCCGTAACTTCTATCTCGTGGGCCTCCCCAACCTGTGGCGACTGGCCCCCAACATGGACAGCCTCGTGGCGATGGGCACGGGCGCGGCCTTCCTCTACAGCCTGTGGAACACCGTGGAGATAGCGCTCGGTCACACGGGCAAGGTCCATGATCTCTATTACGAATCGGCGGCGGTCCTCATTACCCTCATTTCACTCGGCAAGTATCTTGAAGCCGTCTCCCGCTTCCGCATGTCCGACGCCATCGGCGCGCTCATGAACCTGACCCCGGAAACGGCCCTGCGCCTCGTTTCGCCGGGCCGCTCCGATCAGACGGAGGAGGTGCCGGTGAAGGAGGTCCGGGTGGGGGATTATTTGCAGGTGAAGCCCGGGGGCCGCATCCCTGTTGACGGAACGGTAACAAGTGGCTCCTCCAGCGTGGACGCCTCCATGCTGACGGGCGAATCCATGCCCGTGCCCGTGGCCGAGGGCAGCACCGTGGCGGGGGGGACGATGAACACCACCGGGGCCTTCGTCATGCGGGCCGAGCGCGTGGGCGCGGATACGGCCCTTGCGCGCATCATCACGCTGGTGCGCGAGGCGCAGAGCACCAAAGCGCCCATTGCACGGCTGGCGGACGAGGTCAGCCTTATTTTCGTGCCCACGGTCATGGCTCTGGCCGTCATCGCGGGGCTCGGCTGGCTCTATTGGGGCCATGCGCCCGTTCCCGAAGCCTTCCGCATTTTCGTGGCCGTGCTGGTGGTGGCTTGTCCCTGCGCGCTGGGCCTTGCGACGCCCATTTCCATCATGGTGGCGACGGGCCGGGGCGCGCAGATGGGCGTTCTGGTGAAGAACGGCACGGCGCTTGAGCTTGCCGGGCGGCTGGACGTGCTTGTCTTCGACAAGACCGGCACCCTTACCGAGGGCAAGCCGCGCCTCGTTTCCGTGGAATCGTTCGATCCGCTCTTTGACGAGGAGCGGATATTGAGCCTTGCCGCCTCGCTTGAGGGCGTATCCGAGCATCCGCTGGCTCTGGCCGTGACCGCCGCGGCGGAGGAGCGTTCCTTGCGCCTGTATCCGGTGAGCGATTTTGACAGCGTATCCGGGCAGGGCGTTTCGGGCACGGCGGACCTTGCCAACGAGTCCATACCGCTCCTGCTCGGCAACAGGAAGCTGATGGAGGCGCGGGGAATTGCCCTTGCCGCCGCGCTGGACGTGGATGCCCGGCTGGCCGCCCTCGCGGATTCCGGGGCAACGCCCCTGCTCCTCGCGGTGGAAGGGAAGCTGGCGGGCATGTTGGCCGTGGCCGACACCATCAGGCCCGAGACTTCCGGCGTGATTGCGGAGCTGCGCAAGATGGGCCTGCGGGTCATCATGCTCAGCGGGGACAACCGGCGCACCGCCGAGGCCATTGCGCGCACGGCGGGCATCGACGAAGTGATCGCGGACGTATTGCCCGACGGCAAGGAAAAGGTGATCAGCGACTTGCAGGCGTCCGGCCTGCGTGTGGGCATGGTGGGCGACGGCATCAACGACGCCCCGGCCCTTGCTCGTGCGGATGTGGGCATGGCGATGGGCAACGGCATCGACGTGGCCGTGGAAGCGGGCGACATCGTGCTTCTCGGCAGCGATACCGCCTCCGGCAAGGGCTTGCGCGGCGTGGTTACGGCGCTGGAGCTCAGCCGCGCGGCCCTGCGCAACATCCGGGAGAATCTCGGCTGGGCCTTCGGCTACAATATTCTGTGCATCCCCATTGCCGCCGGGGTGCTCAAGCTCTTCGGAGGCCCCTCCCTCTCGCCCATGATCGCGGGCGCGGCGATGGCCTTCTCGTCCGTGTCGGTGGTGCTCAACGCCCTGCGGCTGCGGGGACTGGTGCAGAGCTGTCTGAACGCCCGGGAATCCGAGATCATCCGCCTGCGGTACGGCCTGGGGGGCACGGTTCCCCTGACCCAGCGGGAGGTGGCCTCCTCCTTCGGGATCTCCCGG
>OFEZ01001557.1_pt1 | contig 12119 bp, 15 predicted proteins | sample 1521241 | NCBI WGS metagenome assembly OFEZ01 (sample SAMEA3504099, study PRJEB24116) | mouse gut metagenome | biome: mouse gut; feature: mouse-associated habitat; material: faeces | place: Denmark | collected 2011
TAGTCAGCACCACACCAAATCCAAAGGAGGCACATGTCTATGAAATCAAAGCTGATCAAAGTAATCACTTCCTCACGCCTTACCTATCCCAAAAACCCTTTTGATGACACCAAATACATCCGGACACCCAAGATCCAGATAGAGGGAAACTGGCTGGAATCCCTCGGCTTCCACATCGGGGACCGCCTGCAGGTGGACTATGAAGAAGGCTCCATACACATCCACCCCGCGCCGCCGGAATCGGAATGTCCCGCTTAAACTACATTCAGGAACACAACAAAAAGCCTTGGAATCTCCCAGGGCCTTTTTGCTGTCAGTATCTGTATTCCTGATACCTGTCCTCGGTCATAGTCTTGCTGTCATGGCAGCTCTTACAAAGCGCCTGCCAGTTCGATTCATCCCAGAACAGCTTCTCATCCCCTCTGTGCGGCACGATATGGTCAACCACCTCCGCCTTCACGAACCGCCCTTTCTCCTTGCACTTCTCACACAGCGGATGCCGTTTCAAAAAATATTTCCTCGCTTTCCGCCACCTACTGTCATACCCACGCCCGGAAGCGTCCACACGGTCAGCCCTGTGCAATGCCGCATGTTCCTCACAGAAATCCCCGTCCGTCAGCTTCGGGCATCCCGGATGCCTGCATGGTTTCATCGGTTTCCTCGGCATGGCTGTACGCCTCCTTCCCTCTTACTCCTGCGGCAGCCTGCCGCACAGCGCCCTGTAGGTCTGCGCCATCATCCTGCCCCACTTCTCATGCTCACCGGCCACAGCCTTTAGCTGCTCCGCCAGTGTGTGCATATGGAACCGCGGCGCATAATTGTCCAGCGTCTCGTTGATGTCCGTCAGATCGAACCGCTCATGCAGGTTCTCCGCCATCACCGCATTCATGCATTCCAAATCTTCTGCCAGCGTCCCTAAGATCAGTTCCTCCAGCTCCGCCGCCGTGCGGAATGTGTGGAACACTTCAAAATATCCGTGTTCCTTATCGTACACATAAAAGAAATGTGTGCCGCTCCTGCCAAGCGCAATGTCCGCATCCCGCTCCGAGAAATAATCCCGGTACCGCTCTGCTGTTTCCAGTGCTTCTTCCCAGCCTTCCGGCATCATGCTAAAACCTCCCTTCTTCCTTTGGTGTGGGCATTTTAACTCTGAATCCCGTTTATGGCAAGGTGGTTTCCCGCTTATCTTCCTAAGTGGCAGGGTGCTTATAAAACCGCCGTTTTCTTTGTCACTATCTGGTATTGGCTGCTCCGCCCCTCCTGTTTTAAACTGTCTCCCGAAAGGAGGTGGCGTGCCATGACAGACGGGGAATTCCTCACCCAGACCGTCATAGAACGGATGGACCTTATCTTCCGGCGCAGCAACAAAGAGCCGTCAGAGGAAGAAAAGGCAGAGAGGCAGGAAAGGGAATCGCAGTTCCGGCGCATCCTTGACAGCCTCCCGGAAGATGACCGGGAACTGTTAAAGGAGATGCAGACGGAGGCATTCCGCAGGGCTGCCCGCGAAAACGAGTTTTATTACCGCGAGGGCCTTAAGGACGGCTTTTCCCTCTACCGCTTTGTGAACAGCGGGTAAAGCAGACGGGCGGCAGTGGCGGAAAATGCTGCCGCCCGGAAATCGTCACCACTTCTTCACGCCGCCGTAATATTTATCAGCGATGGCCTCCTGCTGGTACTCCGGCAGGCTCCGCAGGCGTTCACTCACTTTTTCAAGCGACTGCGCCTGTTCTTCCCTCGTCTTATGGAAGTGGCAGGTCTCTCCCTGACATTTCCCACATCGCAGCACGTTACAGTTCCCATCCTTCATAGCGAAACAGTCCATAGCATCCACCTTTCCACCCTTTCCGCAAAAGAAAAGGACAGCGGTGAAAGGATAAAGCCCGCTGCCCCGTGCGGAGGACGTGAAAAAAGCCCCGTGGATTATCCATCAGGGCTCCCTACACTTTTCCGCATCATAAAGATAACACATATTTTTTTCCTTTTCAAGAAACCAGTTCGGTACACTTACTTAACCATTACTTAACCTGTCAGCTTAAAAGGTATTCCTCCGTATGCTTCGCCCTGCCCTCATACAGCGCCGCCAGTTCTGTCAGCGCCTTCCTCCTGTACTTGGTCAGCATGGCCTCGCTCACCGCATACTTTGCCGCCGCCTCTTTCCACTGCATCCCGTTGACCACCATGTCCTGTATGACTTCGGGCAGCCGCCCGCTCAGCCTGCTGACCGCATATTCGAAGAATTCTATCTCCTCCTTCACATACTGGTATTTGCGGAAAGTATAATCATACCAGTCATCATTCATGCTCTCCGCCACCTTGCGGTAATAGACTGCCGTTTTCCCCGTCCTGTCGGATACCCCGCTGGTCTGCACCCGCTCGTCCTGCGGGCGGGAGAGGCACATGGACTCTATCACCTCATCCGTGGAAACCCCTTCAAACCTCGACAGTTCAAAGGCAAGCGTTATCCTGTCTTTTTTCCACTGATGGTATTTGTCAAACAGATTTTCCCCTGCTTTCATTCTCCGCCTCCAATCCTCGCTTTTACCGCATCCACTAACGCAGACTGCCCGCAGTCCTTTTTCTCCAATGCCGCCATCACCCGCTCATCCAGTGTGCCCTTGGAAATCAGATGGTGGATCACCACCGTCTCCTCCTGTCCCTGCCGCCACAGCCTTGCGTTCATCTGCTGGTATAATTCCAGTGACCATGTCAGCCCGAACCATATGAGGGTGGAGCCGCCCGCCTGCAGGTTCAGCCCGTGTCCGGCTGATGCAGGGTGGATTGCCGCAACAGGGATTTCCCCGGCATTCCACTTTTGCATATCCTCCGCCGTGTCCAGTTCCACAGCCCCGGTGTGCTTTTTCAGCCTGTCAAGGTCATGCTTGTACCAGTAGGCAATTAACACAGGCTTGCCGTTCGCCGCCTCAATCAAATCCTCCAGGGCTTCCAGCTTCCGGTCATGGATGTGCTTCACGTTCCCGTTCTCATCATAGACCGCGCCGTCTGCCATCTGTAAAAGTTTGTTGGCTAATGCCGCCGCATTCACCGCGTCAATGTCGCCGTCCGCAAAGGGAAGGAGCATATCCCGCTCCAACTGTTCATACAGAGCCATCTCCTTTTCGGTCAGAATGACCTCCACACGGTTATAAACACATTCCGGCATATCCAGATAATCCACAGCCTTCATGCTGATGCAGATGTCGGAGATCAGTCCATAGATCATATCCTCTGCCCCCTCTCTGGGCTTATAGGAAAAGACCATCTCCCGGCTGCGCTTGTCCGGCACGAAGAACCGCTCCCGGTAGCCGCCGATGAACCGACCAAGCCTCTGCCCCATATCAAGGATACCGATCTCCGCCCAAAGGTCTATTAATCCATTGGGTGCAGGCGTCCCGGTCAGCCCCACGATGCGCCTCACCATCGGGCGCACCTTTTTTAATGCCTTGAACCGCTTCGCCTTATGGGACTTGAAGGACGAAAGCTCATCGATCACCACCATGTCAAAATCCCATGTATGGTTTTCCACCAGCCACTCCACGTTTTCCCTGTTGATGACGTACACCTGTGCTTTCCTGCCAAGTGCGGCTATGCGCTCTTTTTCCGAACCAAGCACCGCCGACATCCCAACTCCCGATAGGTGATCCCATTTTTCCAGTTCGGAAGGCCATGTTAAATAGCAGACTCGTAAGGGCGCTATAATCAAAATTTTTCGGATGTCAAAATAGTCAAACAATAATTCCCATATGGCGGTGAGCGTGATCACCGTCTTGCCAAGCCCGCAATCCAAAAATAATGCGCTCACCTTATGGCTCACGATAAACTCTTTTGCATACTCCTGATATTCATGTGGCACATATCTCATCCAGCACACCTCCGATCTGCTCCGCCCCGTCAACCACATAGACGGGGAACCCTAAACTTTTAAGCTGCCTCATTCTTTTTATCTGCAATGGCCTCGGCTTCTTCCCCGGAGCCTTCAACTCCACGAATGCAATCTTCCTCCCAGGCAACAATACGATTCTGTCCGGCACCCCATCCAATCCGGGTGAGGTGAATTTCACCGCCATGCCTCCCATCTTTTTTGCCTCTGCCCGCAGGCGGCTCTCAATCTCACTTTCCCTCATCCGCCACCGCCTTTTCATAATCACGCCAGCACCTCTTAAACAGGGCGATGCACTCATCGCAGGCAAACATCCCATCCAGATAGTCCAGTATCCTCTGCCTGTCCCCGTCTTTGGGAAATCCAGCCTCTTCATGCTTCATATCCCCCGCAAGGTCGCCCCTCGGCGTGTCCTTCCCGTAATATTTCCCGATCATCCATTCATAAAAATTCATTCTGTTCTGCCTCCTTTTCTGTTCCGAAGTTCCGAAAAATCCCTATTACGCGCATATGGGCGCTTTTACACGTTCTTCTTTCTTCTTTTTACCTATTCCATTTATTAGATATATTTCAGGAACATTGGAACACGCCCCTTTTTTCCAGTGTTTATCATGTGTTCCAATGTTCCATAAATCTGTTCCAGACGTTCCCGTTTTGGAACAGAATCAATCCTGTTCCGTTCCAACATCATTTTTAATCTTTGGAACAGAACAGCTTTCACGCCTGTAAAGCCACTGCGGGCCATAAAGCGCGATGCGTTCTTTCTTATCCTCCGGCGTCCAGCCGCCGATGCGCGCCATGATGGCGGATATCTCCCCGCTGTCCATGCGTTTTAAGTTCGCCCGCTCCTTCCCGAAACATTCACACCATATCTCCATGTTGGAGACGGACATACGGCGCACCGTGCCTTTTAAGTCCGGCTTCCCGAAATCCTCCCCGTGAAGGAAATTCCTGCGCTCGAATAAATCCATGTCATCCCATTTCTCCGGCAGGAGCGTGTCAAGGTACTCACGCACAAGCCCCTCACGCTCATCGCTCTCCATAGCCTCACGCTGCTCAGACTTGGCCGTGTCCTCCATCTTCCCGTCAAGGTAGAGCCGTTCGCCCGATTTCACATACACAAGCACCTCCGCCCATATCTGCCGGATGTCATCATTAGATAATTCCCATGAATGTTTCCGGCTCCCGCCCGGCGTCTTGACCGGCCAGAAACGGCGGTTCCCGGTAGTGTCGCGCAGATACCCTTTCTCCGCATTGGTGGTGCCGAAAAAGACGCACTGGCGCAGGTGCGGCGTCGCCCTTTTCCCGAAGGACGCACGGTAGATATCGTTCTGCCTGGAAAGAAAGGAGCGCAGCGTCTCCACCTCCGCCTTTTTCAATCCCGCAAGCTCCCCGATCTCCATGATCCAGTACCCCTGCAGTTTCTCCGCCGCCGTCTTGTCCTTCGTGTCGCTTAAGTTCAGGCTGTCGGAGAACCAGTCCCCGGCGAGCCGGGAAATGAGCGTACTCTTCCCCACGCCCTGCGGGCCGTTCAGCACAAGCATGGTGTCGAACTTACAGCCGGGGCTTAACACCCGGCAGACCGCACCGCAGAGGGTCTTTCTCGTGACAGCCCGGACGTATGGTGTGTCATCCGCGCCCAGGTAGTCGATGAGCAGCGTGTCCACCCGCGGCACCTTATCCCACTCCGGCAGCGCATCGAGGAACTCCCGCACCGGGTGGTAGGAGCGGTCATCCGCCGCCTTCGTCACGGCGATATTGTAATTGCGCATGGAGAAGGTGCCGTAATTCAAATCCACATAGGAGATAAGCTGTGCATCGTCCGCGTCCCGCCAGAACCGCCCCGGATGCTCCCACGGCACCGCGCCCTTGATCTCCATGCCGTCACTGAGCTGGTTGAACACGATGCCTTTCAGCTTTTCATCGTTGTTTAAGATGAGCAGCAGATTCCGCAGGGTGTTCTTTACCACCGTGGAGCGTTTTTCGTATTCAAGCTGTTTCAGCCAGTCCTCATTCTCCCCGGAGAACTCCTTCTCCGCTATCTCCATACGCTCCCCGGCAATGGTCATCTTCACGTTCTCATCGTTCACGGCAAACTCACACATTGCCTTAAAGGACGGCAGCTTTGCCGCCTCCGTGTCTTCCGGCACTTTCTCATCCAACCCGCCGAACTTATGGATGCGGACAAGGTCAAAGGCATTCAGCAGCTTCCCGCAGGCCGGGTCGGTGGCATGGTGGGAATAGGCGAACACATCGTCATAGACCACCACCCCGGCAGAAGAATCCGCAGGGATATAGTCAAAACGTCCCTGCAGTGCGCTTTCCTGGTATATATCCTTTAAAAACACGTGGACAGCCTCATTTATTCCGTAAGTCCTGCAGAACGCCCCGATCACGCCCTGTTTCCCCAGCGGGTCCTCCTGCTGCTTCCTGCCCCTCTCCACAATGCCTCCCTCACGGACGGAACGCGGAAGCCCAGCGCAGTCACGCCACCCCGGATGCGCCGCAAGGTACCTGTCCGGGTCAAGCCACTCCCCGTCACAGCGTTTAAACACATATTCCCCGTCCGCAGGCGTGGTCGGCCAGTACATCAACTGGTGCGGGCGGTGGGAGCATTCATCGAACTGGTCTATCCCCCATTCCGCCGCAAAGAGCCGCGAGATGGCGGCATATTCATCCGGCGTCACGTCCCTTGTGAGCGGGACCACCACCCTCACCCTCGGAGCCTCCGGCGTATGCCCGTGGGTCGTGTACAGGCATGAGGCATAAGGGCAGAGCATCTCATAGCTGTCTATGAAACCAATGCCCGCATGGTCGGCATCCTGCGTCAGCATGGAACGCCCTTCCACCGTGTCCCTTTTGCGCCGCCCGCCTTTCAGCTTTCCCCCTACAAAGCCGCCCTTGTCCTTTGCCCGGTCACGCTCGGACTTCGGCAGCTTCGGGTATTCCTCCACTGTTTCCGGCGTCCGCACCGTTTGTGAAAGGCGCTCGCACAGCTCGTCAAAGGTGACCTGTTGGTTCACCCATCTTTTTGCATGGCAGCTACTGCCATAGGCGATTGATAATTTACGCATTCCCCGTCCCCCCGATCTCATATTCCTTCGCGGCATACTGCCCCGGATTGTTCCGCTCGCGCCCCTTCCGGTAAGGGTGTATCCATACCCTCCTGCCGGATTTATAGTTCCGCCAATGCCCGATGACTCCCCAGCTTGGGCAGTTCATCTTCCTGCTTTCCGCACAGTATTTTGTCATTTCCTCTTTGGACAGCCGGATCACGCGGACAGCTTTCACTTTGCGGAGTCCCTCTTTCTTCCTGCCCTTCCCCCGGCCCTCATGCCTGACAGCCGGCCTCCCCTGCACGGTGACGAACACGGACGGGCGGTCATACAGGGCTTTCTGCACAGCCATGTACAGCAGCTTTACATTCCTGCTGAATTCCGCATTGGCCTGCCCGTCCGCAAGCATGGGATTGTCGTACCGGGTCCATACAATATGGGAGTAAGTCGATGTGACTTTTTCCCCGCCCTTTGAGAAGATGAACTGCCCTATCGATATGATCTCGTCCGCATGGCTCCCCCCGTTGTTGATATGGACGTATGCGTCAATAGCATGGCGGGAATAAGCCTTTGTGCCGCCCTGTTCATAGGACGGTCCTTCGGGCGGCAGGATCGTTTTCTTGAAAGCCACCAGCGTCTCCTCCTGTCTGCCCTCCTTCCGCACAATGCACGTAAATTCAGGCAGCGCCGGGTTCATGACCAGCTCCGAGCCTTCATATGGCATCCCTTCCAACCGCCCTACAAGCGCGTCAGCCTCATCCTCGTCCACGACAATACGGTCCAGGTTCTCCCAGCCGCAGGGTTTTTTCCATACTTCTGACCACATATCCGCACCTGGGTCATCCAAGTCAAGCACCTCAAGGTCTGATGTGCAAACACATTTACTTAAATCCATAAATTTCTCCTCCTACATTTTCTGATAAAAACTACACTGGTAACCATCCGCCCTCAATGGCAGCCCCTCCGCCCACTCCGGCTGTACCGCCATAACCTCACACATCTCATCCACGGAGCCAGTACCCTCCGGCACTTCCGCTATGATCTCATCATGGCAGTGCATCACGATGGGGTATCCCTTCTTCTCCACACGGAGCATTGCCTCCGCCAGTAAGTCCCGTGCCGTTCCCTGCACGATGTTCTCCACCAGCTTGGGACCGTAGGTCTCTATCCGGCTCCATTTCTTGTTTTCAGAAATCCCTTCATAAGTCAGCCCATCGCGCCCGAATTTATTTACAGCCATCCGTGGCTTTACATAGGACAGCTTTCTCCCGGAAGGAAGTGTGATAAATAAGATGCCGCTCTTATATTCAAAAATGATTTTTCCGACTTTGGTTTTCTGCTTCTCGGTGACTGCCTTTATTGCCGCCGCATCCACATCCCACCAAAACTGTGTGATATGGGGATTGGCTTTCCGCCACGCTGCCACGAGCGGAGGAAGTTCCTCTTCGGTCAGCCCCATATCCAAAGCCCCCATTGAGATGAGAGCGCCAGCCGCCCCGCCGAATCCCAGGCCAAGTTCCGCTAATTTCCCTTTCTGCCGGAGCGTGGAGCCTTTCGTGATCTCCTCCATCGGCACATGGAACATGGAGGATGCCGATGCTTCATAAATCTTCCCGTGGGAAGTGAACACATCCAATCTCCACTGCTCCCCGGAAAGCCATGCAAGCACCCTTGCCTCGATTGCGGAAAAGTCCGCCACCACAAAGCGGCATCCCTGCTTTGGGATAAAGGCTGTACGGATTAATTCTGAAAGCACATTCGGTGTGGAATCATATAAAAGTTCGATATCCTCAAAACGCCCCTGCTTCACAAGGTCTCTTGCCAGTTCCAGATCGGGGAGATAGTTTTTCGGTAGATTGTGTAATTGCACGTTCTTGCCGCTCCATCGGCCTGACCGATTTGCGCCATAAAACATCAGCATCCCGTGTACCCGCCCGTCCGAACAGGCAGACCGCTCTATGGCTTCATACTTTTTCACAGAAGTCTTTGCCAGCATAAGCCGGAGTCTGAGCAGTTCCTCCACTTCCCCGTCCGTCTCCGCTATCATCTCCGCCACTGCCTTTTTGGAAAGGCTCTCCGCCTCCATCCCCATGTCCCCAAGCCAGCCCTTTAGCTGCGCCACCGAATTGGGGTTCTCCAAACCCGTCAGTTCATAGGCGCGTTTCGTCACAATCTCTTTATGGAGCCGCTCACAGGCTATGGCCTGTTCTACCAGCCCCATATCCACCAATACGCCCCGGTCATTGATGTGCTGGTCTAAACGGTACAGTTCCATCTCGCTTTCCGGGATGGGGAAATTATGCAGTTTCCTGCGGATGGATTTCTCCACGTCCACATCCCTCTTGCAGTAGGTCTTGAAAAGCTCCCACTTCTCCGGCGCATGGCAGGGGAGGTTCCGCATCCTGCCGCCGTTTGCCTTTGTGGGCTTGCAGGGGATGCAGAAATACCGGATCAGTTCTTTCCCTTCCTTCATCTTCTGCTCGTCCAGACCAAGCACCCTGCCAACATCCTCCAAAGACCGGGGCAGGGCGAGCATGGCCGCCTGTACCGCGCTGCAATGCCAGGACTCCGGGGGAATGTACCTCCCAAAATATTTTGATAAGCAGGTTCGCTCGAAGTTGGCGTTGTATGCCGTCTTGGTCACTGACACATCAAAGATGGCTTCCTCCACTTCTGCCGGGAATTTCTCCCCCTGCGCAAGGTCTATGATCTGTGTTTCCCCTCCGTCAAAGGAATAGGCAAACAGCAGAATCTCAAAAGCAGGGCTGTCCGCATAGGCGTATACCCCGCATTTAACTAAATCCACATCGCTGAAACTTTCAATATCGGCTTCTAAGATTCGCCCCATTTCATGGCTCCTTCCTGTGTAGATACTTTGGATGACGGGCGGCAGTCACCCGCCGCCCTGATATTCCTATCCAAGAAAATCTTCCTCGTCATCCACTTCCACCGCGTCAAAGTCATCCTCCGCGTTCGTCCTGCCGCCCAGCGACTCCCCGTCACGCAGTTTCTGGATGTTGCCAAGCCCTGCGGCGATTCCCTTATTGCCGTTGGTGGAAAAGCCGTAGAAGTTCACGCTGATCCTGCCATAGCACCCGGAATACACCTCCGACTGGTCAAGGATGGGCTGTACGTTTTTATCCACCACCTGCGGCGCCTGCTTGCTGTTGGCGTTGAAGAAATAGCTGTCCGCATACGCCTCATCCTCCGGGCGGTCAATGTCGCCGTCACGCAGGGGCAGTTTCAGGTTCGCCGGGACCTTGCCGCCCCACTTGGAGACGGAATCCTTCTTCGCCTGCTCGATTGCCCTCTTGATCTTCTCGATGGTCTCCGTGTCCGACTTTGGTATGATGGCCGATACGGAATACTTCGGGTCCCCATCGCTCACTGCGTTGGGCTCCCAGCAGTGCAGATAGGAAAACCTGCACGGTACGATCACTTTTGTCAAATTTGCATTTTCATTACTCATGGTATTCATTCCTCCTTAAAATCCGCCTCTGCGGTTGCTGCGGCAATCTCCTGCCTTTTATCTGATTCCGGTACTAAGGTCACTTTGCCCTGGGGCTTGTAGACCAGCTTCCCAAGTATCTCTGCAAATTTCTTCTTCCCAAGCAGCCGCTCCATCTCCGTGATGCCGATGAGCGTCTTTTTATAAATGTCCGTGTACCCGGCTTTCTGCGCCGCCTGGGCCACTTCTTCCTCATCCGTGTATTTCCTGTTGCTCCTGCCCTCGACTAACTTAAAGCCGGCCCACTTCTTACCCTTCGTGACCGCCTCGTCCTGTGCATAGGCGTAGACATCCGCAGACCACTTGGCAAGCTCGTCCGCCACTTTCAGGACTTCCGCAATTTCCTCATCTGACAATAGCGGCGGGGCTTTGAACTCCATCTGCGCCAGCCTTAAATATTCCTCCGCCCTCGCCCTGCAGGTGTTCTTCGCCCTGCAGAACCGGCACCAGTCGCCGGAATGGTACTCGCCCTCTCCCTTGATGGCAAGCACGGCCTTTGGCTTTAACTCCATCTCCACCCATTCCATCAGGTCCTTTACGGAAATCTCCCATGTGCTGACGGATTCCAGCCTCGGCTGGTAGATAACCATGCGGATGGTTTCAATGTCATAAAGGGCATCGAACAGCTCCAGTGCGCCAAGACCATATAACATCATCTGCGGGTTCCATTCCGCATCCACCGCCACGCCCTTCCCGTATTTCAGGTCGATGACGGTCAGCACCTTATCCGCGACAATCAGTAAATCCCCGGTGCCGAACCCCTCCGGCACATAGGCGGAATAGTCCAGCCGCTGCTCGATCAGGACGACAGGGTCGCTGCATTCCTGCCTTGCAAGCTCCACCTGCTCCATCGCATAGGCCACATACCCGTCCGTGCATTCCTCCATCTCGTCACAGTGGTAATCAGACACCGGGCGCCTGGAGCGCCTTTTTAATGCCTTTTTCAGCTTATGCTCCGCAAGGGCATGGGCGGCGGTGCCTTCCTCGGCATAGACGCTGCCGCCAGATTCCTCCTGAAACTGCTCCTCCAATCGTGCGGAAGGCGTACAGGAAAGCCACCGCTTGGAGGAAGATGCGGAAAGCAATGCGTGTCTTCCCATCACAGCACCTGCGCTTCCTGCATCAGCGCCGGGTAGTCCTCCGGCTTCACCGCCGAGAGCTTCGCCGCGCCGTACTTCTGCAAAAGTTCCTTTATTTCCTTCGATTTCCCCTCCTGGGTCTTCTGCGCCATCAGTGCGCGGATGCCCTCCAGCGTGGCAGGGGATTCCTGCTGTACTTCTGCCACAGATTCCTGCTTTTCCGCTTTCTGTGCTTTCACCGTCTTTTCTTTCGTGCCGCCCTCCGCTTTGGCAAGGCCCCGCAGACCTTCCGCAACGATGGAGAAACCTTCCGCAATCCTTAACAATTCACTTCCCATTTACATTCCCTCCGTTTCCTTAAAAATGATTATCTTTCCCTGCTCTGTGGCAGATGCGATCTCCGCCGCCATCCCTTCGGTGGCTTCCCCGAACACCCACACCTCGTCACACAGGGCGAGCAGCTCCATCCCCATAGCGATGCCGAGCCGCCGCTCTTCCTCTATCCCCTCATTTAAGAACTGTGGGAATAAGAGGTGCGGCGCAACAGGCAGGAAACCCTGCTCACACGCCATGCGGCAGTAGGCCGCCGCTTTCCCTGC
>OFEZ01001569.1_pt1 | contig 12024 bp, 10 predicted proteins | sample 1521241 | NCBI WGS metagenome assembly OFEZ01 (sample SAMEA3504099, study PRJEB24116) | mouse gut metagenome | biome: mouse gut; feature: mouse-associated habitat; material: faeces | place: Denmark | collected 2011
CCCCTCCCTCTCCCAAGACTTTCGACTGGTGGGGAGGCGGCGCGCAGGGAGTTCCGTTGTGCGCTGGAAAGGGGGGAAGAGTTTTTGTATGCCCGGGATAAAAGCCCCCGGCGGGGCGCCTGCTGTCTGGCAGGGGAGCAAACCGCTAGGGGCTTTTTGTGTTGTATGCTGATGGGCTCAGGTGCCGACTGTTTCCGGGGCCTTCCGGGGCCGTGTGCCGTTGGTTTCAAAGGGAGGGCTGGGGGACTGGCGAGGGGCGTGGGCCGTGCCTCACTCGTCCACGCTCGCCGTATACCCGCCGTCGGAGTCCTCCTCGATGGTCAGATGGACCGTGGGATAGGTATCGGTGGCGATATAGTCCTTGCCGCCTTCCAGCATGGCCTCGACCACCTTCTCCTCGTCATCCACCGGTGTGGAGCACCACAGCATGGTGGTCCACGGGCTTTTGCTCGTCCTCAAATCCCACGCCTGAAGGAAGAGGGTCGTTTCGTAGTTGTAGCTCGTCCAGCTTCTTTTCCGGTAGCCTTTCTTTTCATAGGTCGGGGTCCGTTCGTAGCGGACCTTATAGCGTCCGGTCTTGGGATTGTAGGAACCGTGCGCGCCCGTGATTTCGCTGCCGTATTCGTATATCGGTTCCTCATAGGTATGCTCTTCCGTCCGCAGCTTCGTTTTGACGTCCACGAAGATGATTCCTGTGACCCGCGACACGTCCCTTGAGGTCCGCAGGCCCCGTTCGCGCAGGGCCTTTTCCACCCGGCTTTGCAGGGCCGGGAAGCGCGGGTTCCGTTTCTGCCGTTTTTCAAGGGGCTCAATGGCGTAGATGAGGCTTTGCGGGCTGCCGTACTCGGGCTGGGTTTCGGAGAGAACGGTAGTCGCGAACTCCTGACGCAGGCAGCCCCCGAGGAGGAGGGCGAGAGACAGAAAGAGGAGGCGGGTCATCGTTTTCATGATAAAGGTCTCCGCATGATTTTGCGGCACGCTAGCATCTCGCACGCTTTTCGGCAATCGTGACATAAAAAAGACTATAACGCTTTACGAATCGTGGGGCGCGCCGGGTCCGTTGCGCCTTGACAAGCGCGCGGGCTTGAAGCAAAAGTTTTCGATTACACTCTGGTGTGGATATAGAAGGAGCCTGTTCATGAGCGACTATAAGAAAACCCTGAATCTCCCTGCGACCTCCTTTCCCATGAAAGCCAATCTCACCCAGCGCGAGCCGGAAATGCTGCGCTGGTGGGAAGAAAACAATACGTACGCCACCATGCTGGACGCCTCGGGAAGCCGGGGTACCTTCCGCCTGCACGACGGCCCGCCCTACGCCAACGGCCATCTGCACCTTGGCCATGCCCTGAACAAGATTTTGAAGGACATCATCATCAAGTCCCGCAACATGCAGGGCGAGCGTTCCGTCTACGTGCCCGGCTGGGACTGCCACGGCCTGCCCATCGAGCTCAAGGTAGAGCACGAGCTGGGGGACAAGAAAAAGGATTTGCCTTCCTACGCGGTACGCCGCCGCTGCCGCCAGTACGCGGACAAGTTCGTCGACATCCAGCGCAAGGAATTCAAGCGCCTCGGTGCCTTCGGTGACTGGGAGCATCCCTATAAGACGATGAATCCCGAATACGAGTCCGCCACCGCCACCGAGCTGGCCAACTTTGTGGAAAAGGGCAACGTCGTCCGCAGCAAGAAGCCCATCTACTGGTGCTGTTCCTGCCAGACAGCGCTGGCCGAGGCGGAAGTGGAATACGCCGATCACAAGTCGCCTTCCATCTACGTGCGCTTCCCCTTGAACGACGAAAAGCTGAAGGACGTTTTCCCGACCGCCGATCCCTCCCGCGCCTATGTGATCATCTGGACGACCACGCCGTGGACCCTGCCCAGTAACATGGCCGTGGCCGTGCATCCCGAATTTGAATATTCGCTGGTCGAATACGAAGGCAGCCAGTACGTCCTTGCCACCGAACTCATTGAAAGCGTCGCCAGGGCCTGCGGCTGGAACCTTGAGGACGTAAAGGCCGTGGGCACCGCCGCCGGGGAGAGCCTGAACCTCCTGAAGGCCCGCCATCCTTTCTATGACCGCGAGTCCACCGTCATCTTGGGCGGTCACGTCACGCTGGACGCGGGCACGGGCTGCGTCCACACCGCGCCCGGGCATGGCCGCGAGGACTACGAAGTCTGCCTCCAGTACGGCATCGACATCTATTCCCCGCTCAACGACCGCGGCGAATATCTGGACAGCGTGGAATTCTTCGCCGGCTTGCAGGTGCAGCAGGCCAACCCCGCGGTCATCGAGAAGGTGCAGGAAGTGGGCAACCTCATGGGCCGCGCCGACATCGTGCACTCCTACCCGCACTGCTGGCGCTGCAAGAAGCCGGTCATTTTCCGGGCCACCACGCAGTGGTTTGTGAGCATGGAGGCCAACGGCCTGCGCCGCAAGGCCCTCGACGCCATCCGCAACGACGTGGAATGGATTCCGAGCTGGGGCGAGGAGCGCATCTACAACATGATCGAGCAGCGCCCGGACTGGTGCATTTCGCGCCAGCGTCTGTGGGGCGTGCCGATTCTGGCCCTGCTCTGCGAGGATTGCGGCGAGGCGTGGAACGATCCCCAGTGGATGCGCGACATCGCCGCCCGTTTCGCCAAGCACCCCACCGGCTGCGACTACTGGTATGAAGCCGACATGAAGGAGATCGTCCCCGAGGGCCTGCGCTGCCCCAAGTGCGGCGGTCAGCACTGGAAGCGCGAGACGGACATCCTCGACGTGTGGTTCGATTCCGGGACCAGCTTCGCGGCGGTGCTGGAAAAGCGCCCCGAGCTTGGCTTCCCCGCCGATCTCTACCTCGAAGGCTCGGACCAGCACCGCGGCTGGTTCCATTCCTCGCTGCTCGCCTCCGTGGGCACGCGCGGGGTGCCGCCCTACAAGGCGGTGCTCACGCACGGCTACGTGGTCGACGGCGAGGGTCGCAAGATGTCCAAATCCCTTGGGAACGGCATCGAGCTTGAGGAGATCATCAACAAGCACGGCGCGGAAATCATCCGCATGTGGGCGGCTTCCGTGGACTACCGCGAAGACGTACGCATCTCGCAGGAAATCGTCAGCCGCCTCGTGGACGCCTACCGCCGCATCCGCAACACCTGCCGCTACCTGCTCGGCAACCTGAGCGACGTGGCGAAGGCCGATCTGGTGGACGTGAAGGACATGGACCCGCTGGACCGTTACGCGCTCGACGTGGCGGCGCGCGCCCACCTGCGCGTGCAGGGGGCCTACCGCGATTACGAATTCCACAAGGTTTTCCATACGCTGCACAACCTGTGCTCCACGGACCTGTCGGCCTTTTATCTGGATATCCTGAAGGATCGCCTCTATTCCTCTGCGCCCGGGAGCCGGGAGCGGCGTTCGGCTCAGACCGCGCTGTATTACATCCTGCTCATGCTCACGCAGGACATGGCCCCGGTCCTGAGCTTCACCGCCGAGGAGGTCTTCCGGCACATCCCCGACGCTCTGCGCCCGGATGCGCCCACCGTCTTCGCCTTCCCGGTCATGGAGGCGGACGCCTTCCTTTTGGCCGACGACGCCCGCAAACGCTGGGAAAGCGTGCTGGCCGCGCGCACCGAAGTGACCCGCGCCATCGAGCCGCTGCGCAAGGCGGGCACAGTAGGGCACGCGCTCGACACCGCCGTGACCCTCTACGCTTCGCCGGACCTGCTGGACGTGCTCGAAAACATCGGCACGGACCTGCGCGCGGTGTGCATCGTTTCGCAATTGCATCTGGCTCCTCTGGCTGAGGCCCCGGCTGATCTCGCGTCGCTTGATCTCCCCGACGGTGGCAAGCTGGCCGTCAGCGTGACCAAGGCCGCCGGGGAAAAGTGCGAACGTTGCTGGATTTACAGTGATGAGCTCGGCTCCGATCCCGAACATCCGACGCTGTGCCCCCGCTGTGCCGCGGTCATGAAGGAACTTGCGTAGTGGCCGGAGCGGACAAGGATAATCGGTATCGGACGCTGCTCGGCGTCGGCCTCGTGGTGCTCCTTCTGGATCAGCTCACCAAGCTCTGGGTGATGGCCTCACTGCCCTATTACGGGGCGGTGACGGTCATCCCCGGCTTCTTTGATCTGGTGAACATCCGCAATCGGGGTGCGGCTTTCGGCTTCCTGAACCGTTCCGACATCGAGTGGCAGTTCTGGCTCTTTTTCGCCGCCACCGTGGTATCGGCGGGGGTGATCTTCCTGCTGGCACGCTCGGCGCGCAAGGGGGATCGCTTCCTGTTCTGGGGCCTTGGGCTCGTGCTCGGCGGTGCGGTAGGCAACCTTGTGGATCGCATCCGCTTCAGGGCCGTAGTGGACTTTCTGGATTTCTACGTCGGCCAGTGGCATTGGCCCGCCTTCAACGTGGCGGACATCGCCATTTGTTGCGGGGCAGTGCTCGTCTGCCTCAGCCTGTGGCTGGGCCCCGAAAGGGGCGGGGAGGACGCCGTGAGTCTGTTTTCGCTGGAATGGTGGCAGCTTGCCCTGCTTTTCGTGCCCGCGCTGCTCAATTTGTGGGGCATCTGGCACGCCTTCAATCATACGTTCGGGACGCCGCTTGAACGGATAGTATGGATCATGGCCTGCGTCTTTATCCCGCTCCTCGGCGGGCTGGCCTACCTGCTCTTCGGCTGGCGGCGGGCTCACTGACTTGAGTTCCCGCCGCAAAGGGCGTATCTTTGCAGGAAATCCTCTATTAGGGTACTATCATGAAAAAGCCGTATCGTTTCGTTCCTTTGCTTGTGGGGACTCTGGCCCTGAGCGGTTGCGTCAGCAGCCAGATGGACGCCATGCAGGTGCGTTTGAACCAGCAGGAGCAGCAGATTCGCCTTTTGAGCAGCCAGCTTTCCGGCGTGCAGCCCGCGCAGGCGGACACGTGGGCGCAGGTGCAGTCTCTGCGTCAGGAAATGAGCGCCGTGAAGGGGCAGATCGACGATTTCAACAACGCCACGGCTGCCGCTGGCGGCCTTCCGGGGCTGGCGCAGCGCGTGAACAATCACGAGGCCGCGTTGCAGGCCATCGCCACCCAGTTCGGCATGGAACTGCCTACGGCCAGCCCTTCCGCTCCCGGGATGCCCGGGGAGGCGCAGCCCGGCTTTGAGCAGCCCGGTGCGGCCTCGTCGGGTACGGCGCCATCCGGCATGGGCGAGCCCGGCGCGTCCACAGTGCAGACGCCGCAGACGGCTCCCGCTCCCGCCGCTCAGCCCGCCGCACCGCAGGCGCAGGCCGACATCGCCAAGGCGCTGTACGACAACGGCGTGCAGTCCTTCAATGCCCGCAACTACAAGCAGTCGCTGAAATCCTTTACGGACTTCACCGATACCTACCCCAAGCACAAGCTGATTTCCAACGCGTGGTTCTGGCGCGGTGAATGCAATTACCAGCTCGGCAACTACCCCGCCGCCGCGCTTGATTATGAGCAGGTCATTTCCAAATACGGCTCAAGCGGCAAGGCTCCTTCCGCCTATCTGAAGCAGGGCATGTGCTTCATCAAGGCCGGAAAGAAGGATGCGGCCAAGGTCCGGTTGCAGGAACTGATCAAGAAGTTCCCCAAGTCGGCTGAGGCGAAGCGGGCCACGCAGCTCATGAAAGACAACAAGATGTAGGACGCCCCATGAGTCAGGAAAACCGCCCCTACCACTCCAATGTGCATTTGACGTTTCCTCCGTCAGTGTCCGGCTCGCCGCTGGTCTGTAACCTGACCCGGCTCTTCGATCTGGACTTCAACATCAGCACCGCCCAGATCACGCCTCGGCAGGAAGGTTTTCTGACTCTGGAACTCTCCGGTTCCCGCGAAGCCTGCGACAAGGGCATCGCCTACCTGCGGGAAAAGGGCGTCCGGGTTTCGCCCGTGGCGCAGCGCATCTGGCACGATGAGAATGCCTGTATGCAGTGCGGCATGTGCACGGCCTTGTGCCCGACCGGGGCGCTCACCGTGGACGTGGCCACGCGCCTCCTTGCATTTGATAAGGAAAAGTGTACAGTATGCGCGCGTTGCATACGGATTTGCCCCGTCGGGGCCATGCAGATGGATGCTCCCGAAGAGGGCGTCCTCACGGAATAGCGCACACGGACCTATAGCTCAGTTGGTAGAGCCACCGGCTCATAACCGGTTTGTCCTAGGTTCAAGTCCTAGTGGGTCCACCATTATATCAATGGGTTACGAAAGCAGATTCGTAACCCATTTTTACTCTCTCTCTCTCTCTCTCTCTCTCTCTCTCTCTCTCGTCCCGTTTTTTCAGCCTGGAGCGCGAAAAAGCGACAGACATCTGCCGCTCTGTCGGAGAATATCGCGCAGCAAAGCGACGGCTCTCCGGCGTTCGTCCGTGTTTGGAAGATCGGCTTGCGGGTGCGTTTGCCGTTTTTTGTATGGGCGTGAGGGGCGGTCCCATGACGCCGCCAAGTCTACCAGCGCCACGTTAACGGCGGAATACCTGCCTCAATCCTTCATTGGTTTATAGTCTGTTGCCTTGGGTGACGGCGGCCACGGCGTTGCCCATGCCATTGAATCCTGTGTTTCTCGCAAGGCGCTGCGGAGAAGCCCTGCGGGGGATGTCTTTCGCGTGTCGGAGGGGCTACATCCACTTCCGGATCAGTTCGTAAAAACATTCTACCGACGCTTCCAGCGGCCCGGAGTTGTCCACGCGGCACAGGCTTTCCGGGTAGTCGGCGGACAAGGACGCGCGGGCGATGCGTTCCTCTATGTCCGCGCCGCTCTCCCGACCCCGCGCGAGCAGGCGCGAGCGGAGCACGGCGGGGTCCACCTCCACCAGAACCGGCATGAGCGCGGGATAGCGCCGCAGCGCTTCGGACAGGTATTCGCGCGAGCCGTTCATGAGTACTACGTGCCCGTGTTCCAGCGTCGCCTCGATGCCCTTGCCGATGCCGTAGCAAAGGCCGTGGCTCTGCCAGTCCATGACAAAGTGCCCGGCGGCGCGCATGGCCGCGAAGCGTTCGGGAGAAACGGCGATATGCCGTTCCCCCCGCGAGGCGGCGGGCCGGGTGATGTAACGACGGGCGAACACCGCCGGGCATCCCCGCAGCCGGGGGCGCAGGGCCTGCAAGAGGCTGTCCTTGCCCGAACCGGAAGCCCCCATGATTCCAATGAAAGCCCCCTTATCTACATAGAAACTTACATTGTCAACAGCGGTAACTTTTATATTTCCCGTGCCATAATTCTTTACAAGGTTTTTAACCTCAATAAAATGTTTTTTCGCCATAATATCCCACCATTCCTTTCTTCTGCTTAAATATTGGATTCTAATAAATCAGATATTTTTTTCATTCTGATTTCGGAGCAGTATGGAATAAGACCAGTAAATTCCTATACAAAAAAATGTGATAAAGCTGCCAATACCGCTTAAAATCATGGAAAAAGTAATACAAAACAAAATATCTATATACTTCATACTCTCAAATACAGGAAGCCCCCAACCACTGCCAACAGCTACAAATATCAAAAGACCAAGCGCAATACCTCCAACCAACATTTTCTTCATTTTAAGAAATTCTTCCTGTATTTCCTTTCGCACTTCCTCCGCAAATACAAGTTCCTTTTTCCGAAGAACCCTATAAGGATTTTGTTTCAACGCAATGTATATCACAACAGCAAGTAACAGCATGATAGATATAGTTGTAAGTATTGGCGCAACGCTGGAAGCAAAAAAGTAATGTTCCGTAGAAGTATAAGATACTGAATTACAGCCTAACGCAATTCCACACGCCGTAGCCAACAGCAAAAATTTTCTTTTGTAATAGAGCAGGAAGCCATTTGCTGTTTCTCTGCTTACATAAAATCCTTTCGTTTCTTCCTGTAATTTTTTTTCATTATCTGAACCAATCGCCTTGTCATCAAGCAACAGGTCATCTAATTTCACTTGAAATATTTTGCTGATTAAGATTATCTTTTCTGTTTCGGGATAACCATTGTTATTTTCCCATTTGCTTACTGCCTGTCTGCTTGTGTTTAATTTTTCTGCCAGTGCTTCCTGTGAAAGTCCTTGTGACTTTCGTAACTTATACAGCTTTTCTCCGAATGTCATATTTTTTCCTCCTTGTTCTCGCCCATAGTAGCATAATGGCTCAAAATGTCTATCATTCAACTCTGACAATTCCGCAACTTTAAGTTGCTATTGGTTATTTTCTCCCATAAGCAGCAACAAAAATCTGCCCAAAATAATAATTTAGCACTATATCCGACAAATTGAAACAAATAATACAAAAAAGAAATATAAAGAATGGAGTGGGATTCCGTAGTAGTCGGCATTGGTGGTAATGTGTATAACTGGCTGCTTATGGAATTGTGGGTAACTCTGTTTGCAGGACGTGGGAAAGCTGCTCTTTCGCTTTTCCATGTGCTGTGAATAGAGTTATCCATGATTCCATAGCCTGTTATGCACATTTCCACAATGCGCCTTTTGTTTTTCAGTCCTTATGCGCTTCGTTCCGTTTCCTGTTTTTTCCTGTGGTATGCTTCCCTCCTTGTGGCAAGGTAATTCTCATAGCGTTCCACCGCTTCCGGGTTTCCAGTGGCGGCTTCCTCATACATTTTCTGCCGGGATTTCTTGGTGGCTTCGGAAGAATACGCCCTCTGCTTTGCCAGTTCTGCCGCTGCCGCCGGGTCGGTTTCGGCTTGCCGTACCAGTTTTTCCCTTGCGGTTTTCTTCCGGCTCTTATGGGCTTCCAGACGTTCCGTTTCCTCCGGCGTTAAGGCTTCCCCCTCTTTTTGGGTAGCGGCAAGCTCTTTGAACGTCCTTGCCTTTGGCTGTCCGGCTTTCTGCCTTTCGCGCCATGCCTTATGCTGTGCGGCTTTTTTCCGGCGGCGTTCTGCAAGCCGTTCCGTTTCCTCCGGCGTAAGCTCTGCCCCGGTCTTTTCCAGTTCCATAAGTTCCTTTATGGATTTTTTCTTAGGCGGCTTGGGCGGTTCTGTAGCTTTTCGTTTCTCCCTCCATTCCTTTTGCCACTCCCGGTTATGTGCAAGCCGTTTTTCCTCCGCTTCCTGTTCTTCCGGCGTGAGAAGCCCCGCTTTCTTCCTTGCGGTAAATTCCCGTTTCTCTGCCTTGCGCTTCTCATACCGCGCCTTTGCAAGCTCCTTTGACCGGGCTTCCTTTGCCGCCTGTTCCTCCTGCTGGCGGCGTTGTTCCTCTACCTCTGCCGGGGTGACGATATGGGCGGGTACTTCAAATGCGCCGATAAAGTTTAAATAAATGTCTATCCGCTGGCGGCGGTCATTCCCCCGCCCCTCGCCCTCATGCACAATCACTTTCTCGATAAACTCGTTGAGCATGGGCGTTGTCAATTCGGAGAAGTCGGTATAGCGTTTCACAAGCTGGATAAACTGGTCTGTTTTCAGCTTGTCGGCGTTCCAGCTTTCAATCTGCCTTTGCCATTCCGCTATGGACGTTTCCAGCCCGGTCTGTTCCTCGTCATACTCATTCAGCAGACGGGTAAAATGTTTGTCGGGTATCTTGCCCGTGGCGTTGCCCTCGTACAGCTTTTTCACAAGCCCGTCAAGCTCTTTGTGCCGCTTCTGTGCCTTGTTGATTTTCTGCTTACATTCCTTGACGGTTTTCTCTTGGTTCTGGTCGGACGCTTCCCGGACACGCTCTGTAAACTCCTTTTCATTGTGCCGCACATACCAGCTCACACGCTGGATAACGGCAAGGATAGCGGCTTCAATCTTCGCCGTGGGGATATGGTGCATGGTGCAGTCATGGATTAAATGGCGGTAGCCGGAGCAGATAAAAGCGTCCTCAATCCATTTCCCTTGCACAAGGTTGTATCGGTGTGTCAACTTTGAACCGCAGTCGGCGCAGTAGAGAAGCCCGGTCAAGCGGTTAGGGGCGTTCTGCCGTTTAGGTGCGCGGCGTACCGTTTCCCGTATCTTCTGTACGGTCTGCCACGTTTCCACGTCCACAATGGCGGGGATTGCGCCCTCAAAAATATACTGTTCCTCCGGCGCGGTCTTGCGGCTGCTCTTGGTCTTGTAGTTCTCGCATACGGTTTTCCCCAGTACCTTGCGCCCTGTGTATTCCGGGCGTTTCAGTATGTAGCCGATAGTGGTCGCTGACCATGCGTAGGGGTCTGTGTATTTTGCCGCCCGGACTGGCTCGCCTGTCCGTTTCCAATGCTCGGACGGGATAGGGATTTTCTCGGCGCGGAGTGCCTTTGCTATGCTGGCTATGGTTTCCCCGGCAAGGACGCTCTGGAAGATGCGGCGCACAACGGCGGCGGCTTCCTCGTCAATTATCCATTCTCCTTTTTCTTCTTTGGAAGCGCGGTAGCCATAGCAGACACTGCCGGAACAGCGCAAGCCCTTTTCCATTCTGGACTTGAAAACAGCCTTGATTTTGCGGCTGGTGTCGGCAACGTACCACTCGTTTATCACGTCACGGAAGATAGACATAATATCAAAGCCGTTGGCGGTGTCAAGGTTGTCATTTGCGGCGATAAAACGCACATGGTACTCGTCAAAGGTGCGCTTCAAAAGCCCCACTTCAACCACGTCACGCCCGATTCGGCTCTGGTCTTTGATGATAACCGTTGCCACGTTCCCCGCCCGGATTTCCTCTAACATAGCGTCAAGCCCCGGACGCTTGAATGTTGTTCCCCGGATTCCGTCATCAGTAAAATGCCGGATATTGGAAAAGCCGTTTTTTCTTGCATAATCCTCTAAAATCCTCTTTTGGTTCTCAATGCTTACGGATTCGCCTGCCCGCTCATCGTCATGGGAGAGTCTTTCGTATAGGGCGGTGAGCTTGTCTTTCTCTGCCTGCTTCTTCATGGTGTGTAACCTCCTTTCGTTGAGGGTGCGCGCTTCCCTATAACCTTATTATACTTATCTGTTCGGGTCAGTGACAACATAGCTGCTGTGCATTTGCATAAGCGACGGCTTGACAAAGAAGCGGGTCTTGCCGCTGCCGGAACCGCCGATCACAAGGATATTCTTATTCCTCGCGTACTTCGGCTGCTTCGGGCGGCTGTTCATGGTGAGCCGTTCCGTCTGTGTGAGGGGGATATTGTTCTCAAATACGGGGTCGATATAAGGGGCTATGTCTTTCGGCCCGCCCCATGAAGCGTTTTGTCAAGTGCTTTTTTGAGTTATTGACGCAAGCCCTTGTTAGTGCGGTGGGAAACGGGGCAGGAAAAAGGGCGCAAAACGCGCCTGTGGACATTTAGAAGCCGTTTTCGCGGGTGGGTAGTATAAAACCCTTGCCCGGTGGGTTTTCGTGTCTGAAACGCCTTAAAAATCAAGCCTTTTCAAGCCCTATTGCGTAACACTCCATTCTGTTCTTTGGGAGAGGTCGGGGGCGCGGGGGCAGAGCCACCGCATAACCTACCGCCCGCCGCCGAAGTAGTGCAGACGGTTTTGCCGTTAGAATGAAGCGGACGAAAGCGTGGATTGTTTTCGTAACCGGGTATGGTATAATTCCTCCGGCACAAACCGAAGTATCGGGAAATGGAGGATAAAAATATGCAAACAATCATTGTGACATTAAATCCGGGCAAACTTGAAAATGCTGATATGGATCTGAGGTATTCTGTATCAGACCGTATTGAGGAAGTATCGGATTCTTTGATACAAGGGAACGGATATGATTTTATAGATACAGAGGACGGACAGCCCGGACCGTTAATGGGAATTTGGTTAGCATCGGAAAATGCGGGTGAAACCTGGCATATTGTGAGCGAATTGTTTCAGAGTGAAAAATTCATGGGGAATGATTTATCGCTGTCGGCTCAGATATACATTTCAGAAAACGACACCGGTGATTTAGAGAACTGTATGCTTGTTTTTCCAAAGCAATAATTCCGGTTTACCGGTCTGATAAGATTGAGTGCTTTCCTCCCGGCTGTCAGCCCGGTGTATTCTTCTTTCATGTCTTTGTGGGGATTGTGGTCCTGCCGTTCATCACGCCTTTGAGATAATTTTTCGCCGTTGTGAATAGGATTTGCTCGGCTTCGGTCAGCGGCTTCTTTCCCTTACACTTGAAATAAATGTCG
>OFEZ01001577.1_pt1 | contig 11990 bp, 12 predicted proteins | sample 1521241 | NCBI WGS metagenome assembly OFEZ01 (sample SAMEA3504099, study PRJEB24116) | mouse gut metagenome | biome: mouse gut; feature: mouse-associated habitat; material: faeces | place: Denmark | collected 2011
GCTGGGCAAGGCGATTTGACGCAGGAATACTTTGTGTATTTCCAGTCAAATCAACGCGGTCCAGCGGAAAAAGATGTGCCGGGATGGCGTTTTGACAGATGTTAAACAGGCTCTTAGGGCCCTGCCCTGTTCATTTTAAGGAAAATATCCTTAAAAGTCAATAAGGATATTTTCCTTAACGCATACTGCTCACGAGGTGAGCGGTATGTATGAGCATTTGAGAGGGCTGCGGGAGGACAAGGACCTGTCCCAGGCGGATCTGGCCGAGCTGCTGAATATCCACCAGACAACCTATTCCGGCTATGAGCTGGGCAGCTGCAACATTCCAAACCAAACGCTGGTCCGGCTGGCCGAGTATTTTGAAACCAGCGTGGACTACCTGCTGGATGTTACGGACGATCCAAGGCCGTATCCCCGGCGAAAGCGGCGTTAAGCACGGGAAAAGGGAAGCCGGGGGCTTCCCTTTTCCCCCCTCCTGTGATATAATAAGCCTTCACTTTCGTATAATAGCGAGGGAAAGCAAATGAGGATTGTGGTGAAAATCGGCACATCCACCCTGGCCCACGCCGCCGGGCGGCTGAACATCCGCCGGACGGAGGAGCTGGTGAAGGTGCTGTCCGACCTGAAAAACGCCGGAAACCAGCTCATCCTGGTGTCCTCCGGGGCCATCGGCATGGGGGTGGGGCGGCTGAACCTGCCGGGACGCCCCGCCGATATGCCCACCAAGCAGGCCGCCGCCGCGGTGGGCCAGTGCGAGCTGATGTACGCCTACGACAGGCTGTTCGCCCAGTATAACCACACCGTGGCCCAGCTCCTGCTCACCGGGGAGGACGTGCGCTTCCCCCACCGGCGGCAGAACTTTGTCAACGCCATGGAACGGCTGCTGGAGCTGAACGCCCTGCCCATTGTCAACGAGAACGACGCGGTGGCCACCGACGAAGTGGGGGAGTCCACCACCATCGGGGAGAACGACACCCTGGCCGCCATCGTAGCGGAGTGCGTGGGGGCGGATCTGCTCATCCTCCTCAGCGACATCGACGGACTGTACACCGCCGACCCCAGGAAGGACGAGCACGCCGCCCTGATCCCCGAGGTGGGGGAGATCACGCCGGAGCTGTGGGAGCGGGCGGGCGATCCCGGCTCCGCCCTGGGCACCGGGGGAATGCACACCAAATTAAAGGCGGCGGAGATCGCCATGGCCTGCGGCTGTGACATGATCATCGCCAACGGACGGCGGCCGGAGCTGCTGTACGACATCTCGGCGGGCAGGCCCGCGGGCACCCGCTTTGTGGGAGGGAGGGGGCAGGCATGACCACTATGGAGCTGCTGCGGCGGGCCAGGCAGGCCAAAACCGCCCTGGCCCTGGCGGACGGGGACGCCAAAAACCGCGCGCTGAACGCCATGGCGGACGCCCTCTTGGACAACGCCCAGGCCATCCTCACCGCCAACGGCCTGGATCTCATCGAGGCCAAGGGCACCGTATCCCCCGTCATGCTGGACCGGCTGGCCCTGAACGAGGAGCGGATCTTCGGCATGGCCCAGGGGATGCGGGAGGTGACCGCCCTCCCCGACCCGGTGGGGGCGGTGCTCAGAAGGGAGGAGCGGCCCAACGGCCTTGTCATCGAAAAGACCGCCGTCCCCATGGGGGTGATCGCCATCATCTACGAGAGCCGCCCCAACGTCACCTCCGACGCCGCCGCCCTGGCCCTGAAGGCGGGCTCTGCCTGCGTCCTGCGGGGAGGGAAGGAGGCTCACCGCTCCGCCGCCGCCATTGTGGCCGCGTTGAAGGAGGGTCTGTCCGCCGCCGGACTGCCCCATGACGCGCTCCAGCTGGTGGAGGATACCACTCGGGCCTCGGCAAATGAGCTGATGCAGGCCAGAGGGCTGGTGGACCTGCTCATCCCCCGGGGGGGCGCGGGGCTCATCCGGGCCTGCGTGGATAACGCCACGGTGCCCGTCATCGAAACGGGCACCGGCATCTGCCATGTGTATGTGGACAGGGATGCGGACCTGGACATGGCGCTGAACATTCTGGAAAACGCCAAATGTTCCCGGCCCAGCGTGTGCAACGCCGCCGAGGTCTGCCTGGTCCACCGGGACGTGGCCGGGGAATTTCTGCCCAAGCTGAAGGACCGGCTGGAGCACAACCGCTTCAGCCATCCGGTGGAGCTGCGGCTGGACCCGGAAGCGGCGAACATCATCGACGGCACCCCCGCCGGGCCCGCCGACTTTGACACCGAATTTCTGGATTACATTATGGCCGTTAAGGTGGTGGACTGTCTGGAGGAGGCCGTTTCCCACATTGCCGCCCACTCTACCGGCCACTCGGAGGCCATCGTCACCGGCGAGGAGCAGGCGGCCCATGCCTTCCTGAACCAGGTGGACAGCGCGGCGGTGTACTGGAACGCCTCCACCCGGTTCACCGACGGCGGGGAGTTCGGCCTGGGCTGCGAGATGGGGATTTCCACCCAAAAGTTGCACGCAAGGGGCCCTTTGGGCCTGGGAGAGCTTTGTTCCTTTAAATTTGTGATAAAAGGGGCGGGGCAGACCCGGTAAAATTGTAAAAAATTCTCAGATGACAACGGTGCGAAGATAGTGTATGATAGGGTTAGAACCAACTGCGCGGGGAACACCCTGCGATTACGACGAAAGGACTGATTCCAATGAGCCGTTTAAGCCGTAAGCTGCGGGAACGGGAGTTTGTGGAGCTGACCAGGGAACTGCTGGACTCCGAGCCGGTGCGGATGATGGGCCGGTGGAAGCACCACGGTCCGGTGACTACGCTGGACCACTCCCTGTTTGTGGCCTTCAGTACCTACCGGGTGGCCCGGCTGCTCCGTATGGATGTGCACGCTGCCGTCCGGGGAGCCCTGCTTCACGACCTGTATCTCTACGACTCCAGGGACAAATCGGCCCACCCCGGCAACCAGTGTTTCGACCACCCCCGGTTCGCCGCCCGGAACGCCGCTGCCCTCACCCCCCTCTCCGACAAGGAGCAAAACATTATCCTCTCCCACATGTGGCCCCTGGGCGGCGCGCTGCCCCGGTCGCTGGAGGCTTGGGTGGTGGACCTGGTGGACACCGTCTGCGCCGGACTGGAGATGTCCCGGGTCTGCCGGCCCTCCAGGCTGCGGGAGCGGCTTGGGGTGCGTCCGCTGGCGCCCGCCTGCTGACAAAAGACAAATGACCGCCTTCCATAGACTGTGGAGGGCGGTTTTTGTCGGATTTGGAATGATTCCGATGAAAAAGCGGCAATTTAAACTTTTTGAAAATAATTCCCTAATGGTGGAAAAAAAGCGCAAACTGTGTTATAATGCCCACTGGGAAAACTTTGTTAAACTCAATTACAGGCGGCAAATACCGGGCCGCCTGTCCGGTTGATATGGGAGGAACAGAATGAACGATTATTCGGCCGCGCTTCAGGCCAAGCGGGAACAGCTTCTAGCCCAAGGCGTGCTGATGATGGACCCCGCCGCCGTCTATGTGGAAGAGGAGGTCACCGTGGGGGCGGGTACCCTGCTCCTCCCCGGCACCATCCTTCGGGGGAAGACGGTGATCGGGAAAAACTGCTGCATCGGCCCCCAGGCCATGATTACCGACTCCACCGTGGAGGACGGATGTACGGTCAATGCCTCCCAGTGTGAGGAGAGCGCCATCGAAAAAAACTGCCAGATCGGCCCCTACACCCACATCCGGCCCCACTGTGTGGTGGGGGAGGGCTCCAAAATCGGGGCCTTTGTCCAGCTGAAAAACTGCAATCTGGGCCGGGGGACCAAGATGGCCCACCTCACCTATGTGGGGGACAGCGACGTGGGTGAGGACTGCAACTTCGGCTGCGGCACCGTTACCTGCAACTACGACGGCTTCCAGAAGCACCGCACCACCATCGGCAGCCATGTATTTGTGGGCTGCAACACCAACTTCGTCGCCCCGGTGACGGTGGAGGACGGGGCCTTTATCGCCGCCGGCACCACGGTGACCCGGCGCGTCCCGGAGGACGCCATGGCCATTGGCCGGACCCGCCAGGAGGTCAAGGAGGGCTGGGCCGGGGAGAACCGGAAAAGAAAAGGGAAAAAGTGAGGAAGGGACCTCACACAGAAGGGATACGAGAGAAAAAACGGCCCCAGGGCCGGCAAAATTGGGAGGATGAAAGTCATATGATAGCACATGGGAAGGACATCAAGGTCATCACGGGCAATTCCAACCCCGCTCTGGCCAGGGACATCTGCAAAGAGTTGGGAATCCCTCTGGGCAACTCGGAGGTGGGCGCTTTCTCCGACGGGGAGAACTTTGTCTCGATCTATGAGACCGTCCGGGGCTCCGACGTCTTCGTGGTCCAGTCCACCTGCTCCTTTGTAAAGGATGGAAAGCTCAACACTGTCAACGACGCTCTGATGGAGCTGCTTATTATCATCGACGCCCTGAAGCGGGCGTCCGCCGGCCGGATCACCGCTGTGATCCCCTACTTCGGCTATGCCCGGCAGGACCGGAAGACCAAGCCCCGGGACCCCATCTCCGCCAAGCTGGTAGCCAACCTGATTACCAAGGCGGGGGCGGACCGGGTGCTCACCATTGAGGACGGCCGCATCCGGGAAGGAATGTCTCTCCGGGCCGGGGAAATGCAAGCAGGAGGTGGGGAGAGATGAATGTCTTACAGAAATGTTGTTTCCGCTCCCTGAAAGAGAACCGCAAACGTACCCTGGTGACGATTGTGGGCGTGATTCTTGCCACGGCCCTGATCACAGGGGTGGCCTGTCTGGCCACCAGCTTCCGGGCCAGTATGGTGGAATATGAAAAGAAGCAAAACGGGGACTGGCATTACTGTTTTTACGGGGTGAGTCCCCGGGACCTGAAGTATTTCGAAGAAAATCGAAACCTGGAAAGATTCGTATTGCGGCAGCCCCTTGGCTATGCCCTGCTGGAGGGAAGCCAGAATCCCGACAAGCCTTATCTGTATGTGAGTGCCGTGGACCTGGCGGCCATGGATGCCTACAGCCTGGAATTGTCTCAGGGGCGGATGCCGGAGAACGGGTCGGAACTGGTGGTCAGCAGGCATATTCTCTACAATGGCATGGTGAAACTGAGGGTGGGAGACATCCTCACCCTGGAACTGGGACGACGCAGTTCTGAGGGCTATACGCTGAACCAGAAAAATCCTTATATCTATGAGGGAGAGACGCTGACAGCAGGAGAGACCAGGCAGTATACCATTGTGGGCATCATTGAGAGGCCCAACTACTATGTGGAGGACCGAATCGCACCAGGATATTCCGCGTTTACCTGTCTGGAAGATCCCATGACGGCAGAATCCCTGGAGGTCTATGCCAACTATACGGATTGGGGGCTGAAACACGCGGAGCAGGTAAACCAGGGATTGAAAGGACTGGCGGTATCGGTGGCGGAGAATTATTATCTGTTGAAATGGCTGAGTCTTAATTTTTCCTCCAACGCCATGAATATGGTCTACGCCATGTCGCTGGTGGCTCTGGGGGTGATCATCGTCACCAGCGTGTTCTGCATCCGCAATAGCTTCACCATCTCTCTGACGGAGAAGATGAAGCTGTACGGCAGGCTGGCCTCAGTGGGAACCACCTCGAAGCAGCAGAGGAAGATTGTCTATTATGAAGCGGTGTTCCTGGGGCTGACGGGTATCCCTCTGGGGATTCTCAGCGGGATCCTGGCCTCCGTGATTCTGGTGGGAAGTGTCAGCGGACTGATGGAGCAGGCACTGCAGCTTCCTCTGGTGTTCGGCATTTCCTGGGGCGCGGTGGGCCTCTCCGCAGTGCTGGCGGCGGTCACCATCTTTTTCTCCGCGCGGCAGTCTGCGAAGCGGGCGGCGAAAGTGTCGCCCATCAGCGCCATCCGGGCCAATGCCACCGTTAAGATTCGACGCCGGGAACTGCGGTGTCCCCGTTTCATTCCCCGGCTTTTCGGGGTGGGAGGCAAGGTGGCTTACAAGAATCTGCGCCGCGCCCGTGTTAAGTACCGCACTACGGTGATTTCCATTGTGGTGGGTGTGACGGCATTCATCGGTATGACCACATTTATGTATGCGGTGCAATATTCCTCCGATGCGTATTTTAAGCAAATGAATTATCAGTTAAGCATCATGTGCTATGATTCGGACAGCTATGAGAAGTTGCTGGGCATAGCCCGGATGGAGGGCGTGGAGGAAGCGGAGGTAATGCGGAATGGCTATATTTCCGTTCCTCAACAGACTCTGCCGTTGACCGAAGACTATCTGGCAACTTTTTATGGGGAGGAAGGCGTGGAGGAATTGGTACCCATCTATTCCCTGGGGGAGGAAGCATTTGCCCGGTATTGCAGTCAGGCCGGAATATCTGCGGAGCCGGGGCAGGCCATTGCGCTGGCGGAATATGAACTGATCATTTATGATGAAAAAGGCCGAAGGCAGGAACAGTGCGGGGACGCCGCCCATTTCAGCCAGGGGGATGTGATTGTGGGAAAGGGCAAGGAAGGGAAGGAGATTTCGTTGACAGTGGCAATCCAGACGGATAAAAAGCCCATGTTCATGAACAATCATGTTCTTAATAACGGCATATCGCTGGTGGTCAGTGACAGTTGGATGGACAGCCACTGGGAGCAGTTGGAACAGTACAGATCCACCACCAATGCCTATCTGAAATGTAAAGACTCCTCCCTGATCGAGGAGAAAGTGCGTCGGGATACGGATATGGTCAACTACACCATCATAAATTATGTGACCGAGTATCAGTCCGAGAAAAGCATGCATCTGCTGGTGTCCATCTTTCTGTACGGATTTATCACGGTGGTGGCGCTGATCGGCATAACCAATGTTTTCAATACCATCACCACCAATATGGAGTTGAGGGCGCCGGAGTTTGCCATGCTGCGGGCCGTGGGTATGACCGGCAGGGAATTCCGGCGCATGATCTGGCTGGAAAGCCTGTTTTACGGAGGGAAAGCGCTGCTCATAGGCATTCCTCTCGGCGTGGTCTTATCCTACTGTTTTCATATGGCTCTGGAGCAGGGACTGAAAACCGCGTATCTCTTTCCCTGGGAAGGGATCGCTATCTCCATAGCCGCCGTGGCCCTGCTGCTGTATGGGACCATGCGTTACTCCATGGGCAGGATCGGGAAGAAAAATATTGTGGAAACCATTCAGAATGAGAATCTATAATTAAATAAACCCATAGTGGGCCAGGGCCTGGCGGATGCCGCCCTGGCTTGCTTTTGCCGTTACATATTCCACCTGTTCCATAAGGCTGGCGGGGGAGGCATTTCCCATGGCGATGCTGTGGGGCACATAGGAGAGCATGGACAGGTCGTTGTTGCTGTCTCCCAGAGCGCAGGCATCTTCCGGAGACAGTCCGTAGTGGTCCAGCACAAATCGAATGCCGGTGGCCTTGGAATAGCCTCTGGGCACGAATTCCCGGAAGGTACCGCCCCTGTCGATACAGTCAAACCACTGGTCGCTGACCTGGCGGAAGGCAGCCAGTTGGGCTTCCTCCTGATACCAGATCACAAATTTGTCCGCAAAAAAGTTGGGGTTTTCCAGATTTTCCGGCATGGAATAGCCATGGTCCACAAAGACCTGATACTGGCGCAGAGCCTTGGGATGACGCAAGGGACGGGTCAGGTCAAAGGCCACCCGGGCCCTGGATTCAAAGAGAATATCCACATCCGCCCGGCGGGCAGCTTCCAGAATGCGCATAATGGTGGCATGGGTCTGGGATACATACAGCACATCCCGCCCGCCGCAGTAGATATTGGTGCCGCAGCCGCAGACATAGCCGTCCCAGCCGATGCGGCGAAAACGGGGTTCCACGTTCTGGAAGCACCTTCCGGTGTTGAGGAACATCAGATGGCCGTTCTCCCGGGCCCGGGCGATGGCCCAGGCCGCGTCTTCCGGCACCGAACCGTCGATCTCGGAGGTCAGGGTTCCGTCTATATCAAAAAAGGCGATTTTTCTCATGGCATTTATCTCCTTATTATAGCTTGACCATATTATCGGCAGAAAGCGGCCGGACGGCTGCAGCGCCGATGACGCCAATTCATTCTACCATATGGGCAGGGGCTGCACAAGGAGATCTTTGTGTCCCAATCTCATGAAAAAGTAAATCTTGAACACAAGGGACCTGCGATCTGTTATAATGGGGACAGTATAACGGAAACAGAACATGAAACGGCAGCAGGAAGCCTGGTTTTTGGGCGGGAGGGGGTACCATGAGAAGAATACAAAAAATGGCTTATGCTCTGGGAGGCTTTGTCCTGGGCGTGCTTTTTACGTCTGCAGTATGGCTGTGGGCTGAAAGCCGACCGGATTATATTTCCGCCGCTTCAGCCGAAAAATCCGAAAGGGAGATTAATGCCATGACATCAGAGGAAAAGACCACTGCTTCAGAAGATAACGGGGGACAGAGAGAAGACCCAGTCCCACTCCCGGCGGCTGACAGCTGGGCTGCTGCAGCTGTCTATATCGGAGGAGATACCGTCAGCTTTCAGGGGCGCAGGTATCGCGCCAAATGGTGGACGCAGGGGGAACAGCCTGACAGCAGCGATGTATGGGAGGATCTGGGAATTCTGGAAGGGGAGCCGACGCAGCCGGAGGGCGTGGACAATAGGCCTGTGGATGCCTCCGTACCGCAGGACACGGAATTGACGGACTTTAAGGTAGTAGGCTATTATCCCAGTTGGAAACCGGACAAGCTATGGGCTGTGGATTTTGGCGTAGTGACTCATATATGTTATGCTTTTGCCATACCCACATCTGAGGGTGGGCTGCTGGATCTGGAAAATCCGGATACAGCCATTACGCTGATTGAGTCGGCTCATGCCAATGGCGCAAAGGTACTGCTGTCCATAGGAGGCTGGAGTTATAACGACAACCCTCTGGAAAATGTGTTTATGGAAGCGACGTCCAGCGCTGCCAAAATACAAGGATTTGCCGAAAGCATTCTTGCCATGTGTGACAAATACGGATTTGACGGTATAGATATGGACTGGGAGCATCCCAGAGTGGATGGCACCAGCGCCGCTCAATATGAGAAGCTGATGCTGCTGCTTTCCAAAAGACTTCATGAGCAGGGAAAACTCCTGACAGCGGCAGTGCTGAGCGGCGCCACTGCGGACGGCAATATTTATTATGATGCCGCCGCTCATACGAACGCGGTATTAAACGCAGTGGATTTCATCAATATTATGGCCTATGATGGGGGAGACGGAGAGCGCCATTCCCAGTATCAATTTGCTGTGGACTGCGGGACTTATTGGAAGGAGACAAGAGGGCTGCCGGCCCACAAGATTGTGCTGGGCGTCCCATTTTATGCCCGTCCAAGCTGGGAGGGCTATGGGACGATTCTGGAGAGCATTCCTGATGCCTGTGATAAAGACCATGTCGCTTACAATGGTATGGAAGTCTATTATAACGGCGTGTCCACCATCACGGAAAAGACTTTGTACGCCAAAGAAAATCTGGGAGGAATTATGATCTGGGAATTAACCCAGGATTCCATGGACAATGATAAAAGTCTTTTACAGGCGATTGGGAAAGCGGCAGACCTTTCAGAAATCAACCCCAGGTAGAAATTGCGGAGTGGTTGTGAATGTGCCGTTATTGTCAAGCTGCAGGAGAATTGTTAAAATACAGGTGTCGGTGAAACTAATTTAGAATGCCTGCCGGAACATATAATAGCAGGGAGATTCGGACAGGCTTCTGCATTTGACAAGGAGGATGGCATGAGTACAATCGGGGAGATGATTAAGAAAAGAAGAAAGATTCTGAATTTTACGCAGCAGGAATTGGCGGGGAAGCTGAATATTTCTTCCCAGGCGGTTTCCAAATGGGAAAACGGCGTGGCTCTGCCGGACCTGGGACTAATGCCCAGACTGGCCCAGGTGCTGGAGACCTCTGTGGATGGTTTGCTGGGCTATCAGGGGGCCCCGGTCAGCAAATATGATGAAAGATATCAGGGAGAACAGTTTTACTGGGGCTTAAATCCCAACCATCTCTGTTATGAACTAATGAAACTCAAACCCCCTGTCAGGCCGTATCGGGTGTTGGAAATCGGCTGCGGAGAGGGAAAGGACGCCGTGTTCCTGGCCCGGTGCGGGTATCAGGTCACAGCGTTTGATGAATCCCAGGCGGGCATAGACAAGGCATTGCTGCTGGCGGAGAAGAACGGCGTGCATGTGGACTTTTTCAAGGCCAATGCTCTGGATTATCGAATTGAGGAGAAGTACGACCTGATCTACAGCAGCGGTTTTTTTGATTATCTTCCGGACCGTATGAAAGAAGAGTTTGTCTCCATGCTGAAAGAAAACACTGTAGTGGGAGGTCTGAATGTGATCAATGCCTTTGTGGATAAACCTTTTATAAAAATGAAGGAGGGCAAGCAAAAAACACCGTGGAGATCCGGAGAATTGTTTACCTGCTACCATGACTGGCTTTTTCATAAATGTGATGAAGTAGTGTTTGACTGCAACAGCGGAGGCGTGCCCCATCAACATTGCATGGATGTACTGATTGCAGAGAAAATATAGAGTCCTGCAACTCCTGGTTGAGATCCTTTCCCTTGAGCGGTTATTGCAAGACAGCGGAAAAGCCATATAATTAGTGGTAAGGAAAATAACCTGACTGCTGGAGATGGCTGGCGCCGCGTGGCTGCAGTCATGCTGAAAACGCTGAGGGGTGTATGGGGAAAGGAGGCGGTTTCCATGGAATGGGAGCGGCTGGAACAATCCAGAACATTGGAAAACTACAACAATCTGCTGGCGGCCTGTCTGAGTGTGGGCCTGTGTGAATACGGCTATGCGTCATTTCAGGAGGCCCTGGAAATTTTTTGGGGAGGCCCTCCGGCAGTTCTGCCTTCGGAGATGACGGTTCTGTTTACACTGGGCGGAGACATCTGTAAAAAGCTGGGGAGATATGAGGAAGCCTTCGCACATTGGAACAGGGCGCTGAATATGGGTTTCCCATCTATTGACGCACTGTATTCCATAGCTCTTTGCCACAGGGAACTTTCCCACTACAGGGAAGAAGCAGAGGCATGGCGAAGCATTATCCTTCGGCTGGAAGAGATGGGGGACGCAGAAGAAGCCCGATGGCCCAGGGAAATGCTTGCGGAGGCAATCAAGAAGCAGCGGTCTGCCTGAGAGGGACAGCTGGAAAATGTTAAATAAACGTGCAAAAATGCAAGTTTTGAATGGTAGACTTTGTGTTTTCCCGGCGGTATACTTGCTTATATGAAACAGGCATATGCAAAGCAAATAAGCGAGGTGAAGGATATGGAATTGGGAAACAGTTTATTTCATGCACGAAAGAGTTGCGGACTTTCTCAGGAAGAGGTGGCGGAAAAACTGGGAGTGAGCAGGCAGACGATCTCAAAGTGGGAGAGCGGTGAGACACTTCCGGACATACGCCAGTCCAAGAAAATGTCTCTTCTTTACAAGGTGTCTCTGGATGATCTGATTGCCTTTGACGTGGATGTGAAGGAAATACAGCAGATAATCGAGAGGACGAGCGAGGAGGTGGAGGAAAAGATCGACTGGACCAGGGCCTGGGGGAAGAAATACCCGATCCTGCTCAAATATCAGAAGGAGGTCAATACATCCAACTATGCCGTGAGACTGGGCACCATGATCGACGAACTGAAGAGCGAATATGGGTATAATGAGTTGGATGCTTTTCTGGTTCTGAAGGACATTTTGGCGGCAGTTTGGAAGAACAGGAAAAAAATCTCAAAAATTTAGCAAAACATGTTGACAAGTGCAAAAGGGTGTGGTAATCTATAAAAGCTGTCGCGGAGATACGGGCTGTCAGCCAGACATTTCAGGCATGGAATTCGGAACTGAAGCGACAGTCAAGCAACACCCCGCAGCAGTGCTGCACAACAGTTGGAGCATAGATTCGGAACGCAAGTTCAGAGCATTGATACAGAATGCGGCTCCATGAACCTTGACAAATAAACAGCAATGCAACCCTGAAAATTCTTTAAAAACTTTCCTTA